>OBRJ01000269.1_pt1 | contig 40660 bp, 40 predicted proteins | sample 1494831 | NCBI WGS metagenome assembly OBRJ01 (sample SAMEA3360658, study PRJEB22359) | human gut metagenome | biome: ENVO:urban biome; feature: ENVO:human-associated habitat; material: ENVO:feces | place: Bangladesh | collected 2011
GGCTCAGATCGGTTCGGAACCGACTGAAACCCTTGTAGGGCTTATTTTTTTGCAAATTTTTTTGTTCCTTGCTTGACAACCGCATATGGGCAACCAGAGAAAAGCCTGATTTCATGCGGGTTTACGCGGCTTGACCTTTTCACCTCAACCTGTTTCTGCCTGTCATGGTGCGTTACGGCCAGCGTGATTTCAGGTGCTAATGGCTTCTGGTTGCGCTCTATACTTAACCCACCACAGCGAAAGCTGATAGAGCAGAAAACAGAATAAGGAGGTACGAAGGCAAGCCTGCGTATAGATTGTTTCTGCAATCTGTATATAGGATGTCCGGCTATAACGAAATTGGTGCGATGAATTTCGCAGAAGGTTTTTTACTAGCCGGTGGACAAGCAGATTTCATATCAAACAAACTGCCCTCAAAGCAGGTTACGCAAGACCGTGCTGCTTTTGGGGGGCAGTTTTATGCTTTGCGGGGGATGGGCGGGGCGCTGTTGTCCGTCAGGCCAAGGATATAATCGGTACTGGTGCAGTAGAAATGAGCAAGCTGGATCAGCACCTCGGTGGGGATATCCCGCTTGCCGGTCTCGTAATTGGAGTAGCAGACCTGTGTACATTTCAGATACGCCGCAACATCCTTTTGCAGCAGATCACGATCCTCCCGCAGATCCCGGATACGTTGATACATGGTGTTTACCTCAAAGGCTTTATTCAAGGTAAAGTATAGGCATAACGAAATGTTATATTGACATATAAAACAAAATGTTATATCATGGTATCGTGCCGGGCATAACTATGAATATCCGGCGCAAAAGGGGAGAGCATCATGAAACTGGAATTCCGGCAAACGGTGACCTGCAACCATCTTACGCTTGCAAGGGTCAGCAAAACCATCGACTGGCAGCAGTCGCTGCCTCGGTACGGAGAATATGTGACCGGGCTGGATACGCTGGACGGCGAGCAGGAACTGCCAGTGCGCAAGCTGCTGCACCGGGCACAGGACGGCAGCTGCCTTGCAGAGCTGCCGGGCTTTAACATCGCGCAGCTGCGGCTTTCTTACCGGGAACTGGAGCAGCTGGCAACACAAAAGGGCTGGACGCTGCAAAAGCTGTAAAAACTTAAATTTCCCTCTTGCATTCTGGCCGATTCGTGCTATAATAGTAGGGCAATCGTTTCCAAGGCCGCTCGACGGGGTAGCCGATATTGAAGGTTGTGATGGGCACATACATTAAATATGGCCCCAATACGTCAGAACCAGAATTGAGGTGAAAAGAATGAAACAGGGTATCCATCCGAACTACGTTGACTGCACCATTACCTGCGCTTGCGGTAATGTCATCAAGACTCGTTCCACCAAGCCCGAGATCCACGTCGAAGTTTGCTCCAAGTGCCATCCTTTCTACACTGGCAAGCAGAAGCTGGTTGACACCGGCGGACGTGTTGAGCGCTTCAACAAGCGTTTCGGCCGTAAGTAATTATAGGCGATCTCATGCCGCTTCCTTCGGGAGGCGGCATTTTTGCTTTTTGCGCGGGTAAATATTTCGTTTTCCCACACAGGATTGTCTTAATTTAAACACATTTTCCATCTAAAATATAGCAGTTCCAAACCGGAAAGCGCTGGCTCTACGCCGCTTTCCGCAAAACAGCTTCGGAAACAAAGGAGAGTTTGCTGTGATCGAAGTTTCTCACCTGAGCAAGTCCTACGGCAGCCGCTCTGCCGTGCAGGATCTCTCGTTTACGGTGCCGGACGGCCAGATCTACGGTCTGCTTGGCCCCAACGGTGCGGGCAAATCCACCATTATGAATATCCTTACCGGCTATCTTGCCCCCGCCCAGGGCGAGGTGAAGGTGGCCGGCTTTCGTCTGCCGGAGCAGGCGCAGCAGGCTAAAGCCTGTGTGGGCTACCTGCCGGAGCAGCCGCCGCTCTACCCGGAAATGACCGTGCAGGAGTATCTGGACTTTGTGGCAGAGCTTAAGGGGGTAAAGCACGCGCAGCGCAAGCAGCATGTGCTGGCCGCTGCCCGCCGCACCGGGCTGGAAGAAGTGCTGCCCCGGGTCATCCGCAGCCTGTCCAAGGGCTACCGTCAGCGGGTGGGCATTGCGCAGGCGCTGCTGGGCAGCCCGCAGCTCATCATTCTGGACGAGCCCACCGTAGGGCTGGACCCCGCACAGGTCATCGAGATCCGCAACCTAATCCGGGAGCTGGGCAAGGCGCACACGGTCATTCTGTCCAGCCACATCCTCAGCGAGGTGCAGGCCGTGTGTCAGCAGGTGCTCATCCTGTCTAAAGGGCATCTGGTGGCTGTGGGCAGCCCGGAGAAGCTGGGCGAGACCCTGAACCCCGGCAGCCGTTTGCGCGCTACCGCGCAGGGCGAGACTGACACCGTGCTGGCCGCTGTGCGCAATGTGCCGGGCATCTGCCGGGTAGAGCTGGAAAGCGCCGCGGACGGTCAGGTCGCCTTTACCGCCGAGAGCGAGGATGCTGCCGACCGCCGCGCCGCCGTGTCCCGGGCACTGACCGAGGCCGGCTGCACCGTGCTGGCGCTTGCCGCCGAGAACCGCAGCCTTGAGGAGGTATTCCTTGCGCTGACCGAAAAAATGCCGGAGCAGGAAGCCCCGGCAGAAGGGGAGGAGAATTGAGATGCTTGCCATCTTTAAACGAGAGCTCCGCAGCTGCTTTCACGGCATGATCGGTGCGGTGCTTACCGCCTTTATGCTGGCGGCTACGGCTATCTATTTTGTGGCGCTGAATCTGGGCTATGGTCTGCCGGATTTTGGCTACTACACGCTGTACCGCACTATTTTTGTGCTGCTGCTCTACATTCCGGTGCTCACCATGCGTTCCTTTGCGGAGGAACGCCACAGTCGCACCGACCAGCTGCTGCTCACAAGCCCGGTGTCGGTGGGTGGCATCGTGCTGGGCAAATACTTTGCTCTTTGCGTCATTTTCGTGCTGCCCTGCCTTGTGGATGCGGGCATTATCCTTGTGCTGAAAGCACTGGGCGCTACCGGCACCAGTACACTGGCCAACTTTTCCGCGTTGCTGTGCTATTACCTCATGGGCTGCGCCGCCATTTCCATCGGGGTGTTCCTTTCCAGCCTGACCGAAAACCAGATCATCGCCGCCGTGTCCGGTGTGGCGGCGCTGCTGCTGGCCTATATGATGCCCAGCCTGCGCACCATGTTCACCACCGGCAGTGCGGTGGCGCTGGCATTGTTCACCGCCATTGCCGCCGTGCTCAGCGTGGTGGCGGGGCTGCGCAGCAAAAGCTTTACGCTGGGCTGTCTTTCCTTTGCGGGGTGCTGCGTGGCGCTTACGGCGCTGTTTCTGCTCAAGAGCAGCTGGCTGACCGAAGCCTTCAGCGCAGTGCTCAGCGCACTGTGCCTGTTTACCCCCTTTGAAGAATTTGTCAACAGCAGCTTTTCCATCCCCACACTGGTCTACTACCTGACCGTGGCAGTGGTGTTTCTGTTTTTCACCGCGCAGGGGCTGGAAAAGCGCCGCTGGAACTGAGAGGAGGCCACAACGATGAAATGGAACAAGAACGCAGTCTCTCAGAAGGGCAGAGTATTCCGCAGCGGGCTGCTGTCCACCGCTATGCTGGCGGCTGTGCTGGTGCTGGCGGTGCTGCTCAACCTGCTGGTACGGGCCATCCCTGCAAAATATACCGAGTTCGACCTCTCTGAAGCCAAAATGTACACCCTGAGCGACAGCACCAAAGCGCTGGTGGAGGGGCTGGAAAAGGATGTGCACATCTATTACCTCTGTGAGACCGGCAGCGAGGATGCCATCATCACAAAGCTGCTGGATCACTACGCCGCCGAGAGCGGGCACCTGAGCTGGGAACAGAAGGACCCCACCCTATACCCCACCTTTGCCGCAAAGTACGGTGCGGAGAATGTTTCCTCCGGCAGTCTGATCGTTACCTGCGGGGAGAACAGCACCGTACTGGATGCCGCCGACCTGTACGAGTACGACTACACCGATTACTACACCACCGGCTCTGCCAGCGTGACCTTTGGCGGCGAAAAGCAGATCACCTCTGCCATCTATAAGCTTACCGCAGCGGGGCAGAGCCATGCCTACTATACCACCAACCACGGCGAGCAGACCCTGACCGACTCCCTGGCCGATGCGCTGGACGCCCAGAATATCGACGCCCAGCCGCTGGATCTGCTTACAAGCACCATCCCGGAGGACTGCGACCTGCTCATCATCAACGCACCCGCCACCGATTTTTCCGCAGGGGACGGCCTTGTGGACGAGATCAGCCAGCTGCAAAATTATCTTGCAGCGGGCGGCAAGCTGCTGCTGACCAGCAGCGTCTACGCCCAGACTCCACAGCTGGACGCCGTGCTGGCGCAGTTCGGCCTTGCCCGCGCAGAGGGCATGGTGGTGGAGGGCGACAGCAGCAAGGCACTGTATAACTCTGCATGGTCGTTGCTGCCGGACTATGGCACGCCTACCGAGAGCACCGCGCTGAACGGCGTGAACACCAGCACCCATGTCATGCTGTCGGTGGCGCAGGGCATCACGGTCACTGAGACCGAGGATGTCACCGCCGAGCCGCTGCTGAACAGCTCCTCCTCTGCCTACGCCAAGGCCGATATCAACGACCTTGCCACCATGGAGCGGGAGGACGGAGACGCAGATGGCCCCTTTGCGCTGGCTGTCTGGGCACGGAACGAAGACACCGGCGCCGAGGTCCTCTGGATCGGCTGTCCCAACATGGATAACGAGCAGCTTTATCAGTCCATGCCCGGCAATCTGACCTTCCTGCAGGGCTGCGCTGCCTCGCTGGTAGGACAGGATGTCCTTGTGGACACCAAGGCGCTGGAAGCCGAGCCCATCACGGTGGCAGGCTCTACCGCCGCTGCACTGGGGCTGACCTTTGTGTTCGTGCTCCCGGCGGCGGTGCTCATTGCCGGGGCAGTGGTGGTGCTGCTGCGCCGCCGCAGATAAGGAGACTGTCATGAAAACAAAACAGCGTGCCCTGCTGGCGCTGCTGGCGGCGGCAGTGCTGCTGGGCGCGGCGCTGTGGGCGGTGACCCGCAGCAACGACAAGGCCGAGCAGGCCGCCAGCGCCGCCGCCGAGGGCAGCATCCCGCTTTCCAGCTTTGCCGCTGAGGACTTGGAACAGATCGAGTACACCTATAACGGCGAGACCTACACCCTGCAGTATTCCGGCGGCAGCTGGCAGCTGGCACAGGACCCTGCCTATCATCTGGACGAGAGCGCCTGCAACACCATGCGCACCGCCCTGATGGCGCTGAATGCCAAGCGCAGCCTGACACCGCAGGCAGGGGAGGACTACGGTCTGGACAGCCCGCAGCTCACCGTTACGGTAACGGCGGCAGGGCAGAGCACCACTCTGACCTTCGGGGCAGAAAACCCGGTCACCGGGGATCTCTATGTGCAAAAAGCGGGGGATGATGCCATCTACACTGTCAGCGGCAGCAAAGCTGCCTGTTTCCAGCTGGATAAGGCCGGGCTTTTCGGCAGCTTCTGCCCCACTGGGCTCACAGCCTCGACCATTACACAGGTAGCCTACACGCTGGCTGACGGCACCTCCGTCACCCTGAACGCCGTCAGCGAGCCGACCGAAAGCGCTGACAGCGCTTCTTCCTCCACCTACGAGACGGTGTGGCGGCTGGCTTCGGACCCCGCCGCCAGCCTTGCACAGGATAAGGTGCAAAGCCTTTTGTCGGCCCTGTGCACCTATGCCACCGCCCAGACCACGGACACCGACCTTTCTGCCTGCGGTTTTGATGCACCGGTATTCACCGCAGCCGTTACCAGCGAGGATGGCTCCACCGTGCAGCTGGCCTACGCCTGCGGTACGGACGGGTGGTATTTGCAGGTGGAAGGGGACACTTCGGTATACACGGTGGACACAAGCACTGTACAGGCGCTTCTGCTGACGGAAAACGACCTGAAAACGCAGGAATGATTCCTTTTGTACGCTGCACCAAAACCAAGGTGCAGCGTATATTTTTTTGCAGCTTTTTATAAAGTTTCAGCAAACATCGGCAGAGTGATTGACAATCCGACTGTGATTGTTTATTATAAACCGTGACAGGGTAAGTTCGCCGCGCAAAATCATGCTGCTGCGCGGGGCAGAACGCCCCTTATACGCAAAAAAGATGGGGCAGGTTTCCTGTCTTTTTTCGTATCTGAGAACAAGGAGGATAACATATAAAATGGACAACTCGGTGGTCGTTTCACTGCGGGATATCGTAGTGGAATTTGATGGACAGCGCATTCTGGATGGGCTGAATCTGGATATCCATGATAAGGAGTTCGTGACGCTGCTCGGTTCCTCCGGCTGCGGCAAAACCACCACCCTGCGCCTGATCGCAGGTTTTCTGGAGCCGAACGCCGGCAAGGTGCTGCTGAAAGGGGAGGACATTACCGGTGTGCCGCCCTACAAGCGCCCGGTGAATACCGTGTTCCAGAAATACGCGCTGTTCCCGCACCTGAATGTGTTCGAGAACGTGGCCTTTGGTCTGCGGCTCAAAAAGCTGGACGAGGACACCATCCGCCGCAAGGTACGCGATATGCTGGAGGTCGTGGGCTTAAAGGGCTTTGAGCGCCGCAGCATCAGCCAGATGTCCGGCGGTCAGCAGCAGCGCGTGGCCATTGCCCGCAGTCTGGTCAACGAGCCGGAGATTTTGCTGCTGGACGAGCCGCTGGGCGCACTGGACCTGAAGCTGCGCAAGGAGATGCAGCTGGAGCTCAAGAGGTTGCAGCGTGAGATGAACATTACCTTTATCTACGTTACCCACGATCAGGAGGAAGCGCTTACCATGTCCGATACCGTCGTTGTCATGAACGGCGGCAAGGTGCAGCAGATCGGCACCCCAGAGGATATCTACAACGAGCCGAAAAACGCCTTTGTGGCGGACTTTATCGGTGATTCCAACATCGTGGACGGCGTGATGCACAAGGACTTTCTGGTGTCCTTCTCCGGCGTGGATTTCCCCTGCGTGGATCGCGGCTTCGCCCGGGAGCAGAGCGTGCAGGTGGTGGTGCGCCCGGAGGATATCGAGGTGGTATCCCCGGTGGAAGGCCAGCTTGTGGGCGTGGTGAACGATGTTATCTTCAAGGGCGTGCACTTTGAGATGCACGTCGAGTGCGAGGGCCGCGAGTGGCTGATTCACTCCACCCGCGCCTGTACCCCCGGCGAGACCATCGGTATGCGCATCGGCCCCAACGAGATCCATATCATGGCGCGGAGCGAGGGGTGATGTGCCATGAAGATCTATGATAAAAAGCTGGCCTATCCGTACTTTGTATGGATGGTGCTGTTTACCGTTGTGCCTCTGTTCATTGTGGTGTACTACGCCATGACCGATGCCGAGGGCAACTTTACCCTGAATAACCTTACCTCCATCAGCGGCTACGGCTCGGTGTTTGCCCGCAGCCTGCTGCTGGCGCTTATCGCCACGGTCATCTGCCTTGTCATCGCCTTTCCGGTGGGGTATTTCCTGTCCCGCCTGCGGGTGAACAAGCAGCACATCATGCTTATGCTGGTCATGCTGCCCATGTGGATGAACTTTTTGCTGCGTACCTACGCATGGATGGGTCTGCTCAGCGTCAACGGCCCGGTGAACACCCTGCTGGGCTTTATTGGCCTTGGCCCTTATACTATGCTCAACACCTCCGGCGCGGTGGTGCTGGGCATGGTGTATAACTATGTGCCCTACATGATTCTGCCGCTGTACACCAGCATGACCAAGATCGACCAGAGCCTTGTGGAAGCTGCGCAGGATCTTGGCGCCAACACCACCAAGACCCTTGTGCGGGTGCTCATCCCCATGAGCGTGCCGGGCATCAGCACCGGCATCACCATGGTGTTCGTGCCGGCGGTGTCTACCTTTGTCATCAGCCGTATGCTGGGCGGCGGCTCCAACCTGCTGATCGGTGACCTGATCGAGATGCAGTTTCTGGGCAACAGCTACAACCTGAACGTCGGCTCTGCCATGAGTCTGGTGCTGATGATCATTGTGCTGCTGTGCATGAGCTTTACATCCAGCTTTGACGAGGATGAAATGGAGGGCGTATCCTGATGAAAACAAAACATCTGCGCCTGATGCAGCGGGTCTACATCATTCTGTTCTTCTGTTTCATGTATCTGCCCATTGCCTACATGATCGTGTTCAGCTTCAACCAGAGCAAGGGCTATTCGCTGTTCACCGGCTTTACCTTTAAATGGTACCGCAGCCTGTTCACGAATGCGTCCATCCTCCATGCGCTGTGGGTGTCCGTTGAGGTAGCCATCCTGTCTGCCATCATCGCTACGGTGCTGGGCACGGCAGCCAGCCTTGGCATTGCCTCCATGAGCCGTAAAAGCCGCCTGCTGGTGACCAACATCACCTATATCCCGGTGGTCAACCCGGAGATCATCACCGGCATTTCCCTGATGCTGCTGTTCGTGGCTTACCAGCGCTTTGCCGCGCAGTCCGCATGGCTGCCGGACAACATCATGGGTCTGCCCACGCTGCTCATTGCGCATATCGCGTTTAATGTGCCCTACGTTATCTTTAACGTAAGCCCCAAACTCAAACAGCTGGATATCAGGCTGTACGAGGCAGCGCTGGATCTGGGCTGTGACCCCCGACAGGCTTTCTTCAAGGTCATCCTGCCGGAGATCAGTCCCGCTATCCTGTCGGCGTTCCTCATCTGCCTGACCTATTCCATCGACGATTTCATGATCTCCTACTTCAACTGCGGTACGGTGGAGACTTTGCCCATTGCCATCTACTCCATGACCCGCAAAAAGGTCAGCCCGGAGATCTACGCGCTGTCCACCATCATGTTCGTGGTCATCCTCAGCGTCATTCTGGTGTCCAATGCCATGGAGAGCCGCAGCTACCGCAAGGATCAGAAAACGCTGCGAGAGGAGGGCGCATGATGAAACGCATTGCTGCATTGCTGCTGACACTGGCTGTGGCGCTGTGCGCTGCACTGCCGGTGCTTGCCGCCGGTACCATTGAGGTCACCGAGGACGTCTCGGTGTCGGACGATTACGACTGGACCCGCTTCAAGGGGCAAAACGTCACCCTGAACGTCTACAACTGGGGCGAGTACATCTCCAACGGCTCAGACGACAGTGTGGACGTGGTGGCCGCCTTTGAAAAGCTGACCGGCATCAAGGTGAACTACACTACCTTTGACTCCAACGAGTCCCTGTACGCCAAGCTCAAGTCCGGCGCAGCCAACTACGATGTGATCATCCCCTCCGACTACATGGTGGCAAAGATGATCAACGAGGGGATGCTTGCACCCCTTGACTACGACAATATCCCCAATTTCCAAAAGATCGATGCAGGCTACCGCAACCCGGATTACGACCCGCAGAACGCCTACACTGTGCCCTATATGCTGTGCACCACCGGCATCATCTACAACACCACTATGGTAGACGAAGCCCCCACCTGCTGGGCAGACCTGTGGGACGAACAGTACGCGGGCAACATTCTGATGTTCAACAACAGCCGCGACGCCTACGCCATCGCTGCGTTCAAAAGCGGCCACAGCATCAACCCCACCACCCCGGAGGAGGTGGACGAGGTGGTGGAGGAGCTCAAGGCACAAAAGCCGCTGGTGCAGGCCTACGTCATGGACGAGATCTTTGATAAGATGATCGGCGGCGAGGCTGCCATCGGTGTGTACTACTCCGGCGATGCCATTACCATGATCGATGATAACCCGGACTTGGCTTGGGTGTTCCCGGAGGAAGGCAGTGTGCTTTCGGTGGACTGCATGGCTGTGCCTGCTGCCAGCGAGCACAAGGAAGCCGCCGAGATGTTCATCAACTTCATGTGCGAGACCGACATCGGCAAGGCCAACAGCGAGTATATCGGCTACACCACCCCCATGCACGATGTATGGGAGGTACTGGACGAGGATCTGAAGACCAGCGAGATCGCCTACCCGTCTGAGGAGGACGCCGCCCGCGAGAAGGTGTTCACCGCCCTGAGCGACGAGGTGAACAGCGAGCTGGATCTGAAGTGGAGCGAGATGAAGAGCTACGATGAAGGCGGTGGCAGCTATCTGTTTTTACTGTTGCTGCTGGCCATGCTGGCGCTGGCCTGCTTTAATATCTGGCGCAAAGTGCGCAGAAAGACCCGCAATCAGTATTGATCATTCTGCCAAGGCTGCCGTCCCGGATGTGGTGCGGCGGCCTTTTTCCGATAGGAGGAAAAGACTATGGAACAGTTTTATTATGAAGATACCGCCGTGGTAGAAAATGCCGATGCAGACTGCCACAGCCTGCTCAAGGCCAGCGCTCTGCTGCGCTATGTGGAGCAGATTTCTTCCATGCATGCCCGCCACTTTGGCATGGACGATAAGTTTTTTGAGGATCACGGCGTAGCGTTTCTGGTGGGCAAGCAGGCGCTGCGGTTCAGCCGTGTGCCCCGCCGTGGCGAGACTTTGACCCTTTGCTCCCGCTCAGAGGTGGCCCGCCGCGGTTCCATCAAGCGCGTCACCACCCTTACGGACGAAGCCGGGCAGGAAGTAGCCATGGTGGACAGCCGCTGGATCATGTCCAGCCTTGAGGATGGGCACATCCTGCGCCAGCCGGGCTGGACGGTAGAGGGATACTGGAACGAGACGGTGGAAGAGGAGCTGCCCCTTTTGCTGCATAAGCGCCGGGACAGCCTGACCAGCGCCGGCCTGTTTACGGCGCGCTACTCTCAGTGCGACCTGCACTACCACATCAACAACGCTTTTTATCTGGATATCGTCTGTGACGCGCTGCCGCTGGAGATCATGCGCGATCATGTTGTGAAGTTCGCTTCCATCAACTATCACCGTGAAGTCCCCATGGGACAGCAGGTGGAGGTGTTCTACACGCCTTCGGATGATGGCTGGTACTTTATTGCCAAGCGCGCAGACAAAACGGCTTTCGAGTGCTATCTGGAACTGGAGCCGGTCAAACAGTAAGTGCCCGGAGGAAAAATGCCTATGTCCAAGACCAAAGAACTTTTTTGCACCTTTTTCAAGATCGGTGCCTTTACTTTTGGCGGCGGCTATGCCATGGTGGCGCTGCTGGAGCACGAATTTGTAGAGGAAAAGCGCTGGCTCACCCGGGAGGAGTTTCTGGATATGGTCGCCATTGCCGAGTCCACTCCCGGCCCTGTGGCGGTGAATAGCGCCACCTACATCGGTTATAAGCTGGCTGGTGTTGCCGGTGCGGCGGCTTCCACCCTTGCGGTGTGCCTGCCGTCCTTTGCAGTCATTTACGTTATTTCACTCTTCTTCGACCGCTTTTTGCAGCTGACGGTGGTAGCCAATGCCTTTAAAGGCATACAGGCCTGCGTCATCTACCTGATCCTGTCCGCCGGGGTCAAGATGCTCAAAAACTTGCAGCGCACCCCCTTCAACACGGCAGTGGTGGCGGTAGTTCTGGCGGCCATGGTGGGCTGCTCTGTGCTGGCGGCAAAATTTTCCTCCATCTGCTGCATCCTGTTTTGCGGCGCAGCCGGGGTGCTGACCTACGCGGTAGGGCAGGGGAAGAAAGGCGGCACAAAATGATCTTACTGCAATTGTTCTGGAACTTTCTGGTCATCGGTGCGGTGTCCTTTGGCGGCGGTTACGGCATGATTTCGCTGGTGCGGGAAACGGTGCTGGGGCACGGCTGGCTGACCGAGAGCGAATTTCTCAGCTTTATCGCGGTGTCAGAGTCCACCCCCGGCCCGCTGGCGGTGAATATGGCTACCTTTATCGGCGCTTCGCAAGCAGGGCTGGCAGGCTCCCTTGCGGCAACGGTGGGGGTGGCGTTGCCCTCCTTTGTCATCATTCTGCTCATTGCGGCGGCGCTGCACAGCCTGATGAAGTATGCCGGGGTCAACGCCTTTCTGGCCGGGGTGCGCCCCTGCGTGGTGGCTATGATCTTGGCTACCGCCTGCACCATGGGGCTTTCCACGCTGGGGGGCTTTACCACTGTTTCCGGCGGCTTTGCCCCGGATGTGCGTGCGCTGGCGGTGTTTGCCCTTTTGAGCATTCTGCATTTTGCCTATAAAAAGAAAACGCAGAAAGCGCCGTCCCCAATCGGGATGATCCTGCTTTCTGCGGTGCTGGGCGCAGTGCTGTGGAGCATCTGACCCGGCAAGAAAGGATACTGCAATGAACATTACCGTGTATCTGGGCGCAAACCTTGGCAACGACCCTGCACTGCCACAGGCTGTGCAGCAGCTGGGGCGCTGGATCGGCGAAAGCGGCAACGCGCTGGTGTACGGCGGCAGCAAAAGCGGCCTGATGGGCATTTTAGCCGACAGTGTGCTGGCCGCAGGCGGCAGGGTGACCGGCGTAGAGCCCAAGTGCTTTCTGGACGCAGAGCTGCAGCACGAGGGCCTGACCGAACTGATCGTGACCGAGAATATGCCCGCCCGCAAAACCAAAATGATCGAGCTGGGCGATGCTTTTATCGCGTTTCCCGGCGGCACCGGCACGCTGGAGGAGATCACCGAGGTCATCAGCAAGCTGTCTCTGGGACAGCTGAACGCACCCTGCATCCTCTACGACCTGAACGGCTACTACCAGCCCCTGCACCGGCTTTTGCAGCAGATGATCGCCATGGGGCTTTCCACCTCGGCGCGGCAGCGGAATATCACCTTTGCCGCCGACCTTGCCCAGATCCGCGCGATCCTTGAAAAATGATACTGGGAAGCTTACTTCTCAAACGCGAGGAGACTGCTGTACATGGCTTTGTGCGGCGGTCTTTTTTCATAAAAATGGGATACCGGGTCGTCCGCGGACGACCCGGTATCCCGAAAAAGAAAAAATCATTCCGCTGGTTATGCCCATAGCGCACGCGGAGGGCATTTAAAATCTTTCTGCGCAACCAAAAAGGCCGCTGCACGAAATCAATGTGCAGCGGCCTTTTGCTATCCTGTTATGTACGCTGTGCGCGTTAAACTTAGGCGGCAGTGGTGGAAGCAGCCTCAGAAGAAGCAGCCTCGCTGACAGCGGCCTCAGAGGAAGCAGCCTCGGAAGATGCAGCCTCAGAGGAAGCGGCCTCGCTGGAAGCAGCCTCAGAAGAAGCAGCCTCGGAAACAGCGGTGGTGCTTGCGGAAGCAGCCTCAGAGGAAGAAGCAGCGGTAGAAGCAGAGCCACCGCAAGCGGTCATGCCAGCAGCCAGAGCCAGAGCAACAACAGCGATGCAAATATTCTTGAGTTTCATATCAATGATCTCCTTAGTCTTCTTGTAAATGTTTAGCAGCGGGCTTTCGGTAGCACCTCACTGCGATGCTATATTCTAATCCGTTTTTGAAAAAAATCAAGAGGAATTTGGTCGAAAGTTATAATCCGTGTAAAGAATCTGCATAGTTGTCATAAATTTTCGCCAAAAGTAAAAGACTTTTTGGCAAAAATAAAACCCAGAATAGAGCCTGCGCTGCCGGACGAGGAACACAAAGTAGAAAAAATCTGAAAAAATATCAAAGAATCCTTTTTATTGGACTGCAAATGTGGATAATAAAAGCATGGCGAGGGACGGACATCCCCGGAAAGCTGAACGACAAGAACATTTGTGGAGGATAATACAATGAAAGACTTTGATTTTGGCTACTTTGGCACCGGCGACGAGGGCTACGCCCAGTACATGACCGCATTCGAGCGCAATTTCAGCACGGACAGCACCGATAGCTTTGCGTCTGATGACGCAGACTGCGATGCAGACAGCTGCGACAGCACGGAGGACGATTTCTGAGTCCGCACCCTTTTGCCCGTTTGCGCATACAAAGGGCAAAGGGGGAATGCGGCTTGAACCGGATCGTTTTCATACTTGGGATCTGGCTGTTCCCGGCGGCGTGTACCGCGCTGGGAGCAGCAGGGGTGTTTTTGCTGCGCAGGCAGGCAAGACCGGCTACCCGGCGCATTTTGTGCGGCATGGCGGCGGGCATCATGCTGGCGGCCAGCGTGTGGAGCCTACTGCTGCCGGCCATTGCCCGGTCGCAGGGCAGGGCAGCATGGGTGCCCCCGGCGCTGGGGCTTATTTTAGGCGCTGTGGGGCTTTTACGGCTGGAGGATGCCGCCGGGCAGCTGCTTGCGGGCGGCCCCGGGCATTGCGGGCGCATGGTGCTGGCGGTCACCCTGCACAACCTACCGGAGGGCATGGTGGTGGGGCTGGCTGCGGCGCTGGCGCTGCACGGGGACGCAGATGCCGTAAGCGGAGCGCTGGCGCTGAGCCTCGGCATCGGCTTGCAGAATATCCCGGAGGGTGCGGCGGTCAGTCTGCCGCTGACCCAGAGCGGGCGCACCCGGGGGCAGTCCTTTGCCGCCGGTGCGGCCTCCGGGCTGGTGGAGCCCTTGGGCGCAGTGCTGGCCTTTGTGCTGGCCGAGTGGGTAGGCGCAGCGCTGCCGTGGCTCATGAGCGCGGCGGCGGGCTGTATGGTGTGTGTGACCGCACAGGAGATGATCCCTGAGGCGGTGGAACCGGATGAAGTGGCCGGTGTCATCAGCATTGTGCTGGGCTTTGCCCTGATGATGGCACTGGATGTGGCCCTATGATATAGTAAAAGCAATGCCGGACAGACCTTTTGGCCTGCCCGGCATTGCTTTTATGCAAAAAGGATTTATACCGTCTGCGGCTGCTTCTGGCGCAGCTTACGCCGCACCACCAGCAGGCAGGTCAGGTGCACCAGTGCGGTCAGCGCCCAGCTGATGGGGTAGCTGATGTACAGCATAAAGGGGGTACGGTGCAGCTGGAAAATCGTTGCAATCCACACCAGCCGCAGCGCACACACGCCGATAAGGCTTACCACCATGGGCAATACGCTGTAGCCCAGCCCGCGCAGGCTGCTGGCCAGCACGTCCATAATGCCGCACAGCAGGTAAAAGCCGCAGATCAGGCGCAGCCGCTCTGCACCGGTGGCAATGACCGCAGTGTCCGAGGAGTAGAAGCGCAGCAGCTGGTGCCCTGCCAGCGCTGCGCCGCCGCCCAGCACAAGGCCGGTGACCACCGCACACAGCAGGCAGTTGCGGATCACCCGGTCAAGGTTGTGGTACTTGCGTGCGCCGATGTTCTGGCTGGTAAAGGTGACAGCGGCCTGTGCAAAGGCGTTCATGGCAGTGTACACAAAGCCCTCCAGATTGGAGGAGGCAGAGTTGCCCGCCACCACCATGGAGCCGAAGGAGTTGATGGAGGACTGGATGACCACATTGGAAAGGCTGAACACCGTGCTCTGCAGCCCGGCAGGCAGACCGATGAGCAAGATCTGCTTCAGCGTCCCGGCGTGGAAGGCCAGTCGCCGCAGGTCCAGCCGCAGTGCGCCCTCCTCCCGGACGAGCATTCCGGTCACCAGCAGCGCGGACACGGTCTGGCTGATGATGGTGGCCAGTGCCACGCCCGCCACGCTCATGGAAAAGCCGATGACAAAGACCAGATTCAGCACCACGTTGATGACGCCGGCAGCGGCCAGACAGTACAGCGGGCGCTTGGTGTCGCCCACGGCCCGCAGCAGCGCACTGCTGAAGTTGTACAGCATGGTCATGGGCATGCCGATAAAATAGATCTTCAGGTACAGGGCGGAAAGGCCGATCACGTCCTCCGGGCAGCTCATCAGCTCCAGCAGACCGCGCGCAGCGCAAAAGCCCACCACCGCCAGCAGCACGCCGCTGACTAAGCCCAGCGCTACGGCGGTGTGCACCGTATCCTGCACGCCCTTTTCGTCCCGGGCACCAAAGCACCGGGCCGCCACCACGTTGGCACCCAGCGAAAGCCCGACAAACAGGTTGACCAGCAGGTTGATCAACGCGCCGTTGGAGCCAACGGCAGCCAGCGCCGTGCTGCCCGCAAAGCGCCCCACCACCACAACATCGGCGGCGTTGAATAACAATTGCAGAATGCTGGATGCCGCCAGCGGCACGGAAAACAAGATGATCTTTTGCAGCATGGGTCCGCTGGTCAGGTCTGCGGAACGGCTGGTCGTAGCCATGAATTATCTACCTCCTATAATAAGTCTTGTGTGAACATAGCAATTGCCTATTATAGCGCGATATTAGGTAAAAAACAAGAGGTGAAGCGCCCTATTCTCTCCAAAAGCGGCAAATATTGCCCGCTGGCCACAGCCTGCAATTGAAAAATGCTGCCCATACTGCTATAATAAGGCGGTACACCCGTAGAAAACGGAGGAAGTTCTATTCATGTATCGAAATCGGATCAAACGACTGTTGGACATTTTCCTGTCAGCCTGCGGCATTCTGTGCCTTTCGTGGCTGCTGCTGCTTCTGGCTGTTGCCATCAAGCTGGACTCGCCCGGGCCAGTATTTTTCCGGCAGAAGCGTGTGGGCATCGGCAAGCGGCATTTCCAGATCCTCAAGTTCCGCACCATGCGCATCGACACCCCCCACGATATGCCCACCCATCTGCTGCACGACCCGGAACAGTATATCACCCGCATGGGGCGCTTTTTGCGCAAGACCAGTCTGGACGAGCTGCCCCAGCTGTGGAATATCCTTGTGGGGGATATGGCGGTCATCGGCCCGCGCCCTGCGCTTTGGAACCAGTATGATCTGCTGGCCGAACGGGATAAGTACGGCGCAAACGATGTGCGCCCGGGGCTGACCGGCTGGGCGCAGATTCATGGCCGGGACGAGCTGGAAATTGCCGAAAAGGCAAAGCTGGACGGCTGGTATGTGGAGCATATCAGCTTTGGGCTGGATGTGAAGTGCTTCTTTGGCACCATTACCGCTGTGCTCAAGCATGACGGCGTGGTAGAGGGCGGCACCGGCACCCTGCATGATGAAAAATGATCTATTATATGGAGACACCGGAGCCTTGGCTGACGCTCCGGTGTCTCCATTTTTACAGAAAGCACAGCACAGAGCGGCTGAAATTGGCATATCTCTTGATTTATCCCCTGAAAAGCGTATAATAAAACAGTACACAAGACGTTAAAGGAGGATTCCTGTATTATGGAACGCACCTATATCAATGAGGCTCAAAAGGCCATCGGCGGCACGGTGAAGGTGCAGGGCTTTATCGAGAACCTGCGCAACAGCAAGTATATGGCATTTATCGTGCTGAAGGATATTACCGGCAAGCTGCAGATCACGGTGGAAAAGGCCGACCACCCTGAGCTGGTGGATACCATCGACCAACTCACCCCGGACTCTGTCATCACCGTCACCGGTAAGGTGATGGAGAACGACTACGTCAAGATGGGCGGCGTGGAGATGATCCCCGAGAGCATCGAGGTGGAGAGCACCGCCAATGCACTGCCCATCGTCCGCAAGGAGATCGCAGCCACCAAGAAAAAGAAGGCTGTGGAGCGCTCCAGCATCGACCAGCGCATCGACTACCGCTGGATCGACCTGCGCACCGACGAGAACCAGCTGATGTTCAAGGCACAGAGCTGCTTCGTCAACGCCATGCGCAAGTTCCTGCTGGACCGCAACTTCATCGAGATCCACACCCCCAAGCTGATTGCTGCTGCCAGCGAGAGCGGCTCTGAGGTGTTCAAGGTGGACTACTTCGACCGCAACGCTTATCTGGCACAGAGCCCCCAGTTCTATAAGCAGATGGCTATGGCTGCCGGCTTTGAGCGCATCTTCGAAACTGGCCCGGTGTTCCGCGCCGAGAAGAGCTACACCAATAAGCACGCGACCGAGTTCTCCGGTTTCGACCTGGAGTTCAGCTACATCACCTCCTTCAAGGACGTGATGAAGATGGAAGAGGAACTGCTGACCGCCGGTCTGCAGGCTGTTAAGGATAGCTATGGTGACCAGATCAAGGAGCTGTTTGGTCAGGAAGTCATCGTGCCCACCACCCCGTTCCCGGTGGTCAAGCTGGCAGACCTGTACAAGGCTCTGGAAGAAGAGTTCGGCTACACCGTGGACGAGAGCGAGAAGGGCGATCTGACCACCGAGGCCGAGCGCCTGAGCTACGACTGGGTCAAGAAGCACTACGGCCACGAGTTCCTGTTCATCACCGATTACTCTGCTGAGAAGCGCGCCTTCTACCACATGCGCGATGAGAACGGCGTGCCGCAGGGCTACGACCTGATCTGGCGCGGTGTGGAGATCACCACCGGCGCCCAGCGTGAGCACCGCTACGAGGTGCTGAAGAAGCAGGCTGAGGAGAAGGGTCTGGCCGAGGACGTCAAGTTCTATCTGGAGTTCTTCCAGTACGGCTGCCCGCCCCACGGCGGTTTTGGCATCGGCATCGATCGCCTGACCATGCTGCTGTGCGGCCTGAGCATCAAGGACGCAGAGTTCCTGTTCCGCGGCCCCAACCGCCTGACCCCGTAATTTTATAAAGCTTTTCCGAGAGCTGCTGTGTTTTGCACGGCAGCTCTTTTTTAGTCCTGTGAAAAGGCAAATCAGGGAAATTCGCAGATTTTCCTGATTTGCAATTATAAAAGTATTTTCCGCTAAAGATGCCCAGAGCAAAGCGGAGGGCATTCAAAACTGTTCCGGCATAATAAGCGCTCCCTTTTCATACGATACAACGAGCACACCCACCCCTACGGGCGCGGTGCGCAGCGCAACAGGAAGGGGAGAATTGCTTTGGAAAAACAGGAACAGAACAGCATCTGTCGCGAGATCGGCGCACGCACCGGCGGGGATATCTACATCGGTGTGGTGGGCCCGGTGCGCAGCGGAAAATCTACCTTTATCAAGCGGTTCATGGAGCAGCTGGTGCTGCCCGCTATGTCCGGCTCTGCCGCCGCCCGGGAGCGTGCCCGGGACGAGCTGCCGCAGTCGGCGGCAGGGCGCACCATCATGACCACCGAGCCCAAATTCATCCCGGAGACCGCCGTGCCCTTGCAGCTGGAGGGCGGCGGGGCGTGCCGGGTGCGGCTGATCGACTGTGTGGGCTACATGGTGGAAGGTGCCATGGGGCACGAGGAGGACGCAAAGCCCCGCATGGTCAAAAGCCCGTGGTTTGAGCAGGAGGTGCCCTTTGATCTTGCCGCAGAGACCGGCACCCGCAAGGTAATCTGCGAGCACTCCACCATCGGTGTGGTGGTCACCACGGACGGCTCGATCAGCGATATCCCCCGGGCGGGCTACGCAGAGGCGGAAAAGCGGGTCATCACGGAACTGGAAGCGCTGGGCAAGCCCTATATCATCCTGCTCAACAGCACCCACCCGGACGCGCCGGAGACCCGGCAGCTGGCCGAGGGCATGGCGCGGGACTACCGCCGCACCGTGCTGCCGGTAAGCTGCGTGGACTTGGATGCTGCCATGCTAGGGGAGATCCTGCGGCGGGTACTGTACGAGTTCCCGGTGCAGGAGCTGGATTTTGCCCTGCCCCGCTGGGTGACCATGCTGGAGCCCGGGCACTGGCTGCAAACGCAGGTGTACGCAGCTGCCATGCAGCTGGCCGAGCGGGTGTCCCGCATGAAGGATCTGCCCACTGGAACGGACGCCCCTGCGCTGGAATGCGATGCCGTGCAGCGCTCGGCGGTGGCGGGGGCAGACCTTGCCGCCGGCAGTGTGCGGGTGAGCGTGGAGTTAAAGCCGGAGATCTTTTATCAGGTGCTCAGCGAGCAGACCGGGCTGGATATTGGGGACGAGGCGGGGCTGATGCCCTGCATCATGGAACTTGCCCGGGCAAAACGCGCCTACGAGAAGGTGCGCAGCGCCTTGGAGCAGGTGGAAGCCACCGGCTATGGCATCGTGATGCCCTCCATTGATGAGCTGCATCTGGAACCGCCGGAGATCGTGCATCAGGACGGGCGCTGCGGGGTGCGGCTGCAAGCCTGCGCGCCCTCTATCCAGATGATGAAGGCCACCATCCACACTGAACTGAGCCCTATCGTGGGTACCGAGAAGCAGAGCGAGGATCTGGTGCAAAGCCTGCTGGCCGACTTTGCGGACGACCCGGTACAGCTGTGGGAGTCCAACATCTTCGGTAAAAGCCTGCACGAGCTGGTGAACGATGGGCTACAGAACAAGCTGCTCCACATCCCGCAGGAAGCCCGCACCCGCCTGCAGGAAACGCTGGAGCGGGTCATCAACGAGGGCTGTACCGGGCTGATCTGTATCCTGATCTAGGGCGTATCTGAAAAAATCCCCGCCCGCCGTAAGTTCTGCTTACAGCGGGCGGGGATCGTTCTGTCTTATTTTTCTTCCTCGGTCAGCTTGTTGATCAGCAGCTGATAGATCTCGTTGCCCTTCAGGATGAACTGTTTTTTCACCAGCTCGGCGCTCAGCCGGTCGGGCGCACCCAGTTCCAGACAGAACAGTTCGCTGTCCAGCCCCTTTACGGTGCAGCGCACGGTGCAGTGGCCGTCGGCCTTTTCGGTGATGCGGGCGCTGTACTTGGCCTCCTTGCGGGCCCATGTCTGGCAGCGCAGTACAGCAGCCACTGCCCGTTCCCGCACAGTGCGGGGCAGGTCGTAGGCCAGCTCCTGCGCCACCTTGCGGCCCTTGTCGGTAATGGCGTAGCTGTCGCCGGTCAGGGTGACCAGCTCCTGCTTTGTGATATCGTCCAGACAGGAGCCGATCTCAAAATAATTGACAAGGGCTTCCTCCATCAGGGCGTTCTCGATCTCCTGCCGGGTAATGGGACCGGCGTTTTTCACCAGATAGCACAATAGCAGCCGGATCTCGGTGCTGCTGGTCAGGCCGCCGGGACGGACACCGGCGGTAAAAGCATCATTGGCGCTCATCGTTCCTTACATCCCCCTTGCACTTTCACATGGTATCAAAGGTCTGCGCCGCTGCCAAAAGGGTGGGCAGCGGGCAGACAAAAACTCTTTCTATTAGTATAAAGACTTTCAACCCGGATTGCAAGCTGCAACGGCAAAATCTGTCTCAATGCGCTTGGGGCATTCCGGTGTGGAGTACACCCACCTGTCCAGATGTCCCTCGGTGATGAAGTACCGCAGCTCAAACCGGTGGGGCTGGCTCAGGGCGTGGTTCACGATGACCAGCTTGATCTTCATCTTCTCCGGCAGGATGTTTTTGATGTAAACGCTTACCGCCTGCCCGGGCGCAAGGCCGGTGCAGCTTTCCGCAAGGCCGGCAAGGTTCGGCGCGATCTCCACAAAGGTGCCGTATTCCTCCACGCTGCGCACGATGCCCACCACCGTTTCGCCCACGGTGAACCGGGCAGCGTTCTCTGCCCATGTGCCCAACAGTTCCCGGATGGTCAGCACAAAGCGCCCCTGCGCGTCCCGGTTCTTGATGGCACACAGAATCTGCTGCCCTACGCTGACCCGGTCGGCAGGGGAGGAGATGCGGCTTACCGACATACAGTCGATGGGCAGCAAGGCACTGATGCCGCAGCCTACGTCACAAAACGCACCGAACGGCTCGATGTGGGTCACCGTGCAGGGCAGGATATCCCCGGGCGAGAGCGTGTCCAGATACTCTGCCTTGCACAGCCGCTGCGCCTCGGCGCGGGAAAGCCGGTAGCAGGGTGCGCCGTCCTCGTCCGTATCCAGCCCTTCAATGACAAAACAGGTGGGACGTCCCACCCGGGTCAGCACCGCAATATCCCGCACGGTACCGGTCTCGGCACCATCTGCGCACTGGGCAAAGGGCATCACCGCTTTTACGCCGCCCAGCTCAAACCGCAGCTGCCGCCGGGTATCAAAAGCAAGGGCGGTGGCCTGCAAAATTTCGCCGCTGGCCATGGCAGCCCGCAGCTCGGCAGGAGAAAGGCGGGCGGCAGAACGATAACTGTTTTCAGTACGATAAGCTTGCATCATGTTTCATTCCTCTTTCTATATGGTTTTCGGGTCTCTGTGCGATGCTACAACGATATGCAGCACTGTGCGCAGATATTTGCATTTTGTGCGGCTTTGCATTATACTATATCTGTATGCGCAGCACCCGCTGGGCGGGCGGCGGCACACACTGGCTCTGCCGGGCATCTGCGCGGCAGAAAAGAAGGGAGAGGTCGGATAAATATGGACATCGCTGTGGGAGATACCATCCTCACCCGCAAAAAGCACCCCTGCGGAGCATCCAGCTTCGAGGTGCTGCGGGTGGGCATGGATTTTAAGATCCGCTGCACCGGCTGCGGACGCGAGGTCATGCTGCCCCGCGCCAAAATTGAAAAGAACATCAAAAAGGTGGTAAAGCCCGGCAGCGCGCAGTAGCGCAGCCAACGCACCCGAACCGGAACGAATTTGTAAGGAGAACTGCAAGGATGCAAGATATTTCTTCCCGGATGGATGCGGTCTGCCGCCGCTTTGAGGAACTTTCCATGCGGCTGAACCAGCCCGATACTGCCGCCGACCCGGCACAGTTCCGCAAGCTGATGCGGGAGTACCACGACACCGAGCCGGTGGTGGAGGCTTACCGGGACTGGCAGACCGCGCTGGATCATCTGGCACAGGCCAAAGCTCTGCTGGAGGAGCCCGGTTCACTGGACCCGGACTTCAAGCAGATGATACAGCAGGAAATCAGCGAAAAAAGTCAAGATGTGGCAAAGCTGGAAAATAATCTCAAAATTTTGCTGCTGCCCAAGGACGTGAACGACGGCAAAAACGTCATCATGGAGATCCGCGGCGGCGCCGGCGGCGAGGAAGCTGCCCTGTTTGCCCACAGCCTGCTGCGCATGTACACCATGTACGCCCAGAACCGTGGCTGGACACTGGAAGTGCTCAACCTGAACGAGACCGAACTTGGCGGCGTAAAGGAAGCCATCGTTTCGGTAGACGGCGCAGGTGCGTATAACCGTCTCAAGTACGAGAGCGGGGTGCACCGGGTGCAGCGTGTGCCGGAAACCGAAACGCAGGGGCGCATCCACACCTCCACCGCCACCGTTGCGGTGATGCCGCAGGCAGAGGAGGTGGACTTTGCGCTGGATATGAAGGACCTGCGCATTGACACTTTCCGCTCCTCCGGTGCGGGCGGTCAGCACATCAACAAGACCTCCAGCGCCATCCGTGTGACCCATATCCCCACAGGTACGGTGGTGGAGTGCCAGAACGAGCGCAGCCAGTTCCAGAACAAGGATAAGGCGCTGGAGATCCTGCGCAGCCGGTTGCTGGCGCAAAAGCAGAAGGAGCAGCAGGACGCCATCAACGCCCAGCGTCAGGGGCAGGTGGGCACCGGCGACCGCAGCGAGAAGATCCGCACCTACAACTTTCCGCAGGATCGCTGCACCGACCACCGCATCGGCCTGACTGTCCATAATCTGGAAAAGATCATGGACGGCAATCTGGACGAGGTAATCGATGCCCTTGCCACCCGCGAGCAGACTGAAAAGCTGCAAAGGCTGGGCGGGTAAAACCCGGTTTTGCGGGTGCAAAACCATCCAAACGACTGCCAAGCAACTATACTTTACAGATAGAAAGAACGATGATTCGTATGGAAATCAAAACTAGAGTTTTGCCTGCCGATGAAGCAGGCGTAGCCGAGGCCGCGCAGCTGCTGCGGCAGGGCCAGCTTGTGGCCCTGCCCACCGAGACGGTCTACGGCATTGCTGCCGATGCCCGCAACGGTGCGGCGGTGCGCAATATCTTTATAGCCAAGGGGCGCCCGCAGGATAACCCCCTCATCGTCCACGTCACCGGGCCGGAGATGCTGCCGGGTCTTGTCAGCGAGGTGCCGGAGCGCGCCCAGCTGCTGATGGCAGCCTTCTGCCCCGGGCCGCTGACCATCATCATGCCGCGCGGCCCGGAGGTGGCGGATGCGTGCTGCGCTGGACTGGATACCGTGGGCATCCGTATGCCCAGCCACCCGGTAGCGCGGGCGGTCATCCAGCAGAGCGGCTGCGCCTTTGCCGCCCCCAGTGCCAACCTTTCCGGCAAGCCCAGCCCCACCAACGCACAGGATGTGTTCACCGATATGGACGGCCGCCTGCCGCTGATCTTGGACGGCGGCGAGTGCGATGTGGGTGTGGAAAGCACCGTGGTGTCGGTGGTGGGGGAGAAGCCCACCCTGTTCCGCCCCGGCCACATCACGCTGGAGGACTTGGAACGCGCCCTCGGCGAAGAGGTAGAGGTGTCCAAGGCCATTCTGGAAAAGCTGCCGGAGGGTGCTGTGGTGCGCAGCCCGGGCATGAAGTATAAGCACTACGCCCCCAAGGCCGATGTGACGTTGCTCAACGGCACCTTTGCGCAGTTCAAGGCCTATGTAGACGCCCATAAAAACGAGAACCCCAGCTGCCTGTGCTTTACCGGCGAAAGCGCAAAGCTGGATGTGCCCTGCGTGGAATACGGCCGCGAGGGGGACGGTGCCGATCAGGCAAAGCACATCTTCCGCTCCCTGCGGGCGCTGGATGAGCAGGGCGATGGCGTGGTCTACGCCCGCTGCCCGCAGAAGGATGGCCTGTCCATGGCAGTGTACAACCGCCTGATCCGCGCCGCTGCCTTCCGGGTGATCGATCTATGATCACATTGGGCATCACGGGGCGCAGCGGCTGCGGCAAGTCCACAGTCACAGCAGTATTTGCCGCCCACGGCGTGCCGCTGGCAGACGCCGACCAGCTCAGCCGGGAAATTTTGTTGCCCGGTTCGCCGCTGCTGCCGCAGCTTGCGGCGCGGTTCGGCGGGGATATTTTAAAGCCGGACGGCACGCTGGACCGCCGCCTGCTGGCTGACCGCGCCTTTGCCACCCCGGAAGGCAAGGCTGCGCTGGACAGCCTGACCCACCCCGCCATCGTGGCGCGCATCCGCGCCGCAAAGCAGGCGGCGCAGGCCGCCGGAGTGTCCCTTTTTGTGCTGGACGGTGCGGTCATCGTGGGTACGGCGGCACAGGCTGAATGCGACCGCCTGTGCGTGGTCACTGCACCCTTTGAAACCAGCGTGGCGCGCATTGTGGCGCGGGACGGCATCTCGCCGGAGATGGCCGCCCGCCGACTGAACGCTCAGACCTCGGAACAAACCCTGACCGCACAGGCAGACTACACCCTGCACAACGATGCCGGGCTGGAGCAGCTGCAAGCCGCAGCCGCCCGCCTGTGTGTGCAGCTGCAGGCAGAAGGGGGCGTGACGGCAGCGCTTTGAACGAACAAAATTACGAAAAAGCCTACGACCCCATCGCCGCCCGGAAGCGCCGCGCTGCCCGGGAAAAGCAGCGCCGCCGCAAACAGCAGCAGCGCCGCAGGCGGCTGGTGCGGCTGGTCGGTTTGTGCCTTGCGGTGGTGCTGGCAGTGTGTACCGTGCCGCCCCTGTGCAACCGGCTAGATCAGTTTTTGTACCCCCGCAAGTACGAACAGCTGGTGGAAAAATGGGCAGCAGCCTACGAGCTGGATCCTTTGCTGGTCTACGCCTTTATCCGCACCGAGAGCGGCTTTGACCCGCAGGCTACTTCCAGCGTGGATGCCCGGGGTCTGATGCAGATGACCGAGGAGACCTTTCTCTGGCTGCGCAGCAAGATCGCCCTGGATGAACCGCTGACCTTTGCAGACTTGTACAGCCCCGATACCGCCATCCGGTTCGGCTGCTATTACCTGCACCTTTGCATGGTACGCTACAAGGGCGATGTATCCACGGCGGCAGCGGCTTACCACAGCGGCTGGGGCACGGTGGATCAGCTGCTGCAAATGGAGGAACACTCTGCAGACGGGGAAACGCTGCAAGGCTTCCCCTATAACCAGATGCACCACTACGTCAACAAGATCACCGCCTGCTACCAGACCTATCAGCGTCTGTACGCAGGTCAATGATAAAAAGTTAAGGAGCGTAAAACTATGAGCGAGAAACTTACTGCAAAAGAGTACGCCGAAAAGCTGCTCTACACCCCCGAATACGCTGCCGACAAGCAGGCAGATGTAAAGGAAAAGGCTGCTGCCTTTGCCGAGGGCTACAAGAAATTTATGGACAGCGCTAAGACCGAGCGCGAGGCTGCCGTTGTCAGCGAGCAGATGCTGCTGGCTGCCGGCTACAAGGCTTTTGAGCCCAAAAAGCTCTACGCACCCGGCGAGAAGGTCTACTTCATTCAGGAGAACAAGGCTGTTGTGGCGGCTACCATCGGTCAGAAGCCCTATGAGGAGGGCTTCCGTCTGGTCATTGCCCACATCGACTGCCCCCGTCTGGACCTGCGTCCCAACCCCCTGTACGAGTCTGACCACATGAGCTACTTCCGCACCCACTACTACGGTGGTATACGCAAGTACCAGTGGGCTACCATCCCGCTGGCCATCCACGGCGTGTTCACCCGCGCCGACGGTTCCAGCGTCAACTTTGCCATCGGTGAGGACGAGAACGATCCCGTGTTCTGCATCACCGACCTACTGCCCCATCTGGGTGCCGAGCAGAACGAGCGCAAGCTCAGCGAGGGCATCAAGGGCGAGGAGCTGAACGTGCTCATCGGCTCTGACACCGTGGAGGAAGAGGACGTCAAGGAGGCTGTCAAGCTGAACACCCTCATCCTGCTGAACCAGAAGTACGGTATCACCGAGCGCGACTTCACCCGCGCCGAGATCGAGGTGGTGCCCGCTGCCAAGGCACGCGACGTGGGCTTTGACCGCTCCATGATCGGTGCCTACGGCCACGATGACCGCGTGGATGCTTACCCCGCACTGCTGGCTGAGATCGAGACCAAGGACCCCGTGCACACCACCATCTGCGTGCTGACCGATAAGGAAGAGATCGGCTCTGACGGCGTGACCGGTATGCAGAGCATGTATGTGTTCCACTTTATGCAGATGCTCTGCCGCGCTGCCGGTCAGGACGATATCCTTGCCTTCCGCAACAGCGTGTGCCTGTCTGCGGACGTGACCGCCGCCTACGACCCCTCTTGGGCAAGCGCCTTTGAGAAGCAGAACGGCACCTACGCCGGCCGGGGCATTGCCATCTTCAAGTACACCGGCAGCCGCGGCAAGAGCTCTGCCAGCGACGCCAACGCCGAGCTGCTGGGCGACATCACCCGTATGCTGGATGCCAACAACGTGGCATGGCAGATCGGCGAGATGGGCCGTCTGGATCTGGGCGGCGGCGGCACCATTGCCAAGTATGTGGCAAACCGCGGCATCAAGGTGCTGGATATGGGTGTGCCTGTGCTGTCCATGCACTCTCCCTTCGAGGTCATCCATAAGACCGACCTGTACATGGCTTACCGCACCTTCTCTGTGTTCTGCCAGTCTGCGGACTAAAAAATATGTATGTCGCGGCCACAGGCCGTGACATACATATCATGAAAACATCTTTTCACAGAGCCGCTGCACATTTTTGTGCGGCGGCTCTTTTTACTGTGAAATCGCCTTTCCGAATAATGGCTTTCCCCGAAAGGGACAGATTCTCCCCGCGCCGGGGAGAAATGTCACCGTAGGTGACAAAGAGGGGAACGGCTGTCACCGAAGGTGACTGATGAGGGCGCAGAATAGCAGCTTTTTGCCTTGAATATCCCTTTTTGCGTGAAAACCCTTGACCTTCAACCGGCTTTAAGGTGTAATGTAAGGGCGGAGGTGAAGCAAATGAACATCAAACAGGCTTCAGAGCAAAGCGGTGTCTCTGCCCCGAACATCCGCTTTTACGAAAAAGAAGGGCTTCTCACACCGGCACGCAGGCAGGGCAATGACTACCGCAATTACACCGCCGGGGATGTCCGCACGCTTAAACTTATCCGTATGCTGCGGATGCTGGATGTGCCGCTGCCTACCATCAAGGCGGTACTGCGCGGGGAACAGCCCCTGCAACAGGCGCTGCAAGCCCAGCAGACCGTGCTGGAGCAGCAGGCGGCGCAGCTGGCGGCAGCCATGCAGTTCTGCGCCGACCTTGCCCGGCAGGCTCCGCAGACGGATACGCTGGACGTGGACGCCTGTCTGACCCGTATGGAAAGCCCCGCCCCGCAGCAGGGCTTCTTCTCCGGCTGGCTGCAGGATTACTGCACGCTGGCGCAGGTGCAGCACCAGAAGCACTTTTTCTTTATCCCGCAGGGCAGCATCAACACCCCGCAGGAGTTTACGGCGGCTTTGCAGGCCTATGCAGAGGAAAAGGGGATGCAGTTCACCCTGACCAAAGAGGGAATGTACCCGGAGTTTTCGCTGGACGGCATCGCGTATAAGGCCTACCGCAACCCGGGAAAGTACCGGGACGAGATCTGCTGCGATGCTGTGCACCCCGAGCAGCTGGACGCCGGACTGCCCGCCCGGCGGGAGAAGTTGCTGCGCATCCTGCGCATCGCTGTGCCGCCGGTATGTACCTTTGCCGCCATTCTGGCGGCAGGGTGGGTGGTGACTGGCGGCGCAGGCTGGCTCTGGCTGGCGGTGCTGGCCTCTGCCGGGGTGCTGCTGGGGCGCTGCTTTGAAAGGTGGCTATAAGGCGCGTTACCCCAGCGGCAGCGCCTCGGCTACGGTCAAAAAGGTATAGCCGTTATCCGTATACCACCGGATGATATCCGGCAGTGCTTCGGCGGTGGTGCGGGTGGTGGCAGAGTCGTGCATCAGCACCACGCAATGGGTCTGCTCGCCGGTCTCCCGCACCACGTTGCGGTAGATGGTATCCGCACTGGGGTGCCCGCCCACGGCGTCCTCGGCGCAGACGTTCCAGTCCACCCACTGCCAGCCGCGCTGCTCTACCTCGGTTTTTAGCTGTTGCATCAGCCCCTTGCCGCCGTAACGGCGGCTCACGGTGTTGGTGCTGCCGCCGGGAAAGCGCAGGTACCGGATGTTCTCGGCGTCCACATAGGGGGCAATGCGCTCCTTCAGCAGGGCGATATCCTTCCAGTAGGCGGCGCTGCTGCGGTAGATGTCGCTGTATTCGTGGGAGGCAGAGTGCAGCGCGATTTGATGCCCGGCGGCAGCAGCCTGCGTGAGCAGGGGCAGATATTTCTCGTTGTAGCCGGTAGCTACCACAAAAAAGGTGCCGTGTACCCCGGCGGCATCCAGCGCAGCCAGCACTGCCGGAGTGGTCTTGCTGGGGCCGTCATCAAAGGTCAGGCAGACCCATTTTTCCGGCAGGGAAGGGGCTGCGGGCGTACCGGCATCGGATGCAGCCACCACCGGTGCAGCAGGGGAAAAGGGGCTGAAGTCTGGCGCGGCGGTCAGCTCGTTCAGCTTGCAGCCTACCGGTGCGCGTACCGGTACCAGCCACCCCGCCGCAAACGCTGCCAGTGCTGCTGCCAGCAGCCCGCCCCATAGTCCGATGCGACCGCCGGTGCGCCGCACAAAAAGTTTCATATACGAACCCCCTCCTTTGCTCTGGGCGCAGCGCCGCAGACAGACTTTCTGCACACAAATGACCTGTGTAATTGCCAGAAAAGCTGCCTTTGCGCGCGCGTTGCGCTGCTATTATAGATATGAAACTTAAAAAAACTTATGAGAAACAAAGAAACCACTTGACGAAACGCCGGAAATGTGTTACTATATGCAAGCAGTCCGCACCAACGGTTTTCTACCTCAAAAACCGGAGAACTGTATAACAGGTATGCGAGGGTGGCGGAACTGGCAGACGCGCACGTTTGAGGTGCGTGTGGTTTATCCTTGGGGGTTCGAGTCCCCTCCCTCGCACCAGAAGGCAAGTCGGTTTTTGACTTGCCTTTTTTCTATGAGCAGAAGTGGTGGAATGGCAGACACGCTGGTTTTAGGCACCAGTTCCTTGTGAGTGAGGGTTCAAGTCCCTTCTTCTGCACCAATGAAAAGACCCGCAGCGGCCCTGAAACTTCAGGCGCGGCCTGCGGGTCTTTTTGTCCTTTTGAGCGGCAAAAACAGGGCAAATCTGCGTGAATCGCCTTTGAAACGACACGAATCGCCTCGGGGATGTGTTGACAGGCTTTTTTGCGGGATGATATAATGTTATTAGGAATAGTGTCGGTTTATATGGGAGCTGACACGCGGCGCTTGTGCACTTTTGCGGAACTTTGTGCCAGGATAAAGCCTTTGGGAGAACGTATTGTGAAGAGGTCTGGCTGCGGGGCAGCCGGAGGAAACAGCCTTATGATGAAGAAACAAAAAAATATACTGCTCATAGCAGGGATGCTGCTGGTGCTGCTGGTCGGCATCCTTGCTTACAGTGCCTATACCCAGAAGAAGGTCTATCAGGAAAGCACGGCAAATCTGCTTTCCACCTATGGGCAGTCTGCCAAGACCTTTACCATGTTTGCGCAGCGCAACTGGAACATCCTGACCGACTGGGACAGCTATCTGGGCACCCTTGCGGAGCGGGGAGAGCAGGAGGGACAGTGGCAGGAGTATATCGCCCAAAAGGCTACATGGCAGTACACTGATTTTTACCTGTTCAACGAGCAGTGCGAGTTTTGGACCACCGCCGGGCGGCAGGGCACGGCAGAGCATATGAGGGCAACTTTTGAGGAGCTGTATACTGCAAATGCTCCGGTGATCACCAGCTACACCTCCAGTCAGGGCATCCGTAAGATCATGTTTGCCATGCCTATGGAACAGCCCTTGCAGCTGGGTGACACCACCTATACGGCGCTGGCGGTCAGCTACGACAACGCCGTGCTGGAAAAGCTGCTGGGCAGCATGGTCTATGAGGGACAAAGCGATTGCTATATCGTGCGCCCAAACGGTGATATCGTGCTTTCCACCGAGGTCAAGACCGAGATCACCGAGCAGATGACCAACCTGTTTGATTACTTGCAGCAGAACGCCCGTGTGGATCAGCCTTACTTTGACACCATGGTGCAGACCCTGCCGCAGGGCGGCGAGGGCTGCGTGCTGTACACGTTGAACAGGCAGAAATATTACCTGATCTATCAGCCGCTGGGCATTCTGGATTGGAGCATCATCGGTATCGTGCCCACCGGGGTGGTGGATGCCGGGATGCGCCGGGTGCAGGTGGCTACCATTCTGGTCATTGCGCTGCTGGGGCTTCTGATCATGGCAGGTGTGATAAAGATTCAGCATGACGCGGAGCGCAACCGCCGCCGGGAACTGGAGCACCGCCGGGAAAAGAGCGATATGATGTTCGAGGGCATGGCGCGCGTTGTGAAGCGTTTTGCGGTGTGCGATCTGGATCACGACCGTTACCAGTACCACGAACGGCACGGAGAAGCGTTGTACCCGCCGGAGGGCTCCTACCGGCAGATGCTGGAGCAGATATCGCGCAAGTATGTGGTGCTGACCGACAGCGAAAACGCCAAGATCACCCAGATGCTGGCGCCGGAAAACCTGCGCAGGCTGATCAAAACGGACAACGATTCCCTTAAGCTGGAATATGCCGCCCGCGATAAAAGCGCGTTTTTCATGATGACGGTCGTTCCCATGGCGTGGAAGGAAAATCGCCTGACCCGCGTGATGATGATCGTGCAGGATATGGGCGAGCAGCATCTGCTGCAAAGCCTTGCCAACACCGATGGCCTGACCGGCCTGCTGAACAAGCGCTACTTCGACCGGGTACTGACCGTGCTGGAGCAGCACAGCCAGCCCTTTGCGCTGTTCTATATGGACTTGGACCGCTTCAAGCCGGTCAACGATACCTACGGCCATGATGTGGGCGATGAGCTGCTGAAGGGCGTTTCCCAGCGGCTGCAGAGCTGCATTCGCAGCCGGGATTACGCCTTCCGTCTGGGTGGTGACGAGTTCGCCCTGCTGCTGATCGGCCCGATGGAACCGGAGGCTTGCGCCAGCAAGATGAATATGATTTGTGAGATGGTCGCTGTGCCCTACGAGATCGACGGCAATACTGTGAGCGTGGGCGCCAGCTGCGGCTACGCTTTGTACCCCGCCGAAAGCGTGGATGTGCAGCAGGTGTGCTATATTGCCGACCAGCGGATGTACGAGAATAAGCAGGCAAACCACGCCAGACAGGACGGCGCGGAAGGCATTTAAAATTGTCTTACACAAAGCAAGGCCGCAGCACGGTATTTGTGCTGCGGCCTTGCCCGTTATATTATGCTGTTACAGATGCAGCATATCCCGCTGGGCGGCAGCGCGGTAGCGCAGCGCAGCGGCGATAAAGCCCTTGAACAGGGGATGTGCGCGGTTGGGGCGGCTCTTGAACTCCGGGTGGAACTGTGCACCCAGATGGAAGTCGCGGCCGGGCAGCTCCACAGTCTCCACCAGATGGCCGTCCGGGCTTGTGCCGGAAATGACCAGCCCGGCGTCCTGCATCTCCTGCCGGAAGTCGTTGTTGAATTCATAGCGGTGGCGGTGGCGCTCCCAGATCTCGCTCTCGCCGTAACACTCGGCCATTTTGGTGCCGGGCGCCACTGTGCAGGGATACTTGCCCAGACGCATGGTGCCGCCCTTGGGGATGTTGCCCTGCTGATCCGGCATCAGGGAGATGACGTTGTGGGCACCGTCCGGGGTGAACTCGCTGGAATTGGCGTCCTTGTAGCCCAGCACATTGCGGGCAAATTCAATGACCATGATCTGCATACCAAGGCAGATGCCAAAGCAGGGAACACGGTTCTCGCGGGCATACTGGGCGGCTTGGATCATGCCCTCGATGCCGCGGTCGCCAAAGCCGCCGGGCACGATGATGCCGTCCACGTCCGCAAAGGCTTCTTTGCAGGCAGCCTGATCGGTCAGATCCTCGCTTTCTACCCAGCGAATCTCCACCTGACTGTCGTTTTCAAACCCGGCATGGTACAGGCTTTCCATCACCGAGAGGTAAGCATCGTGCAGCTTGACGTACTTGCCCACCAGTGCAATGGTGCAGGTCTTGCTGCGGGTGGCAATGCGGGAGACCACCTGCTTCCACTCGGTCAGGTCGGCAGGGGGAACATCCAGGTGCAGCTGCTGCACCACCACATCGTCCAGACCATTGGTGTGCAGCATCAGCGGGCACTGATACAGGCTGGGCATGGTCAGGTTCTCGATGACACACTCCGGCTTGACATTGCAGAAGGTGCTGATCTTGCGGCGGATGTCGCTGCCCACGTTGCCGTCTGCGCGCAGAATGATGATATCGGGGCTTACGCCCATGCCCTGCAGCTCCTTGACCGAGTGCTGGGCAGGCTTGGATTTGTATTCGTCCGAGCCGGAGATGTAGGGCACCAGCACCACATGGATGAAGCAGCAGTTCTCCCGTCCCTGCTCCAGACCTACCTGACGGATGGCTTCAAGGAAGGGCTGGCTCTCGATATCGCCGGTGGTGCCGCCGATCTCGGTAATGACCACATCGGCTTCGGTAGAGGATGCCAGATTGTAGATGTAGCTCTTGATCTCGTTGGTGATGTGAGGGATGATCTGCACCGTCTGCCCCAGATACGCGCCCTGACGCTCCTTGTTCAGCACGTTCCAGTACACCTTGCCGGTGGTCAGGTTGGAGTACTTGTTCAGATTTTCGTCGATGAAGCGCTCGTAGTGTCCCAGATCCAGATCGGTCTCGGTGCCGTCATCGGTCACGAACACTTCACCGTGCTGCAGCGGGCTCATGGTGCCCGGGTCCACGTTCACATAGGGGTCCAGCTTCTGGCTGGCCACCTTCAGGCCGCGGCACTTCAAAAGCCGACCCAGAGATGCAGCAGTAATGCCCTTGCCCAGACCGGAGACCACGCCGCCGGTCACAAAAATAAATTTTGCCATAAAAATATACCTTCCTTTGTTGTAGAATAAAACTCTCCCATAAAAGGCCCGCTCCCGGCGCACCCCTTTTCCTGCGGGCGCGGGGCAAAGCCCTGCTTATTAGTCGCTTCTGTCAGCGTACTCCTCCAGCACCTCCTGCGCCACCTCGGCGCGGTCGCGGCGGGTGTCCATAGCCTGTTTTTCAAGGTAGCGGTGCGCTTCGGCCTCGGTCATGTGGGCGTGCTCTACCAGACAGCACTTTGCCCGGCTGACCAGCCGCAGCTGCCCGATCTTGTCCTGCAGGCGGGCGTTCTCCTGCCGCAGACGCTGCAAACGGTGGTTGCCGGCAGCTGCCATGTGCATGGCCTGCAAAAACAACGGGGTGGTGAAGGGTTTGCTCAGCAGCAGCACCCCCTGCTCGTTCAGGGGGGCAAGCAATTGCTCAGCCTGTGCGGCCTTTACCAGAAAGACCACACCGGCATCGGTCTGCTCCACAGCGGTGATGCACAATTCGTGCCCGAACTCATCGGGCAGGGGAGCGTTGACAACGATCAACTCAAAATCAGATTCCGACATTCTGCGCCGCGCCTCGGCTCCGCTGGGAATGATCACTGGGCGGCTGTAACCCATCTCGGACAGCCGCGCGGCGATATATTCGTTGGAGTTGGCACCGGCGCTTACGATCAGTGCGCGTCCCATTTTCCGCACTCCTTTCTCCTGCGCAGGCAGGGATCAGATGGCGTTAAAATAGTAGACGCGCTCGTGCTCGGCCTGGTCAGGCGCACTCCGCAATGCGGCGCAGCGCTTGAGCTCCTCCGAGAAATAGCGTTTAGAAAGCCCCTCCGGCAGCACCTTGCGCAAGAACTCGCTCTCCTCGGCTACCTGCACCGCCTCCTCAAGGGTGGCGGGCAGGGTCTCAAGACCCAGTCCCTCGGCCTCGGCGGCATCGAACAGGTTGCGGTTCACCGGCGGCTGCAACACCATGCGCTGCTCAATGCCGTCCAGTCCGGCAGCCAAAATCAGACCAATGGCCAGATACGGGTTGCAGGCGGGGTCCGGGCTGCGCAGCTCCATGCGGCAGCTGTCGCCCTTGACCATGGGAATGCGCACCAACTGGCTGCGGTTTTGGCGGCTCCAGCTCACATAGCGGGGCGCTTCGTCACAGCCAAAGCGCTGGTAGCTGTTGGGCAGGGGATTGGTGAACACGGTCAGTTCCCGGCTGTGGGCCAGTACACCGGCCATAAAGCTGCCTGCTACGCTGTCCGGGGCAATATCGCCCTCAAACAGGTTTTTACCGTCCATGTAAAGCGAGAGATTGATGTGCAGCCCGCTGCCGGCCTGCTGGGGCAGGGGCTTGGGCAGAAAGCTGGCGTGCAGACCGTTGCGCATGGCAATGGCACGGACGATCTGCTTAAAGGTCATCACGTTGTCGGCAGTTTTCAGCGGCCCTGCGTAGCGGCAGTCGATCTCGTTCTGGCCATTGCCGCTTTCGTGGTGGCTGTGCTGGGGTGCCATACCCATCTGCTCCATGGTCAGGCAGATATCCCGGCGCAGGTTTTCACCCGCATCCAGCGGCGCAACGTCAAAATATCCGCCAAAGTCGATGGGAATGCAGGTGGGGCGGCCACGGTCGTCTTTTTCAAACAGATAAAACTCGCACTCCGTACCCACGTTGCAGGTAAGTCCCAGCTTTTTGAATTTGCGGTTCATATCCCGCAAAAAGCCACGGCAGTTGCCGCTAAAGGCTGCGCCGTCCGGCTTTTCCACATCGCAGAAGAACTGCATCACTCGGCCTTCGGTGGGACGCCACGGCAGGATGGTCACGGTGGAAAGATCCGGCCGCAGTACAAGGTCGCTTTCCTCAACGTGCATAAAGCCCGCAATGGAACTGCCGTCAAAGCACACGCCCTCTTCCAGTGCCTTGGACAGATTACTGGCCAGCACGGCAATGTTCTTCTGGGTGCCAAAAATATCGCAGAAGGCAAAGCGCACAAATTTGACGTTGTTATCCTCCACAAAATCCAGAATATCCTGTTGGGTGGAATAGCTCATAAATAACCCCCTTACAAAAAATTCATTTCAAGTAAAACGCCCAAAGGCCTGCCCTCAAAAAGGGAGCAGGTCTTTGGGCTGGTGTAAGAAATAGGAAAAGGAGAATGGCTAATTGATCCGGCAGCCGGCGGATGCTTATTTTTTTACGCTGTCAGGAGATTATCAGACGTAGTAAAGCATCTTGCTGTAGCTGGGCAGAGGCCAGTAATCCTCGCCGCAGATAGTCTCGGCATCGTCGGCAGCGGCACGCAGGGCGTCCATCACCGGGAGAACGTTATCGTGGAAGGCAACAGCCTTCTCGCTCTCGGTGGGCAGTGCCTTTGCGGCATTCACGGCATCCTGCAGGGTGTCGATGGCATCGCTCATGGCATCGGCGTCAGAAGAAAGCTTTTCCAAAGTCTTGGTCTCGCTGCGCACGCTGATGTGCTCGCTGACAGCCAGCTTGGAAGCGGCGGTATTAGCAACCTCGCTCATGTAGGCGTTGATGGCGGGCAGCAGCTGCTTGCGGGCCATCTCCAGCATGGTCAGAGCCTCGATGTTGATGATCTTGGAGTAGTGCTCCATCTCGACCTCGTAGCGGCTTTCCATCTCCACCTTGGTCAGCACGCCGAACTCTTCCATCAGGGCGATGTTCTTGGGCTCGACCAGTGCAGGCAGAGCAGCGGGGGTATTCTTCTTGTTGGGCAGGCCGCGCTTGGCTGCTTCGGCTTCCCACTCGGCGGTGTAGCCGTTGCCGTTGAAGATAACGCGGCGATGGTCGCGGATGGTGCGCTTGACCAGAGCGATAGCTGCGCTGGTAAAGTCCTCAGCGCCCTCCAGCTCGTCGGCGTAGCCCTTCAGCTCCTTGGCGACAGCGGTGTTCAGGATGGTGTTGCAGTCGCTCAGGTTCTCAGCAGAGCCGGGCATACGGAACTCGAACTTGTTGCCGGTGAAGGCGAAGGGAGAGGTACGGTTGCGGTCGGTGGTGTCCTTGCTGAATTTGGGCAGAACGTCCACGCCCAGATCCATCTTCATCTTGACGGGGCCGGCATAGGGAGAATCGGATGCGATCGCATCGATGACAGCTTCCAGCTCCTCGCCCACGAAGATGGAGATGATGGCCGGAGGTGCTTCGTTGGCGCCCAGACGGTGATCGTTGCCCGGGGTGGCCACAGAGGTGCGCAGCAGATCGGCGTACTCATCCACAGCCTTGATAACAGCGGCCAGGAAGATCAGGAACTGCAGGTTCTCCATGGGGGTGTCGCCGGGATCCAGCAGGTTCTCGTGGGTGGTGCTCATGGACCAGTTGTTGTGCTTGCCGCTGCCGTTCACACCTTCAAAAGGCTTCTCGTGCTGCAGGCAGACCAGACCATACTTGGGTGCGATCTTGCGCATCATTTCCATGGTCAGCAGGTTGTGGTCGATGGCTACGTTGGTGGTATCGAAGATGGGAGCAAGCTCGTGCTGGCAGGGAGCAACTTCGTTGTGCTTGGTCTTGGCGGGCACGCCCAGCTTCCACAGTTCCTCGTCCAGCTCCTTCATGAACGCAGAAACCTCGGGACGGATGACGCCGAAGTAGTGCTCCTCCAGCTCCTGACCCTTGGCAGAGGGAGCACCGAACAGGGTGCGGCCGGTGAGGATCAGATCCTGACGTGCCTCGTAGTCCTCCTTCTTGACCAGGAAGTACTCCTGCTCGGGGCCGACGGTGGTGGAAACGTAGTCCACATCCTTGCCGAACAGCTTCAGGATGCGGACGGCCTGACCGGACAGTGCGTTCATGGAACGCAGCAGGGGAGTCTTTTTATCCAGAGCCTCGCCGGTGTAGCTGACGAATGCGGTGGGGATGCACAGCACATCATCCTTCACAAAGGCGTAGCTGGTGGGGTCCCATGCGGTGTAGCCGCGTGCTTCGCAGGTAGCGCGCAGACCGCCGGAGGGGAAGGAGGAAGCATCGGGCTCGCCGCGTACCAGCTCCTTGCCGGAGAACTCCATGATGGCGGTGCCGTCACCCACAGGGCTGACGAAGCCATCGTGCTTCTCGCTGGTGATGCCGGTCAGGGGCTGGAACCAGTGGGTGTAATGGGTAGCACCCAGCTCCATAGCCCAGCGCTTCATCACGCTGGCGACAACGTTTGCCACCTCAATGTCCAGCGGAGCACCCTTGTGCAGGGTGTTCTTCAGGCTCTTGTAAGTAGCGCTGGGCAGGCGCTCCTTCATAACGTGCTCATTAAAGACCTTGCTGCCGTAGATCTCCATAACATTTGCTGCCATAAATCCTACTCCTTACTTGATCTTACTCTTTTCGCCTTGGGTCTGCCGCAATGCAGAAACCCAAAGCTTGCTTACATCTTAACAAAAACGGCGCTGCGAGTCAGGAGGTGACCCACAGCGCCGTTGCTGTCTATGGCTAAGATTATAGTCTTTGCGGGCAAAAAAGGCAATTGACAAAACTGACGATTCTGCACAAACACAATCTCGGATTTTTGGAACAACCGCGATTGGTATGACTTTTGCACCAGAAAAGCCCCATTCAGGACGGCTTTCTCCGGCTGAAAGGTGCGCAGCGCGCGGCAATTGTTCTTATTGTAAAAGCATCAGATGACCTGAAACAGGAAAAACTTGAGGTAGTTCGTCTCCGGCACGCCCCACAGAATGGGGTGATCCGGTGCCTGCTGCTTTACCTCGATCTGCCGCAGCTGCCGGTGAGCGTCCTTGGCGGCAGCGCGCAGCATCTTGATGAACAACTCCTCGGTGGCAAAGTGGGAGCAGCTGGCAGTAGCCAGATACCCGCCCCGGGGCAGCAGCTTCATGGCGCGGTAGTTGATCTCCTTGTAGCCGCGCATGGCATTCTCCACCGTGCGGCGCGCCTTGGTAAAGGCAGGGGGATCCAGAATGATGAAGTCGTAGGGGCTGCCCTCCTTTTCCAGCCGGGGCAGCAGGGCAAAGGTGTCCTCGCAGAGGAAATCCATGTTGTCAAGACCGTTGCGCTCGGCGTTGCGCTTTGCCATGGCAATGGCTTCGGCGCTGATGTCGGCGGCGGTCACCCGGGCAGCCCCGCCCTTGGCCGCGTTCAACGCAAAGCTGCCGGTGTGGGTAAAGCAGTCCAGCACGGTGTGCCCGGCGGCAAGGCGTGCCACCGCCCGGCGGTTATATTTCTGGTCAAGAAAAAAGCCGGTCTTTTGGCCGTTTTCAAAGTCTACATGGTAGTACACGCCGTTTTCGCAGATCTCGGTCTGGGTGGTTTCCGGGTGGCTCTCGCCGGGCAGGGCAAACCAGCCCTTGTTTTGTTCCAGCCCCTCCTTGGCACGCAGGGCTTCGTCATTGCGCTCATAGATGCCATCAATGGTCTGTTCGTCCGCCCGCAGCACCTCAGCCAAAAGCGGGAAGAGCACCGGCTTCAGCTTTTCCATGCCTACGCTCAGGGTCTGGGTGACCAGAACATTGTTGAACCGGTCCACCGTCAGGCCGGGGAACTGGTCTGCCTCGCCAAAAATGAAGCGGCAGGCGGAAAGGTCGGCGGGCTCCAGCACGGTCTTGCGGTAAGCCCATGCGTACTCTACCCGGCGGCGCCAGAAGGCGGCGTCAAAGGTATCATTGGCGTTGCGGGAGATCAGCCGCACCCGGATCTTGCTTTGCAGCGAGAGAAAGCCGGTGCCGAGATAGGCGCCCTTGGGGCTGACCACATCCACCAGCGTGCCGTTTTCCGGCGTAGTGCCGGGGGCTTCCAGAATGTCGTTCTCGTACACCCAGGGGTGCCCGCCCACCAAAAGACCTTCGGCGTGCTTGTTGACTTTATATACAGGATAAGTGCGTTCGCTTTTCATAAAATGCTCCTTCAACTAAGAATGCGCAAAATGATGCTCGTTCTGCTCTTTATCATAACATAAAAATATGGTAGAATAAATACAAAATTTTGCGGAAGGAAGAAAACGCTATGGAGATCGAACGCAAATGGATGGTGACCGGCTGGCCGGAGGGACTGCCCCTTGAGGAGGAGTTCACCATGCGGCAGGGCTATATCAGCGTGCAGCCCACGGTGCGCATCCGGGAGGAAGCGCTGACCGGCGGCAGCACTGATTATATCCTCTGCTTCAAGTCCGCCGGGGGCTTGGCGCGGGAGGAAATCGAGCGCAGTATCGACAAAGATTTGTTTGTGCAGCTGGAGGAAAAGATCATCGGTAAACCCCTGATCAAAAAGGTGCGCCGGAGCTACCGTCTGCCGGACGGCGCGGTACTGGAGGTGAACCATGTGGACGAGGGTCTGCCCACAGCGTTCTGGTACGCCGAGGTGGAGTACCCCACGGTGGAAGCTGCGCTCAGCTGGCAGCCGGAAGCCTGCGGCCTTGCGGCGTACCTCAACGATGAAGTGACGAACCAGCCCGGGCAGAGCATGGGGGCATACTGGGTGCAAACCAGAGGGTAAAGCCGATAATACTGTGAAGGGAATGACTGTTTACGAAAAAGATCAAGCTGAAGCTGGAGCTCCAGTATAACTCGCCGGTGATCCTTACCTTTTTTCTGTTGTCCATGCTGGTGCTGCTGGCAGACGGCTGGACGAACGGCTGGAGCACCATGAACCTGTTCTGCGTGTACCGCTCCTCGTGGCGGGACCCGCTGGGCTACATCCGGCTGTTCGGCCATGTGCTGGGGCATGCCAACTGGGAGCATTTTCTCAACAATATGCTGCTGCTGTTGGTAGTGGGCCCGCCCATGGAGGAAAAATACGGCAGCATCCCGCTGCTCAAGGGCATTTTGTTTACCGCGCTGGTCACCGGCGTGCTGCAATGTATCCTGTTTCCCCACACGGGGCTGCTAGGTGCATCCGGCATCGTGTTCATGCTCATCATGCTGTCCTCGCTGGCGGGCTTTTCCGGCGGCATCCCGGTCACCATGCTGCTGGTGGCGGCGCTGTACTTCGGCCAGCAGGTGTACGATATCATCTTTGTGCACGATAACGTGGCAAACTTTATGCACATCGTGGGCGGCTTGTGCGGTACCGCCTTCGGCTATTACTGCGCCCTCCACCGCCGCCCGGCGCGCGGACGCAGATAAAAAGAGAAGAATTATAGATAAAAACGGGATACCGGAGCGTCCGCGGATGCTCCGGTATCCCGTTTTTACGAGAAAGAAAAATAATGAGTGCGACAAACTGGAACTTGTCGGGGCAAAGCCCCTCCATCTTGCTACGCAAGACCGTTCTGTCGCTTAAAAGCCCCACTGGGGCTTTCATTGTTCTGCTTCGCTCCACAAACGCGAATTTTCAAATTAGTCTTTGCAAATAACCTTTGAACCTTCACCATCAATTACAA
>OBRJ01000275.1_pt1 | contig 39776 bp, 35 predicted proteins | sample 1494831 | NCBI WGS metagenome assembly OBRJ01 (sample SAMEA3360658, study PRJEB22359) | human gut metagenome | biome: ENVO:urban biome; feature: ENVO:human-associated habitat; material: ENVO:feces | place: Bangladesh | collected 2011
CTCTGATGGCAAACGGTAAATCTCTGATTATGAACGGCGGCGTTGGCAGCATTAAATTCATCATCGGGACAGAATATAAAGAGGTTCTGGGGGTACATATTCTTGGTCCCAGAGCAACAGATCTGATTGGCGAATGTGCGTTGGCGATCGGCATGGAGGCAACGGTTGAGGATATTATTGCGGCAATCCATGCGCATCCCACCGTAACCGAAGCGGTCAGAGAAGCGGCTCTGGCAGCAGAGAAAAGAGCAATTCATATCCCAAATAAATAAGGGGGGAAATAATAAATAAGGAGGGGAAACGAATGAGGAAAGTCGGTTTTATAGGTCTGGGCATTATGGGATTGCCTATGGCTACAAATATAATGAACAAAAGCGGCTGTGATGTGACGGGCTTTGATGTTATGGAAGCAGCACGGGAAAGATTTGCAGCAAATGGCGGCAAGGTGACGGCAAATGCTGATGAAATTTATGCCGAAAGTGATGTAATCTTTCTGTGTTTACCTAAAAATGAGCTGGTAGACAGCACAGTCAGAGAAATTATTGCAAAGGCAAAATCCGGTACTATTATCGTAGACTTCAGCTCTACTGCTCCCGGAGTAATCCGTACCCTGTTTCCTCTGGTAAAGGAAGTGGGCATGGAGCTGTTGGATTCTCCAATCAGCGGCGGTGAAGCAGGTGCCATTGCAGGCACACTGGTAGTTATGTGCGGCGGTGAAAGGGAAACTTTCGATAAAGTAGAAGGTCTGTTGCACTGCGTTGGTTCTACAGCTACCTACATGGGCAGTACAGGCTGTGGCTGTGTGGCGAAGCTGGCGAATAATATGATCGTAGGTATCAATCTGGTGGCTGTTGGCGAAGCCTATACTTACGCGGCAAAAGCCGGACTGGAGCCTACTGTGCTGTTTGCAGCCATTAAGGGCGGCTTTGCACAGAATGCTGTTATGGATATGAAGGTGCCTAAGATTCTGTCTAGGGATTTTTCCCCTAGCGCCCGCATTGCGGTACATCATAAGGATATTAAGAATGCCATGCAGCTGGCTAATGAAATGGGAGTTGAGCTTCCTCTGTCTGCGGTTGTTTTGGATCATATGAACCGGATGGAAGAATGGGGGATGATTGACGAAGACCAGTGCGCATTGGTTAAGGTGTTTGAAAAGGCGATGAATGTTGAAGTAAAGTAAAACCTACCAACATTTTTTTATATTGTTGCGGCGGAGTGGTGCGTGTCATCTCTCCGCCATCCCTCCCTGCAAGGAAAAGAGAAAGCATTTTTACGAAAGGAGTTGTTTCTATGATTTATACAGCGAAGGGCGGAATCAAAAGAGTAGTAGCGGTCAGAATGAGCCCCGGTGAAAATGTAATGAAGGGTCTGGAAAGGGTATGTGCAGACCACGGCATCCATAACGCCATTATCCTGTCCGGTATGGGCAGTCTGGATGGCTGTGAATATCTGGTTCCCATTGCTTTGCCTGAAAAGAAGGCAGGCTACGGCTACGGCAATCCGATTAAAGTGACAGATCCTGTTTCTGTAACAGGTGTTTCCGGTATGGTCTGCCATGATGATGACGGCAATGCACTGCTCCATGTGCATATCAATGCGTCTGATAACAGCGGCACTGTACGCGGAGGGCATCTGACAGAGGCAAATACGGTTCTTTTGACCTTTGACGTTGTGATTGGCGAGCTGGGGGATGGTCTGGAAATGGGCAGAGCCTATGACGAAGATTTGGAAGTATTTATTTTCAGACCGAAACAGAAATAAAAAGGGCGAATAGAAATGAAAAAATGCGGAGGGGCGGTATGGAACATTTACAATTTGCATGTAATGCAGTGTTGCCTACTTTTGCACTGATTTTACTTGGCGTAGGATTGAAAAAAATCGGCATTTTACAGGATGCGCTGATTAGACAGGGGAATACGCTGTGTTTTCAGGTCCTGTTTCCTGTGCTGGTTTTTTTAAATTTATATACGACAGAAAAATCTATCTTATTTAAAATTGATCCGGATCGCACTGGCTATCATCGGGGTGAGCCTGTTGCTTTTGCTATGGGTCGTTCCTCGTGCAGTGCCTGAGCCGAAAAGACGGGCGGTTTTGGTACAGTCTATTTATCGCGGGAATTATATGCTGTATGGACTGCCGTTTTCAAAAACACTGGGAGGAAATACCGGCGCAGCAATGGCAACATCTATTATGGCGGTAACGCTGCCTGTGCTAAATGTGATTGGTGTATTTGTGTATTCTTATTTTTCGGATGGAAAGGAAAAACCGAACTTAAAACACACAGCGGCAGAAGCTCTGAAAAATCCCATTCTTTGGGGTGTTGTTATCGGCTTTGCTTTTCGGATGCTGTCTGTTCCGTTGCCGGAATTTCTTTATACAGCCGGAATGGATTTGTCCGGCGTAGCCACACCCCTTGCCTTTTTGCTGTTGGGCGGACAGTTCCATCTGAGCTCCGTCGGGAAAAATCGGAAAGCGCTGACAGTCGGTCTTGGGGCAAAATTGATCGTTTTGCCGGCGGTGGTGCTGTATATTTTGATTGATTGGATGGGCATTACCGGTGCTGCCTTGGTTCCTCTCTTTATTTTTGTGGCGGCACCGACAGCCATTACCAATTATCAGATGGCCATTCAGTTTGACGCGGATGCGGAATTGGCTGGGGATTTTCTGATTTATTCCATGCTGTTTTCCATACCGACGATGGTTATCTTTATATATCTGCTGCGTTGTGGTGGATGGATTTGAAACAGCTTTAGCCATTTTTATGGAATAAAGAAGCACCTCCGCCCGAAGCGAAACCATACCGACCCCCAACCGTTAGATTTTAGATCTAGCTTTTGGGGGTCGGTACAGTTTATGCCGTGCTGTTTTTTTGATCAATGAAAATTTTCTAATGTTTTCCATACAGCTTCGACTTTTTCTACTTTTTGGTTAGCAATGAGTTCATCTATGCGTTCTTGTGCATGAAGCGCTTGCATATTGGTGCGGTATGTTTCGCCAGCCAGCTTTTTTACTTCGGATGCATCAGGGGCGACTTCCTCTGCTACTTTAAGAATAAAATAGGTACTGCCCATATTGAAAGGACCTTCCACATCTCCCACTGTAGCATTGGGGGAGAGACCATACTGAGATTCCAAAACATATCGATACACGGTCATTTCGCCGTTCTCGCCGGTACCTGCTGTTGCTTTGGCAGTATCATACGCATCAAATAATTTGGAAAAATCTTCACCATTTTTTGCTTTTTCCAAAATCTCCATTGCTGTTTTCCGGTTGTCTACAACAATGCTGTTTACTTTCAGCAGTTTAAATTTTTCCATCAGTCCGGTTTTGTTTTCGTTGAAGAAACGATCGACTTCTGCATCATCTACAGTAGATTTTTCAGAGATAGAATTATATACAGAAGAATATAAGTAAGAGGCTTCCATAATGGCAGTCAGCTTTTCTGTGTCGATTCCCATTTTTGCAAGATTATCCTTAGAAATATCGGAAATAAATTTTTCGGCGGAAAGTTTTGCCTCCTCTTTTTCTTGCTCTGTCAGGTTGATGTTATTTTCTGCTGCGTATTTTTTTGCGGCAACCAGTCTCTGTAGAGTAGTAATTGTGTGAGATTCTACCAGTTCGTCAGCAGTTTGTCCCTCAAAATCCATACTCCAGGCATCTTCACCGGCAGAGGAAATAAAATCCATACTGGTGGTGTATAAGTGAGTCATATATTCAGATTTTGTGATTTCTTGTCCGTCGATTTTCAGAACAACTTCATCTGCGAAATCGGTTGTGTGGTTGCTGCAGGCAGTCATAAGAAAGGTTGCAATCAGCAAAAAACAGAGTAAGGATTTTTTCATTTTATAACCTTCTTTCGTAATGATTAGTATGGTTTTATTATAGCGGGAAAATGCGATGTTTTCAATGAAAATCAGCAGGGAAGATTACGATAAATGGCGTTATTACTATCCGAAGTTCGATACCACACAAATCTGGGCGAAGGTTCCGTCTCAGGAACTCAGCGATGCTTTAGTTGAAGCATTCAAAGACCGACTTAAACCCGATAAATAAAAACGACAAAAAGCCCTTAGCCATGAGTTACTACCCACAGCTAAGGGCTTTGTTAATAATATGGATTTATTTGTTGCACAATGTTATCAAAAGACTGCTTGAAGCGCCTCAAACCAGCATAAACACTGGGTTTTCAAGCAACTCCGTTTTACTCCCACTCAATCGTACCGGTGGGCTTGGGTGTCAAATCGAACAGCACGCGATTTATGCCCTTAACCTCATGTGTGATACGGTCGGTGATATGCTGCAGCAGCTCGAAGGGTACATTTTCTACGGTTGCAGTCATAGCATCGATTGTATTTACGGCACGGATGATGGCGCACCATTCATCCACGCGCTTATTATCCTTCACGCCTACGGATTTCAAATCGGGGATAGCGGTGAAATACTGCCAAACCTTGCCCTCCAGACCGTTCTTTGCAAATTCCTCACGCAGGATGGCATCGGATTCGCGTACAGCCTCCAATCTGTCTCTTGTGATGGCACCCAGACAGCGCACGCCCAGACCGGGACCGGGGAAGGGCTGTCTGTAAACCATGCTGTCGGGCAGACCCAGAGCCTTGCCGCAGGCACGCACCTCATCCTTAAACAGCATTTTCAGAGGCTCTACCAGCGCAAAATCCAAATCCTCGGGCAGACCGCCGACATTATGGTGAGATTTGATTACCTTTACAGTTTTTGTGCCGGATTCGATAATATCGGGGTAAATCGTTCCCTGACCAAGGAATTCAATGCCTTCCAGCTTTCTTGCTTCCTCCTCGAATACGCGAATGAATTCCGCGCCGATGATTTTACGCTTCTGTTCGGGGTCGGCAACGCCTGCCAGCTTATCCAGGAAGCGGTCAACGGCATCTACATAAATCAGGTTTGCATCCATTTCATCGCGGAACACCTGAACCACCTGTTCGGGCTCACCCTTGCGCAGCAGACCGTGGTTTACATGCACGCAGGTCAGCTGCTTGCCGATGGCACGAATCAGGAGCGCCGCAACAACAGAGGAATCCACGCCGCCGGAGAGCGCCAGCAGAACCTTTTTATCGCCAACCTGACGCTTGATGAGTTCAATCTGGTCGGCAATGAAGTTTTCCATGTTCCAGTTGGCTTCTGCCTTGCAGGTATCGAATACGAAATGCTTCAGAACCGTTTCTCTTTCTGCATCATCCGCAGGGAAAGCCTCGCCGCCCTTATGGTCTGCCTTTAAAATAGGAAGGCCTGCGTTGTAAACCGCCTCGGATGCATCAATTTCCACGCCATCCACCACGCGGTTCACGCCGCCGTTTAAGATAATCCCCTTTACGCCGGGTAGCTTTGCCAGCTCCTCTGCGGTAATATCGTGGGGATGGATTTCTGTATAAACTCCTAATGCACGAATCTCGCGGGCAATCTTGGGATTTTCCTCACTGCCCAGATCCAGAATCAAAATCATGTCCTGCTTCATAAGTACCTCCTAATGCTGATAACCATGTAACTGTTCTGTATGATATTTACTATGATATTTTATTGTACCACAGCAAAATCAATCGGAAAACAGAAAATCGATATTTTCCGAAAAATTATTTTGCTGCCTTCACCGCGTGGATAATTGCCTGCTCCGCTACCCTTGCGGCAAGGATACCGACTGTATCTACGGGGTTTTCGGGGAATTCCAGCTCGCCTGTGGAAAGGCAGAAAATCGTATCCCCGTCAAGCGAGGTATGAATGGGGCGGATGCAGCGTGCCAGTCCGTCATGCGCCATGCCTGCCACCTTTGTTGCCTGCGCCTTTGTCAGCTTCACATTGGTTGCGACTACGCCGATGGTGGTGTTTTTGCCGCTGATGGAAAAATTGGATGCCATCTGCAAAAAGCTCTCCTCCGTAGAGGTAAAGCTGCCATCATCTGCCCTTGTGCCTGCGATGATGCTGCCGTTTTCGTAAACATCCCCGATGGCATTGACCGCAATCAGCGCCGCCACGCGAATGCCGTTTGGCGTTTCTTCGCTCCATGAGCCGATGCCGCTGTTTGTGCAATGCGCCATGCCGCGCAGCTTGCCGACCGTTGCGCCGCAGCCAGCGCCGTAATCGCCTTCCGGAAGAACAGAATCGGAGGCGTTTTCGCATGCCTGCATGCCCATTTCCTTATCGGGGCGAACAAAGGCATCCCCGTATTCCAAATCGAACAGCACCGCAGAGGGGACGATGGGCACACTTGTTACGCCGACATCAAAGCCGATGCCCCTTTTTTCAAGCCAGTTCATGACACCGCTTGCCGCCTCCAGACCAAAGGCAGAGCCGCCCGAAAGCACAACGGCATGCACCTTCTCCACGGTATTGATGGGGTTTAAAAGGTCGGTTTCTCTCGTGCCGGGGCCTGCACCGCGCACATCCACGCCGCAAATCGCGCCATCCTCCGCAAGCACAACGCTTACACCTGTTTTCGCAGTCGGATTTTCCGCCTGTCCCACCTTTATGCCCTTTATATCAAGGATATTTCTTTTTAATTCCATCTGAAGCACTCCTTTTTGTCCAAAAGTATCGTTTTCTCTTGATTTTAGCTGTTTTTCTCTTTTTTGTAAATATAAAACACGCACCGAATAGGCTCTCTGCCGATAGCATGAAGGTAAAGGAATTTTTGGAGGGAACGCCATGGGGACATATCTGGTGCGGGGCGGGAAGCGGATAGAGGGAGAATTTGCGGTGCGGGGGAGCAAAAATGCCGCTTTGCCCATTCTGGCGGCGTGCGTGCTTGCGGCGGATGAGGTGGTTCTGGAAAATCTGCCGCAGATTCGAGATGTATCGCAGACGCTGGAAATTTTGCGGGAGCTTGGCTGCTCTGTTACGCTGACGGGGCGGACGGCGGTGATAGACAGCCGCGATATGCAAGCAGCCGCGCTTTGCGGCGAAGCCGTGCGAAAAATGCGTTCCTCCATCCTTTTTCTGGGGGCAATGCTCGGCAGAAGCGGTGCGGGCAGGATTGCGTATCCCGGTGGATGTGCGATTGGCAAACGCCCGATAGATTTGCACCTTGCCGCCTTTCGCAGGATGGGCGTTTCCATTGCGGAGGAAAACGAGATTTTTGATTGCAGGGCGGAACGGCTACAGGGGTGTCGGATTGATTTGCCGTTTCCGAGCGTAGGCGCAACGGAAAACATTCTGCTTCTGGCGGTGTGCGCGGAGGGGGTAACGGTGCTGCATAACGCCGCGAGAGAGCCGGAGATTGTAGCTCTGGTGCGGTTTCTGCGTGCCATGGGGGCGGAAATTTACGGCGAGGGAACGGGCAGCCTTCTGATTGAGGGGGTGAAGCGGCTGCATGGGGCGGTTTTCACGATTCCTGCCGACCGTATCGAGGGCGGTACGTTTCTGTGTGCCGCCGCCATGACAGGGGGAGAGCTATGTTTGAAGGGACTGGAGCGGGAGCAGCTTGGCGCGGTTTCGGAAGCCCTGCGGATGACGGGCTGTCGGCTTTTCTGGGAGGAGGGAGGTCTCCTGTGGATGCGTCCGCCAAGGCGGCTGCTGTCGGATTTTTCGATTATAACGGGGCCGTTTCCTGCCTTCCCGACGGATATGCAGCCTTTGCTGATGGCTTTATTGACATTGGCGAAAGGACATTGTATGATTAGTGAAACAGTGTTTGAGGCCCGTTTTTCGCAGGCAGAGGGGCTTTGCCGCATGGGAGCCGATATCCGCATTGCGGGGAGAAGGGCTTCGGTTTTCGGCGTGGAGCGGCTCTTTGGTGCGGAGGTTTTTGCCAAGGATTTGCGCTGTGGGGCGGCGCTTTTGTGCGCGGCACTTGCGGCGGAGGGCGAAAGCCTTGTGCATGGCGCGGAATTTGTGGAGCGTGGCTATGAAAAAATAGAGACTGCGCTTTCGCTTTTGGGCGGCGAGATTCGTCTGACAGAGCAGGGCTGATAGAACAGAAAGGATACGATATGTTTCATCGGAAGAACAAACAACAGAAAAAATCACAGGAAATGCTTGATATTGACCTGATGGAGGAAATCGGCTACTATCAGAAAAAGCCGCAGAAAAAGGGGCTTGACCAGAAAATCGTGATTGCGCTGGTGCTTGTGGTGGTTGTGGCTGCATGCGTGCTGTTTTCGCCGCTGTTTTCGGTGAAAAAGATAGAGGTGAATGGCGCAAGCCAGTTTACGACATCTGCGCTTTGCGAAAAAATCGGTCTTTCCAAGGGAGATAATCTGCTTCTGTTCAGCAAAGGCAGAGCGGAAAAAACACTTGAGAAAAGCCCGTATATCGCCTCTGCGAAGCTTTCCGCCAAGCTGCCCCATACCATGAGGATAACGATAAAGGAAAGAAAGGCGAGAGGGTATGTGCCCTATATGGGGTCGTACCTCTACATAGACGAGGAAGGGCGTGTGCTTGAGGTGGCGGGCAGCTGTAGGGATGCACTGCCGCTGGTCAAGGGACTGAAATTTGACAGCTTTACGGAGGGGGAAATCCTTCCCGTGCAGAATACGGATGCGCTTGCGGTGATTCTGGAAATTTCGCAGCTGATGGAAAAATATGAGCTTCTGGATGAGGTGGTGGAAATTGATGTTTCCAAGCCGAAGGATATTTATGCCTATGTGAATCAGGTGCAGATTCATCTGGGGAATATGACGAACGGCGATATGAAAATTCAGTATATGCAGCAGATTGTAAAAACGATTCCCAAGGAGGACAGAGGGATTTTAGACCTCAGCGGATTGGACAACCCCAAGACGAATGTTACCTTCCAATACCTGACCTGATGGGACGGAGAAAAAAGAAAACGGCACTGAAATATTTTTTGCTGAATTTGTTATTTTCTGCTTGAATAAAAAGAGAAAAGATACTATGATAGAATATAACTGACAAAAACGGAAAAAGGCGTTTAAAAAAAAGCAAAAATTCGCAGGAAAACTTGTTTTTGCTATGGCAATCGGCTTTTCTTTCGTGTATAATATAAGTTGATAAATTTTCAGAACAACCTAGGAGGAGATTATAGCATGCTCGAATTAGATATCCCTATGAGTAATATGGCGCAGATTAAAGTAATCGGTGTTGGCGGCGGCGGCAACAACGCAGTAGATAGAATGATTGAAGACGGCTTGGATGGGGTGGAATTCATTTCCATCAATACAGACGGACAGGCTCTGTCTAAATCCAAATCCGCAACGAAAATCCAGATTGGCGAAAAGCTGACAAAGGGTTTGGGCGCAGGTGGCAACCCTGAAATCGGTCAGCGCTCCGTGGATGAAACACAGGATGATATCGCGCAGGCACTGCGTGGTTCCGATATGGTGTTCATTACCGCAGGCATGGGCGGCGGCACAGGCACAGGTGCGGCTCCTCGCATTGCGTCCATTTCCAAGGAGCTGGGCATCTTGACGGTCGGCGTTGTGACAAAGCCCTTCAATTTTGAAGGCAAGAAAAGAATGGGCAATGCGGAAAAGGGCATTGCAGAGCTGAAAAAGAACGTAGATACGCTGGTTATCATTCCCAACCAAAGACTGCTTTCCATTATTGATAAGAAAACAACCCTGACAGAGGCCTTCCGCAAGGCGGATGAAATTCTGCTGCAGGGGGTACAGGGCATTGCCGATCTGATTTCCAAGCCCGGCGTTATCAATCTGGACTTTGCCGATGTCAGAACCATCATGGCAAACAGAGGCATTGCACACATGGGCATCGGTCGCGCAAGCGGTGAAAATAAGGCTGAGGTTGCTGCGAAAATGGCAATCCAGAGCCCTCTCTTGGAAACAACCATCGAGGGTGCAAAGCATATCCTGATTAACTTCAGCGGTGACATGAACCTTGGTCTGATGGAAACAGAGGAAGCAGCAGAGCTGATTAGAGAAGCTATCGACCCCGAAGCAGAAATCATCTTCGGTACTACATTGAATGAAGAGCTGAATGACGAGGTTGTGGTTACGGTTATCGCAACAGGTCTGGAGGATGAAGCGCACACAGAAGCACCTGCCAGACGTTCCTTTGCGGAAACCATTGCTGCAAGAGGCGAAAGAGCAGAAAGAGCAGAAAGAGCAGAAAGAGAAGAGGAGCATGCTGCGGAAACAGAGGAGGCTTCCGAAGAACCCGCGCAGGAGGACGCACGCCCTGCCGCAAGAAGATTCGCAGATTTGGATTATGATTATGAATCCGAAATCAAGATTCCCGATTTTCTGACAAGAAAGAAATTCTGATTTTCTGCAATCAATTCAGACAAAAAATTACATAATTCGATTTTTAAACCTCATATCCGTGGAGTCTGTTCTGCGGTATGAGGTTTTTTTGTGAGAAACAACCGAAATAAAGAACAAAAATAATAGAAAAAATATTGTTTTTTTGTGGAAAAATGCGGATAGCAAATAAAGATAGGATTGTATTTTTGCCAAAACAATTTATTTTGCGTCATTTTCAGTTTGAAAATTGTGTATTTCGTTCGGAATCTGTAGCAAAATCGGATAAATTATCTTATAATAAAAAACGGAAGAGGGGCATCTTCCTCCTTCTCTTTTGGAGAAGGAGCAGCAAAGTAAGAATTGGGGTGTATTTTATGAAAGAAAAGGAAAAAACAAAAGTGGTACTGGCGGATCGAGACGGTTTTTATCTGCAACGCTTGAAGCGCTGTCTGGAAAGAAGGGGGGATATGACAGTGGTAGGCATGGCGGACAACGGTGTGGCCCTGCTGGATTTGGTGCTACAGAAAAAGCCTGCTGTGCTTCTGACAGATATCCTATTGGGGGAGCGAGATGGCTTATGGGTTCTGGAAAACATCAAAAAGAGGGGACTTCCGTGTATCTGCATTTTTATTTCCGCGATTGACAGCGATAAGCTGGTGCGGCAGGCAATCAGCCTTGGTGCGGAGTATTATATGGCGAAGCCGATTCAGGGGGAGCTTCTGCTGGAGCGCATCCATCAGATGCTGAAGCAGGAAACGCCAACAAAGGAAGCAGCAAAACCGAAAGCAGCGGAGCGGAGGGAAAATCCTTTCGAGGAGCTGGAAAGCGAAATTTCCATTCTGCTCAGTCGCATGGGAATCTCTGCCAGCATAAAGGGGTACCACTTTATTCGCAAAGCGGTGATGATGGCAGTGGAAAATCAGGATGTGCTGGTCGGCATTACGAAGGGGCTGTATCCCGATATTGCAAAGCAGTATAAGACAACTGCAAGCAAGGTGGAAAGAGCCATTCGCCACGCAATCGAAAGCGTATGGAAAAAGAACGGGCCGCAGATTTATTTCGAGATTGCAGGCTATCTGCCGACCGAAAAGCCCACGAATGGGCAGTTCATTGCCGCCCTGTCGGAATATTTTCGCATTAAGGAAAAAGGAAAATCGAAAAAAATCAGCTGAAAATAAATAGGAAGAAAAAAGAACGAAGCTTGTTGTATGACAATTCGTTCTTTTTTTCGGTCGAAATTCACAAATTTTCATTGTAATTCTTGCCATATCATTATAAAATAAGAAACTAGAAAGAGTATTTTTGAGAAAAACAGAAAAGGGGCGGTTGGGATGGATACGAAAAAAGCAGTGCTGAAAGGCGTTTTGACGATGGTGGTTGTTGCATTGGCAGGCTTTCTGCTGTTTAATGGCATCGGGCGGCATCCCTATCAGCCGGATGAGCTGGAGGGCGTGTTCCGCAAGGAGGCAGCCGCGCGCAGTGTCAGCGGCGAGGGTGAGGTAATTTCCGAAACCTATGGCAACAGCATTACCTTTGCCATGCAGACGGCAGACGGCAAGCGGGCATGTGCAACCTATGGACGCAGCATGTTTTTTGATAAATATAAGGAGCTGGAATTTTATACCGGCGTGCAGGGAGAGGAGCCTGCGGAAAATATTGTTTATGCGGAGAGGAATGACACCATAACGGGTGACAGCATCACCTATTCCGTAAACGACGGCGCGATTGCCTATCAGGCAACGGTTCGCTTTGGCAATGACATCGGGATTCAGTTCAGCGATGAGGTGAGACCGATGATGTATCTCAAATTCATGGTTATCTGCCTTGCGGCAATGGGCATCTTCGGAGTGCGTATTTTCCTTGGCAGACGGCAGGCATGAGTACAAAAGAAAATAATGAGGTGAAGAAAATGGAATTATCGAAAAAAGCAATGAGTATCAAACCTTCTACAACAATGGCAATTTCCTCCCGTGCGGCTGAAATGAAGGCAGCGGGGGTGGATGTGGTTTCCTTCGGCGCAGGGGAACCCGATTTTGATACCCCTGCACACATCGCGCAGGCGGGCATTGATGCCATTCAGAACGGGCAGACACGCTACACCCCTGCGGCAGGGACACCGGAGCTGAGACAGGCGGTTTGCGATAAGCTGAAACGGGATAATGGTCTGGAATACGAACCGGCACAGGTGGTAATCAGCAACGGCGCAAAGCATTCCCTGATGAATACCTTTATGGCAATCCTGCATGAGGGGGACGAGGTGATTATTCCTGCGCCCTTCTGGTTAAGCTATGCGGAAATGGTGCGTATTGCCGGCGGCGTGCCTGTGATTATCCATACGAAAAAGGAAAACGGCTTCATGATGACCAAGGAGGAGCTGGAAAATGCCTATTCTGCAAAAACAAAGGCAGTTGTGCTGACAACACCCTCCAACCCCACAGGGCAGGTGATGAGCAGAGCAGATCTGGAAATGGTGGCGGAATTTGCAGTCAGCCATGATATTCTGGTGGTTTCCGATGAAATTTATGAAAAGCTGATTTATGAGGATGATAAGCAGCACATCAGCATTGCATCCCTTGGGCAGGATATTTATGACAGAACCATCGTTATCAACGGTGTTTCCAAAAGCTACGCTATGACAGGCTGGAGAATCGGCTATGCGGCGGCACCCCTGCCGATTGCAAAGCTGATGGCATCTCTGCAGTCCCACATGGCTTCTAACCCCAACGCCATCGCGCAGGCGGCAACAGTGGTTGCGCTGAACGGCCCGCAGGATTGTGTGGCAGAAATGTGCGTGGAATTTAAAAAGCGCAGAGATTACATTTATGAAAGAGAGGAAGCCATCCCCGGCATTTCCGCACTCAAGCCCGAAGGTGCCTTCTATCTGTTTGTGGATGTTTCCGGACTGTACGGCAAGGCATACGAGGGGCAGAAAATCGAATCGGCAGCGGATTTTGCGTCCATTCTTCTGGAAAAGAAATATGTGGCTGTTGTGCCCTGTGCCGATTTCGGCATGCCGGATTATATCCGCCTTTCCTATGCAACGAGCATGGAGCTGATTAAAAAAGGCATGGACAGAATCGAAGAAATGGTAAAGGAATTGAAATAAGAAAACGCAGGCGGCGCATCTTATATCTGAATGATAAAGGGAGTGCCGCCTTTTTTCAAGAGAAAGGGAGCGAGCCAATGAGCTATGAGGTTTTGGAAAGCAGGAAAACCTATGAAGGGAAGATTGTGACGATTACGGTCGATAAGCTGCGGATGCCGGATGGCAGTGAGGCCTATCGCGAAACCGTAATCCGTAAGAAAAATGCCGCAGGCGTGCTTGCTGTGGATACGGATGGGAGGCTTCTGTTTGTCCGCCAGTATCGGCATCCGTTTCGGGAAATGCTGCTGGAAATCCCTGCCGGTGTGATAGAGGAGGGCGAAAGCGGCGAAGCAGCCGTGCTGCGCGAGCTGGAGGAGGAAACGGGCAAAAGGGCAGGCAGGGCGGAATTTCTCTGCGAGCTGTATCCCTCTGTCGGCTTCTGTACGGAAAAAATTCAGCTTTTCTTTGCCACAGAGCTGACCGCAGGCATACAGAAGCTGGATGCGGATGAATTTGTGGAGATTGAAAAATATACTCCGGAGGAAGCCATCGCAATGATTCATAAGGGCGAAATCAAGGACGGAAAGACCATTGCGGCGCTTTTTGCATGGCAGGCAAGAAAAAACGCATAATTAAAACAGACGAGCCATACCTTGTATCAGGGGGGATGGCAATGAAAAGGCAGAAACGAAGGACAGACAAACAGCTGCAACGAATTATAGGCATTGTCTGCCTTTCTTTTTTATTGGGGACGGCAGGCGGCGCGCTTCTGGCGAATCTTCTGCCGAAGGGGCAGCAGGGGCAGCTTTCTGCATTTTTGCAGCAGGCGCTGGCAGATGGAGACGAAATCGGCTTTGCGGCAATTTTCTGGAAATATCTGAAATATGATATCATCATCTGGTTAGGGGGATGGATGCAGCTGGGGCTTTTTTTTGCGGGGGCGGCCTTCCTGTTTCGGAGCGTCTGTGTCGGCTTCACCTCTGCCATGATGATGGCGGCGTATGGCATGAAGGGGGTGCTTCTTTCCGCGACTGCATTTCTGCCGCAGAATCTTCTGCTGATTCCCTGCTATATCCTGATGATGTCCGCCTGCGTGTATTATCTGCTTTCTTGGCAGGAGGAGGGCGGCAAGCGGACGCTGAAGCGAGAAAAACGGCGAAAGCAGCTGGAATATTGCATTCTCTTTGGGGGATCTGTGCTGCTGCTTGCGGCGGCTTCCGGGGTGGAACGGATGCTTTTACTGCTGTGAGGGCTTCCTATCGAAAAAAATAAACGTTGTTTTGTAAAAAATTCATGTGAAAATTTGCAAATTGTTCACAAAAAGTTCACAAAATTAACATTTTTCAGCAAATCATATCGACAAGCCATGGAAAAATAAGTATAATTTAAGGAACTAAAGACGAAGGGGATTGTTGAAATGGAACAACGTATTGCTGATTTTACCGCATATTTACGGAATGAAAAAAAATCACCGGAAAATACTGTTCTCTCCTACAGCAGAGATTTAAAGGGGTTCTGCCGCTTTATGCAGGAGGCGGGAGTTTCGGATGCCGCAAAGGTGAACCGCACGAATGTGATGGCGTATGTCTATGAGCTGCAAAAGCAGAAAAAGGCAGGGGCAACGGTTTCCAGAAATATTGCGTCCATTCGTTCTTTTTACCAGTTTTTGCAGAGGAAGGGCATGGTGACGGAAAACCCTGCGGCGGATATAGAGCTGCCGAAGGTGGAGAAAAAAGCCCCTGAGATTCTTTCTCTGGAAAAGGTGGAACTGCTTTTGGAGCAGCCGACAGGGGAGGAGGATAAGGAGGTGCGCGATAAAGCCATGCTGGAGCTGCTTTATGCGACCGGCATCCGCGTGACGGAGCTGATTTCCCTGAAGGTTTCGGATTTGAATCTGCCCTTGGAATATATCCATTGCGGCAGCGAAGCAAAAAGCCGTATCATTCCCATCGGCGCACAGGCGAAGGCATCTCTGCATAAGTATATGGAACGGGTGCGGGAGCACATGATTTCCGTTCCGGAGGAGGAGGCGCTGTTTGTCAACTGCAACGGCAAGCCCATGACCAGACAGGGCTTCTGGAAGATTATCAAATCCTACGCAAGGCGAGCGGGCATCGAGGAGGATATCACACCGCATATTCTGCGGCATTCCTTTGCGGCGCACTTAATCGAAAACGGTGCGGACTTGCGCTCTGTGCAGGAAATGCTGGGACATTCCGATATTTCCACTACGCAGATTTATACGAAGCTGACGAATCAGAAGCTGAAAAACGTATACGCAAAAACACATCCCCGTGCGTAAATTTATAAGAAAGACGAAGCTCTCCAATGAGATTTGGAGGGCTTTTTTTGATGGAGAAAATCACTCTACGGAGCGTTTGTTGTTTTTTCAAAGCGGATAGATTAAGATAATGGAAAAGGAAAAGGAGGGAAACGCATGGACTTAGAAAAAACAGGAGAACTGCTCAGCCGATTGCGCAAGGAGTGCGGCATGACACAGAAGCAGGTAGCAGAAAAGCTGCAGATTAGCGACCGCACGGTTTCCAAATGGGAACGGGGCGCAGGTTTGCCGGATGTTTCTCTGCTGAAGGATATCTCAGCGCTTTATGACGTGGATATCGAAAAAATTTTAGATGGCAATTTAGAGGAAAAAGGAGTGGAGGTCGGAAACATGAAACGAATGAAATTTATCCGCTGTGCGCATTGCGGCAATATTTTCTGGAGCACAGGCGGCGGTGAAATTTCCTGCTGCGGCAGAAAGCTGATACCTCTCGTAGCGCAGGATATGGATGCGGCACACGATGCGAAAATCGAGGAAATTGACAATGAATATTTTGTTACCTTCGACCACGAAATGACGAAGGAGCATTATATCGTCTTTGCAGCACTCGTTTCGTGGGACAGGGCAACAGTGGTGCGGCTTTATCCCGAGCAGAGCGGCGAACTGCGCCTGCCCAGACAGCGCAGAGGGGAACTGTATCTTTGCTGTAATAAGGATGGGCTGTTTCGCAAAAGGCTGTGAGAAATATTTGTCGAGACTTTAGGAGAGACAGCCCCTTTGAAGAAAAACAGAAACTATGCTATACTAAGGAAAAGTTTTTAGAGAAAAGAGGGGGCTGCCATGAAAAAAGTTTTGTATATCGATTGCTGTATTCGCAGGGAAAATTCTCGTTCCAAGGAATTAGCGGAATTTTTTATTGACCAATTAGAAAAAACGGGAGAATACGACGTGGAACGGCTGTGCCTGATGGATGAAGGTTTATCCTATTTTTCGGATGGATTCTTTTTGCAGAGAGAAGCCCTTCTGGCGGAGGGAAAATTCGACCATCCTCGTTTCCGCTATGCGCACCGGTTTGCGGCGGCGGATAAAATCGTGATTGCTGCGCCCTTCTGGGATTTAAGCTTTCCTGCGCTTTTGAAGGTGTATATCGAAAACCTCTGCGTGGACGGCATTACCTTCCGCACGGATGCAACAGGTCTGCATGGGCTTTGTAAGGCAGACCACATGGTTTTCCTGACGGCAAGGGGCGGTATTTATACGGATTCCCCCATGGAGCAGGGCGCGCGCTATTTGGAGCAGATGGCGGCGTTCTTCGGCATTGCAAAATTTGACTGCGTTGCTGCGGAGGGGCTGGATATCGGCGCATGGTCTGTTGCGGAGCTGATGGAGCAGGCAAAGGAGAAGGCGGCAGAGGTCGCAAAGGCATTTTAAATAAAAGAAACACGGTATGACATGGCTCTGATTCCGAAAGGGGTTTTCTGTGATACCGTTTTTTATTAGGAAGGATTCGGGAGGGACTATGAAGCTATTTCATATCAGTGATTTGCATTTAGGCAAGCGGATATATGAATTTTCCATGCTGGAGGAGCAGAGGGAGCTGCTTTTGGAAATTCTGCGGAGCATAGACGAGGAACAGCCGCAGGCACTGCTCATCAGCGGTGATATTTACGATAAGCCTGTGCCGCCGACAGAGGCGGTGAAGCTGCTGGATGATTTTCTGACGGAAGTATCCAAACGAGGACTGCATACCTATCTGATTGCAGGCAACCATGATTCCGCACAGCGTCTGGAATTCGGCAAGGAAATCTTCGGCAGGGAAAGCATCCATATCAGCGGCAGTATTGGCGAGGGACTGGCGCATGTTACGGAAACGGATGAATACGGTACGGTGGAAATCTGGCTGCTGCCATTTTTCAAGCCGGCGCATGTGAACGCCCTGCTGCGCGAGGAGGAGGCTTCTTCCTATGCGGCGGCGGCAAAGCTTTTGTTGGAGCGAGAGGAGATTGATTTTTCTAAGCGAAACGTGATTCTGGTGCATCAGTTTGTGACATGGAGAGGGGCGGCGGAGCGCAGTGATTCCGAAACGCTTTCCTTGGGCGGCGTGGATGAAATTGACGCAGGGCTGTTTTTTGATTTTGATTATGTCGCATTGGGGCATCTGCATAATCCGCAGAGAATGGGAAGGGAAACGGTGCGCTATGCCGGCTCTCCCATGCCATATTCCTTTTCGGAAATACGCAGAAAAAAGGGCATTACGGTGGTCGAACTCAAGGAAAAGGGCGTGACCTCTCTGGATTTTATCCCACTGGAAACAAAACGAAAATTTCGGGAAATCAAGGGCCCGTTGGAGGAAATCCTTGCGGCAGGAAGGGAAGCGGGCGGCTCGGAGGATTATATTCGCTGCATCCTGACGAACAGCGAAGCCCTGCTTGACCCTGTGGGACAGCTGCGGCGCATTTACCCGAATTTAATGACGCTGGAATTTGAACAGCAGGCAGCTTCGTTTTCCGATGAGGTGCTTTTGGATACAGAGACTGCCCGTCCGGAGGAATTGTTTGCGCGCTTTTTTGAAAAGCAGAACGAAAAGGAGCTGGATGAAACGCAGAAAAAGCTATTGGAGTGCATCTGGAAGGGAACGGAGGAGAAGGCATGAAACCATTAGAATTGACGATTTCCGCCATTGGTCCCTTTGCGGAGCAAACGGAGATTTCCTTTGAACGGCTGGGAAAGCAGGGGCTTTTTCTCATCAGCGGTGACACAGGTGCAGGGAAAACCACGCTCTTTGATGCCATCTGCTTTGCGCTGTTCGGCGAGGCGAGCGGCTCGAACCGTGGCGTGGACAGCATGCGGAGCGATTTTGCGAAGCCGCAGACCAAAAGCTTTGTGTCGCTGACGTTTTCCCATCAGGGCAGACAGTACCGCGTGGTGCGCAACCCTGCGTATCAGCGACCCAAGCTGCGCGGCGAGGGCATGACGGCGGAGAGCGCGGATGCGGCGTTGTATCAGGAATCGGGCGCGGAGCGGGCAACACTTGCGACCGGCTTTACGCCTGTGAAAAACAAGATTGAAACGATTTTGGGCGTGGATGCAAAGCAGTTCAAGCAGATTTCCATGATTGCACAGGGGGAATTTCTGAAGCTGCTTTATGCGGACAGCACGGAGCGCGGCAATATTTTCCGCAGGGTGTTCCATACCGACCTCTATGCCGCCTTTCAGAAACGGCTGAAGGATGCGGAGCGTGAAAAACGCATTGCCTTGGAGGACAGCGAAAAGCAGCTGGTGAGACATTTCAGCGAAATGACGGGGGAAGCCTTGGGAAAGGAGGTGCTTTTCGACGGAGAGGAGCTGCTTTCCGTACAGGAAAAGCGCTTGCAGGAAATGGAGCAGAGCCTACAGGAAACAGACGAAGCCCTGACAACACAGCAAAAACGTCTTAGCGAACTGGAGCATGCCATCAGCGAAGGCGCGGAAACGGAGCAGCTTTTTGCGAAGGCGGCGACGGCACGGCGGCTTTTGGAAACGCAGGCGGCACTTCTGCCCGAAAAACAGACAGAAACGGCAAGGCTGAGAAAGCAGCGAGATGCGCTTGATTTTGTTTTCCCCTTGGAGCAGGCTTGGAAAACGGCGGGAAAAACGCGAGTAAACCGGCAGAGAAGTGCTATCGAAAACGCGGAAAAGGAGAAGCAGGCGGAGGAAATACTTGCCGGTTTACAGGCGGAAAAGCTGCTTCTGGATGCAGAAAAGCCACAGCTGGAGGAAAAACGAAGCCTTTTGCGCAGACTGAAGGCGGACGAAGAACGGGTTTGGCAGAGGGAAAAAGCAAAGCAGGAGACGGAACGGCTTGCTGCGGAGAAAAGCGCGGTGGAAGCCGAGATACAGGCGTTGCAGGAACGGCTCACGGCACAGGAAAAGGCACAGCAGGAATGGCAGGCGATGCTTTTTATGCAGGAAAAGCTGCTGTTGGAGAAGAAAACACAGGAGCAGACGATTGCCCGAAAAAGAGAATTCATCGAAAGCATCGAAACACTTCTGCAGCAGAAAGCGGATATCGCCAAAAAGGAAAAGGATCTGCAGACCATGCAGAAAAAATACCTCGCGGCGGAGGGGGCATGGCAGGCGGCGAAGGCAGAGGCAACACAGGCGGAAACACTTTATCTGCGCGAACAGGCAGGCTTTCTGGCGGAGAACCTCACGGAGGGGGCAGCTTGCCCTGTCTGTGGTGCAACGCACCATCCCCATAAGGCGGCGCTGACGGAAAATGCCATTACGCAGGCGGAATGGCAGGAGAAAAAGGCGCAGGAGGAAACGGCAGGCGCGGCTCTGCGAAGAGAATCTGAACAAGCGAAGGTTGCAGGGGAAAAGCTGCTCTTGGCGCAGGAAGCTTTCCGCATAGGCTGTGAAAGGCTGGGGACAGCTGCGGAGGAGCTTCATGCGGAAAAGGAAACGGCAGAAGTCGCATTCAAGCAGGAAATGGCACTTCTGGCAGAGAAGCAAAGGAAGATAGACGAAGCAGAAGCCCTGCGCCCCGAAAAGGAAGGCTTGCAGGAACGCATTGCGAAAAGCCAAGCCGCCTTGGCAGCATTGCAGAAAAGGGCGGAGGAAACGAACACCGCTTTGCGGCAGAAGCAGGGCGAATATAGCCTGTTGCAGGCACAGCTTGGAAATCTGACTGCCACAGTGCTGACAGAGAAATGCGCTGCTTTGCAGAAGGAAATTTCCCTTGCGGAGAAAAAGGAATCCGACCTGCAGGAGACTTTGCAGCAGACACGAGAGAAAAAGGAGCGTTTTCTTGCCCTGCGGAAGCAGGCAGAGCAGGAGAGCCAAGCCGCCGCAAAGACGGAGCAGGAGGCGGAAACAGAATTTTTTGCCGTTTTACGGGAAAAGAGCTTTGCAAATCAGACAGAATATGAAGCATATCTCACAGAGCGCATGGCGTTGGAGCGTGCGGAGGAAGAAAACAGGCAGTTTTTCGCAGCTTTGGAAAAGCAGAAGCAGCTGGCAGAAATGCTTGCGGAGAGCTGTGCGAAAAAGGAGCGGAAGGATGTTTCCGCTTTGGAGGAGGAGAGAAAAACGCTTTTGATGGAACGCGCGGCGAAAAAGCAGATGGCAGATGAAACAAGAAAACAGGCTGCTGTTCTGGCAAATCTCCTGCAAAATGCAAGGAAGGAATGGCAGGAGAGGATGCACGCTGCGGCGGCGTATCTCCCGATTCGGGAGCTTTCTCGCACTGCCAACGGGGAACTGCCCGGTAAGGAGAAAATCGCCTTTGAGCAATTTGTGCAGGGGGTTTATTTCCGAAGGATTTTGCAGGCGGCAAATCTGCGTTTGCAGGATATGACAGAGGGCAGATATCTTTTGCTGCACGCAGAGAAGGCGATGAATAAGCGCTCGCAGGCAGGCTTGGAGCTGGAGGTGCTTGACCATTATACGGGCAAAAGCCGCTCGGTGCGTTCGCTTTCGGGCGGGGAAGCGTTTAAGGCTTCGCTTTCCTTGGCATTGGGGCTTTCCGATGTGATTCAGGCGCACGCAGGCGGTGTCCGCGTGGATGCGATGTTCATTGATGAGGGCTTCGGCTCTCTGGATGAGCAGTCAAGGGAGCAGGCGGTGCAGGTGCTGCAAAGGCTTTCCTATGGGAATCGTCTGGTGGGGATTATTTCCCATGTTTCCGAACTGAAGGAAAGCATTGATAAGAAGATTATCGTGAAAAAGGGCAGTGCTGGCAGCAGCATTGCATGGCAGGAATAAAAAGAAATAAGGGAATAAAAAAACCTCTTTCCTCAAAGCGTATGAAAATGCTAAGGGAAAGAGGTTTGGTTTTTATCAGAAAAAATTATTCATCCCAGTTATGGTAGGTGTTCTGTACATCAATAGGTACATTTTCTTATATAATATATGCTCCTATTTCTCTTGTTTTCCGAGTATATCCGCAGTTATGATTAGTTAGGATAATGGTAATATACCACCAGCAGTTTTGATTGCTTGAATAATATTACCTATTACATTAGGGTCTGTTAAAGCCGCAGTGCTAATATGTTTCGCTATATCTGATAAGACTCCCAATGCATAAACACCACGTTTTTTGGATTCCTTTTGCACGGCGTTCCAGATAACCGGATTCTCAATGGCTTTTAATAATTCTTGTCCTTTCCATGTAATATCCGAAACTTGTGCAAAGAAAATATTGCCCCTTATGATTTTTATACTTGCAGTTTGTAAATATCCTTCACGAATAAGTTGCTCAGTAGCATATATAGCTTGTTCTGTATTGAACAATGTTTCGTTTTCAGAATAATTGGTAACAGCGCCACTGGCAATTACGCCCATAACCATAGTTTCATGTTGATGAGGTACTTCATCATATGAATCAAGATAATTAAGATTTTCACCAAGATACATTAGTACGCCTCTAACGGCATCATTATTTAATCGCATAAAATCATCCTCTCAGAAAGTAGGTATTATTATGAAATCAAATGTAATAGATTTACAAATTGTTGTATTAATCACACAAATTTTACAGAGATATGAGTGTACATATTCTGAAGCTAGGGAAATTGCTACAAGTGTTTACAATTACATCGATCAGATGCAACGTGAATCAGAATATGAAACCGAATCTGATTACTATAATCATCATAAGACGCATGATGCAGAGAATGATATTATTCAAGCAATGAATTTCGTACCACCATATTTCCCTGAAATTAAGTAAGATCTATCACCTCTTAGGCTTCCAAGTATGACCACAATTAGAACATCTATTGACAGTCTTACTAGCACCAATAAATCCCCACAGATAGTTTACTCCCCTAGCACCTGTGGAAATTGCCGTAGAACCACATTTGGGACAACGGGGTTGGTTGGATTGGGATTGGTGTTTTTGAATGTTGATTTGCTGTTCAATTTGATTTATCCTCATTTGATATTCAATAATATCATTTTCTTGTAAATCAACCATAGCTTGTAGAAATTTTTTATCTCTTGATACTTGTTTTAACATATCTATTTCGTATAAAGGAATAGTGATCTTGTTATGAAAAATTATGCAGTTATCAGAGATGCATTTTTCACATTTGTCAAAGTACATGTTTGTTAACCTACCAATATGCTTACAATCAATGCAATAATAATATCCTAAATTTGTACTATCGTCCATGAATTACTCCCTCTTATTCATATAAAATATTCCAAGTATTTTAGATTGATTATAGCATTTAAAGTAAGCGATGTAAACAACACAAAAAGGCAGTCGCATCAGCGACTGCCTCTCTACTCAAAGCCTATTTATAACGAAAAATTATTCATCCCAGTTATGGTAGGTATTCTGAACATCATCGTCATCGTCGAGCATTTCCAGAAGCTTATTCATCTTCTTGATATCCTCTTCGTCTGTCAGCTCTGTATAGGTCTGGGGAATCATGGTTACCTCGGCGCTTGCCATAGGGATACCTGCTGCCTCCAGTGTTTCGCGCACTGCGGAGAAATCATCGGGTGCGGTTGTGATTTCGTAGCTGTCCTCCTCTGCGGCGAAGTCCTCTGCGCCTGCATCCAGAGCAGCCATCATCAGCTCTTCCTCGTCCATATCGATTTCTTCCTTATCAATCACAATCAGACCCTTTTCATCGAACATGAAGGATACACAGCCGCTGTTGCCCATGTTGCCGCCGCCCTTTGTGAAGGCGTTTCTAACATTGGCTGCTGCACGGTTTCTGTTATCTGTCAGCACTTCTACAATAACAGCTACGCCGTTAGGGCCATAGCCTTCGTAGGTTACGTTTTCGTATTCTACGTCTTCACCGCCGCCGGCAGCCTTTTTGATACTTCTGTCGATGGTATCGTTTGGCATGTTGTTGGCTTTACATTTTGCGATAACATCACGCAGCTTACCGTTTACGGCAGGGTCGGGGCCACCGGCCTTTACCGCAACCTGAATTTCTCTGCCCAGCATGGTAAAGATTTTACCTTTTTTTGCATCGTTTTTTTCTTTTTTATGTTTGATATTTGCAAACTTAGAATGTCCTGACATTAGGAACCCTCCTCCTTAAAATTTCACCAAAATATTTTATCATTATTTTCTGCATAATTCAAGGAATTTCGTATCGGAAAGCCTGTTTTTTATAGAATTTGGCAAAAATCGTCTTATTTTCGGATTTCCTCCTGCTCATAGGGGAAAACCTCTGTCAGGAAATGCTTGCGCCGCAGGGCATCCTCAATCTCATCCAGAATTTCCTCGCTTTCGGCGGAAACATGGTGAAAATGATACCCTGAGGTGACATTTAAAAGGGGAGTGGATTTGCCGCTTTCCAGATTTTTCAGAAACGCCTGCACATCTCTGCGGTTTTTGATTTGCAGGGGAGCGGAAACCTTACCATAGACTCTGTGGTTTACCATGACATCCACGACACAGCCGCCTAAATCCACAATGGTCGTCAGTTCCTCCTCTGTTGCCGCGGCATCATGGAAGACCTTGAACAGCCGCATGGTATCCGCAGGCTCTTCCAGAAGATAGCCCCTTGCCGTTGCCAGAATGGAATGACCCTCTGTGCGAAGCAAAGCAATATCCTGCACAATCACCTGACGGCTGACCCCTGTGGCAGAGCCGAGCGCACCGCCGGAGAGTGGTGTTTTTGATTCCCTCATCAGATTTAATAATTTCTTTCGTCTTTCTGTGCCAGTCATTTTTTCAATCACTCCTGCTTATTCTACCGCATGGAGATTTTTCAGGCTGATATCCAGAATAGGTGCGGAATGGGTCAGCGCACCGCTGGATACATAATCTACCCCAAGCGCTGTGATGGTTTTGATATTTTCGATTGTCATATTGCCGGAGCATTCGGTTTCTGCTCTGCCGTCAATGATGCGGATGGCCTCCGCCATTTCCGCAGGGCTCATGTTATCCAGCATGATGATATCTGCGCCGGCTTCGACTGCTTCTCTTACCATATCCAGAGTTTCCGTTTCGACCTCGATTTTGCGGACGAAGGGAGCATACGCCTTTGCTGCGGCAATGGCCTCCTTTACACCGCCTGCCGCGCCGATATGGTTATCCTTCAGCATTACGCCGTCGGAAAGATTATAGCGGTGATTCGAGCCACCGCCGACGGTTACGGCATATTTTTCAAACACTCTCATACAGGGAGTGGTTTTTCTTGTATCCAAAAGGGTTGTTTTTGTACCCGCAAGCAGCTTTGCAACGGCATTCGTATAGGTTGCGATGCCACTCATGCGCTGCAAATAATTGAGGGCGGTGCGTTCTGCGGAAAGCAGAACACGGATATCCCCCGTCACGGTTGCCAGAAGCTGCCCCTTTTTCACAGCATCCCCATCGGCGGTATGAAAGGCAATTTCTGTTTTTTCATCCAGAAGCTGAAACGCCCTTGCGAACACATCCAGACCGGCAATGATGCCGTCCTGCTTGCAGATTAAATCGACTGTGCCAAGCTGATACCGCGGCATGACTGCGTTGGTGGAAACATCCTCACTGTTGATGTCCTCCTCCAGAGCCATGCGGATATATTTATCTGCTACAATTTGCATGGTAATTGGGTTCATTCTAATCCTTCCTTTCCTGCAATGTGCTGTGCTGCTTTTTCTGCGAAAACAAGGCTTTCCAGAAGGCTGTTGCTTGCCAGTCTGTTTTTGCCGTGTACGCCGTTGCAGCTGGTTTCGCCGACAGCGTAGAGATGCTCCATGGTTGTTTTGGAATGACGGTCTACATGGATGCCGCCCATAAAGTAATGCTGTGCCGGCACAACGGGCGCAGGCTCTTTTTTGATATCATAGCCTGCCTCCAGACAGGTTTTATAGATATTCGGGAAATGATTTTCAATATCCTCCGCAGAAACGGGAGCAAAGGAAAGCCATACATGCTTTGTACCTTCCTTTTCCATTTCCGCATGGATGGCGGCAGAAACCTTGTCTCTGGGCAGAAGCTCATTGACAAAGCGTTCGCCCTTGCTGTTGAGCAGAATTGCACCCTCGCCGCGGGCGGATTCGGAAATCAGAAAATGTCTGCCGGGCTTTTCGCTGTAAAGGCTGGTGGGGTGAATCTGCACATAGTCCATATTTTCCAGCTCCACGCCGTATTTTTCCGCCAGACGGAGTGCATCCCCCGTCAGGGAAGGGAAGTTTGTGGAATGTTCATACAGACCGCCGATGCCGCCCGTTGCCAGAATTGTGTTTTCCGCATGAATCCGCAGGATATCGCCGTTTTCTGCCTTTGCAACGATGCCATGGCAGGTGTTTCCCTCCACCAGAAGGTCTTCCATAACGGTATAGTCCATAATGGTGACATTGGGCAGTGCCTGCACATTTCTGAGCAGCGTTTCTGTGATTTCCTTCCCTGTGATGTCCTTATGGAAGCAGATACGGGGCTTTGCGTGCGCGCCTTCTCTGGTATATTTTAAACTACCGTCCGCGTCCTTGTCAAATCTTACGCCGAGGGCAAGCAGGTCATTGATCACGGCTCTGCTGTTGCGAATCATGATATCCACGCTTTCCCTGCGATTTTCGTAATGCCCTGCCTTGAGGGTGTCCTCGAAGAAGGAATCGTAGTCGGTTTCATCCCTCTGGACGCAGATGCCGCCCTGCGCAAGCATGGAATCGCAGCTGGGCAAATCCTCCTTGCAGATGAGCAGAATGTTCTGCTCTTTGGGCAGCTTGAGTGCGGCATATAAGCCGCTGACTCCTGCGCCGACGATGACGGTGTTATAGGTAAGCTCTTTTTCCATTTTATGCTCCTCCTTATTTGCTCAGCTCCAGCATGCGTGTCAGGGTGTTGCCTGCGGCTTCTGCCTGTGCCCGGTCTACGGATGCCTGATTTTCCTCTGTCTGCAAAACATGCAGCACCTTTTCCAATGTAATCAGCTTCATGTCCCTGCAGGTGGGTGCTGTTTTCGGGAAATAGAAGGTCTTGTCGGGGTTGCGTTTTTTCAGCTCATACAGCACGCCGATTTCCGTCCCGATGATAAATTCCTGCTTTTCGCTTTCGGTCGCATGCTTGATGATGCCTGTGGTGGAGCCGATGTAATCTGCCAGCCTTGTCACAGCTTCGGGACATTCGGGATGCACCAGAACCTCTGCATTGGGGTGTGCGTCCTTCAGCTCCTGTACCTCGGCAGGAGAGATATTCTGATGGATGGGACAGTAGCCATTGACGAGAATGATATTTTTTTCAGGCACCTGCTCTGCAATGAAGCGACCGAGGTTCTGATCGGGAATAAAGAGGATATTCTGATTGGGCAGGTTGCGGACAATCTGTACCGCGTTGGCGGAAGTCACGCTTACGTCAGACCAGGATTTGATTTCCGCTGTTGAATTGATGTAGCAGACAACCGCCAAATCCTCGTAGGCTTCTCTTGCTGCGTCAACCTCTGCCTTTGTTACCATGTGCGCCATGGGGCAGTCCGCGCTTGCATCCGGCATCAGCACCTTCTTTTCGGGGCTTAACAGACAGCCGCTTTCCCCCATGAAGGAGACACCGCAGTAAACGATGATGGGGTTGGGCAGGGTTGCCGCCGTTTTGCTCAACGCGAAGGAATCTCCGACATAATCAGCAATTTCCTGAATTTCATCCGCTACATAATAATGCGCCAGAATGACTGCATTTTTCTGTTCCTTTAAGGCTTTGATTTCATCTTTGATATTCATGCTTTTCCTCGATTCTACTGTATTTTGTAAATAAGTATTATAAATAAATTTTTTTGCAGTGGAATTTAGTATAGCACAATTATTTACAAGTGACAAGACAGATGAAAGAAAAGTTGTATTGTTTTGTATTTTTTCAGAAGCAGCTGTTGTGTCGAATAAAAAGCAAAAGCCTCCGCAGGGTCGTACCCCACGAAGGCTTTCTGTCTCAATAGGCTGAAATTCCAATTTCGGCTGAGTTATTATTGGCATAGAAGAAGATAAATATCATTTACGTTTGTGCCGGTTGCCCCTGTGATGAGCAGGGCATCTGCCGCCGCCAATGCGGCATTGGAATCATTTTCCGCAAGAACCGCAGGAATGGAAATGCCCTTTTCCGCAAGGATACCGCAGGTTTTCCCGTCCACAATACCGCCTGCGGCATCGGTCGGCCCATCCGTACCGTCAGAGCCTGCCGCAGCAACCACAATGCCTTCCATGCCGGCAATGCGCTCCGCCGCCGCAAGGGCAAGCTCCTGATTTCTGCCGCCCTTGCCCTTCCCGGTGATATGTACAACGGTTTCGCCGCCGCAGAGAATGGCACAAGGAGGGGAGAGAGGCAGACCGTCCTTTCGGATTGTTTTTGCGATGGATGCAAGAAATCTGCCGGCCTCCCTTGCCTCGCAGTCAAGCATATTCGTCAGAACCAGAGGGGTATAGCCAAGCTGCTCTGCCGCCCTTGCCGCATCGGCGCAAAGTTGTGTCACGCTGCCTGTGATTTCCATAGTGACATTGGCAAGTGTTTTCGGCGTTTCCATGGCAAGCTGCTTTCGCATTTCCTCTGTCAGCTTGAGATTATATTTTTCCGAGATGGCAAATGCTTCTGCCGCCGTGGACGCATCCGCGCAGGCGGGGCCGGAGGCGATAGAATCGGGGCGGTCTCCCAAAATATCACTGAGGGCAATGCAGTACACCTGTGCAGGGGCGCAAAGCTTTGCAAATTTGCCGCCCTTTACGGCAGAAAGATGCTTGCGGATGGTGTTGATTTCCACGATATCTGCGCCGCATTTGAGCAGTTGGTCTGTAATATCGAGAAAATCCGCAAGGGTCAGCTTGCCGGCAGGACATTCAAAAAGCGCAGAGCCGCCGCCCGAAACCAGAAAGAAAACCGTATCCTTTTCAGTTAAACCGGAAACGGCATCCATGATTTTCTGTGTGCCGAGAATCGTATTTTCATCGGGAAGGGGATGCCCTGCTTCAAGGATGGTAAAGCCGGGGATTTCGCCCTTCGCATGGTCATATTTCGTCAGAACAATGCCTGTATCAATCCTGTGGGGGATATTTTCCGCCGCCGCTTTTGCCATGTTCCAAGCCGCCTTGCCGATGGCAATGACAATCACCCTTCCTTCAAAAGCGAAGGTCTTGCCGTCGATGAACTTTTTTACGGCTTCATCGGGAAGGGATGCCTGAATGGCAGTGTAGAGTATCCTTTTTGCATCAGATAAAATCTCATTCACAGAAACTGCACCTCTTTCTTTTGTATATCGGTTTTATATTTGTTTTTTCAAGTATAGCAAATCAGAGGGGAAAATACAATCGAAAAAGGCGTATAAAAAGGCATATATAAAGGGAAAAGAGCCACCGGGGAAGTGGCTCTCTGTAAAGGGGAGGGTATATATACTATGTTTATTCATTATCCTCTTCCTTGAGGACATCTTTATCATATCCTGTCAATATGAATCTGATGTGGCTGAAATATGAACGTTTTGTAAACAATGGGGAATATCTTTGAAAAACCTCGTTGCTTCTGCTGATTTTTCGCAGAGAATATGATACTATCTTCCTTAGAAAGAAGCAGGAAAAGAAGAAAGAGGCAGGAAGGGAGCAGAGGAAAATGTTTGGAAAAGAAGAAGTAAAGGTATTTCTGAAGGAAAAAGGAATCCCCTTTCATTGGGTGGAGCATAAAGCGGTTTATACCATTGAGGAGATGGAGGAGCTGGGCTTGGAAAAAATGGAGGAGACGGCAAAAAATCTCTTTTTGCGAGACCAGAAGGGCAAATGCCATTTTCTTGTGGTAATTCGTGCCGATAAGCAGGTGAATCTGAAGGAACTGGGCGAGAAGCTTGGCGGCGTAAGGCTTTCCTTTGCATCGGAGGAGCGTCTGGAAAAATATCTTGGGTTGAAAAAAGGGGCAGTGACACCCTTGGGCATTTTGAATGATACTGCCTGCGCCGTAAAGGTTTTTCTGGACAGGGATTTTCTGGAAAAGGAGGAAATCGGGGTGCATCCCAATGACAATACGGCATCGGTTTATCTGAAAACAGCGGATCTTATGCAAATCATAAAGGAGCATGGCAACTCGCTTGAGGTGCTTTCCTTTGCGTAAGCCTTTTCTGTAAGTTTTGGGGAAAAATCATTGAGAAAGCAGGGAAGGTATGCTATACTGAAATATACTTGTGAAAGACTGTCTTTTCATAAGAATTCAGTTTCGAGAGGAAGAAAGAATGGAAAGGAAAGCTGGAACTGCTGTTAAGCCGGGCGAAACAGAGCTGGCAAGACAGCTGGAATATATCCGCGCCATTCGTGCGGAAAATGATGCCTTTACGGCAGAAAACGGCAGAAAGAAAAAATTCTATTCCCTTGCGATGGGCTGTCAGATGAATGCGCATGATTCCGAAAAGCTGGAAGGGATGCTTGACGAAATGGGCTTTGACAGAACAGACGAGGAAACAGAGGCCGATTTTATCATCTACAACACCTGCTGCGTGCGCGAAAACGCGGAGCAGAAGGTATACGGCAAGCTGGGCTGGCTGAAGCACTATAAGGAAACAAAAAATCCCGATGCGGTGATTGCGCTTTGCGGCTGCATGATGCAGCAGGAAACGGTTTTGCAGACCCTGCGGCAGAAATATCGTCATGTGGATATTGTCTTCGGCACATTTAATCTCTATAAGCTGCCGGAGCTTGTGGCGACACGCATGGAAAGCGGCGAAACGGTGTATGATATCTGGCAGGAGCAGCGTGAGGTTGTGGAGGATTTGCCTGCGATTCGGCATTTCCCCTATAAGGCATCGGTCAATATTATGTTTGGCTGCAACAACTTCTGTTCCTACTGCATCGTGCCGTATGTGCGCGGCAGAGAGCGCAGCCGTACCCCTGAGGATATCCTCGCGGAGGTAAGAAGGCTTGCAGCGGATGGCGTGAAGGAGGTTATGCTTTTAGGGCAGAATGTAAACTCCTATGGCAAAAATCTGGAAACACCCGTTTCCTTCGCAGGGCTTCTGCGGATGGTGAACGAGGTGGAGGGGATTGAACGGATTCGTTTCATGACCTCTCACCCGAAGGATTTGTCCGATGAGCTGATACAGGCAATGGCGGATTGTGATAAGGTATGTAAATACCTGCATCTGCCTGTGCAGAGCGGCAGTGATGAAATTCTGCGCCGCATGAACCGCCGCTATACAAAGGAATCCTACATGGAGCTGGTGCGCAAGGCAAGAGCGGCAATGCCGGATATCACCCTGAGCACGGATATCATCGTGGGCTTCCCCGGCGAAACGGAGGAGGATTTCCAAGAAACCTTGGATGTCATCCGCCAGTCTCGTTATAGTACGGCGTTTACCTTCATTTATTCCAAGCGGACAGGCACCCCTGCGGCAACCATGGAAAATCAGGTGCCGGAGGATGTCATTAAGGATCGCTTCGACAGGATGCTCAATATGCTTAACCCCATTGTGCATGAGGTGCATGAGGAGCAGCTGGGCAAGGTGATGACGGTATTTGCAGAGGAAGCAAGCAAGCAGGATAAGACTGTTCTGACAGGGCGTGCCGATAACAACATGCTGGTGCATTTTAAGGGCACGGAGGACTTGATCGGGCAGATGGTTCCTGTGAAGATTACAGAAAACAAAACATTTTATTTAATAGGCGAAAGGATGTAAGGTGAAGCATTATGGCAACGATTTTTGAAATGGCAAGAGCATTGGGTGAGGAATTGCAGAAAACCCCTCAGGTGGAAGCGCTGGTAGCGGCAAAGGCTGCATACGAAAGCGACCCCGAAATTGCAAAGCTGGTAGAGGAATACACAAAGCTGCATTATGATTTTGAAGCAAAGATGAATGCAGGCGGCATTTCCATAGAGGAACAGAGAGCCTTCAATGAACAGATGAAGGCAAAGGGCGAAGCAATCAGAACCAATAAGCTGGCATCTGATTTGTACGTTGCGGAACAGAATTTCAATAACTTCGTAAATTCCGTATTCAACATCATCACAGCAACCCTGACAGGCGAAGAACCCGAACAGGGCGGCGGCTGCGACCCTAGCTGCTGCTCCTCCTGCGGCGGCGGCTGCCACTGATTCAAATAGAAATAAAGGAAGAAAAGCCCGAATAGAGAATCCGTTCTTTATTCGGGTTTGCTTGCAGAAAAAGGAGAAGGAGGACAACATCCATGGCGAAAATCACACCCATGATGCAGCAATACTTTGAAATTAAAGAACAATATAAGCATTGTCTGCTTTTTTTTCGTTTAGGGGATTTTTATGAGATGTTTTTTGAGGATGCGGTCATTGCCTCGAAGGAGCTGGAAATCACCCTGACGGGGAAGGATTGGGGGCAGGAGGAAAGAGCCCCTATGTGCGGCGTGCCTTTCCATTCCGCGGATGGATATATTGCCCGTTTGGTGGAACGTGGCTATAAGGTTGCCATCTGTGAGCAGGTGGAGGATCCAAAGACGGCAAAGGGCTTGGTCAAGCGCGATGTTGTGCGTGTCATTACTCCGGGGACGGTTGTGGATAACACTGTTTTGGATGAAACAAAAAATAACTACATTCTCTCCGTTTTCAGCAGCGCAAACGGCTATGGCATTGCGGTCTGCGATGTGACGACAGGCGAATTTCAGACAACGGAATTTCGCAGCGTGCAGGCGGCGGCAAAAATTCTGGATGAAACGGCAAGGTTTTCCCCTGCGGAGCTTGTCTGCAACAGCGAATTTCTTTCCGCCCCTTTGGCGAAGGAAATCGAAGAACGGTTTCACCTGTATCTGAACGATATCGACAGCCGCATGTATGAATATAATACCGCAAAGGATACCCTGCTTGCGCATTTCAAGGTGAAAACACTGGAAAGCTTCGGCTTGCAGAAAAAGCTGCTGGCGGTTTCGGCTTCGGGTGCGCTGATGTGGTATCTGAATGAAACGCAGAAAAACGATTTGAGCCATATTTCCGCTCTGAAATATTACACAACAGGGGATTTCATGCTGTTGGATGTTTCCAGCCGCAGAAATCTGGAGCTGACGGAAACCATGCGCGAGAAGAACAAAAAAGGCTCGCTTCTGAGCGTTCTGGATAAAACCCGGACTGCGATGGGCGCAAGGCTTCTGCGCAAATGGGTGGAGCAGCCCCTGCTTTCTAAAGAAGAAATCAATCAGCGTCTGGATGGGGTGGAGGAGCTGTTCCAAGACCTGTTCCTCAGAGAGGAAATCAAGGAAATTCTCCATTCCATGTATGACTTTGAACGTATTATGTCCCGTGTGGTGTATCAGAATGCAAACGCAAGGGATTTGGCGGCACTGAAAAATTCCGTGGAAAATCTGCCGCTGCTGAAGAAGATTCTTTCTCGCTGCAAGAGTCCATACCTGTCCACTTTGCATGACAGACTGGACACTCTGGAGAATATCCATGCACTGATTGCGCAGTCCATCGTTGAAGACCCGCCGTTTTCCGTGCGCGAGGGCGGCATGATTCGCGAGGGCTTCAATGAGGAGCTGGATACCTACACCAAGGCGAAGGAAAACGGCACTGCATGGATTCATCAGCTTGAGGAGGAGGAACGCGAAAAGACGGGCATCAAAAACCTCAAGGTGCGCTACAATAAGGTGTTCGGCTATTATATTGAAGTCACAAAATCCAATCTGGAGCTGGTGCCCGAAGGCTATATCCGCAAGCAGACGCTTGCCAATGCGGAGCGTTTTATTACACCCGAATTAAAGGAGCTGGAGGAGCTGATTCTCGGCGCGGAGGATAAGATTACCACTCTGGAATACGATATGTTCTGCGAAATCCGCAATGCTGTTGCGGCGGAGGTGGAACGGATTCAATATTGTGCGTATATCGTTTCTGTTATTGACTGCCTGCAGTCCATCGCAGAGGTGGCGCAGAACAGAAGCTATGTGAAGCCGCTTGTGGATGACGGTGATGTGATTGAAATTAAGGGCGGCAGACACCCCGTTGTGGAAAAAATGATGGACGGGCAGTTCATCCCGAATGACACCTATTTAGACCGAGAGGACACCAGACTTGCCATCATCACAGGCCCGAACATGGCAGGGAAATCTACATATATGCGGCAGACGGCGCTGATTGTGCTGATGGCGCAGATAGGCAGCTTCGTTCCCGCGGAGCAAGCGCATATCGGCATTGTGGACAGAATTTTCACCCGTGTCGGTGCATCGGATGACCTTTCCGCAGGGCAGAGCACGTTTATGGTAGAAATGACAGAGGTTGCGAATATTCTGCATAACGCAACGAACAAAAGCCTGCTGATTTTGGATGAAATCGGGCGAGGCACAAGCACCTTTGACGGGCTTTCCATCGCGTGGGCGGTGCTGGAATATATCGCGGATACGAAGCAGATTGGCGCGAAAACGCTTTTTGCAACGCATTATCATGAATTAAGTGAGCTGGAGGGCAAGCTTTCCGGCGTGAAGAATTACTGCATTGCCGTGCAGGAGCAGGGCGAGGATATTATTTTCCTCCGAAAAATTCAGCGCGGCGGCGCAGACCACAGCTACGGCGTGCAGGTGGCGCGTCTGGCAGGTCTGCCGAATAAGGTGATTCGCCGCAGCGGACAGATTCTCAAGCAGCTGAACGCGGCGGATATTACGAAAAAAGCAAAGCAGATTGCAGTGGAATCCAAGGAGCAGCAGGAGGAAACCGCACAGCAGATGGATATGTTCCATATTGCGGAAACGCAGCTTGCGGATGAAATCTCCAAGCTAGATGTGATGGCGATGACCCCCATTGAAGCACTGCAAACGCTTTTTGAATTGCAGAAAAAGGCAAAAGGGCTGTAGGTTTGGGAAAGGAGGAGGTCTATGCAGAAAATCCGACTGTTGGATGCAAAAACCATCAATAAAATTGCGGCAGGGGAGGTAGTAGAATCTCCGAAATCCGTTGTAAAGGAGCTGACGGAAAATGCCATTGATGCAAACGCCGGCAGTGTGACGATAGAAATTAAGGAGGGCGGCATTTCCTATATCCGCATTACCGATAACGGCACAGGGATTCCCAAGGAGCAGGTGAAGGAAGCCTTTCTGCGCCATGCTACAAGCAAAATGTCGCAGATTGAGGATTTGGAGCATATTTTTACACTGGGCTTTCGCGGCGAAGCATTGGCGAGTATCGCGGCGGTGGCGCAGGTGGAAATGCTGACGAAAACCAGAGACGAGGAAACGGGCACGCGCATTGTGATTCATGCCGGAGAGATACAGGAGATGGAGGATACCGCCTGCCGGGAGGGCACTTCCATTACGGTGCGGAATCTTTTTTACAACGTGCCTGCGCGCAGAAAATTTTTGAAAAAGCCTGCGACCGAAAGCGGCTATGTTTCGGATTTGGTGAACAAAATCGCACTGGGGCATCCTGAGGTTGCGATTCATTATATCAATAACGGCAATACTGTCCTGCATACGGCAGGGAACAATGACCCGAAAACGGCGGTGTTTTATGTTTACGGGAAGGATGCGGCAAACAGCATGCTCCCTATTTCCTACCGCAAGGGGGAATATGCCGTCAGCGGTCTGATTGGGAAGCCCGAATTTTGCCGCGCGAACCGCAATTATGAAAATCTTTTCATCAACGGCAGATTTATTAAGAATCCCGTGGTTTCCGCTGCGGTGGAGGATGCGTATAAAACAAAGCTGCTGATTGGGAAATTTCCTGTTTTCGTGCTGAATCTTGCGGTTGAGCCTGCACAGGTGGATGTGAATGTGCATCCTGCGAAGCTGGAGGTTCGCTTTAAGAATGACGATGAGGTATATGAATTTTTCTACAACGCAGTTGCGAAGGCATTGCAGGAAACGGTGCTGATTCCCAAGGCGGTTCTGGAAAAGAGACCGAAGGAAAGACTGCCACAGGCAGAGCAGCAGACCCTTGCGGATATGCCAAAGAAAGCGGAGCAGCCGAAGGAACCCATGATAAAGGAAAATATCATAAAGGAAAGCGTGATAAAGGCAGAGCCGACAGCAAATCCTTCTAAAGAAATTCCGCTCCCGCAATCTCAGGGCGTGCTGCTTTCCAAGGAGGAAAGGGAAAAGCTCCTGCGCGCGGCAGAAAAGCCACAGCCCCCCACATCGGGCGGACGCAGTGTGGATGAGCTGCTGAAGCGTACCCCGAAGGCGGAGGGCTTTGCACAGACGGCAGTGCCGTACCGCAGGGAAGAGACGAAGCCGAAAGAGGAACAGCCGATAGAATTGAAGCCGATTGTTTCTGATGAAAAAACGGAAGAAGCAAAGCAGCCGTTTTTCCAAAATTATAAAATCATCGGACAGGTCTTTCGCACCTATTGGATTGTGGAGCAGGGCGATTGCCTGTATCTGATTGACCAGCATGCCGCGCATGAACGGGTGCTGTATGAGGAATTTATGAATAAATTCAAGGAAGAAAGGGTCGCTTCGCAGCGGCTGCTGACACCTCTGATGCTGCAGCTGACACCGATGGAAACAGAGGTACTGCGGCGCAATCTGGCACTTCTGGAAAGCTTCGGCTTTGAGATGGAGGAATTCGGCGAGAAATATGCCCTGCGCGCAACGCCGTATCTCTTGCAGAACCCGACAGAGGTCGGCTTTTTTACCGATATTCTGGACAGGCTGACAGAGGAACGCATTTCCAATGTGTATGATACAAAGATACTTGCGGTGGCGACGATGGCATGCAAGGCGGCGGTCAAGGGGCATGATGTGCTGAGCACGAGAGAGGCGGAGGAGCTGATTCACAGATTGCTTGGTCTGGAGCATCCCTTTACCTGCCCCCATGGCAGACCGACGATTATCGAGCTGACGAAATATGAAATGGAAAAGATGTTTAAACGCATCCAGAATTGAGCAGGTGAAATGATGAAAAAACCATTGATTGTGATTGGCGGCCCGACCGCCTGCGGCAAAACGGGCTTTTCGATTCGGCTTGCAAAGGAAATCGGCGGTGAGGTGATTTCTGCCGATTCCATGCAGATTTACCGCTATATGGACATCGGGACGGCGAAGGTGACACCCGAAGAAGCGGATGGCGTGCCGCATTATCTTATTGATGAGCTGAATCCCGATGAGGAATATAATGTTATGCTCTTTCAGCAGAAGGCGAAGGCGTATATGGAGGAAATCTGGGCGAAGGGGAGGATTCCCATTCTGGTCGGCGGCACAGGGTTTTATATCAATGCCCTGCTGTATGATAACGATTTTACCGAAACGGAAAATGATACCTCCTATCGGGAGAAGTGCTACCGTATCGCCGAGGAGGAGGGGCCGCAGGTGCTATATGAACGCTTACGGAAAATCGATCCTGCCTATGCGGAAACGATTCATGCGAACAACATCAAGCGTGTGACGCGTGCCTTGGAATATCATTACCTGACGGGACAGAAGCTTTCCGAGCATAATGCGGAGCAGAAGGAAAGGGAAACTCCCTACAATGCGGCGGTGATTCTCCTGACGATGGAGCGGGAAGCGCTATATGCACGCATTGAGCAGAGGATTGATTTGATGATACAGCAGGGGCTTTTGGCAGAGGTGAAGGGACTTCTGAAAAGGGGCTATTCACCGAAGCTGGTTTCCATGCAGGGCATCGGCTATAAGGAATTTGTGCCGTATTTCAACGGAGACTGCACGTTAGACGAAGCAGTTACGCAGCTGAAAACCAATACGCGCCGCTTTGCAAAGCGACAGCTGACATGGTTTCGGCGGCAGATTGAAGGACTTTGGATAGACATGAGCAGAACAGACGGGGCAGGCGCACTGGCGCAGACGATGACATATTTAAAGGAACGGGGCGTTTTGCAGACAAATAACAATTCATAAGGAAGGGATTGCGATGTGGTCAACCGTTTGGTTTTCGTTTACATTTTTTGAATTATATGCGTATTTTATGATTTACAGCTTTCTGGGATGGGCAATGGAATCGGCGTATGTTTCTATCAACGCGAAAAAATGGGTGAATCGCGGCTTTATCAATGGTCCGTTCTGCCCCATTTACGGCACAGGCGCACTGCTGATTCTTCTGGCACTGGAGCCTGTTTCGGATTCGATTTTGCTGCTGTTTTTGGGCGGCTTTGTGATTGCAACCGTTGTGGAATATCTCATTGGGCTGATATTGGAAAAGCTTTTCCATGCCACATGGTGGGATTATTCCCAAAAGCCCTTTAATATCAAGGGGCGCGTCTGCCTGGAGCGTTCCGTGGAGTGGGGTGTTCTGACAACCTTTGTGATGCGTGTGGTGCAGCCTGTGATTGCGGATTTTGTGGCGGCGATTCCCCGTGCATGGGGCGAATTTGCAGCAACACTGCTGCTTGCATATCTGGCTGTGGATACCACGATTACGGTGCTGCATATCCTGCGGTTCAACGAAAAGCTGGCATCCCTCAGCGAAGCGCACGATGCGCTGCAGAAAAAGCTCGAGGGGACGAGGCTTTATGCTTCCCGACAGGAAATTATTACGCGTTTCGAGAGCATGCCTGCTGCGGAATTCCTGCGTGAATTTAAGGAACGCATGGCAGAGGAAAATGAGAGGCTGGAGCAGCTGCGCGAGGGGGAACGCCTGCATCGGCAGCTGGTTCAGGAGGAAATCAAGGAAAAACTGGAATCCCGTATCAATGCTTTGCAGAAGAGCAGCCTTATCGAGCGCCGTCTGATGCGTGCATACCCCGGTATGCATTCCAAGCGGTTTGATGAAGAATTGAAGGCGTGGAAACGGGAGCTTATGGAAAAGAGAAGTAAGAAAAGCAGAAAGGATGTTTCAAAATGAAAAAATCTTTCGCAAAACTGACTGCCTTATGTCTGGCGGCGGCGGTAGCGTTTGGTGCAGCCGGCTGCGGTAAGGAGAAGAAGGAGACACAGCAGGATAAAAACGCTGTGGCAGCGGATGATACAAAGGAAGACAAGAAAACCGAAAAAGCGGCGGATGCCTTGCAGACAGCAGTAATGCTTGCAGAACAGGCACCTGAGCTTCAGGCAGAGGCGGCAATTTTGATTGAGGCATCTTCGGGGACAATTCTGTATGAAAAAAATGCCACCCAGAAGATGTATCCTGCCAGCATGACAAAAATGCTGACCGCTCTGGTGGCGTTGGATTATTTCAAGCCGGAGGATTTAATCGTGGTCGGCTCTGAAATCAATGAGGTTTCTCTGGATTCCAGCAAGGCGGGGCATGAGCTTGGCGAAACGCTGACGGTGGAAAATGCCATCCGCGGTCTGATTATCCCCTCCGGCAATGACTCTGCAAATGTGGTTGCGGCAGCAGTTGCGAAAAAGGCGGAGAATGACGAAAACATGACCTTCGGTAAATGCGAGGTTGTTTTCACAGACCTGATGAATAAAAAGGCGGAGGAGCTGGGCGCAACCAACAGCCATTTTGCAAACGCGCACGGCTACCATTCCGATGACCATTACACCTGCGCGCACGACCTTGCGCTGGTTGGCAGAGCGTTTATGGAAAATAAAACGCTGGCAGAAATTGCGAAGGAAAAAAGCTATTCCGGCAACGGCGCAGAGGGCTTAGTCAAAGCGGAGGACACTTCCGTAAAAACACAGGATTACAACTGGCGCAGCCATAACCTGCTGATTACGGATGGGGAATATAATTATCCCTATGCCATCGGCATTAAGACAGGCTTCACCGATGAAGCAGGGGACTGCGTGACAGCGGCTGCGGAAAAGGACGGCGAGGAGCTGATTGCGGTTATCTTCAAATCCGAAGACCCGAACCGTTGGTTGGATGCAAAAAATCTCTTTGAATACGGTTATAACCAGTATGAAAAGATTACGGTTGCAAAGGCAGAGGAAGCCATTGCAGATGCACCTTTGACAAAGCATAAAAAATCCGAAGGGAATACGGTTCCTGTTGTATTCCAGAAGGAGGTTACAGCAATTCTTCCGAAGGATACCGCGAAGGATATGAAGCTGACCGTTTCCTATAACGATACCTATGCGGTAACGGATAAGGAGGGCAATGTTTCCCTGAAGGCTCCCATCGAAAAGGGTGCGGAAATCGGTACGGCAACGTATGAGGTGAAGGGCAAAACCGTTCTGAAGGCTCCCGTTTACGCAGGCAGAGATGTTTCTAAGGGTACCATTTTCAGTGCAATCGGTGATTTCTTCAAGAACCTGTTTACACTGAAGGGTCTGCTGAAGATGGTTATTGTCATCATCGTGATTGCGATTATCATTCTGATTATCAAATTCATCAATGGCAGAAGAAACAGACGCGGCTACAGCTTTGGTTCTCCGCGCCGCAGCAGTGGGCTGAGCTTTGGCGGCGGACGCAGAAGACGCAGAGGCGGCAGAAGAAGATTCTGATAAAGGCTTTCTGTGAAATTCCATAAAGACAAAA
>OBRJ01000289.1_pt1 | contig 37973 bp, 77 predicted proteins | sample 1494831 | NCBI WGS metagenome assembly OBRJ01 (sample SAMEA3360658, study PRJEB22359) | human gut metagenome | biome: ENVO:urban biome; feature: ENVO:human-associated habitat; material: ENVO:feces | place: Bangladesh | collected 2011
AGGACACCCAACCCCCACTTACATTTTCACCATTTTGATAATTAATAACCATTTTAAATTAGATCTGATAAAGTATTAAATGAGCATACGTTCATATGATGTCATGAAATTAAATCGTGCACAATCATATGAGCGTATATTCATATAAGAAATATTCTTAATTAATAATCATTATTGTATGAGCAGTTATTCATATGATATTCATTATTAACGGATAATGATTATTATATGAACAGTCATTCATATGTTTGTACATTTAATAATTTTGTGATATAATAATATAAGGAGGGAATATGATACAACAAATATTAATGGATAAACTATTAAGAAATGCATGTTGCATAGATAAATGTTGTAAATTAAAGCAATTTTATTTATTATTGGAAAGTGCATTTATTTATGTTATTGTAAAACTATACAGGATGGTGAAATAATGGCTAAAATTAGATTGACAGAAGAACAGATTAATAAAAAGAATTGGCTTATAGAACAAATGGGCGATAATTTCAAAGATATTGACTTACCATTGGTGGAAGCGTTGGCGTTCGCTATTAATAGAGTAGAATTCATGGATAGTCAAATCAACGATATTCCGGCGTTATTATCTGATAAGGTCTTTATGTCGAGCCGTGATAAATTTGTTAGACAATTTGAAAATGGCTTGAAGATGCTTGATATTACGCCACAGGCTCGAGCGAAGAAACAAGCGGAAGCAGTAAAAGAGGTTGATCCGCTTACAGAATTAATAGGAGATATGTAATGAATTACGATAAAGCCTATAAATATTGTGAATGGGCGTTATCACGTGAGAACGAAAAAGTACCAAAATATGTCAAAAAACAATGTCAACTATTTAAAGACATATGGGATAACAAAGATAGTATATCAATGTTTGACCATAAGAAAGCCGAAAAGATAGAGAAATTATTATTGCTTATCAACGTACCAAAAGGGGACGGCGTAGGTAAATCGGTTATTAACACTCTAACCGGCTTTCAATGGTTGTTATTGATTGCTCCTTTTTGCGTTGTAATGCGTGATGATCCTAACAAAAGAAGATATGAAAATATTATATTGGAAATTTGTCGTAAAAACGCTAAGAGTTATATATCAGCTTTAATATGTTTAATTCTTATGATATTGGAGCCAAAGTTTAGTAGATTTTTCACAGTTGCTCCGACCGGTGCACTAGCACGTGAAACAGATAAACAAATTAAAGAGTTTATATCAGTATCTCCGGCGTTAGATAAACACTTTAAGGTAACAAGAGATAAAATCACTTGTAAAATAACATCTAGTGAATATGTACCATTAAACTATTCAAATAGTACCTTGGATGGTAAATTACCGAATGCTTGGCTAGGTGATGAAGTTGGTGCATTACCTACTTCTTATCCGCTCGAAGCTATGCGATCCGGTGGCGTACTATTAAAAAATAAACTAGGTATTATCATGTCAACTAAATATCCAACAGTTGATAACCCTTTTGAAGATGAAGTTGACTATGCTAAAAAGGTGCTTGACAATGTTATTAATGATGTTACAACATTCGCCTTATTGTATGAGCCGGATAACCCAACAGGACAATGGGAAACAGATGAAAACATTCTAGCACATGGTAACCCTTTAGCGATTGACGTTCCTATTCTTTGGGATAACCTACTAAAGAAACGAGATGTTGCTATTGAAAAGCCGGCAAGCCGTCCGAACTTCTTGACGAAACATTGTAATATTATTACAAGCGATGGTGGGACTGAAGCATTCGTTGATATTCAAGATCTCAAACAATGTAGAATAGACGATTTTGATTGGAACGGACGAGATGTTTATGTTGGGCTCGACCTTAGTCTAACAAATGATAATAGTTGTGTTAGTATGGTAACACGAGATGAATATGGACATTTGGTTGCTCGTCCTATGTGTTTTGTACCAACAAATAGAGTTGATATTAAAACAAAAGAGGAGAAATGCGACTATAATAAATACATCAATGATGGTTTATGTATTGCATGTGGTGATAATATTATAAATTATAGTAGCATTGAAGATTATATTATATCTACATTACAAGATATGTTTAATGTAAATGTTATTGCTATTGGATTTGATAGGTACAATGCAATTTCAACAGTCAATAAACTTGAGCAAGCCGGATTTGATTGTATCGAGATTAAACAACATTCATCGGTATTATCTAGCCCAACAAAATTGTTATGTGAGGAAATAGCAAGCCATAATTTCAGATACGAAACAAATCAATTATTTGAGATTAATTTTATGAACGCCGTTTGTACGTACGATACTAATTTAAATCGTTATGTACATAAAAAGAAGTCAAGAGGTAAAGTTGATATGGTGGTTGCAACAATTAACGCCGTGTGCTTGTTACAACAAGATGAATTGTATAACGAAAATTGGATCTGTTGTTAGGAGGTGAAAATAATGAAGAGGTTAAAACATGGGAAAACCAATACACGATTATATAATACTTGGCAACGTATGAAACAACGTTGCTATAATCCAAACAAACAACATTATGAAGATTATGGCGGACGAGGTATTGAGGTTTGTAAAGAATGGTTACATGATTTTCAAGCCTTTTATGATTGGAGTATGACTCATGGTTACGATGATACACTAACAATCGATAGAATTGATGTAGATGGAAATTACGAGCCTAGTAACTGCCGTTGGGTAGACATGAAAACACAATGTAGAAATAGGCGTAACACAAAATATATCAAGTATAAAGGGGAAACAAAACCGCTTGTTGAGTGGTGCGAATTATTTAATATCAATTATAAAGTAACGTTTCAACGTTTATTCCGTGATGGGTTAAGTATTGAAGATGCATTTTTAAATAGTTGACATGACATATCTAATATGTTATAATATATTTACAAAAGATAATAACTATATAGATATATTTCAGCCCTGTATATAGAGAGGGAAACACAATTTAATTTTAATATCTTTTGAGCCACGTTTAAATGCGTGGCTTTTTCTTTTTTATAAAATTAGTGCTTGACGTTGTACGTACAATTTGTTATAATAACGTTGTAACAAAGAGGAGGTGAAAATATGGCTAACCTAACAAAGAGGGTCGCTTTCAGATTATCCGAGGAAGAATTAGAAATGTTAAAGGATCAAGCGGAAGCGAATGGACAAACTATGACGGATTATATTAAATTTTTAGTCCTTGAAGATAGTAACCCAATCGAGGGCGAAGAAATTATGAAAGGAGGTGAATAAATGTTTAATTGGTTAAAGAAAAAAGAAACAAGATCAGATGATGAGGTATTAGCCGATTTTATTAGTGGCTTATCTCCGCTATCCGGTAAAGTGGTAAGTAAAAAAGAAGCGTTATCCATTCCGGTTGTAGCACAGTCTGTAAATTGGATTTCAAGCGTTGTAGCTAGTCTACCAATTAAGATGTATCGGAAAACCGAAAAGGGTTATATCGAAGTATATGACGATTATCGACTACCACTATTAAATGACTATAGTGGAAATTGTATGACGGCGAACGATTTAAAACGTCAGATTATATCTGATTTACTATTGGATGGTAACGGATATGCGTATATCTCTAAACGTGGTAACAAAATTACTAAATTATCTTACGTACCAACAACAAAATTAACCTATACAGAGTCAGTAAATAGCATTGATAAGATCTTAAATGTATGGGTAGATAGTAAACCGGTACAAGATTACAATGTATTCCGTGTAGTAAACAATACTAAAAATGGTATCTCCGGTATTGGTTTTGTATCTGATTGTCAAGATTTATTAGGAACTATCTTATCAAGTTTGAAATATGAACATACTTCTATTAGCAGTGGCGTTCGTAGAGGGTTTTTAAAATCTAAAACTAAACTTGATAGTGAAAAATTATCCGAGTTAAAGCAAGCATGGAGAAAATTAACATCTCCGGAACAATCTGATGTATTGGTATTAAATGCCGGTATTGAATTTGAGGATGCATCTAGTACCGCAACAGAAAGTCAGCTATCACAAAATAAAACAATTAATATTCAACAAGTATTGAGTTATTTTGGATTGCCTACAAACTTCCTAGAGGGTGCTAACTCCGATAGTTACTTAACCGCCGTGAGAATTGCTGTATTACCGATTGTAAGTCAATTAACAACGGCTTTAAATAACTACCTATTATTGGAAAGTGAAAAGGGTACGTTAAAATTCGATATTGATACAAACGATGTATTACGTATCAATTCAAATGAACGCTTTGATGCATATCAAAAAGGCTTGTCAAGTGGTATCTTAACTATTGATGAAGTGCGACGTATGGAAGCCTTACCGGTATTGGACATGCAATATCTAAAACTTGGATTGGGCGATGTGTTATATAACGTTCAAGATGGTAAAATATTCGTACCAAATACCGGACAAATTGTAGATCCTGAAGACAATAAAGATGTTACCACTAATAACAATGATACAGATTTAGAAAATAATGAAAATTAATACTTTACATTGTTACAACAATCTGTTATAATATTAATTGTTAGGAGGTGAAACATTGAAAATCGAATTAAGAAACGGAACAATCCATTTAGAGGGATATGTAAACGCCGTAGGACGTGAAAGCCGTGAACTTCGAGATATGCACGGAAAATTTATTGAGATTATCAAGCCGGAAGCGTTTAAACATTCTCTTGAAAAACGTTCCGAAGTTGGATTGATGCTTAATCATAAGCGAGATTTAAAGCCGATTAATTACGAATTGTATGAGGACAATATCGGTTTAAGGGCGTTTATTGATATTGATGATCCGGAAGTCGTTGAGTTAGCCGAGCATAATAAATTAACCGGTTTTAGTTTTGGGTTTATTGCTAAGGCAGATACTTGGGACGATAGTCAAGAAGTACGGAAACGCACTATTGACGAATTGGATTTACAGGAAGTATCTATTTTAAGCGTAACGCCGGCGTACTTTGGAACATCCATTGAAATGCGTGGCGATGAACTTTACGAGGAACGTGTTTTGATTGCCGATGATGTTAAAACCGAAGATAATCGAAACAACCTAGAAACTTTTAAACAACATTTTAAATTCATTAAAGGAGACTATTAATATGAAATTTTTAATTGAGAAACGCAACTCTATTGTAGAAGAGATCAATAACATGTTTGTACAAGCAGAAAATGAAAAACGTGCTTTAACAGATGATGAACAAGCGTTGTATGATGCTAAAACAAAAGAATTGAAAGCACTTGATAAAACAATCGAAGCCAAAAAAGAAGCTCGTTCCTTGGAAATGATGGACGATGAAAAACCAAAAACACCGGAAGAAAAACAAGAAGAACGTTCCGTTGAAGAAACTGAAAAACGTGCTTTTGAAACTCTCATCCGTGAAAATCGTACCGGTGAAATGGCTAAGACTGACAATGGGGCAGTCATTCCGACTACTATTGCAAACAAAATTATCGATCGTGTTAAACAAATTGCTCCTTTGTATAACTTGGCAACTAAATTCAACGTTAAAGGTGCGTTGACATTCCCAGTAGGTAAAGACTCTATTACAACTGCATATCAAGAAGAATTTACCGCTTTAACATCCTCTAAAGTTGGTTTTGACTCCTTGAAATTAGATGGCTTCTTGATTGGTGCTTTGTCTAAAATCTCTAATTCCTTGATTAACAACGCACAGTTTGACATTGTATCTTATGTAGTAAACAAAGTAGCCGAAAGCATTGCTGTATTCATTGAAAATGAATTGATTAATGGTACAACAAAAATCAATGGTGTACTTGATACAACTAAAAATACTACTGTTGCTAAGTTTGAAACAACTGCCGATGTTCCAACCGTAGATGAATTGATTGCGATGCAAGTTGAAATTCCACAACAAAATCAAGCTAATTGTATGTGGTTAGTATCTAATAAAACACTTGTTGCGTTACGTCAATTGAAAGATGGTAATAATCGTTACTTGTTGAATGACGATGTAGTAAATGGTTTTGGCTACACATTACTCGGTAAGCCTGTAATGGTATCCGATAACATGACAGATACTAATGTTGTATATGGTGATTTCTCCGCTATGTATGTAAATGTGCATGAAGATGTAGCTATTCAAGTATTAGCTGAAAAATACGCCGATGAACATGCAACCGGCGTCCTTGCTTGGTTGGAAATGGATGCTCGTGTTATTGAACCACAAAAACTCGTTGTATCTAAAAAAAAAGCGGAGTAGCACGTCGAAGTAAAAAACAAACAGAAGAGTAAGATGTAAAATAGTAGGGGAGGGAGGTTCATTCCCTCTCCTCTTTTACTATCATAAGGAGGTAAAATGAAAGTATCAGAATTGACATTACCAACTATCAAGCAATATTTACGTATTGATGGTAACGATGATGATGTTATGCTTAATATGTTGCTTGACTTTTCTATTCAATATTGTACATCTTACATGGGGTGCACTAAAGAAGATCTTGAAAAGTATGAAGATGTAACTGTTGTTATCTTGGCTTTAATCTCAGATGGATATGAGGTAAGACAATTTACAACAAGCACAGTAACCTTAAATCCTATATTACAGGGTGTACTAGATTTACATTGTGGTAATTTCTTAGGCGGTGATCCTGTATGAGATATGTAAAGGATATGCGACTATCTAGCATCTGCAAAAATCGAATTGAGGTATGGGCAACTGTAACATCAAAAGAAAAGAACCGCCTAGGGCAATATCCGAAAGAAGATAAGAAATTGTTTGACGTATGGGGTGCGGTGTTACCACAAACAGGGAGTTTATTAAATGGACGTCAAGCGGATACAACATTATGCCGTACAACACATAAAATCGTGTTACGATATAATGATAAAATCACATCCGCCAATTGGTTTGTTTATGACGGCGTAAGATATGACATTTTATATATCTTAGATCCATACTTAAATAGTGAGCGTTTAGAGTGCTATTGCGAAGTAGTAATTTAATAGTTGCCTTTGTACCAACAATATGATATAATATTGTTGTAAGGAGGTGAAACATTGTTATCGGTAATAGATATTATAAGGGGATTAAGTGATTTAATATCAAAAAACTATCCTAATTATCCTATCTGTGATATGGATATAGATGAGGATTATCCACGTCCTAGTTATTTTATTGATGTGGAAGATGTACAAACAAACTGGGAAGCAAGCGACTATTTAAGGGAAAGTAGTAATATTAAGATAGTATTTTTTGCCGAGAATAGATACGAGGGATTTCTCGATTTATTGGACATGAAAAATAACTTAACAATCTTGTTTAATGATCCGCTATTGGTAAGCGATGGGAAAACGGATTATTATGTATCGTTATTAAATACTAATAGCGAATTATATAAATCGGACAAGGTATTAACGTTTGATATTACCGCCGATTTAATACAAAAAGTTGAAAGGGTTGAAAATAACCCTAACATGGAAGAATTAAGTGTAAATATAACACAATAAGGAGGAATTAAATGAGTTATCGTTTAGACTTACCGGATATTAACATCATCTTTACGCAAAAAGCCGTAACGGCGGTACAACGCTCCGAACGTGGTGTGTTATGTGTGATTATGAAAGATGCTCAACAATCAACCGGTATTAAAAAGTTTGTTTATAAACGCTTGGCGGATATTGAAACAACTGATTTTGAAACTACCAATTATACTGCTTTAAAACGTGCGTTTGACGTAGCAGTAAATAAAGTATATGTTTTGAGATGTTCCGAAACATCCGAGTTAACTGATATTGTTAAGGAACTTGATAAAATTAAATTTAATTATGTATGTACAAATGTTAAAGCGTTACAACAAGATCTTGCCAATCAAGTTGTACAATACAACAAAGACAATCAAGGTCATAAATGTGTATGCGTAGCATCTGAATTGACTACCGCAGATAGTAAATATGTTATCAATCTAAAAGGTACAGGCGGTACACTTAAATCCGGTGAAACTGTTAAAGCAGAGGATTATTTAATTCGTATTGCATCTACATTATGTAATTTACCAATGAACCGTAGTTTAACATACTATGTATTTGAAGATCTTGCATCTTGGGACGATACATATTTAACAACAGAAGCTCCTATTGGTAAATGGATTACAGATGGATGGCTTACACTCATTAACGACGATGATGATGTAAAATGCGGTCGTGCGATTAATAGCTTACATACATTTACATCCACAGATACAGAGGATATGTCTTACATTATTATTGTAGAAGCTATGAACTTGATTATCGAAGACATCTATAGTACTTTTAAAGATTACTATGTAGGGAAATATAAAAATACTCTATCCAATCAACGCTTATTTATCACATCTGTAAATGCTTACTTCCGTCAATTAATGCGTGAGGAAGTACTTGACGACTCCTATGATAATCGTGCTTATGTTGATATTGAAAGTCAACGCCTTGCATGGCTTGGAATTGGTAAGACAGAAGCTGAGGACTGGGATGATAACAAGGTTCAACAAATGACATTCCGAACAAATGTATTCTTAGGCGGTGAAGCCAAAATTAGTAACGCTATGGAAGATCTTAAATTTGTGATTGCGTTGGCGTAAGGAGGTTAAATAATGAATAGTCAATCCGTTATTCTTGGTACATTTGGTAAGTTGTATATTAATAATGTACGAGTTGCCAATATCAAGTCTTTTGAATTAAAAGCATCTATGAACTATGAGGACATTTTGGTAAATGGTAATTTGATTACACAATCCAAATATACCGGATCTACATTAACTGGTACGATGGTTGTGCATAAAGTTGATAGCTTTAATATCAAACTTGTTAAAGACGCAATTAAAACTGGTGTTATGCCAAGCATCAAATTTATGGGTGAACTTAAAGATCCAAATGTAAATGGAGATGAAGCTATCGAAGTATCTGATGTTATGTTTGATGAAGCTACTTTATTGAGCTTTGCGAACGGCGAAGTACGAGAAGAAAGTACATCTTTTAGAGCCGGTGATTATAATTACTTGTCTACAATCTAATTTTGTTGTAACAATAGGGGTTATTTAATTATAGCCCCTATTCATTTATAGTTATATTTTATTAATAGAACATTTTGTTACCACAATATATGTTATGACAAACTATTTTTACTGCTTGACAATTTGTTACAACATTGATAATATATAACTGTAAGGAGGTTATATGAGTTGTGATACATCACAATTAGACAAGTACATATTAACATTGGCTAATATACAAGATAAAGAAATAGATAGACAATTACGAAAGATGTTCCGTAAATCAACATCAAAAGCATTGACATTCGTAAAACGTGTAGCACGTGGCGAAGCTAAAAGCCGAAACAATGGTTTGAACGAGCGGAGTTATCTATCTACGTACAAGAAAGGGAAGCTAGTGCATAGCGGATCTAATTGGCGTATTCGTATTTTTAACAAAAATAGTAAAGCCCACTTCTTGGAAAAACCTCGATTTCATCATCATAATAGCCGTAAGGGTATTAATGCGTTGGAAAAATCCACAAAGGATGCTAACTCTATTTTTGTGAATAACTGTAATTATATGTTAGATGATATTATAAAGGAGTTAGGGAAATGATAACTATTGATAAATTGATGTATAAATTCAATCAAAATCAAACTGATACTTTTACAATTAAATTGGGTGAGGATGAATATGCTTGCCGTAAACTACCATTTCAAAAAATCCTCGAACTGGATGATGAGTACGAAGTGGAAACACAAAAGGGTGCTTACGATCGTAACTTGGAAGTCATTTATCTATCTTGTGACGTGTTCCGTCAATTATTGGATAAAGTAGATGTAGAGGGAGAACCACATAACATTGTAAGTCAAGTATTGAGCCCTATCGAGGTATTGACATTCTACACTCAAATCTTAAATCAATATGTAGGACAAATTACACAGGATGTAGACAATTTAAAAAAGTAATGAAAGACGGCAAGAGCGATGAATTATATGTTTATAAATACTATCTTGAAAGAGGACATACCTTTGAAGAGATGGAAAATTGGACGTATAATCAGTATGTAACCGCCTTGACGTTTATTTTATTGGAGGTGGATAAATGAGTAAAACCTTAGACATTATAATGTCATTAAAAGATAATGTCTCTCCGTCCCTTGGTAAAATGAATACAAATCTACAAACTACTAGCGGTAAATTAAATGCCGTCGGTAAATCTGTAGGCAAGTTAGGTAGTATCATAAAAGGGGCTTTGGTTGGTGGTGCGATTGCTAAGTTTTCTTATGATGCCCTAAAGGCTTATGATGTACAAATACAAGCCGAGAAAAGCGTACAACGTGCATTAATTCAAACCGGTAAAACATCCGCCGAAGCACAACAAGGATTAAAAGAGTTTAAAGATTTCGCAAGTAAACAACAAGATATAACCGCTTTTGGTGATGAGGGCACATTACAAGTTATTAGCGGTTTAATCTCTCAAGGTTTTGGCAAAAAGTCTATTGAGGATATTGTAGCTATGTCGCAAGATATAGCACGTAGCACAGGGGACGAGCAAGAAAATGTTACAAAAGCCCTATCAGCCTATGTGAAAACCGGTAAAGGTGCTACAAAACTAGCTAAAGCATATAAACTCAATGCAGATTTATTAGGTAAAGGTACAACGGAAAGCGAACGAATGTCGGAAGTTTGGAAAGCGTTTTCTCAATCAAATCATATCGGAGCAAGTACGGAGTATATGAAAACGTTTGAGGGACAACTCGCCGGCGTTAAAGGTAGGCTCGACGATATGAAAGAACCGGTAGGCGAACTCATCAACACCTTACTAGGTGGTAATAGTCAAGGATTGAGCGGATCAGCCGGAGCACTTGCCGGACTACAAGATGTTATAGTAAATGCAACTGCCGATATTCAAACAATGACAGATAAATCGAAAGAATTGGGCGGAGGTATCTCCGGTATTGGTATAGCTTGTGCGGAGCAACATCCTATAGTAACTGCATTTTTATTAACGCTTGCCGGTGGTAAAACTATATCTATGCTTGCCGATTTAGTAACATCCGTTGGAACTGTAACATCTGCAATTCGCACATTAGGTGGTGCGGTATCTGTTACCTTTGGTTTAGTAAGTGGACTTGTTGGTGTATTTACTGCCCTAATTGCATTAGGTCAAAACTGGATGGCAATGGCTCCGGATGTAAGGGAAAGTTTAAACGCAACGCAACGAGAAGCGAACGGCGTTCAACAATTTAATAATAGTATTTATGGTGGACTTGATCCTAGTGTTTATAATTTGGGCAACTCTAAATATGGTGTAAATAAAGGTAATGCAACCGGTACAAATTATTTTGAGGGTGGTTGGACTCACGTCAACGAAAATGGTGGCGAGATTATGAACTTACCAAACGGAACCCAAATTATACCTCATGACGTATCGAGTAAGATGGCAAGTGGCGGAGGTCAACCGGTTACAGTCAATGTAAATGTGAGCGGAAATGTGATCGGAAACGAGTCATTTTTAAATGAAATGGGTAACGCTATATCAAATAGGGTTACGCTTGCATTAGCTAATATCTAATTTAATTATAAGAGGTATGTTTATATAGCATACCTCTTTTATTTACAATGTTATAACAATATGATATAATATTACTATAAAGGAGGTGAAAGAATGGACTTGACAAGTCTTTTAAATTTATATCGTATGTATCTATCATTCAAAGGTAATAAGAATATACGTGCGGAAATTACATTATTATTGGAGGGTGGTTCTAGCGTTACGTTCCCAGTACCGCCGGACAAACTTCCTCGTATTACTAGTCCTCAAAATAACGATGTATTTAATAGCGTTATTGGGGATGTAAGTGTAATGGGTTTATTGGGTTTACGCACAGTAGAGTTTGAGGACTTTTTATTGCCATCTAACACAGATGATTATAGTTGGGCTAAAGGTGATAATGCATCTGATATAATTAATTTTATCAATGATAATCGTCAAAAAGGGCAACCTTTCAGATTAATTATCACAAAAGGCGATGTTACATATTTAAATATGAATGTACTTATCGATGATTTTGATTACTATCAAGATAACGTAGCAGATTATTATATGAACGCTAAGTTTTCTGAATATCGTACGTACAACTCACAAACAGGAGGATTAGAAACATGATCAGAATTGAAGCTATCATTGATGATAATCCATATATAATTAGTGCGTTTTGTGGTAACATTACCAAAGAAGATGATATTAAATCATTAGGGGTTAAACTATCATTTGACTATTTAAATAATAAAGTGCTAGATCATAATACAGTTTGGATTGATTTGTCATTGGGTAATACTATTATGATGTACGATGACGATGCATTACTATTTCAAGGCACAATACAAAAAGCATCAAGAAATGGTTTATCATCTTATCAATATGATGTATTCGATAATGCTTGGTATTTAAACAAGCAAGAAGCACGTATACAATTTAATAATGTAGATGTTAAGCAAGCAATTGAAACATTGTGTAAACAGGAGAATATTCCATGTAATGTTGCCTGTGATATTCCAACAAAAGTTACTAAAATCTATAACGGTGATACTATCAGTAATATCATTGATGATCTACTAAAGATGGCAACAGATGAAACCGGTAAACGTTATCGTAGAGAATATAATGAGGGAAAATTATATATCAATGCGTTTGACAATCTTAAAATGATATGGGATAGCGAGCCACTTGTTAGCGATTTTAGTCAAGAATTTACGTGCGACGGACTAGCTAATAAGGTTGTCATTCTAAGCGGTAATGAAAAGAATACGACTGTTGTTGCAACAAAACAAGATGACGAGTCAATTAAGAAATATGGATTGTACGTACATTATGAAAAAGTTGACGATAAAAAGAAAGCACAAGCAGATCAGATAGCAACAACAAAATTAAAAGCTATGTCAAATCCTAAGAAGTCTATATCTTGTACTTTATGGGGTGATAATTATGTTCGTAGTGGTCGTATCTTAAAGTTTAATCAACCTAATATATCAATGGTTGGTGAGTATTTGGTAACAAATTGTACGCACAATTATGATATGGGTAAGCATACAATGGATGTACAATTAATATTAAATGATGAGGTGAATGTTAACGATGAGTAGTGGATGGGATTATGAATTAGCATCTCAATTTAAGATGAGGGATAACCCTACAACTAAAATGGGTGCTATGCTCGGAAAAGTTATATCTACATCTCCTCCGGCGATTAGTATTCAGAATGGACAATATACTATCAAGGGTGAGCAATTATACGTAGCATACCATTTATTGGAACGTAAAAGTACATATAGTAGTATGCATCAATCCGGAAACATTTCAATTAATTGCCATCCATGTAATGGTAGTTATACATCATCTAGTACCGGAGATATCGTACTTGATGAAGTATGGAAAGTTGGGGATCTCGTTTTGGTTATTCCGTCGGAGTCGGAACAACAATTTTTTGTAGTTGATGTAGTAAGAAAATTAAAAGGTGCGAATGGACAAGCTATTTGACTTTGTACGTACAATATAGTATAATTATATATGTTAGGAGGTGAGCCATGAAAAGTGTAAAATTTAATTATGATACTAACACGTTTGATGTTGATAATTTACCGGATGAGGTGGAACAAGTTAAACAATGGGTTGAACTACTCATCAAGGTTGAAAAAGACAAATATAAAATCTATGATAGTAATTTTGGGATGGACTTTTCTGATATTGTCGGATATAGATTACCTAGAAGTGTGCAAGTATCTGAGATTATTAGACGGCTAAAACGTACAATTTTAAATGGATGTGATCACGTTACGGATGTTAGGGATTTTACTTTTGACAAAGGCACGTTTACATTCACGCTAATAACTGATCTTGGAGAGGAGGTTGTATTACATGTATGATGATAAATCATTAAATGATATTCACCAATTAATGTTGGCTAATATCGACAATGAATATCGAAAACGTCAAGGGTACCCTACTTATGATTTAACACGTGGCTTTGCGTTTGGTGTTAAAGACTGTTGGGACTTGGCGTATAGCATTGCTAAAAAATTAGATATTGAAAATCTATCCGGTGAGGAATTAGATTTATTTATTTATGAGCGTACCGGACTAGATAGAAAACAAGCAACAAAATCAAAAGGTGAAATAACTATTGTACAAGGTAACGGAAGCATCTTAAAAGGTGATTTATTCGCAACAGAACAAGGTATTCAGTTTGTTGCAACAGAAAGTAAAGAGGTACATTCCGGAGATGTTGTAACAATTGAAGCCGTTGTTGGTGGTGAAAATGGTAATGTTGGTATTGGTGAAATAACACAGATGCCAGTAACATTACAAGGTATTTATACAATCACAAATAATAAAGTGTTGACAGGCGGTTACAACAAAGAAACGGATAATGATTATCGAGAACGATATTATATTAAATTACGAACTCCGGTAAACGGCGTAAATGCTAATCAATATGTAGTATGGGCAGAAAGTATTGACGGTGTGGGTAAAGCTCGCTGTGTTCCTATATGGAACGGTATCAACACGGTAAAAGTAGTGTTGATTGGTAGTGATTTTAAACCGGCAAGCGATGATCTTGTAACACGTGTACAAAATTATATTGATCCAAATAAGAATGGTGATGGCTCCGGTGTTGCAACAATCGGAGCAGTAACAACAGTTGTTAAGGCTACACAAAAGAATGTCAATGTTGATGTGTACGGATTGAAAGTAAGCGGAGCATTAGAAGAAACTAAAACGGCTATTAAGAATAATCTTGATAGATATATAAAAACAAGTGCTTTCAATAAAGATTATATTTCATTGGCAAAAATAGGTTTAGTAATTGCGGAAACAAATAACGTCGAAGATTATAGAGAAATTAGACTTAACGGTACTCATGATAGTATGCAACTATTACAAGATGAATGTGGCGTTTTGAATGAGGTAACATATCATGACTAAGGATGAGATGCTTAAAACGTTACCGAAGTTGTATCGTAAAGATAAATGGGTAAATCAAATATATAACACATCTCAATTAAGAGAAGTTGATAATTTATCTCAAATTGATTATAATAATATGTTCATGTCAACACTTGATGATTATGGATGCTCACTATATGAACGTGATTTATTATTGGATAGAAAAACAACTATTGAAGATCGTAGAAGTGCTATTATTACAAAATGGAAAGCGAACCATAAATGTTCGTTGAGTTTACTACAAGATATTGTCAATCAATGGTTTGGTGATAAATGTACAGTATCATATAATGGTAACGCAACCGTAACACATACTACAAAAGTTGGCACAAGATATGATCCTAATAACTACTATTATCAGATGTTTTTAAACGAGTATATGTCTGTATTCCCTGCTCATTTTCAAATTGTATGGAACCATCAACATAATAGATGGATTGATTATTGCTTACCTCATACATGGGGTTACGCCAAAGATGAGTATACTGCATGGAGTGATCCTAAATCTCATACATGGAAAGACGAAAAATATATGATACGTGGTAAGTTATGGGAATACAATCAAACTAGAACATGGGATGATGTTTATGACTCAGAAATTACATGGGAGGAATAATGGATTATACAAAAAACTATAGACTATCTAAACCATCATATGATGATGATGTAGATGTTCAAGTCCTTAATAACAACATGGATATTTTGGATGATAACTTAAAGCGTAACAATGATAAATTTAATCAATATCTGCCATTAAGTGGTGGAACAATGCAAGGTGATATTAAACTACCATATAATACATGGCAAGGTTTACGATCCGTAAAAAACAATGAAGAATATTTATCTTTTAATGAAACATCGTTTAAAACTGTAAAACTACCAACGTTATGTACAAAGAGTAGTAGATTTAAGTTTTACTATAACGATGATGATGCTTTTACAATTGACAATACCGGAGTATGGTTTAATAATGATGAAATTCCACATATCGTTAGCCAATCTTTAAGTCCTACACATGGTTATACTAAATCGTCAAACGGCTTAACATTGCAATGGGGTTATGTATCCGCCGGTACAAATGATGGTAATGTACAACATGTTACTTTTGAGACACCTATGACAAATAAAAACTATCTTGTATTTGTATCTAAATCCAATTATGAAGATGGTAAACCACCAACAGATAGTGGTGTATGGTACTCTGCAACATACAACTTTACCTCTACTGGGTTTGACCTTATTTGTGATAGTAATGATACGGCGAAGTTTTGGTTTTGGTTCGCTATTGGTACAAATGTATAGGAGGTATGATTATGTTAGGTAAAAAAATGTACAAGCACGATTTTAGCGAAGTCGAGTATAGAGATGTCGCTCAATGGTGTAACGAGCATAATTGCACTATTGAAGATAAAGGAGACTTTTACGAGGTCGTTGAAGTAGATAATACGGAGTTAGAAAATGAATTTAAAAAACAAAACATTCAATCTGAAATTAAAGCCATCAATATCAAACTATCTGAATTGCGTGGTGTATCTGAATGTGCAATTAGTGTAGATGGTAACAACGTATATGATGTATTTGTTGATGGTGAATTGGTTGTAATGAATGAAACACAATTTCAAAATTACTTCGACGAATTAAGTAATAAAAGATCTGATTTGTTACAACAATATAAGGAGTTGAAATAATGGCAACTAAAACAACAAATTATAATTTGACAAAACCGGATATGACTGATTATGCAGATATTCGTGTTCTTAATGCTAATATGGATATTATTGATAGTGCAATGAAAACAATTTCAGATCTTGCACAATCTGGAAGCGGTGGCGGAGGTGATATACCATCAATCGATTTATCTGATTATGCTTTAAAATCTCAATTAAATAGTTACTTACCTTTAACCGGTGGTGATCTAAGCGGTATGATCACAATCAACGGAAAAGAAGTTGCGTTGAAAACTACCAATAAAACAGGAACAACAAAAGGTAATGAAGCTACACATTGGAAAACATATTTACCAGATGGTCGTGTTATGTTTAAAGTAACAGTAGGAACGCAAGGTCATGTTACATTACCGGTAACAATGGCGAATACTCAATATAGTGTTATTCAGTGCGATAATGTTTTATGGAATATGAAAACAGAAAAAGAACACGGACAACTAGTGAATAGAGGTATTCTAAATAAAAGTACTACCGGATTTGATGTTTACTGTACTATCTTAATTGGTAATATTACATACTATTATAACTATTGGTCGAGAAGTGCAGATAATTATATTGGCGCATGCGAAGCTATTATTATTGGATGGGAGGGTTAAGATATGAGTAAGTGTTTTGATATTAGCGATTGGCAAGATTATTTCACAAGTGTAGAACAATTTAAACAAGCAAAAGAACAAGGTTACGATGCAGTTATTATTAAGTTAGGTGAAAGTTATAACGAGACTGAATGTGGTAGAACACAAATTTTAAACGCTTTACAATCCGGATTAAAAGTTGGTGTTTACTATTTCAGCCATGCTTACGATCTTGAAGAGTGTAGAAATGAAGCACGTTGGGTTATTGATAAACTTAAAGAAATTGGCTTGACTCCTTGGCACCTACAAGCCGGTATTTGGTATGATTACGAGGATCATACACGCTTACGTTCTTATATCAACAATGGTAATTTAAGCTATCAAGATATTACAAATATTATGTGTGAATTTGTAAATATCTTAAATCGTGAGGGGTTCCCTTTCGTTGGTATTTATAGCGGTTACTCTCTACTATGGGATGAGAGTTACATGTATAGTCAAGTCCCTTGGGTTCCTATCTGGTGTGCTCAATATAATAGTACTTGCGACTATCCAAACGCTTATATGTGGCAATATACAGATAGAGGGGACGTATGCGGAAACGAGATTGATGTAAGTGATATACTTATTGCACCTTGGGAAAAGAAAAAGAAATGCGATTGCGGATGCGATTGTTGTAGTAAATAACTATCTAGGAGCGGTTATATAACCGCTCCTATTACTTTATGTAATACTTATTATGCATTTTTGATATTTTACAAATTATAACAAGTAGTGTATTATAATAGATGTAAGGAGGTTACCTTACAAGATGTTATTACATAAGGAGGTAAAAATAATATGTTTTGGAATTGGTTTATTGCTTGCATGTTTTTTGTAGGTGTTGTTACAACATTAGCATTGATTACGATGGGTTTAGTTTATATCGGAGGTTAGTATGAAAGATTTAAAAGAGTTTTTCACAATCAATATTAATTGTAGATTATTTGTACCAACTATAAAGGAGGACGAAAAATATTATCACATTGAATATAATAGAAATAAGTCAACCGGTGTTATGCACTTCGCCGTTATGAAAACATCCAATTTAAGAATGGCGAAAAAGACTATCACATGCGATATTTATAATATATTAAAAGAAAGGGGTGTGTATTAATGGAAGCTATTGCTATTATTATGTTGCTTGCAATTTTAAGTTATGTATGTTTGAAAGATGGGGTATAATATTATGAGTGAGTTTTTGATGTATTTTATGGTTGGAGTTATTAGTGCTTGTGTATGTCAAATTTTAATGGAGGTAGGTAAATAATGGAAACATTAGCTTGCTTTGGAATTTGTATTTTAATTTGGTTGGTAGGATTTATGATTTTAGATCCACAATCTTTTATTCGTTGGTTTAAATAATAGGAGGTCATCATGAATAAACAAGCGGTTATTATTGCAATTGTATGTTATGCTATTATGCTAATTATCATTGGGGCTTTGTCTTATGTGCATTAAATTATATAAGCATCAAAAAGAGGTGTTACAACAAACGGAACACCATAATAAATGTGCTTACTATCTTGACATGGGCTTGGGTAAAACGTACGTCGGAAGTTATAAAGCCACGTCATATAATAAACCTATATTGATTGTATGTCCTAAGAGTTTAATATCACAATGGGTAGAACAATTTGATAATGTGCATCCAAATTATGGATGTTATGATTTAACCAAAAAGAAACAACTCGAACAATTTATGACGAGCGAACAGGATCAGAAATGCGGTGTTATAAATTATGAAAGTGCATGGCGTAAGCCGGAGTTATTAAAATTAAATGGATTTACATTAATCTTGGATGAGTCGCAAGCGATAGCCAATCCAACATCTAAACAAACAAAAGGAGTTACAAAGTTAAAATTTGATAATCTTATCTTGTTGAGCGGTACGCCTTGCAGTAATGCAAGATATGACAAATTGTATACTCAACTTAAAATGTTAGGTTTACATATGAATAAGCGTTCATATGAAGATAAATATTGTAATTTCTTTGATATGGAAAAAGCCGGCGTTAAATTCCGTGTACTATCAAAAAACAATCCTTATAAAAATGTAGATGAGTTAAAATCTATCATGTATGATCTCGGATGCGTGTTTATGAAAACAGATGAGGTATTGGAGTTACCGCCACAAAGATTTATTGATGTATCTGTACCAATAAATAAATATTATAAAACGTTTGTTAAAGATGGTTATGTTGATTGTGGTAACATTGAGTATATCTCATCTAGTCCAACGACTGATATGTTATACCAACGCCAATTATGTAACAGTAAAGAAAAGATTGAAATGGTTAAAACGTTGCTCGAAAGCACGGAAGATAGGGTAATTATATTCTATAACTTTAATTGTGAACTAGATTTGTTACAACAATTAGTATTAAAATTAAAGCGTCCTTTATCATTTGTAAACGGAAGTCAAAAAAATCTAAATTGTTACAACAAAAATGATGATAGTGTAACGCTTGTTCAGTATCAATCCGGAAGTAGTGGCGTAAACTTGCAATTATCCAATAAGATAATATATTATTCACCGCCTGTGAAAAGTGATTTCTTTGAGCAGTCTAAGAAGCGTATACATCGTATCGGTCAAGATAGCAGATGCACATATTGGAAGCTAATCACAAAAGGTAGCATAGAAGAACGTATCTATAATACATTAGATTTAAAACGAGATTATACGGAGGAATTATTTAAGAAATGAAATATAACTTTGATATTAAAGAAGTAAATAAGGACGTAGCATTGGATATGATCCAACGATACCATTATTCAAACACGTTGCCACGATTAAATAAGCATTTTCTTGGCGTGTTCCTTGATGGTGAATTGGTTGGTGTTGTAACATTGGGTTATGGTACTCGTCCATTACATACCATTCAAGCATTATTTAAAGATGCTAAAACTGAGGATTATTTAGAAATTGGCAGAATGTGTATGACTGATGATATGCCAAAAAATAGTGAAAGTCAGATGTTACATGCTATCGTGAAATGGATTAAAGCCAATACGAATATTAAAGTATTATTTACTTGGGCGGATGGTATGTTGGGAAAATGCGGTTACGTATATCAAGCATCCAATTTCTTATATGTTGGTAAATCTGAAAGTGATATTTATCTATTTGATGGGTATAAAATCCATCCACGTCAAACAAAACCTATTTTCAAAAAGGACGAAAACGATAAACGTGTAACCATTCGTCCTACTGTTGAGCAGTTGCGAAAATATCATATTAGTCGATACAAGGGACATCAATTCAAATACTTGATTGTGCTAGGTTCAAAAAAAGAGAAAAAGGAAATGATGAGCCGTGCATTATTTGAAGTGTTACCACATCCAAAAGAAAAGGATTTAACTTGGAAAACATATGATTTAGATAGTCGTAAATGGGTACCATGTGGAAAACCACCATATAAAAGTGATTTTAGTAAAGACTTTAACAAGGATGATTTAATTAAAATGATTAAGAAAGCCGGAGGGGAATTATGATCAGAATTGACAATTTACAAGTATACGGATTTGAGTCAGCTATGAAAGGAATGAGAAACCCTCTCAACTCATGGGACAAGAACGATACAACAGATATTTATATCGGTGATAATGATTTAGACTTGTTGTTGCGTTTATGTAAAGCCGGAGCAGATCATAGAAAGGTACTCCGGCAGATGCTAGTATCTTTTGACGTAACTGCACCTCTTTATTGGTGGAAAGAATTCGATACATATAAAGTAGGTGTTACCGCTAATAGTACATCCACAATGCATAAGTTATGTAGTCGTCCATTAACTGTACATGATTTTAGCTTTGAGGATATGCACGAGCAAGAATGGATAGTTGGAGTAGTATTGGATAATCTTAATTCACGTATTAGAGATTATAAAGAAGATATGAAACAAAATAAATCATTATGGCGTACTATCATTCAATTATTACCTTGTGCGTACAATCAAACTCGTACTATCACATGTAATTATGAAAACATCTTAAATATGTACCAACAAAGAAAACATCATAAGTTGAGTGAATGGGTAGAATTTTGTACATATATGTATAACAACCTTGATTACTTTAAAATGATTGTTGACGTAGTGGAAAGTAAATGATATAATGTACGTACAATAAATCATGGAGGTGATATTATAGCAGAAGAAAAACGATACGAGATGCGTTTTCGTAGGTGGTTAGAAAGTAAAGGTATATATAATATTGGTACACCAAAGCAAAAGAAAAAAGTACCTCAAATAGGAATTTATATGAAAAATTTTGGTTGTACATTTACAGTAAACGGAACTCCGGATTATTTATTAGATATAAAAGGACGTGCAATATGGTTAGAGTTTAAAGCGTCAAAAGGTAAACCATCTATTGTACAAGTCAAGATAGTCGATAATATTAATTCATGGGGCGGTATAGCACGTATTATATACCCTAAAGATTTTGAAGATACTTGTAAACTTATAGAGGAGGTAATAAATGACGAATAAGGAACGATATGAGAATTATGTACGTACATATATCAAGCGTGATGGAGTTGATGCTTTTCTAAAGAATTTAGAGGAAAACGGCTTTTATGATGCTTGGGCTAGTACTACTTTTCATTGCAATTATAAAGGTGGTTTAGTCGAGCATACTCTTAATGTGATTGAATATGCGTTGAAATTAGCCGATACCTTTGGTAGTAACGTATCACGTGAAAGCATTGTATTATGTGCATCTTGCCATGATACAGGTAAGGCGTATGATTACTATGTGAATAACCTATTAAAAAGTGGTAAGGTTAGCGGAAGTAAACCAAAGAAAATCAATCCTAAATTAATGATTAAAAGTCATGCTATGAGATCATTAACCATAGCATCAAAATTCTTTAACTTGACAGAAAATGAAAAAGTATGTATACTTAGTCATGATGGATGGTACGAAAGTACTAACAGAGAGTATATGTTAGCCCTTGACGAGTTGTTATATATCGTACATAGTGCGGATTTATATGTCGCTCGTTTTGTGGAACCGGTCAAGAATTATAAAGGGGGTGAAACGATTGATCTATGAGAAATTAAATAAAATTCAATTAGAATTAAAAGCCCCAAAGAATAAGCGTAACACGTTCGGAGGTTATCAATATCGAGATTTAAGCGGTATTTTGGAAGCCGTAAAGCCGTTATTAAAAAAATATAAATGTGCTTTATTTATGAGCGATGATGTTGTAACAAAAGAAGAACGAACATATATCGAGTCTACTGTAACTATCGTTGATTGCGAAGACAACACCATGTATTCTTGTAAAGGTTATGCACGTGAACAAGATAGTAAAAAAGGGATGGATGATGCACAATTAACAGGGGCTTGCTCGTCCTACGCTAGAAAGTATGCTTGTAATGGTTTATTAGCCATTGATGATAGTCAAGATCTTGATAGTATGGATAACACAAAAGAGGAAGAAAAACCAAAAACACGTAGAAGCCGTCGAACAAGTCGTATCAGTAAGGAAGAACTTGAAGCGGTACCATTTTAATTAGGAGGATATAAATATGAGTTTTAAAGATTTCAATATGAATATGGAAGATTATGATGCACAAATTAAAGAATTAGAAGCCAATAAACCAAAGGAAGAAAAGAAAAAGGAATTTAAAGAGGTTGTTGATGGCGATTACGAGTGCGGTCTTATGGGTTTGGAATTAGGAACCAACAAAGCCGGCGATAAGCTAATGTTAAAAGGTAGCTTTAAGATCCTAGATGGTGAGTTTAAAAATCAGCGTTTATGGATTAATAAAGTACTTACTGGATGCAATAACTCCGCTTGGTGTATTAAATCCGCCATTGATTTCTTGAATACGCTAGGTAGTGAACAAGAAGTTGAGTTTACAGGCGATTTTGACGACTTAGAAACACAAATTCAAATTGTGTTCGCCGATGTTAAAAACTGTACATTCTTAGTACACCAACAAACAAACGGCAATTTCAAAAATTACTATGTCAATGACGTATGGGATAATTAATAGATAGGAGGGGTTTAACCCCTCCTATTACTTTATGTAATATTATGTATGCATTTTTGATATTTGACGTATTATATAACCTAGTGTATTATAATAGATGTAGGGAGGACATAAACCTACAAGATGTGATTATATAAAGTGAGGTAGTTAAAATGAGATATGTAATTTTAAAGAAAATCAATAACACATGGTACGCAACAAGAAACAGATACACCGCAAAAGAATTAGAAGTTATCGTTGATAAACATTATAATGATGTGGTGGATTTTGAAACTATCAATGATGGCGAATGTCAAGGATTAGAAGATGGTGTAATTATCGTTAAAGATGATGGACGAGAATTAGATAAAAACGGCAAGTACTTAAACGATGATTTAAAAATAGAAACTAATACAGAATTAGAAAAAGGGTTGAATTATTTATTAGGATTGCCAATCTTTTTCTTAGGTGTTTTTACTAACATTATGAGTTTTGATAATGCTTTATTATTGATGTTTATTTGGGTTATGTTAGTACATTTTATGATTGTACCAAACATTAATAACAACAAAGAAAATAAAACAGTACCGGAAGACCATAAACCAATTGGTATGATGTAATAGGAGGTATTATAGATATGAAATGGTTGGATAATTTTATGTTATTTATGTTGGTTAGCATAGGATTTATGTTATGGCTTATATTATTGGTGGTAGGATATAAAATATTAATAGAGGTGATTTGATATGAATAAATGGGTAGATATGATTATGATGGGTTTACTGGCAACAGTTTTTGTTGTAGTTGCTTATTGGTGGATTGTACTTATGATAGTGTTTTTAAGTTGTATTTTATAGGAGATATGATATAAAATGAAAGTAAAAGCAATACAATTTAAATATCTTTGGGGTAATAATAATTACGTACCAAAAAGATGTAATTATAGACACATTGTAATTAATGGAGTAAATTACATGTTATTGGTTGATGTATTGAAAAATCATCTTGAATTTTGGGATAAACGTATTGAGGAGATTGATTTATGATTAATAAAGGTGATTGTATACTAATTAAACCAAAAGACAAATGGTTGTGTGTGAAATACTATGATATTGATGGTGAACATATCCGATATGTACCAATGCATATTGATATGTTACATAAACGCCACGTAAAGAAAATGAAGTATGATCCTAACAAGGTACGTAGCATCCATCAAGGAAAAGGCGAGAAAAAGATTAAAGGAGTGAATGACATTGAACTTGAATAAAAACCAAACGATTATTTCTGATTTTTTATACAATATCTATCTTGAAAGCGACTCTAAGGAACTTGATGAATGGATTGTGTACCTTGTTCGTGAGAATGGGGACGAAAAATTAGCTAAGGCGATTGAGGGTAATGAATAATGATTATTAAAAAGAGTTATGGTGAAACTTATATTATTATGGAAGTAATGAATATTACATATAATGTTGATACTAAACGTACGAATTTAATTGGTAAACTTATTGAACAAAATGGATGCGATGCTTTTTTAGACTTTGAAGAGTTGGTTTTGAGAATGAATGAAAATGTTGAGGTTATTGAGTCATGATTTTTTTCGATATGGAAGTATTCAACCATGATTGGCTTTTAGTTACATTTGATGGGAAAGACTTTACTTATATTGAAAATGATAGAGAATTGTTACAACAATACTATCAAGACAATAAATATGAATTATGGGTTGGATATAACTGTAAGGGGTATGATCAATATATCGTCAAGGCAATTCTTTTGGGTTATAATCCAAAGATGGTAAATGATTTCATAATCAAGCAAGGTAAAGCCGGATGGATGTTTACAGATGAGTTTAAACAAATTGAGTTAAATATATATGATTGTATGGTATTTGGTAAAAGCCTTAAACAATTGGAGTCATATTTGGGTGTAAATATCCATGAAACAGATGTTGACTTTAATGTTAAACGTCCATTAACGGAAGAAGAAAAGCGGTTAAATCGTGATTACTGCCGAGACGACGTATTTAATACTGCATTAGTATTTCAACATACACAAGCAGATTTTAAAGCTCATATGGGGTTATGTCAATTAGCCGGTGAGCCTACATCTAGTATGGCTAAAACAAAGGCTCAATTGTCTGCTAAAATATTGAAAGCCAAAAGATTAAATCCTAAATTTTGGGATGAGGAATATAACTTCCAGTATGTGCAATGTGTGAAAGATTATGATTACAAGCATAAAGACGTTTTAGCGTTTTTTGATGCTATTCGAAAAACTAAAGATCCTAAATCTAAATATGATATTGAATTATACGGTGTTCCACATACTTTTGGCTTAGGTGGTATTCATGGAGCAAGGGAAAATTACTTTTATGATAGTGAAGCTGATGTTAATTATATTGTTGTGCACATTGATGTGGCTAGTTATTATCCACATATCATGACCGAATGGGGTTTACTATCAAGGGCAATTCCTAGTATTGACGATTTCAAAGACATTATGGACTTACGATTAAAATATAAACATGAGAAAAACCCTTTACAAGCCCCTTTGAAAATTTGTATCAATGGTACATATGGACAAAGTGGAGCCGGAAAAGTTGAGGATGGTAAATATAAAGTATTATCCGATGTTTATGATCCTGTGCGTATGCGTGAGGTATGTATCAATGGGCAATTAATGTTATTACAACTTATTGAGGACTTGGAAAAGTATGAACTCATTCAAAGTAACACGGATGGTCTTATTTACAAGATACCAAAAACAGAATTTGAAGCCGTTGACATGATAGTTAAAGCATGGGAAAAACGTACCAAAATGTCAATGGAATATGATTACATTACATATCTAGCACAACGAGATGTAAATAATTACATAGCAGTATTTAAAGATGGTACTATTGAACGTAAAGGCGGAGCCGTTAAAAAATCAAGTGTATTGGATAATGACTTGCCGATTGTAGCGGATGCGGTAGTTGAATATTTTGTAAATGGTATAGATCCTACTGAGTATATCATGAAAGAAAATGATATGATGCGATTTATGTCTACTTATAAACTATCTAGTAAATACAAACAAGCTATTCATAATGGTGTTGTACTAACAGATAAAGTCTATAGAGTTTTTGCATCTCGTAGCCGTAAAGAGGGTATTATCTACAAACAAAAAGAGGGAGGAAAACCGGAAAAATTCGCAAGTTGCCCAAATCATGCGAAAATTGTAAACACTAATATTCAAGATCATAAATGCCCTACATGGCTTGATAAAAAATGGTATATAGATATGGCTTGGAAGCGGATAAACTCATTTAAGGGTGTGAAATAATGTTTAAAATAAAGCACGGAAAACGTAAAACTAGATTATATCGTATTTGGGCAAACATGAAAACAAGATGCTATAATCCAAATTATACTCAATATAAAGACTACGGCGGACGAGGAATTACAGTATGCAACGAATGGAAAAATGACTTTCAAGCGTTCTATGATTGGAGTATCTCAAACGGATATAATGACATTTTACAAATAGATAGAATAGATAATAATAAAAGTTATGAGCCTAGTAATTGCCGTTGGGTAGATCGTAAAACTCAAGGAAGAAACAAACGAAACAACAGAAATTATACTATCAATGGTGAAACACATTGTTTATCTGAATGGTGCTTATCCTTAGGACTAAAGAATAGTACTGTGAGAATGAGATTAGATAAATATAATTGGACAATTGAAAAGGCTTTGGAATTGGAGGACAAACAATGACAAGTGTTACAACAATAGCAAATAAATTAAATAAAGATAGAGAGTATGTATTGGGGTTATGCGACTGTTACAATATTGATGTATCATATGATCCGGAGGGAGAATGGGTACGAGATGATGATGCTAAAAAGCTATTAGAACAAGAGATTAATGTACCAACAAGATATAAAAGAAATGGAGTAGAATGTTTTGATATTCAAAATATCATGTGTGGTTGCAATAACATTCAATATTCGTTCTTATGCAATATCATCAAATACCTATTTAGACGTCAAAACGTAGGAGATTTAAAGAAAGCCTATAAATACTTGGGAAAATGGATTGAAGTCATTGACGGAGGAGATGAATTGATTAAATGATTTGTTATGATAGTTTTATCAATACTGTTGGAGAATATGCTTGCGACTGTGAGTTAAGATCTGATATGTTACTACGTATCACGCCATATCAAGGCGATTTAATTACAATCGGAACAGAGTTTGGATTTATTGTTGTAACACAGGATACAATGATTATGACTTCTAAAGGTTTATGGAAGCAAGCCAAAGATATTCATGTAGGTAATAGCCTTAAATCATATACAATGAATTATGACGTTGTAACAATGGTGCGTAGTGAACACGTAGACGGCGAATTGATGATTAATGTCGTAGATAGTCAATACGAATATCTCATAGTTGATAACTTTTATATTTCATGATATAATATTATATATAAAGGAGGTGACATATAATGTGGGTTAAAATTAGAAATATCCTTGTACCTTTGGTATTGAATGTTGCAACATTGAAAGCGTTTTGTACACTTGCCGGTTTGAATGATGAAAAATCCAAAATTGTTGCAGATGCTATCATGGATGTTAAATACTTTGTTGATACCAAAGACAAACGGTATATCAATCAAGCTATCGATGAATTGCAGTTACTTATTAAATAAGTAGGTGATCCGCTTATCTCGTGTACGTCGTAGGGTTAGCGTACAATCATTTTGAGATGTTTTTGACATAGAGAGTGGTAATATTACCACTCTCATTTTATTTGTTGACAATGTTATAACATTGTAGTATAATAACAGTATGGAGGATGTATTATGCATAATGTGGATCATACCATCATATTAAGCGTTATTATCTCATTCCTTTCATACTGTTTTGGAGTGGTTACACCACAAATAGAGTTGCTACTTTGGGCAATTACTTTGGATATATTTATAGGAGTATTGGCAAGTTTTATAAACCCTAAATTAATGTTCAATAGTAGAAAAATGTTCAAGGGAATAACAAAGAAAATCGTATTGTTGAGCTTAGTTGCGTTCGCACATCATCTCGATATTATGATGAATACAGAAATGATAGGACTTACAAGTTGCTATTTTTTCATTATTAATGAGGGTTTATCTGTACTTGAAAATGCATGTAAATGTGGATTGAACGTACCACCAATTATTAAAAACTCACTAGAACAGTTAAAGGGGATGAGCAATAATGGACATACGAAAAATTAAAAACATTCTAGCCTTGATTGGATATGTTACAACATTAATCTGTATCTCTACAACACCACATATGGTGAAATGGTACTTATCAATGTATGTTATCTATCTAGTTGCAATTTGGTTAGGACATCAAGACGAGGAGCAAAAATAATGCTCCTCTTTTTTTTATTATGCATTAAAATCATATCATGTATGCATTTTAAGTATTGGACATAATTTTGACATAGTGTTATGATCTAAGTGTAGGGAAGAGATATAACCTACAATATGGATTATTACTTTAGGAGGTCAATTATGGAAAACGTAAAATTTATTAAAGAATGGTGGTACACAACAGGTGAAGAAGAATACAATGGTATTTATACAAGCATGAGCGACTTGCAACATTTACTATGCGACGTTATAGAACCACATGAAAAAGCAACGTTTAAACGTGCTATTAAGAACGGCGGTTTTGTTACCTTTGGTGATGATGGTATGCATGCTTGCATTAAACCAACAAAGGAAAATGTACAAAAATTCTTTAAGAAACATTTCAATCTTGACTATCAAGGAGAGGAGCAATAATGCTCCTCTTTACTTTTTGTAATAGTACTATGCATTTTAAGTATTGGACAATTTGTTACAACAAGTATATAATATAATTAAAGATAAGGAATGGAGGAATTAAATGTTTATAGAGACAAATGTAAATCCATATGGTGAAAATTTAGATGACTGCTTAATACGAGCAATAACATTAGGCACAGGAAAAGACTATTACGATGTTATGGACGGCTTAATTGAGATTGCAGATAACAACGGATGGGAAATTGATGAAATGCGTACCGGTTGGAAGTATCTCGTTGATAATGGTTGGGAAGCATGTGAATTAGATAACCCAACAACGGTAAAGCAATATGCAAGCATGTTTACCGATCCTAGAATTGTAGTTGTGAAAGGTCATGCGACGTTTACCAAAGATGGTAATGTATACGATACATGGAACCCTAACAGATATAAGGTGCGTTATGTATTCAGAAAAGTAATATCATAAATGCATTTTTGATATTAGACATTTTGTTACAACAATGTTATGATCTAACCATAGGAAGTAGTTAAACACTAGGAGGTAAACAAAATGAATTATGTAATTATTTATAACAATGAAATTATCGATAGTGCAGAAAATACTTATGATGCTTGCGAACTCGTGAAAGAGTATCGTATGGCGTTTAAATCCAACAACGTATGGTATAAGCGAGGTGAATAGATATGATTTATTACATTAAAGAAAATCGAGTTTGTGTGTACATTACTAGGGATGTGCAAGACGTGAATAGGTGGTTAAGAGAACATAAGAAAACAATTAAGAGTTTAGATATGAATGTTATAACAAATGATGTTACAATAGAGGTAAAATAAGATGAGTAATTTTGTAAAAGATGTATTGAGTCGTGAAATGAGTTTAAAACAAGTATGTCAAAAATATAATGTTGCTATTGATGACGTGTTGGAACGCTATCATATGGAACGTGCGAAGTACACCGAGGATGAAATACAACAAATTATGAACGAGGTTTATTATGATTAACAAATATAATTACCTTACAGGCGAGATATTAGCCACGTATGAGACAATTCAAGAAGCATCGATAGATAACAATATGAGTTATCATACAATATATAAAATGTTACAACAAAAGGTATTAAAATATCCTCGTGATGATTTCTACTTTGGGTATGATCCTAAACCACGTTATATAATTATGGTTTATGATAACGAAAGCCTTGAATTATTGAAGTGTTACAAGAACATCAAAGATGCTTCTGTTGGTACAGGAATATCACAACAACAAATACAATGGCAAGTAGCGAAAGATTTACCAATAACACAAAACAGGATAAAAGGTTCGACGACGTTATTTTTCAAGCGTGAGAAAATATCATATTAACTATGCATTTTATATATTAGACAAATATTTGTATCTACTGTATACTATAATTGTAGGGAGGACATAAACCTACAAGATGTGATTAAACAAAGGAGATACAACAATGAGAACACGTAAACAAGTAAGCGAATTATTAAACACTATCAACAACAGAAATGATATTGAAGTAAAAAATGACGGAGGTCGTTATATCGTGCGTATCGGTGGTTATGAGTCCGGCGGATGCTATAGCTTGAAAGATTTAGTAGCAGAAATTGTAAATAAAGAAACAATCAGCTTGACATATAACCGATGGACAATGAGCGGTATTAAAACAATGACGATTAAAGGAGTGAATTAAAATGAAAAAATTAGCAGTTGCAATTATGTTAGGTTTGGGCGTTATGGTGAGTGGTTGCGGTCATGATGATAATGTTGGACAAGCGAACAATGTACAACAAACGCAAGAAGTAAAACAAGATGGTATCAGCTTAGGACGAGCAATTGATCAAGCTAAAAAAGGTGAATTTAAACCACAAACAGTAAAATTTGAGGGTACAATTAATAAAAAGGTATTTGGAGATGAACCGGAAATTATTGTTACAACGTTTATCAATATGGGCGGTCAAAATAAACCAGTACACATCCATGTTACCGATCCGGAAGTGATTAAGCGTGTAGCCAAGTTACAAGAAGAACGTAAAAACAATTTTGTGAATGGTACCGGTACAATGAATGTAAATGAAATTGTCATTGAAAATTGGAAAATTGAGGTGAAATAATATGAATTTAGAATTGTTACAACAAGCACTTATGGTCGAAGTAGATCATAAACAACTATATCCGGCTATTACTGAATATAATGGTATTGTGTACGTACAATATGATGTAGGTGAGGAATATTTAAAGATTGATGTTCCTAAATTTGTACTAACACAATATCAAGCATATAAAGTAATTAAAAATAGAGTGTTAGGTTGGTATGAGGTGATTAAATAATGTTATATGTATTTGTAAACAGTGATACAAAGAAAGTATTTTTTGCTACGTATGACGAAAATAGTAAAAATGAATTTTTAAAATTACATCCTAAATTTTGTTATCATTATACGTATTTTAGTGAGGTTACAGTATATGAGGAGATCGAAGAAAATGACGATTAATTGTATTAAAGAACGTGTTTTGATTTTGAAAAAGCTATGGAATAGAAACCATGATGCACATACAATAAATGTTTTACTTAGCCAGTTGAATAATGATATTGTATTCTTTTTAGGTGAGAAATTGCCGGACGACTTAGAAAATGAAATTTCTGAGTTAGAGAAAGAGGTAGGTAAATATGATGATTAGCGACTTATATAATATTTGGTATGATGGCAACAGAAATGACATTAATTTTATTAACACTTGTTACAACATGCTAGGATGTGCGGTTTGTTATACTGATGAAGATGATAGAATGTATAAAGACTTATATGAGGGAATTTTGTACGCTATGGAGGACTGGTTACATGATCACAAATAACGAGGAATTTTATACATATATGGTAAATAAAGGAGTCCCTTGTACGTACATTCCTAAACCTCCTACAAACATCAATTTTGGGGATGATTTGATTATTATCTTTACCAATAACTATCATGCATTATCTATTTGTGGTAACCGCTTCAATGAAAAAAAGGAGTTAGAGTTTAAACAGGAAGCATCTGAGTTACTAGATTGGCTTGATTGTGGTAACAAAGTTATTATGATTAGTAATATCAATAAATTTGGTACACCATATATGCGTGATAATTTTGAATTGTTACAACAAAGATATGATGAACATGATATTGTAAAGCAAGTTGTACATACAAAAGATATAGGTGAGTTGATTAACCCTCATCGTATTCAATTAAGATATAAAGGAGTTAAACCGATTAAATTTGATATTGTACGTACAAATAATATTATCGATCCTAAATATCATTGGTTGGTAAATGGTAATGTATTTCAACCAAAACATCAACAAGTGCATTATATGAACGTATTAAACGCAAGCCATGATACAGAAACACGCCGTAAATTGAGACATGTAGTTGAATATACTGTTTTTAGTCAATTATATAAGAAACTTACTGAAAGGAGCGAATTATAACGAGTAAAGTAAAATATACAAAACACGGAAAGCGATACACGAGATTATATAATATTTATGATAAAATGAAACAAAGATGCTATAATAAGAATAATAATACTTATTGTAGATATGGCGGACGAGGGATTGTTATATGTAAAGAATGGCTAGATGACTTTATGACATTCCACGATTGGGCGATGAGCAACGGATATGATGATACACTTACGATAGATCGTATTGATGTAGATGGTAATTATGAACCTAATAACTGCCGTTGGGTAGATATGAAGACTCAATGCAGAAATAAAAGGAATAATAGATATATCACGATTAATAATGAGACTCATTGTCTTTCAGAATGGTGTGAAGTTTTAGGGCTTGATCGTCATGTAATAGAACAAAGGCTATACTATGGATGGTCTATAGAAAGAGCCCTATTTACACCAATAAAAAAACGTGGTATAATGTAGGTATGGTATTAGATAAACAAAAATTCCGAGGAAGTGGCGAATGGAAGAAGAAAAGGAAAACTATACTAAATAGGGATCATAATCGATGTGTGGTATGTGGTAGTAATCATGATTTACAAGTACATCATATAAATTCAATCGATACACATCCAATGTTAAGATTAGAAGATAGTAACCTTATTTCTGTATGTAAGAAATGCCATGAAGCAATTCATAACAACCTCTATTCTCCTATATTCCTAATGAGTAAAATTAAATAGCTATTACAAGACTGCATACATGTTATGCAGTTTTTGTATTTTACAATATAATATATCTATGTTATTATAATAGTGTAGTAAGGATATATTAATTAAAGGAGATACACCATGAAAACAAGAAACGATGAGTTACAAGATTTATTTTTTGCAGTTAAAAAACATTTATTAAGTTGTGGTCGTAACCTTTCAACTTCTATGATGATTGCGTCAAAAGTTGTTGAAGATGCAGAAAAACAAAATGCATCTATTGAAGATATTCGAGCAATGAGAGACGTATTTTTAGCATAGGAGGTAATTAAAATGAATTATGATAATGTTGTAACAGTTAAGACAATGGATGAAGCAATTAGAAAAGCCTTTGAATTATCCGGAGAACATGCGGTTTTAATTTGTGATAACATGTATGAAAGCGATAAAGATTTTAAGGGAATTATATTACATGTGAAAGGTGAATAATATGGAAAACTTATTTTTGAAAATTAAAGGAGAATTGTTGCAACAAGGTAGGAGTAATTATGTATCAAGTGTGATTGCTTCGAGTATATGCTTTAAGATACACGAGTTGCTTAAATATGGTATTATAACAGAGAAAGATATTGAAAAATGGGTAAAGGAGTATTTGAAATGAAACATATATGTGTATACTGTGGACGTATTGTTGATGGGGCAGATCATGACTGCCCTAAAAAACCAAAAGACCATAGACGAGGTAGGGTGTTAAGTGAAAATAGTACACGATGGAAGAAAATCAAAAAAGAAGTAAAAGAACGTGATATATCGTGTAGGCTTTGTTGGTACAATAAAAGATATTCACCAATAGAAGAATGTCATCATATTGTTCCTAAAGAGGTGAACGAGGAAAAAATATGGGATGTTGACAATGTCATCGGTTTATGTCATAATTGTCATATGAACGAGGTGCATAAGACTCGTGATAGTTGGAAAGATTATATTAAAATTTTTAAGGAGATGATAAGAAAATGAGTTATTGTATACTAAAGGCTATTCAAAAAGAGAATGGCAAGTACACATATAAAAAGTTATTTGATACAGAGAATGAGCCTGTAAACGAGCCTAGTTACGGCGAATATCTAGGTGATTATATTGTGCTTGATGTTGATAATAAAACAAGTGAAAAAGTTGTTGATAGATGGTTAAAAGAATTTAATGTTGTAACAAGGGTTGATAGAACGCAACATGGGAGCCATTATTGGTTTAAGAAGCCACTACAAAGCGATACACAATCATGTAAATATTTATTATGTGGTGTTCGTGCAGATTATAGATGTAAAGAGTGGATCACAGTCAAACGAGATGGAATAGTTTACCAAAGGGAAAATGATGGCGTTATTGCCGATTATCCTTGGTTCTTGAAGATTATATCCAATAGTAAAGAGAAAGCGGAGTTTGAATGGCTTGATGATATTAAACTATCAAGAAATGATAGTTTAAGAAATGCTATGCTTATGATGAATAAATACGTCGATGATATTGCAGATCATATAAAGCTAGTCAATAAATTAACACTTGCTAGTCCGTTACCAATCAATGAATTAGAGGATACTATCCTACGTAAGGAAAGTATTGAATATTGTGATAGTCATTCAGATGATGCAGAAAGCGAATTAAATAAAGTTAGTATGGCACTTATGAGTGAATACAGTATCATAAAACATAATGATGAGTTGTTATATTTCAATGGTGAAATTTATGAACCATTCACGCAAAAGGCTCGTCAATTGATGGCTCGAGGGCTTGCAAAAAATCCTACTGATAGATTTAAAAAGGATGTATTAAATAATATTAGTGATTATATTGATGAATATGATGGACTTGTAGACGTTGGACAATATGTTGCGTTCAATGATTGTTTGTACAATACAGAAAATCATAAATGTGAACCATTTAATGAAAATGTTGTTGTAACAATGAAATTGAAATTTGATTATCCGATCGATGCAGATAAACCAAATATGGTCGATGATGTAGTAAATAAATTACTTTGTGGTAACAATGATGATATTAACACGTTATATGAATATCTTGGATATATTTTGGCTCGTGATATGATCTTAGAAAAAGCACTTACATTTAATGGTAAAGGTCAAAATGGTAAGTCAAGTATATTGGAGTTGATTACATATACATTCAAAGATTGTTGTCATGTGTTACCATTTAAAAAACTATTCGCAAAAAATGGCTTGCAGATTTTGGGAAGAAATTTCTTTGTTTATGATCATGAAATGACAAGCGACTATATCAAGGATGCAACTGTTTTCAAATCTGCACTATCAAATAATGATTTAATGGTAGAGGATAAATATATTAAGCAACATGAAATGAGTGGATATAATTGTAAGTTTATCTATGCTAACAATGGCACTACAAAAATGGATACATCTTGCTTGAAAGCGGTAAATCGTCGATTATTACCAATTCAATTCGAATATGATTTATCGACTGAAAAAAGGGACTTGAATTTTTATCGTAAATGGCTTACCAAAGAAAATGCGGAGCGTTTGTTATATCTTGCTATCGAGGGACTTAAACGCTTGCAGAAAAGAGGGGATTTCTTAATATCCGAAAGAAGTAAACAAGCAAGTGAAAGATATGTAACGGAACTTGATACAGTTAGACAATGGGTGAATGATTATGATGATAGTATAGAGTATAGATATATCGATGAATTATATAATAACTATAAAGCATATGTTTATGATAATACCAATAGTAAAAAAGTATCTAAAGAAAAATTTAAAGAGAATTTGTGTGAATTATTAGATGTAAAATTAAAACGTTCGACGGATGATGAGGGTAAGAGGAAATGGGAAGTGATACCAAAAGAAGTTAACACAAAATCTAAGAAATAATTATACAAAATATTGAATGATTATTAATACCTAATGTTTATCAAAATTGTACAAAAATGTACCGATTTTTAGTAATTAATAATGGTTATTAAATAGTAATAATAATTAAATAGTAATCATTATAATTATATGTAGAAAATATTCGATATATAGTGATGTACGGAAAATACATTCCATATTTTAGTACAATTTTAGTACACCGATCAAGCTAGATATTATCTATATTCTTATAGGAATGTACCAATGTACTAATTATTTTTAAAAAGTATAGGGAAATATATAATATAAAGAAATAGAATTGTAGATCGTAAATATCGTATATAGGGAAACTGTTGAGAATTTTTTTTGTACATTGATACACGTTATTTTTGGAGGTGATAAAATGAATGATTTATGCATAAATTGGATTGAAGAACAAAACGATACTTTATTAAATGTTAAAGTAAACGATGCTTATGATAACTATAAATCATATTGCAAGGCGAATAATTTACCATATGTGGTTAGAGGAACATTTAAGCACATCATAAATTGTAGTAAGAAATGGAAATTATATTATAACAAATTAGTATTTACCAATGAGTGGGAGGGTAACAATGAGCAAACTATACATGATTAAAGATTTTATCGAATGGGCTTTTTATGGTAACATCGTAGGAAAGAGAATTGATATTGTGAATAGATGTTATAGTATTTACTGTTCTAACTTTGGAATTGAGGAGCCATTAAATAATAAGGAATTACAAGCATTTATTTGTCAAGAATGTAATTGTATGTTGTCGAATGGTGTTTACAAATTGAGGGAGGTATAATATATGATTTATAAACATTTAGATAGTTGGGATGTACAACATATCAAAGATAATGTAACAGATATTAACTCATTGTTGCATCTTATCGATAGATATTGCGACGTTGCTTTTGATAAAGGTCACAATGATGGTTACATTGATGGTTATATACAATGTAGACTAGATGACGAGGAGGACAACAATGAAGATGAATGATGATACTATCAAAGCTATATATGATAGCAAAGGTATAGATGGTTTATGTAAAGCCGTTAAAGATTATGTAGGTAGTAAATATTGGGATGCATATCGAGATGGTTATATTCATGGTCGAGGTATTGGATACCAGAATGGTAAGCATGAGGGATATTGTAAAGCAGTACAACATATCATGAAAGCAGATTAATTGTAACCACATTTTAGTTATAAAATAATCGTCATGATAAATTAATCATGAAAGATATTAAACGAGCATATAGAGGTAATTTAATCGATTTTAGATGTATTGTAGGAGGATATATATGAGTTACAAATACCTAGACTACGAACGAGAAAAAGAATTAATCCATGTGTTATGTGGTGATTATGATTTAAAGTCTACGCTTGAATTCATTGATGATATGTGTAACAATGCTTATAACAATGGTTCTATTGATGGTTACAATGAGGGTTATGATAAAGGATATGATATCGGTAGAGATGTTTTATATTAGGAGGTAAGATATATGTATAACGCAACTGATAATGAATTAGATAAACAATTATTGAATGTACTTAATCAACATGGATGGGATGCAATGTTATCTATCGTGCATGATGAGATCGAACGTGCTTATTCTTATGGTTTTGATGTTGGCAAGGATGACGGATGGTGTGAGTGTTACGAAACATATCAAGAAACCATAGAGGATGATTACGACTATGATTATAATTGTGATTAACCCCCCTCTTATCGTGTTGGACGAAAATCGTCCCACGTAGGACAC
>OBRJ01000291.1_pt1 | contig 37369 bp, 55 predicted proteins | sample 1494831 | NCBI WGS metagenome assembly OBRJ01 (sample SAMEA3360658, study PRJEB22359) | human gut metagenome | biome: ENVO:urban biome; feature: ENVO:human-associated habitat; material: ENVO:feces | place: Bangladesh | collected 2011
AATTGACTATCGTTTAGCTACTACTGCAGCATAAAAAATTCCGAGCAACCAGTTTAGGTTACTCGGAAATAAAAGTCTAACTTTTTGGGGTCACTACATATCTGTGAGTTCTCTTTTCTTTGGTGGTGCAGATGACACAAAAGACGAACCTTTTCCAATATGTAAATCACAGATATCCACTTCGACTAATCATGCCTATATAAGACAAAAGAGCCTATCGCTATGATAGGCTCTTATTTTTATAAATCAAAGGTGCTACGAATTAATTCGGACACATTCATATCTTTGCTCTGTGCGATTTCCTTCAATTTGGTAAACTCCGCATCGTTAAGAGATATTACTCTCTGCTTTCTGCGATTTTCCTTCCCTACTGTGATAGGCGCTCCGGCTCCCTCACGATTTCCGCCCCATGTGTTTTTGCTCATAGGATATATCTCCATTTCTTTTGACAATCTAACATTTTATTATTTTTGACACCTCTTAGATAGTTGAAATCTGATGTTGATAAATTGGCTGTATCTACAAATATAGATTTATCTTCCTCATTTGCCAAAATATACTCACCTAATTCAGAGGAGTAGACTAAAAATTCTACATCAACGAATTTCACATCAATTTCAGAAAAATTGACTTCGTATTTTTCCCTCAGAGGCTCTTCAAACATCTTCGGAATATAAATCCCTTCGATATTGTTTACAGGCACCTCAGAGGCGATATATTCGATATATTCACCCTTATTGATATCAAAATCATCGATTTCATTCAAAATAGCATCATCTATATCGATTTCAATCAATACAAGACCATAATGCACGAAACTATCGCCTTGATTTAGTGCCTCGAATAGGTAAACCACATCCTTTGAATTATTGGAGCGTTTATTTTCGCTCCAATTATCATTTCCGGTTTTGCTGATCGGTAAGATGCCATCTCGCATTATATTTTCTAAATCTAGTATATCCACATTCTTGAATAGTTTCACGATTCAACACCTCTTATTTAATACCATTAATGTGCATTACTTTCATGCCTTGCATTGTCCAAAATTTATAAACAAGTTCAATTTTTTCTACTTTGCAGTCATTAACTAATTCTTTCAATGTATAAGCGATGTGGCTTTCGTAACCGCCGCATTTTACAATGTAATAACCATGCTCTTTTGCAACTTGGATTGTTTCGTTGTTTACTTCGTTAAGTGCTGCTGCTAATTGTTTGCAAGTTCTAATCATTTTGGTATCTCCTTTATTAACTCCGTACCTTTATCTTGATTATATTATATATCATATTCAAGATATATGCAAGTACTTTTTTCAAAGTTTTTGCAAAAAAAATAAAGGGTACCTATATTTCTATAGATACCCTTATTTAATCAGCAAAGTTCAATCCATGTGTCCACCTTCACATGGTAAGGAGATTATGGATCACCCCCACATTATCGATGAAGTACACCAACCAAGAATAGTGCTGCGTTACTTATTGCCCAAGTATCACGCTGCCTTCTTAGTCGCTTTTCCGTGTCATGGTTTCGCTTGATTTCGTTCTTCAATTCGTTTAATGAGGTCGAGGCTTGCCCTAATGTGTTCGCTTGCTGCGTTATTACTTTCGAGGCTTGCTCCAACTCTTCGCCCTGTTTCTTGTTGATATCCTTCAAGGCGGTTAAGTCCTTCGCCCTCTCTTCGTTGATAATCTTCAATTCTCTCAATTCGCTCTCTTGCTTGACTGTTAAGGCTTGCGCCTCGGTCAATGATAAATTTGAGTTGCTGATTGAGTTTTCGGCTTTCATCAAGCGCTCTTTGAGTTGATTCCAATCGCTCAATGGCACGATGATAGTTGGCTCTTGCGGTGAAGTAGCCTCTTGCGAGTTGGCCAATGCCAACGAGGAGCAGCACACAAATAGCACCAATAATAAGGCGCTTATAAGTAATCTGCTGTTTAATCGTTTCGATGTATGTCTTTGCTTTTTCATACATAATAACCCCCTAATCGAGATCACTCCATCTTGCATCATATCCACGAACATCAACGTGGACAAAATCTTGGTAATAGTATTTACCGATGCCATCGGCACCGCACTCTTCTGCAATTTGGGCCAAATAATCGACATCAATCCCATCATAGGTTATGTCGGCCGCCAAACCTTGCACATGATAAGAGTTCTGAACACCACCAACTTCTTCATTGTGTGCCTCACAACGATAACCGCTATTAATATATAATGGCACCCCTAAACGCTCACGGATAGCATCGAGCAAATCCACCAATCGCTTATCGATGATATGGTCTAATTTGTTGCGACCATTCTCATCGACTTCATGGCGATGGCAACTGCAAGCAAATTCATAATCATCAAAATGTGTACCTATTTTCATCAAATGCACCTCTTTTTCCACTTTTAACGATAAATTCATAGTGTTTTTATCGTTATTTCTAAAATCTGAAAATAAAAGCCACACCCAACAATGTGAGCGTGGCTTTATAACGTATATTATTTTTTCAAAACCGCATCAACCTTGCTTTGTACTAAATCCAATAGGCCTGATATTGTAGCATTCCCACCATCTCGCATATTTTCGAGAATGGAAAGGAACTCCACAGAGCCAAGATATAGCCACACCAAGTTGACTGCGAATGCGTAATTGCCGGCCATAAAGTCAAAGCACCATGCTCCGGCTGTAGCAAGGCAATAGGTAAGAACTTTTGTGATAAACGGCTTTCGCATATGCTTGGATGATATCAGTCCTTTGCCCCATGCGGCCGGAATTGCGATATATTTATCGATACCGCTGATATTCTCCGGCTTTGCTCCCATATCAATCAACATTTGATATCCTATCGCTGACCATTTTGTCAAAAGGTCAAGAAATACCAACATGATAAAAATGCCTAGCACTTGAACGTGTTTCAAGCCAAGCATATATATCCCCACTTCGGCCACAACTGCGAGTAAGGCCTTCAAGGCGAAGGATTCAGTCATCATTCGCCAAGCCTCTTCCATGAATTGTGTAATTTCTCCCATGTGTTCCCCTTACTGCAAATATTATAAATGGTCTACCGCATCACCCATGCTGATATATTTATGTGCGCTATCAGACCATTCAATTCGAGAGGATTGGAATCTAACATCGTATACACCATATTGTAATGTGCCGAGTTTAACAGGTGTACTAAGATTATCCATATTTCCGAATGTAACATTTTGAGGTTTTTCGACAACAATAGGAATATCACCAATGAAATTGTTATTTTTATCTCGGAAACTACTTTCCATTGTTGTAACACTCACTTTTTTGCTCGATTTGATGAGTACATTGTCAATTTCAGTTACCGCCCATTTACCAAGTGCTTTGAATAGACCTGTGGCATTAGTAACATCAATTTCTAACTTACGTCCAAATAAGGAATATCTTATACCATTTTCCTCAAATGTATCATCAGCATTTGTAGTAACATTTACACCTTTAATTTCAGCGCTGCCAACTTCACGATCAGCCAAATCATAATATTTAACCAAAATATTAGCAACTCCAAATGGTGCGATAGGAACACGCATATTGTCGCTCTCAAACACACGTTTCTCGCCACCATCAACAGAAACCTTGAAGTGAGGTTCACCTCTTAAATCGATGAACTCTTGACCTACTAAAGGCTGAATATATTCGATTGGTTTGTATGTTACATTAATGGAATCGCCAAGCAATTCAACCAACTTTGCAAGAATTGTTTCAACACTAGAATCTGCGAGATATACATTCTTTTGTTTGAGCAATTCTGCTGCTCGTTCAGCGCTTGCCGGCTCACCTTTAGGGCCTTGCTTGCCCTCTTTACCTTGTGGGCCTTCAGGGCCTCTATCACCTTGCTCACCTCTTGGGCCTCTTAGGCCTTCAAGCAAGTTAAAAATGGAATCTTTGTCTAATTTTAAAGTTAAAGTGCTATCCGCCATGATTGTTCTCCTTATTCATGCATTGAAATATCCGGAATTAGTGTGATTTTGCCGATGCCTACTTTGATGCTGTTTGTGTCATTGTAAATGAACGCATCATACACCAAATTTTGGCTGATTAGTTGTTTCTTCGCTGACTCCTTGCCGAGTAGCGTGAATGTAATTCTCTTATCTTCAATTGTCGGCAACAATTCAAAGATAACTGCCTCATCATGCCTTTTACGGATTTTGCACACACCTTGAAATCCATTGAGAGTCATATCGCTATCAGATGGAACCTCATAGATGATGCGGAAATCTTGGCCTTGATGAAGTTCAAAATCATGTTTGACCATAAGCCACCCCCTTGTGAATTAAAACTATCGCCTAATTGCTATGCACAACACAAATAATTCGCCAATGCTAGTAACTACCATGTTGCCATAATTGGTATCGCCACCGGTAATTGTTGCAGAATAGGCCGCACATCGGTCATTATTCTCGATTCCGGCATTCACTCCGTGGTCATAGCTTTTATGTGATAGGAATTTTGAGAATTGAATCTTAAAGTCAGTAGGTCGATAATTGAATCGACCTACATTTGCTTTGAATTCCTCTCTGCTCCAATTCTTTTTTTGAATGTTATATCCAACAGGAATAAACGTGCAATCCGCTCGGTTATAACCTTTCGGAACAGGGCAATAATCACCATGTCGCACTTGGAACACTTGAATGTCGAGATTCTTAACCTCGAAACCGGCTTGATAAATTGATTGAGCATCAATTCTTGAACCGGTGATATTAGCACCTACGATATTGCCATTCTTATCGATTCGGAATGTATTGTTTTCATTCTTGAATGTGGTTCCTGTGATATCACCGCCACGCAATGAACCGATGTTTGCAGAAATTGTTGATAAACTATCCACTTGCATATTTCGAGCAGTTACGCTGTTAGCTTGGAGCATCTTATTAGTAATGATATTGTCATCAAATAAGGCTTGCCCCGTAACATGGAGCAGTTTGCCATCGATTCGTGTGCCGGCCGGTGTGAGGTTGATTCTGCTTATGAGTTCCTTGCCATCAAGTTTGCCGATGGCTTGTGTAACCTTCAATTCAAACCCTTGTGAGATTTGGGTTATTTGAGAGGTTACATTTCTATTGAGGTCTGACAATGATCGTTGATATGCGTTTGCTTGGTCGATGATTTTGCTGCTCAAACCATTCACATTGGTTTTTACAGTTCCCATCTCGCCCTGTAAGGCCTTAACAGCCTTATCCATAGCATCAAGTCCAAGTGATTCCATATCTAGTAGTGCCTTATCGATTTTGGCTTTTACAGTTACATCGACTGCATCTGTTCGAGGGCCTTCGCCAAATATATCAGTAAACGCAACACTTACTGAATACACTCCGGCATCTAATGGAATACTTATCACATTGTTAGGTGTGAAATACACTTTGGAATCAACATAGACATTCATGCCTTTGCATCCAACAGGGATTGACTCTGTAGATACCCCAATACCATTCATGCTGCCAACTGCTTGCACTTGGCTTGGTTTCTTAGGTTGTGGAACATTATATGTTACCTCGGAAGGTGCACCATAGCCTTTTGATGGGTTATGGGCATATAGGTACACTTTACCGCTCCGATTCTTCAGCACACCACTATAGGTTGTATTATTGCTGCGACCAATCAATCCATCAGTTTGGCCAACCTTCAAATCAAGGCGGAGTTCATAGAAATCGATATCCGCATTTCTGACCTCTAGCCAATTGAAGTGTGCCATATCGCCGAACGAGATGGAGAATCCTTGCGGTGCATTAGGCACCTCTGTTTTCATAGCCACAGTAATGCTTTTAGTAATGCCTTGCGATGTGTTGCCATGAGAGTCCTTGACCTTCAATTTCACTTCGTATGTATGCCCCAATTCGCAGCCACTTACTGTGATTTGACCATTACCGGAGCCACCATATTTCCATGTGCCACTCGGCTCACGATACCACAGTTCGACTGTATCCAAACTATTGATTGGCGGAACATCAAATTGAGCCACCACATCGAACGAAAGGACACCATTGCCAATCTCGTAGTACTTGGTGAAAAGTGTTACATTGGATACTTCCGGAATGTAATAAGGCACGATAGTATATTGATAATATTGAACCTCATCAAGACCTTGCTCATTTGTGCCAAACAAGTTCATCGATGTAAATTTGAGATATATTGTTTTGCCAATATCTTCCTTCCGATACGGATATCGGAATAAAGCCTCATCTACACGAACGAACCTTTCATCCGCATTATGATTGATTGCATTAGTACCATATTGACCTCGAACCAATCCTTGCAGCGTGAACCAATTATTTGGATGCACTTCAACATTCTCATAGCTGAGAGCCTCGCCATTCACCCAACAGAGTGTATTGCCACGCTCCGCATCAATGTGAGTGCCGCTCTTTAACACACCTTGATTGATGACTACATTGCAGACATTACCATTCTGAGCAAAAGCATATTTCGTGCGCCCCATTCGAGCCTGTTGAGAGATATTGCCTATGCGTTGATATGATTGGTCATTATCAGATACCCACACGGAGCATCCACCCCATCCACTTGGAGCATTTACACCCACAAATATCTGATTGCCACCTACATCACCAACAGTTTGGAATATTGCCACATCATTGACACTTGGAGCCTCTTGATTGTAGTCAACAAAAGGTCTTTCATTCTCATGCACGTTGTATTTAGCCGGAGCATATGTGCCGGCCGGCTTGCCTTCCGCTGTCAGTTCGAGTTGCCCATCGGCCGCCTCGTTTACTGATGTGATCACAACGATTTGATGGTCTAATTGGCAAGATTCATCGGTGAGTGTTACCAAATCACCAACCTCTAATGCACAAAAGGCCCAATCTAATCTGAATGTGTACTGCGTTTTAGCATATAGCCTTTTCATAGCCAATTGCTCGGCATAATACTGCGCTCTAGCTTTGGTATAGAGATAATGTGCTGTTTTCTTTGATGCCGGTTTCAAGCCATTTCGCTGAACATCAGCCACTACCTCGAAGGACACAGTTTCCTTCTCATAGCTATTTGCACGATTAATAAACTCAACTGTAGCCTCGTTATAGGCCTCACTTGAATCCTTTCGCTTGTACAAGATAAGTTGACCATCAGAGCCGGCAATGAAGTCATCTGCGGTCAAATCATATTGAATTTGGTTCGCCGGTGTCCAATCTCCGATAGGCTTATCGGCTAATGGCACAATCTTCAATCGGTCAGTAGACCAAAAGACCAAACTATTAGTGATTTCCGCAATATCATTGATGACTTGCTGTGCTTTCGCACTCTTCTGATTTGGTGGTGTGCTGATTAGGATATCAGCTGCCTTGCAGTACGCTCGGAAGTTATCAATCCCATCAATCACCACATCAGCACCAACGGATTGCAATACATGGACAATGTAATCAGCCGGATTCACATCGACTCCATCGCCTGTTTCGAGGAGTTTGCCTTGAATCTCGAAGTTGTACTGAGGAAGGCCCCCTCTATCCCCTAAATCGACTACACCGGCCATATATGCCAATCCGCTGTAAGGCAATGCCTTATCCGGATGTTTAGATAGCATATAAGGCCACGGAGTTTGACCATAATCACCTTTAAACAATGTGAGTTCAATTTTCTCACTAGGGTATTGGTAAACCTCTTTATCTCGCCATACTTTACCGATGCCTTTGATTGGGCCTTCGCATAAGCCAATGGCTGCTGCAACAGTATAAGTGTAGGTGATTTCTGTGTGTTTAGAACCACCGCCCTTGCCTGTCCGTGTAGTGCTTTTATGTTCGTGTGATGTGAAATCCTCATAATCAATGATGTTCCCACTCACACGAGTTGTGCCTAGAATCTCCGGCACTACCTCGCCATATGATGCGGTGTTGATTTGAAAATCGGCAATCATATCGGCTCTATTTGTGGTATTTCTGCCCCTACTAAATAAGAACCCCATCTTATTGCTCCTCTCTGTATCTATAAACCGCCCTCAAACGAGGTCTGCCCTTCTTATCGAAGAACAGGGTATCATCTAGTTTCGAGTAAATAACCCCATAATCCACAAAAGCATGTATTACTAAGCCATCACCCACATATATGGCTCCATGACTGATGCATCTGCCATATTGGTAGAGAAGGAAATCACCTTCCTTGATTGGAGAGGTCATATCCACCTCATCGGCAACTTGCTGAACATATTTGAGGTATTTCTCCTCGGAATGATGCAAGTGCCATTCATTTGAATAGTTTTCAATTTCTAGCCTATCCGCTCGCATCACACCACTATCAACTACTGCTGCAACGAGCAAATAAGAGCAATCAACACCTACACCACGAACCATTGTATTGTTCATGTAAGGAGTGCCTAGCCATTTCTTGGCAGCCTCTGAAATACGCTGCCCAATGCTTAAATTACTCATCTGATGCTCTCCTTCAATGGCACATAAGGTGTTGCCCTGTTTCTGCTGAAATTATTGAATTTATTTTTACAGTCATTTGCGGTCTTATCGCATCCGGCAAAGATATAGAATGTATCTCCAACCTTCGGTGCAATTTCGAGCGCACTCATATAAACGATCACACCATTATCAGACTTTAGAATCTGAGTGGATTGTCCGGCCAATGGGCCTGTTATCCAATCAATGCCACCGGCAGCATAATAGCCATTAGCGAATGGCACATCAATGCGAATTGCATTGGTGCCGGCTAATGCTGTAACCTTCCCTTTCTTGCGGTAGTTGTGGATATCAACTCCGCATTCTTTGGAATAGATACTGTAAGGGCATTGAGGATAATATCTGCGATTAGGGTATTCGATGTTTAGTTTTTGCACTATGGACTTTACATTCAGTTTTAATGTGAGGCCACCGCCTTGCGATACCTCACACAAACCTGTGAATAGACCAATAACACCGATGATTTTGTTGGCATCGTCAAAGAACGCTCGTTTGAGCGTGAACTCTGCTCCATCAAAACCACCATTGTGTGCTACCGCCATAATCGGAACACCGCCAATCTTATCTCGTTCATCAGTCGAGATGCTAACAGTCATTTTATCCACACTAACTGTGCTATTAGTGGCAATCTTATCACGCACTATAATTGGGCCATCGCCTTTATAGATTTTTGAATCATAAGACACACTCGCCTCAGATTCAGACCAATAATAAGAAACCCCACTCTTCAATCGCAACTCGTAGAGGTCGCAACTATTAAAGTGTTTCTCGTTGTTAAGGTGATTCCTTAGCACCTCACTAACTTCCTTCATATTTGCCCCCTATCGTGTAGTTACTAATTTGAATGATTTAGATTTGTATACATTTGTATAGACATATTCTGCTGTCATATCTCCGCTGAATCGAACGAGCCAATAATATGTGTAGTCGGCTGTAATTACGGAGTTAGGTGCAACTGTTTGACCGGCTGCCAACCTAATCACTCCCTTATCACTAACCGCTCTTATTGGTGAACCATCGGCATAGAGTTTCAGATTCTCAACGTGATACACCGGTTCAAGATAATCACCGAACTTGCGAACAGCTTGCCATGAGCCATCTGAACCCACACCAAGCCGAATGCCCTTCTCGGTGTTATCTTCCGGATCTAGCCAAAGAAATGGAATTGTGCCACCCTTCACTTGTGAATAGAATCCCATCAACTCCTTATATTGCTCCGGAGTTAAGACCTCAAATTCAGTTGTGATGGTGTACTGAGGATAGTTCCATGTGGTCATGGTTCGCACCTTGCCACTTCCGGAAGTTTTGACCTTAGTTTCCCATTTCTGTGCTTTGGATGATTTCCACCCTAATGATGTGATATTTGGAAATTTTTTATAATCTGCCATAATCACCTACCATGTGCCTTCCGTTCCAATAAATTCTCGGTCTTGGTTGACCATGAATTGCCTCAATGCTCTACCGCCTCGAGATTCAAGGAACGAACCGAAACTTTCAGAATCGATAGCATTCACATTGAATGTGATGCCACCACTTGCACCCTTGCCACCACTCGCATTACTAATACCTTCGCCCAATCTGTCGAATACAGTATCAGACAATGGAATCACAGCCTCTTCATATCTACCCTCACCAATCTGTGCGATTGTTGGGCCATATGCTAAACCGCCACTCGCCATTTTAGGCATAGACTTGGCATCCATAAAGCTGCTAAAACCACCGCCGCTCACAGAGTTCAAGGATGTTGTGGTAGCCAATCCGGCTGCTGTTGCGGCCTGATATGCGGCCATGCCGGCAGTAGAACTCATGCCGAATGTAGCCATCGCCATTTGTTGGGCCAATGTTGCCCATGCCGGTGTTTGGGCCTTAGCTGCTGCAATGCTCGTTGTGGTTTGTTGAGATTGTAGCATCTTACCAAATACAGCCTGTTTCACCTGTGCTGCAATCCATTGAGCCACGCTATCAGCTATGGTTTTAAGGATTGCCTTGCCCATGTTTTGGAAAGCCTGTGTTACAGACATAGTGCCTTGTAATAGACCGGAGATGCCTTCTTGCATCTTATCGATGCCGGCACTCATGGCCTCGAACATCACAGCCTGTCCATTCCAATGGCTATCCATCACAGCCTGTTGATACTCTTCCATCAACTGCTTGCGAAGGTCATAATTCTGCTGCATAGCAACATATTCATCAGTCAATGCGGTTTGTAAGGCCTCGAAGTTTTGTGTTCGCATAGCCTCATCGATTGCCCATTTCTCATCAGCCAATGTGCGATGTTGCTCCAATGCTTTTTGCATGAACTCTTGATTCTTGGCCAAAATTTCAGCATTCGCTTGCTCTGTAAAAGCAATTCGACCATCTTCCATCACATCAAAGGCGATGCCTTTTGCTTTGAGAACATCGATATAATGCTGCTGTGCCATTTTGTCCATTTTGACAAATTCATCAGTCATATTCGCATAGCGGTCTTGGATTTCATCAATGGCATCCGTATAATCTTTTGCCAATTGCATTGCCGGAGATATGGAGCCTGTAGAGTCCTTATCTGCTGTAGCAACAATGAAATCCTTTTGCATATCACGAATCTTGGTTTCGATAGAGCGGAGTTTAGTGAACTCCTCTTGCTTGGCTTTAATGCGTTTATCGGTGTAAACCTCATCAAGGAGTTTCAAATCCTCTTGATAGTTTTTGTTGGCCGCCTTAGATTTTTCAAGTTCCTCACGTTCCTTCTTATATTGCAACTCAATCAATTCCACTTGATTGCCTTGCATTTCTAGGAAGGATTGAAGGATTTTCTCATGAATCTGCTTGGCCTCTTTGGCAAGATCTTCACCCTTACCTTTACCACCACCGCCACCATGACCGCCTTTGCCACCTTTACCGGAGCCGGCATCGGCACCACCGCCGCCACCGCCTACATCAAGACCACCACCGCCGGCATCAAGACCGCTCGTGATTTGACTTGCGATATCAACACCCTTATTGACGATATCTTGGGCCACATCGGCTGAAATTGTGTCTACTTGTTGGATTGCTGTGAATGTGCCGCCGAAGAACTTTGCGACCTTTTCACCAACGCTGTTGAGTTTGCCAATAAGCCAATTCAAAGCCTCGATGATTTTATTTACACCCCACACAGCGGTGTGAACCACGCTCGACCATACAGCCGACATGGTTTCGCTGAATCCACCGGCTGCCGCTTTAGATAATCCAAATGCTGCCGCTAATGTGGCCAACAAACCAACAACAATTGGGATAGGGTTTGCCATTAATACCGCATTAAAGACGGCCTGTGCAGCAGATGCCAACAATGTTCCTGTGCGAAGGGATGCATATAAACCTCGCAAGATTGCACCGCTAGCAGCCAACCCAATCATCAATCCTGTAGTTGTAACAATCACGGCTGCGAGCGCCGCTTTGGCAACAGTCCATCCATGTGTCGCTATAGCATTGGCAATCATAGCCGCTCTGAGTGCAATCGCTCGGACTGTAAAAGCAGCTAATATAGTGCTATTTGCGGCAACAATGGCCCTCTGTGCTATAAATGCAGCGGTTACACCAACGATTGCCGCCGCTACCACAGGCATCGTGGTAATAATTAATGTGGCAAAACTTTTGATGATGTTTGCAACTGTAGACACCACCACTTTCATCGAGTTAAAAGCTGCCGAGATTAATCCGATGGATACTTGGGCAGTCGCTGCAACTCCTCGAATGGCAATACCAACACCCTCAAATGCAGCCAAGAACTCGCCACTTGATGTGATGCTAGATAGTTGCTCCAATACAGGTGCAAATGCTTGGATAAATTGATTTTGAAGGCTTTGCCCTATGTCAGCGAATGTCATAGGAATTTCAGCGAATTTCTGATTCGTTTCCTCAGCACTTCCATATAGTGCATTCTTGATGATATCTGCTGTAATAAGACCTTGTGAGGATAATTCCTTCAATTGACCTACACTCATGCCCATTTCTTGGGCAATAGATTGAGCCAACATCGGAGCATTCTCCATGATTGACCGGAACTCATCACCTTGCAACTTACCACTCGCCATCGCTTGGGTAAGCTGATACATCGCACTTGTGGCCTCTTCAACGCTTGCACCGGATATTTTGAATTGCTTATTCAATTGCTCAACAAAGAATATTGCCTCATCGTTGGAACTGAACGCATCTTTGGCCAACATATTCAGCTTGGAAACGCTGTCAGCCATTTCAAGATATCCGCCACGAGATCGTTGAGATGCTGCATAAATCTTATCCATGATTTCCGCAGTTGTTTGCGAGCCATCATTGATTAGGTTGATGCGTGAGCGAATCTGTGCCATTTGGTCGGATAAGTTAGCCGCTGCAACGACTACATCCTTCACCGCTGTGGCTGCTACACCAATGCCGGTGGCCGCTGCTGCAAGTTGCAAGCCTTTCCCAACCTTATTCATGGCTCCCTGTAAATCTTGCCCAAATACCTTCTGAGCCTTCTCAGAGATTTTATCGAGTTCAGAGGTTATATCTCCGCCAAGTTTTTGCTTTGCTGCTTGGGAAACCTTATTCAAGGCCCTTTCGGCATTGCTACTATCGGCGCTTATGGTAACTTTTGTTTCAATATCTGCCATTATCTAAATCTCACCCCCTTCTGCTCTAAATTCTTTGATAAATTGCTCTTCTAGTTGTTTCTTTTCGAGTTTGGTCATTGGATATAGGATATCGATGAAATCCTTCGGCTCTACACCTTTGCCCTTAGCCAATTGCGTATTCATGATATTAGACACCCAAAAGGCTTTGTTTGTGTCCGCTATACGCTGCCTACGCTCATACCCCTTCACCATCTTGTTGAACTCCATAGGCTGCAAATCCATGAGTTCCCAAGGCTTTAACTCTAAAACACTATAAGCAATTTCCTCAGCGTATCGGAGCCATTGAGAAAAAGAGGGGAGCGTTTGCTCCCCATCTAGTTTTTTGGATTATTCTCCGATTCAATTGCTAATTTATCAGCATCGGTCATTTCGTTTGGGAACATTTGATAATAGAGTTGAGCACCAAACACACCACTTGCAATCAAGGCCTTTGTAATAGGCAATTGAATAGATGCAAGTGTGAGATTTTGCTCCTCATCTTCCAAGAGTTCGCCAATCAGTTCCATATATTTATTTGGATTTCTGCCATATTGTTTCATGCCAATCGCATAGCCGGAAATGATGCAGTTGATAGGCCATTGAACCATAGTCAACAATTCACTCACAGGCTTGCCAACAGCTGCCTCAAATTCCATGAGTCGCTGCATATTGAACATAATATATTCGCCATGACCGAATAGATCACAATTAACTTTTTTCATCAGAGTTTCTCCTTAGCGCTAAAAATTTATATCGAACAGAATCGGTGATTAACCACCAATGCCGGCCGGTGCCGGTTGTAATTCAGACAATGGGCCAATGCCATTCAATTCGCCTTTATAAGTTGCTACATCGTCATGTGGCGCACTTACAGACAATTCAGTTACAGATGCAATGCCGGTGAAGAATGTTTTATCCGGATACTCGAATTTAATGTGAACATTATCACCATTCAAGAATGCTTTTTCGAGCAACTTCAAGGATTCTTCTTTAGGCATAAGCAATGTTTCAATGCTGAAAGACCATTCTTTCAAACCGGCAATTGTAGATTTCCAACCACCGGAACCTTTGTGAGATGCATCGATACTATCAGCTTTACGAGATAAATCGCCACTACGTTGGCCGCCCAATAAAAGCCATTTTGCACCTGTGTTTTCGTTTGTGCCTGTATTTAAGTACAATAAATAATTCTTGCCGGCTGTCGGCATATCGGTCGCAGTAGGAACATAAAGTTTAGTTTCTGCCATTAGTAAATTCCCCCATTAGAATTAGATTGTTTTAGATCATACATTCGAGCCTCAAATCGGTACTGTGTGCCAATGCATGGCCTTACAGAACCATTGTCGGCTGTCTTATTGGTACAGCGAATATCTACAATCTGATATCCGCTGTCCGGCAATATGCAAACATCCTCATTGAGTTCACCGCATTTATTCCGGAAATCAATCAATATAGATTCGATTTCACTCTCTAATTTGCAGATGGCCTCATAAGCAATCGCAAAATCATCGGTATCGCTGCGAACCCAAGTTTCGAGATAGAACTCTTGTTTGAGCATCGCTTGAACTTTGCCATCAATAGGCAGCGTTTCGCCTCGACCTAACAATATAAGACCTTGCTCATCGACTCCGGCATTCATGGGATTTAAGAACCCAAGTTCTACCCTTCCACCAAAGTCAGAGGATTCAATTGCATATTTAATTTTGTTTAGTAGTTCAAGCCACATATTAGCCACCTCTATAGAGTGGAATTGTGCGATATCCTACATATTTACTTGGTTGCCCTGTCAACTGTTCAGCAGTCATCTGCCTTTCGATTGTTGCAATTCTATCGTTGATATATCGCAACTTCTTGGAGTAGTAGTCATCATCTTGCCCATTGCGATTGTATTGGCCAATAAGCGATGCAGCCTTATTCATAGCGACTTCTCGGTAAGCGTAAAGCGTTACCAATTCATCGACCACAAAAGACCTCACCACATCAGCATTTGGAACTCCCAAACGCTTTGCCAATACATAGAGCCAAGACTCAGCCTTTTCAAAGTCGGATTCTCGAACATTAGGGCCTAAAAGTTCATCGTTGAACTTCATATCTTGAAATTGATATAGCATCATCACACCCCTTAAAGTTTAAAATGGAGATTGTTTCTGCTAGCGCTTACATTCACGCTCTCAGCAACATCATTGAGTGCTACACCCACAGCTTTGGAGAATATGCCTCGGATTCTATCTTGTGAGTGGTCTAATGCATCATACAAGAATGGATCCGCAGCAGTTCCCTTGTGATGTACCTTCTTAGCAAAAGCAAACCCATTCCCACCAACAGGCACCCATCGGAGTGCCTTCTTGGTTTTTGGGAATATATCGTGTTCCTTAGTGCCTTCGTGTACAAAAGGGCCATAAGGTGCGACCTTATTGTCGATATAGACCTCTGCAAGTCTATTGCTAATGAGTCGCACATCGATGGCTCTCTCCAATTGCCCTGTTTTTGATGTGAATCCATGATTTCCTTGTGCAGTTGATTGCACAACTGTTGCACTAGCCTTCACGGCCTGTGATAGCCGTTTCTCAAAGATTCCTCGTGTATCCATCTATTTTTTACCGGATTTTTTTGTTGGCTCTTCTTCTTCCAAAGGTTCCAAAACGAACCCTTGTTCAATCAAAGCATCACGCACATAATCATCATCGGTATATTTAACTTCGTTTAGTCGGATTAAGCGATATTTCTCCATAGTTACCCCCTATTAAGCGCCAATATTTGCCCATACAGCTGCCAAGCGTTCGTTTGGAACCCAAACATCATGGAACTTACGATAATCCATCGCCCATGCATTTGCTTTTTGATATGTCATTGGATCAAAGATGCGCATTGTATCTGTTTTAGAAACAGCGATTGGACTTCTGCGGCTCATGATAATCCAGTTCACACCTTTTGCAGCTGCATCAGCTTTGAAACCACCGGCCTCTTGACCTGTTGTTTTACCATCTTGGAACACATATGCAGATTTCATGCGGTCGGATGTAACATTGATGATTGGAATATCGTTGTACATTTTCACTCGTGTATTGATTGCACCATGTTGGAATTGAGAAATATCAACTTGTTTTGCGAATTTCTCGTTGTTGTTCAACATTTGTTGTGCTTTGTAAGACATGAGAATAACCAAATCATTAGCATCGCCAATAATGTCAAGGATGTTGTACAAGTCAGCATCTAACTTCTTCAACACATCAGCCTCAGCCGGAGTGTATTGAGTTACTTTGTTGGCCTGTTTTGCCAATGCTGTGATTTTAGAGATACGATATGCATCGACTTCCGGAATCACACGAGTTCGTTGGAACTCTGCCATAACTTTTGTTGCGTTTGCTACGAAGTTGGATTCGTTCACAGTCATTGCATCCAATGTGAATTGTCGACCACGGTCTTGTGTCATGTTGTAATCTTTGTAGGATAAGGAAACAGTACCTTTGTTATAACCTTCTTCTCGGTCATATGCTGCCAAGCCTTGCATGGACAATGTTGGGATTTTAACTGTATCGCCACCATCATAAACAACATCGCCGGCATTTACTTCCATAAAGCCTGTTGCTGCCTCCATAATCATTTGTTGGTCTAAAACTGTCTGAAAATTCTTTGCTGCCTCAATTGTGTTTAAAGCCATAATTCACCTCATATTGTTTGTAAAATAGATTAGCTTTTTGGCGGTTCTACACCGGCCAATTTAAACATTTCAGCGAGTTGGGAATTGCCACCCATTGCTCCGCCACTTGCACCACTTCCGGCTTGCTGATTGGACTTAACCGCCCATGTTTTCCCTTCGAGATATGCGGAAGTGCATTCCTCGATTGTGCCGATAGAACCATCTTCCTTCGTCCACCCATAGGAACCATCTTCTTGAACCTTGATTTGTGGTGTAATTAGCTTTGCCAATTCTTGTGGATCAATCGCATTCGCTTTTGTTAGTGCTGCAATCGTTTGCGCACTAATCTCGGAATTTGTACGCTTTTCAATCTCTTCAAGTCGAGCCTTTTCGGACTTTTCATTCTTCTCAATGAGTGTTTTCACTTGCTTTTCAAGTGCGATGAACTCCGGACTCTTCTCACCCTTATGTGCCTCGTATTCGTCAACTTTACCCTTTAACTCATCACGTGCTGATGTTAAATCGGTAATTTGTTTCTCGAATTTGAGGCGGTCAGCTTTGGCACCCTCGTTGATGCGAGATATTTCGCCTTTGAAACCTTCAACAAGTTCCTTGCCACCTTCGAGATTTTCAAGTTTGCTGTACAATTCTGCTAAAGTCATGTGTCATTCTCCTTTTCAACATGAATTTCGCCATCTTTCGGCTCCCCTAGTTAATGGCAATATAAAAGGCCTATGAGTTCGCTCTCATAGGCCTGTAGGTCTAAATATTTGATTTTTTGCTTGGCTCACGCAATTGGAATGGTTCGTCATTCCAACCCCTCGCCAATGTAGTCCATGATGTTTTGCCTTTGGCCACTAACTTGCGACCTTCAACTCCCAATAATTGCTCTTGATGTTGCTCTGATAGAGTATCGATATAGGCTTTCCCACCTTTCTCGATGTTCTCGTGTGCAGCATCAATATCCACCTCGAAATCATATACAGGATGGCATAAGCACATACAATGTGGATGTGCCGGCAATCGTGGGAATTTGTCTTTAGGGTATACACCTTTTCCTAATCCATATAAATCCGCATTCGCATAGAAATCGCAGATATCATATCTTGGATGCCTACTTCCTAACTTCCATTTCAAAGCCACTACATCAGGATCATTCATATATCGGCTCATCTGCCCATCAGCATATGCCCTCGCATTCTCTGTGCGAGCAATACGCTCGGCATGATATCGAGCCTTCTCTTGAACAGCCACTTGAATCGACCTGTTGAGGTCAATTGTGTTTCCATCTTCAACTGCTCGTATTACATCAGAATACGCAGCACGAAGGGATGGTGTGGTGTTCTGCTCAACTTTCCTTGCTGCTTGCCTAATGGTACGCTCGAAGGCTTGCTGACCTTCCTCATCATTCCATTTCGGTCGCTTTAGGTTTCTTACTTTATTGATTACTTCCGGCAACTTGGCGAGAGGTATCTTACCACCATAGCCATATCCATCGAATATTGCTCTAGCTGTTTCAATATTGCTCTTGCCTTGTTTAATTGCCTTCTTAATCTCAGCAGCCACATCCTTCCTCACCTGTGGTGATTTGCCATGTAGCCGCTCAGATAATGTCAACTTATCGTGAGTCCATGCCTTTTGCATCGCCAATGAGATTGCCTTAGTTGAATATGGCATCTTCATTCGCTTTGCTCTTTTAGGGATTAGAACACTATGGAACCCACGTTTGAAATTATGCACCAAATTAGCCTGTAGAGGTGCCTCTAGCATCTCCATAATAGGAAAGTCCTTATAGGCGATTTGAACAGCCATATCGACCGAATATCCTAATTCGATTAATTCCTTGACCATCGCCTCAAAAGATTCTAGGGCCTCATTAAGCGTTTGGCTCGTTGTTTGGTTCGCCATCGTCATCACCTAATGGATTATCAAGGTCGAGTTTCGAGTTCGCCTTATCTTGCTCACGTTCGGCAGCAGACTTCTCAGCCTCACCGATGATGGAATCCTTAACCTTCTTATCAAGATTTGGCATATAGCTATCAAGAACTCGTTTCAAGATTTCAATGTCGAATGTCGAGGATTCAAATTCAAGGTCTTTCGCCTGTTGGGCCTGTGTTAAAGATTCAGTAACATCATTTACCTTGAAGTCTCTCGGATATTCGCATTTATAATTTACTTGATCATTGCTCCACAATTTGTAGAGTTCAATGATATCCTTCTCTGCCTCTTCACATTGAACAGAGAAATCGGATAATCGCTGATTAGTACGCTCGAAATCCCATTGCTTTGCAACACCACTCTTGGCTTGCTGCACACCGATTACAGAGTCAATGCCACTCATTCGATACATTTCATTGATGAGTTTATCAATCTGAGCCATAAGCACCTCTGCCGGCCCTTTATCCGGTGCGATGAAGTCCGGAGCCTTAGAGGATTCCACAGGATATGCCAATAGGTTATCTGTGCCGATAGTTATATCTTGCAATCCATTATGGTCAACAGGCATGGTTAAGATTGAGAATGTTTGATTGTAGAGTATTTGAGATAACAAGGAACCCAAGTTATACACATGGGCATTTGTTTTGGCGATTGATAGGAACTCCGGTGGCGGTAGCATATCGACCTTGCGAGATGCTCTACCAAACCATTGAACGATTGGGATTCTACCGATGTTATGCTCACCACTTGCAATGACCTTGCCACCCAATTCCTTAATCACCCAAGAATTAGGTGTCCATGTGTGGAGCCTTGTAATCTTGGAGCCATCAGAGTTGAATAAGTTGGATGTATAAGAGAAGGATTTTAACTTCCCTTTATCGTCAAATTCATAGTTCGCCACATTCTTAGGCTCAACAGCTGTGAGATATGGCATATTTCTGCTCGATAAGTTATCGGCTAATGTTTCACCGAACTCACTCACATTGTCTACTACGATATACATCACACCATACAACTTGGCCATTGTGGCATTTTGTCTGATGAACTCTTGCAGCGTAGTGCCTTGCCGGTCTACGTTGTGAATGAACTCCTCGAACATTTGAGATTTGTTATATTCCCTTTTGATATCATCCTTAAATATCGGATCTACAGAGGCATTCAAGATTGGGCCTGTGTAGTTTAGATAGTAGGCAATACTTCGTCTAAATTGAATAGACTGTGAACTCTCACGAGTGTGGGCCGTGATTGCACTACCATTGGCGAACATTCCACTTCCATAATATGCATCGTGGAGAAGTTCATATTCGCCTTGTCTTGAATTTGAATATTCTGTACCCATTCAACTTCCTTTCTAATTAATATTAATTCGGCCGCTCTTGATTTGCGGTGCATTAATCTTCTCGGCAATACCTGTTAGGGAATCCGGTGCATCATCATGAGCATTCTTGCCTTCCCTTTGGTATTTCATTACATCACTCGCAAATTGAGGCCATCTATCTCGCCAATTGCGAGGGAAATATATATGATTCATCACCCATGTGGCATTGGATTGAATGCGAGCAATCTTATTGCCACTTTGATGGAATGCATTTATAGAACATTTGTTTGAGTTATATTTATTGAGCAGTATTTCACGCACATTGCGACTGAACCCTCGCCCACCATTATTGGACTCGATATCAGCCACATTCACATTATTGCGATATAACATATCAGCTACTTCCGGCTCCGTGATTTCCATTGAGTCCTTCGTGTAGATGATATCCAATACATAGGCCTCGTTGTTATAAACACCATATGTGATGCTCGATAGATAATCGCTGCCGGTGTCTGCTGTATCTGTGTAGTTCTTGATGCATGAGAATACAGGGTTGCCATTTATATCCATAGGCACCTCATCATATGTGAGGATTTGCGGATATAAACAGCCTTTCAAATCGATAGGCACTTGCTGATAGTTAGCACTTGCGATGTCTTCACCCATCGCCCTCACTTTAGATTCGTATGAGGCTTTAGATAAGACTTCCTCGCATAGCATTGAGCCATCATCTTGCAATGCCTTCATGGTGATTACTTTTGCCTTAAACAATGGATCATCCTTAAAATGCTCAATTGCCCTTCCGGCCAAGTCATCCGATGCCCATCGTGTCATGATGATGATTATCTTGCCGCCTTCTTCCAAACGTGAAAGCATTGTATTAGTGAACCAATCCCAATGCCCTTCCTTGATGTTGGCATTATAGGCCTCCTCACTGTTCTTGATAATGTCATCGATAATCATAAGTGAGCAGCCGAAACCGGTTGCAGTACCTGTTGGCGATGTAGCTAGATAAGAGTTATTCTGACCTTCAAGGCTCCACAAATGAGCCTGTGCATCACCTACCGCCACCCTAGTGAATGGGAATATATCGGAGAATACTGTGATATCATCATCAGCCTTTGCCTCTTGGATGGAGTTCCTAACAGATTTACTGAACATTTTGGATAATGTTTCGTTATACGAGCCTGTCATTATCTTCGCTGATGGATTGTTTCCCATGTGCCACTTGGTCAGCATCTGTGCTGTTCGGCTCTTGCCGTGTCGAGGCGGAAGATTCATGATCAGCACATTATATTCATCGCCCTCTATGAAAGATTGCAACTCATTACACAACTCAACAAGATAGGCTCTATCCTTCCGATAGAAATCACCGGCCATCATGTGGCAAAAATAAAAGAACTCCCTTCTTGCGAGTTCCTTCTTTGCTGCTTGTATAATTTTTTGTTTATTCATCATCAATCAGCGCCTTTATATCAGCTGTATCGATTCCATCAAATGGATTATTCACTTCGATGTTGGCATCGACCTTCTTAGAATCTCGCCACACTTCCGGCTTGCGGTTCTTTAGCCAAAAAATCAAGGATGTAGGGTTCGGAGCCATGTCCTTTGTTACCCTTTTAACTTCCACAATCTCGCTCTTACCACTTTCCTCATCATCGATTCGCACACTTGTAACTTCATCATAGCGATATCCTAATGCACTTTTAAGCAATGCATTTTCAACTATAATATCAACTACTTCCTTGCCTCTTTTAATGGCATCGTTAAACTTGGGATATCGTTTCTTCCAATCATAGAGAGTGCCTATGTGAATGCCTATATTGTGAGCAATTTGAACATCGGTCAAGCCATCTCTTGCCCATCCCTCTAACCGAAGAAGGTTATCCTCTTCAAGCCACTTCTTATATAGCCCTTTTCGACCTGTTTCATATGTCTTTTTCTCCTTCACACACTCACCCCCATTCATGGAAATATGTAATTGAACGCAAAATACCCCATATCGGCGGTTGTAACCGATACAGGGTATCTTCGCAGTATGTGTCGTTAAGAAAGGAGGATATAAATGAAACGTGTAATTCACCTATCACCAATAACATTATAACTCTGTTCAAAAGAGGTGTATATGAACACTTTTTGAAAGGTTTCTATTGCATACAACCTTTTATAAAGCATAGGCTCCGAAGAAGTATATTGCCAAATCCTCAGTTGCTGCATTCAACCAATTATACACATTCCTTTCGCTAGTGCCACGCTTTTCAGCGATTTCAGAGATGCTTAGACTATCGATATACCTATCATGCACACAATCATAATATGGTCTATCCATTTTGATGCAGTATTCCTTATATACCTTCATCATCTCATCGATGTGATAAATAATGAGTTCAGTTCTTCGCTTGCTTGCTAGAATCGACTCTATTTGAAGGAATCCCTTCCGATTGAATACCTCGTATAGTACCGCTTGCAAGTCTGATGGTGTGAGCGTTTCTTCACTCTTAGCGATTGCATTCATACAATGCTGTTTCATCGCTACATATCCCTCTAGCAGCACAACTGTATTCTTGACCGCCTTTTCATTGCGTTTGGCCAACATATCCTCATTATGCTTTCGATACACCTCGATTGCTGTTTGTGTTGCCACCTTCACAATCTTTGATAGTTCTTCATCTGAGATTTTAAATGGTTCCGGTTCCGGTGGTTTAATATATTCCATTCATTCACCCCCAAATCAGATGCACACCATAGCTGAATAGCAATATCATAGCTAATACACCCACAATGCTTGCGATAAGCATAAATACCATAACCATCATACTAATTCGATTCACCATTTTGTGGTGATCATTGATTTGCTCTTCACTCAAATTCTTCACTTCTAACAAGCACCGCCCTTTCACTCGATTTAATTTTATATGTATGCCTTGCAGCTAGATAGAACTGATTAGGCACTCTATTATTTCTTATCAGCCATTGTCTAACTAATTTATTTAGGCCTTCCTCTAATTCATTGATTTCCTTATAACCCAATCCGTCAAGTGATGTATCATCATCAGTCCAAGATAGGATATCTTCCTCGATTTCACTTATCAATGCCCTTGTAGTGTTATATACTTTTGGCCAATACTGTCTACATTCCACGATAAAGAATGTTTTCTCCCCTACAGCCTCGGCCATTTTTATTCCCTCTCGTTTCGCTGCCGCTATTCCAATAATATGATTATCTTGGCTGAAATCCATTTTAGTCGGATCCATGTGAGGAATATATGTTGTATTCATGGCTTTCCCCCTTCCGCCAATCGAACCTCATAAGCCTTTGCCACCATATTCTCTACAGGATTTTTATTACTCTTACTCCACGAAGTTCTTCCGCCGGTATATACATATACATCGCCATTCTCGTATTTGGCAAAATGAAGTGAGTACCATATCCCACCATCATATAATTTCGCATATACAGGTGTATCAGTTGCGACATTACTCCAATCTGTGATGCCTAGATATTTGCCAACATCAAGATGGTTGGGTTCATTAAAAATCGGAACCAAATCAGCAATCAGATTGATTTTATATCTAGTTACATCGCTATAATCCCACTTGCCATCCTCATATTTTGGCAGCTTATTAACACCAAGATATCTGCCGGCATGGGAATCCCACACAATATATTTAAGTCCTTTATCATACAAGTAGCGTAACAGCCACTCTCTACCTTCTCGATTTGATATCATACTAACCCCCTAGTGTTGGGCATTCACATACCCAATCCCATAACTCCTGTTTCTTGAATTCCTCAATCTTATAACTCAACTGTTCACCATTGCGACTGAACTCAAATTCCTCTGTGAACAGCATTCCTTTTTCATAACACTTCCCTCTGATATCTATATGGTATTTCTTAGCGATCGCAGAGTACTCATCCTGATTAATTTGCCATGCGTGTCTGACCTTAGCTGCAAAGATAACAAAACCATCATCGATTTCGATATCACTCGTTGCCTCCGGCACATCATAAGGACTGATATATGACCGATTCATAGATTTGAACCATGCAGCATATGGCGGCATATTTGGCTCCAATATATCATTATTGATTGTAGGCAATGAGCCATCGAACTCACCTTTTATGAAATTACATATTTCTTCCGGTGTTCCTCTAAACTTAACCCAACCTTCACACCAATTTGCCATTTATATCACCTCTATTTCAAATGTACTCGCAGCAATCTTTCAACTTTTCTCAGATGAGGGATAGGAGTATTTACATATATGATGGATATAATATCACTTGCCTCATATACTCTGTATATGCCACATTCTTTCAATCTGATAAACGTGCGATAATGCCTTTCATCAGCTATCATCTTGGCATATTCCACAGCATTCTTTAGTTGGTCATTATCTATTCCCTCGATGCAAGTCAAAGTCAATTCCGGCTTTCCAACAGGAACACCTCTGATCATGAACTCTTCGATACCATATTTCCATAAATCGCTAACACTCAGCATCACATATCACCATCTTTTTTTGCTTTCACTAATCAATCTATACAATTCATGTTTCACAAATAATCTTGTATGTTCAACACTAGCATCAAGCTGCTCCATAAATATTTTTGTTGCTGTGGCTACAAAAGATAAATCAACTCTTACATGATGCCCTTTGTAACTCCATATATATCCGTCAACTCTCGCATATCTGTCTAAAGGGTTGATAGTGAAATCACACTCCGGAACTACAATATCATTCCCCATAACGATAGTTAGCGCAAATCTTAACGATTGCAAATCTAATGTATTTTCACTCATAATCGCACCTTATACATCCTCAATCATCATTTCAGCTACTGCAATCACACCAACTGCGATTGTCATCACCACAAACGAGCGGCACACAGCCTCGAATCCAACTCCAAATAAACCGATAAGCCACAGCATCATTGCAATGCACAATGATATCGCTGCCACTAGAGCAACGATTCCGGCCATTACACACAAAATTACTGCAAAATCATTCATACAATTTCCCTTTCTACTGCCATAATATGCTTACCTATTTCAGCCACAACATTCACACTCACAGCGTTGCCGGCCTGTTTATATAATTGGCTATTACTATTCACAGCAGCAGCCTTATCGAACTGCTCATCCGTGAACCCTTGCAATCGCCAACACTCTCTCGGAGTCAATTTCCGAATATACACCTTCGAGCCATCATCTAGCACAACACCGAGATTGTCGCTAGTTGTTAAGGTGTTGGCTCGTTGCGGTTGCACTCGGCCCCTTCGAGTTTCACTATTCGGATATGCTAGGTCTACACCATCGCCATGATATGCCATTGCATATCCTTGCTTATTGGCTGTTTTGATTAAAAGTCCATGTCTGTCTTGACCGGTAAGAGTGAAAGCCGGCTCACCAACTTCCTTCAATCTTCTTCCGTTTTGTCTTTTCTCCAATCTATCCGGAGTTAAACAGGCTTGAACACTTACATCGTTGAATTGATATAATCCTGTTTTGGCACCCATGCCACCACCTAATGCAGATAGTGTGCAGCTTACACCACTCGGATCATAGACTCGCATTCCTTGTGAGTCGCCTATAACTTGCTTAATAACTGCATCGTTTTTTCTGGGGATAGGAAGTAACTCTCTTCCACCTGTTTCTCCAAGATATCCAACAAGGTAGACACGCTCCCTATTTTGTGGGAGTCCATAGTCTTTGGTGTTGTACACTTTCCATTCGATACTATACCCTCTTTCTGCCATTTCACTAACAACGGTGAGGAACCCGCCCCCCCTGTCGATAGATAGCAAATTCTTAACGTTTTCACACACAAGCCATTTGGGTTTATTTTCTTCGCATTCATTTAATAACCTCATAATCTCAAAAAACAATCCACTTCTAGTGCCTTCTTTAATTCCATTTTGTTTACCGGCAATGCTAACATCTTGGCAAGGGAACCCAAATGCCCATAAATCAGCCTTTGGCAAATCCTTTCCCTTAACCTTTGTTACATCGCTACCGAACCACACATTATCTGTATCGTACATTGCTCGATATGATGCTTGCGCAAATTTATCGAACTCGCACCACCCAACACATTCCATGCCGGCCTTTTCTAATCCGCTGTGGAATCCACCAATTCCACTAAAGAAATCAATAAATTTCATATATCTCCTCTAGTACAATTTTCTATATTTAAACCTTCGAGCAATCCGCCCATCTTTATGTTTCATATAAGCGACCATATCGCCATCGAAGTTCTTGATAACTCGTTGTGCTGCGATATATTCGCTATATTGGATATAGGCATCACATTTGCCATGACACCCCACTTCTCTAAATTCGCAATCCTTACATGGTGATTTCGACATATATCATTCACCATCACTCTCCAATTGCTCGATTTTATCCAATAAATCAAATACCTCATCACTTGTTAAAAATCCGATCACATCATCTGTGATTGGTGTGTCATAACAAAGTTCATCATGATGCAATACCGCCAATTCATAAGGTTTTGCATCATTGCAACAAGCAATCTCACCGGTAATTACAGATGCGCCATATCCGTTATCAAACTTGAACCACCATTGTTCGCCGTTATGTCGTTCTTTATGTTTATATAGTCCATTATGTACCTGAAAACATTTGTATTCTTTTATTTTCAATTTCTTTTTTTCCGGCACTTCCCTACATTCAAGCAAGCACATTGATGGATTTAATGTGATGAAATTTCCTGTTTGATCATCTACAAATGCAACTACATTTGTATTTCCAAGAGCAACATTTTCCAATGCTCTTTTATAATTTTCCATTTCTGAGCCACCACCATATGCGAATGTGCTTGTACAATAATCTTTACCGGCTCCGTGGAGCATAACTTCTATTGCTAACATTTCAAACCTCTACTTTCCTGTGCTGCCAAATCCACCCTTGCGGCACTCCTTGATATCATCCGCATCATTTACAGTTGTGCCATATGGTGTGAATATTCCTTGAACCAATCTTTCGCCTTCCTTCACATAGAATGGAACCTTGCCCATATTGATGAGAGGAATCATAATGTGTCCTTCATTCTTCTCGTTGTTGTAATAGTCAGCATCGATGATGCCTTGACCATGAATGAGGCAAACTTTATTATTGATTGCTACGCTGCTGCGCATATGTAGTCCTAGATACTTATCACTATCAATTTGGCATTTTAACCCTGTAGGCACTAGAACCACATCAAATGGATTAATCACCATATTTGCAGCTGCACAGATATCATATCCGGCACTTAATTCACTTTGTCGAGTTGGCAACTTAATGCCTTTATGTTTATAATCCTCTACGATTTCAAATTTGTTCATTTTTTCGTTTCATCTCCCTATTTCTAGCTGCTAACTTATTGCCACACGCTCTGCCACAGGTCAACTTTGTGGATGACTTGTAAGGAACATCAAATACTGCTCCACAGATTACGCAATGACGAGTGGTGAAAGGGATAATATCCCCTTTTCTGTTGTTGAATTTATATCTAACCGGTGTGAGATGCGTTTCATTCATCGGTGCGCTATTCCACACCGGCAAATGTTCCAAGAAGTTTGGAATCTTATTTCTGAAACGATCATGCACCGCTTTTCCGGTTGTAATAGTCATGTGTGTGGTTTCCTTTCCTCTAATCCTCAACTACCATGAGGCGCTTTTTAAGGTCGATTTCATTGACATATATTTCTTGCACCCCATCGATATCGTGGACTTCCGGACAATCGATGCTGAGATAATCGTTCAAATCATCTTCGATTTGTTCTGCTTTGCATTGTGCATCCTCTAATGATTTGGCTCTCACTACCACATCAACATCGAGTGTGCCTCTGTATCTAACACGAAATTCATTCATAACTTGAATCCCTTCTTTCTGTAATCCAAATATGATATAGAGGTGGGATATCGTTTCTTCTTCGATATCCCTTTATTCTTAGGCTTGCTCACCTTCGGCCTTTTGGTGGTGTCGCACCTTCTTGCCTTTAGCTGATGCAATACACTTTCATCGCTCGCTGCATTGATAGTAATCTCTACACGAGGGTTTTCTTTGTCGAACCCCACTATATGGGAGCCATTATAATCGGCAATCCACATATCATCCGAGATTATCGCTGCATCTTGCAGAATGTCGCTTGTGGCTTGCAGTAATCCAACGAGATCCGGCCAACTTCTCCAATCTGCTAAATAGTAGCGGCAACAGATTGAGATAGGCCCATCATAGGACTTCACTAGGTTAAGATTGTTTAATTGCTCTAACGCTAATTTTTGATAACTTAAAAATGCTTTTGATGGTATGAGTTTCATGTTATTGTCAATCTTAACTATCCGACTTCCGTTCTTTTTGGTTCGTGGTGAACCATAAATTACTACATCCACATTGCACCTCTATATTTCTGCTTTAATTTTCTAATTCTATGCCCTAAATTTAACCGCTGAGGCTTGTCTAACATTTCCCTCGATAGAATTATCGTTGAGATTTAAAACTCGCCTTATAGAACGTTTAAATCAACTAAGCGGTTTATCCACCCCCTCATCGAACTCGCTTGTAATTTCAGCGAACTTTTCGGCAAATGCCTCGATGCCATCCACTCCGACCTTTGCTGCGGTGAATCCAATGGCCATTTCATCGAAGAATTGTTTCTTATCCGCATCATCAATCATGGATTCATATATCACCTGTGTGGCAGCTGCACATAAGGCAATCGCCACCGATGTGGCACTTCCCCATTCGCCTTCTTTGTATTTAATTTTGAGATTATGGTTCTTTTCTTTGATTTTGATTTTTCTCATCTGTGGGATGCTCCTTTGAATATTGCCTCTTCATATTCACCTCTGAGGCGATCATATACTCGTTGTGTGTAATGGTTCTTAGTCCAATCATCACTATAATTTGTTGTTAGAATGATGGGTTTCATTCTGTTGTAGCGGTCGATAATAATATCATCAACCTTTGCTGCTACCCACTCGGATTTGCCATATTCGGCACCGAAGTCATCGAGCAGCAGAATTGGAATGCTCCTCACCTTCCTCTCGAAATCGATATATATATCGCTTGGGCCTTTAGATAATGCAAGCATCGTATCGAGTAGGCTCGGCATGGATATCATCATTCCACCTTTTCCCATATCGATAGCCTTCTTCAACACGCTCACAGCGATTGAAGTCTTACCGGTTCCGGCCGGCCCTCTTAGGATTAACCCTTTGCCACTATCAAGATTGTATTTGAGGTTATCTGCATAGGCTTTCACAATCGCATATGCCTCTTTATTCTCTGCCGGAAATGTTCCGTGTTCACGCAGCCAATCAAATGACATGGATGCATATCGTTTGGGGATTCCGGCAATGTCATAGGTTCTTGACTTATCCTCATGAACCACAATCGGTTTCTCATAGATTGGTTGAAAGAACTCATATTTAGGTGGTTCCGTGAACCCTCTCGGATTCTTTGTCCCAATCGACTTGTTCATCTTTTTTCGCAGATTTTCGATCATCTGCGTAGGATTGTATTTTTCTATTTTTCAACACCCCTTCAATGTATTTCACATTGGTTGTGCCTTTAGCCTTAGCCACTTCCAATGCACTCAATACTTCATCAACCCCATATTCAAGAACTAGACTTTCAAGAACTTCCATTAAATAAGAAGAGATATCACCAAAGTTATTAATCCAATTATTGAATACAGGCTGCATGAAACTCTTTTCTTTACTTTTATTTACTTTACTTTCTATTTCCTTTACTTTACTTTGTTCATTTTGGTATACATTAACCCTAGTTTCTGCAACATTAACCCTAGTTTCTGCAACATTAACCCTAGTTTCTGTATGCATTATGTCTGCATTAACTAGGTTAATGTCAGCATTAATTTTTACCGATTTTCTTCGCTCGGTGATTTTAAGGTACCTATTTTGTATACCTTCGGATGTTAGGATGCGAAAATTGTCATATATTTTAAATGAGAATAATCCCACTTCACACGCTCTATTGATAACCTGTTTCACATAATCTGCATCGAGATTCGTATCAAGTGCAACGAGTGAAATCTCATCGTCCTTAATGCTCATGAAGTAACCTTCATCCTTATATATCGCAGCGAATATATATATCAGCACAGCGATTGAGGCCGCCCCATGCGAAAGCATGATTTTTCGTATCTTCAAGTCGCTCAAAAATCCTACATCGAGTGGGAAATACTCAACCCCCTTCGCCTTTGGTCTAGCCATTAAATCCACCTTCCTAGAACTTCACATATTCCTTAGATCTGCCCATCTTCAAATATCCGATTTGAAGAGCGTAATCAATCATGCTTTTTACATCATTAGCCGGCACCTTTGTGCGTTTCTCGGTCAGTACGAAGAATAACGGATTATAAGGAATTGGTGAGCCATTCGATTTCAACGCATTCGCTTTGATTGAATCCTTAACAGTAACCCATGCGGAGCCAAACTGTTGCAGCATCATATCTTCATTGTTCATCTTTTACATCCTCACTTCCGATTAAATCCTTCAATGATACAACTTCCGTATTGCAGCAAGTACAAACAAAGCAATAGATGGAATATAGTTCATCGATGATTGGCTGCTTAGATTGGTAAGCACCATTTTCTTTTGCAAGTGCCTTGATTCGCATCAATAACACCGCTTTTACTGTTACATCGAACTCATGATTCATTTTGATATCCTTTCTTTTAACACTTTCATCACTTCTGCTGCTTGCGAGCCATGTGCCATTTCGTGGCATTCCCTACACAAACAGGCTAAATTTTCAAGATTCGACAAACCACCTCGACCACGGAACAGGATATGATGCACTTCCGATGCCATCGCACCGCACAGCACACATAATCCTTGATCACGTTCAATGGCCTGTGGTCGAGTCTTTTTATATAAGGCCTCATCAGCCTTCTTTCGGCTGTTCATCTTCCCACCTATCGAGGAGTGAATTGATATAGCTGCTATCCTCTAGTGCTATGCCTAGCTGATTGCATTCTGTAACCAAGCTATCAATCAACCTTGCCATCTGCTTAGTGTCATATGATGAGGAACCCATATATAGGAATAGGACTGTGGTTCCTTCGATTTTGGCACTTTCGCCCATATCCTCAGCGAACCACCCCAATCCATTCCGGCTCCATCTATCCATGATTTTCTGTTTAGCACTCGGCAACACCAACACTCGCTCAAATACACCGCATTCTCTGATGGCTCGTTTATATACATCGACCTTCGATATATAGCCATTCTTGGAGAGTTCTTTTGCGATTTTCTCGCAAAGAACCCAACAGAATGCATTGGCATTCAAGCTGCGAGATTTGGACTTCTTCTTAATTTCGATAGAATACTCAACATCCTTATCGATTTCAGCGAGTTCATTATCTCGTGGAGCCGGCATCATCACCATTACTCCGATAGGGGATTTGAAGGTTTCAATGCCTTTTGTATGCCATTTCATTAGTAGCTATTCACCCAAGCCTTTAACTGTTGAATTTCACTCAAATCTAATTGAGTGCTAATTTTATTGAAGGTAGCTTTCGTATATTTGGCCAAATCAGATTTCTCAATGCCTTTGGCTGTTGCTAACTCAACAACTTCATTCAAGGCTTGAATTGTAACCTCGGATACATTATTGCTGTTGCCATCGTCATCCTCTTCCCACGCAACTCCGAGGATTGAAGAGAGGCTATATCTTCGGCCATACGTTACAACGCTACCGACACCTTGCGGATCTTTCTTAACCAATGGCAATGTGAAAGGTTCTGCCTCAATCCACTCGCCACTTTCATGCAATAAACGTGTGGTTACAGTTACAGTTCCCTCAGAGGTTTCCGGAATTTGTAAGAATGAGATGCCATTCTTTGCCAATATAGGGCGAACAGCTTGCAGCAATGCATCGAGGGTTACATATTTGCTTTTTAGAAATTCGTTCTTCTTATTGCGTTCCGGATCCGACACATCCGCTTGAAATTTAGCTAATGCCTTTGAGATTTCAACGAGTGATTCACTATGTTTCATTAGATTCTGCTCCATTCCACACCGATATTATTCAAAGTATCTTCGATGATTTTGCGTTGAGATTCAGTCGCTTTCACCACATATGTTGTGCGGATAGCTTGTTCTATTTCCTCGAATGCCACAGGTTTTTGTGGGAGTGGAAGTTCTACCGCTACAGGTTCCAACTTCTCAACATCGACTGTGTGAGCCTTAGCAGCTTGCATCTCGATTTCCAATCGTTTATCGAACTCATCGGCGAGATATCCATCTAATTCTGAGATAGAAACATTCATAACCTTATGAGCCACATCATCGAAGGTGATTGGTGTATTCAATTCATATTGAGAGTTGAATATATCAATCTTTAATTTGACCATTTCTTCCTTCTCTGCTCGCATTTTTGTGAGTTCATCATCGTTATTTTGCTGCGATAAGAGTTCATTCATTGCAGAGTCAATGGCACTTGCTGTGGCATCAATTTTGGCTGTTTTGTTTTGCCACCATTTTGGATCAGCTACAAATCGATTGCGATATTCCTCACGAATACCAAGAGCCTCGAACTTATCTCGAATCATATTCATTACTAATTCTTTGCGTTTCTCGGTTTCGATATTCTCGAACTCTTGAATCTGATTGGAGATTGGAGCCTCTACTCGGCTGACTACAGCAAGAACCTGTTCAAGTTCAGCGGAGAACACGTTGTAAGGTTCTTTCAATAATCGTTTTTGCTCTGTGCCGAATCGCTGCAAGTGTGTGCGAACACTCACGATTTCACGAAGGACACCCTTCATTTCTTTTAAATTGTCTTGTGTAACTACAAGATTGTTATATTTTGCTAGTTTCTCCTCTAAATATTTGGAGATTTCCTCATTGTTCCATACCGCTCTGCCTACAGATTGAATCAATTGAGGCTCTACATTTTTTATTACTCGAATATCAGTCATTTCCATGTGTGTGGTTTCCTTTCTTTACAATTCATATCGGATGACTTAAAATATAGGTGTGTGGTTGCCTTTCTTGTAATTCGCAAGAAGGCTGAGTGCTATTTCTCCTTTTGAGAAATGGCACTTTTTTATTTTGCGATGAATATCACCAAATTAATAACAGCAACAGCCATTGTGATAGTGAAGATTGTGGCTGCCAATATATTGATAACTTTATCTACCATAGATATTCCCCTGTAACCCACCAATAAGAGATGCCGAAGAATAAAAACAGCGTGAATGCTGTGAATACTAGCATTTCAAATGTGCTTGGTTCGTTGTTTCGCAGCGCTCTTCGTTTGGCTCGTTTTTCCGCCGCTCTCAATCTGTGAATCCTCATTTTTATATTTCCTCTCTTTCCACTCCTCAAACGCTGCTATGTTTTGAGGGTTACTGTAAAATTTGTATATTTCATCAATGAGCAATGTCATAAATTCACACCCTTATAACGATTAATGAAATATAATTGCCCTTTGCCTGTTACTTTTGGAGTTTTACTTAGGCTTACTCTTCCGTCTGAATGAGTTATAGCTGTTTCTTTAATTCTGAAAAGACCTAACTCCATAGATCGCTGTGTTGGCATATTGTAAGAGCCGCCTTTTCTTGAAATTAGATAACCCTCATTTCTTAACCGCTCAAATAACCTGTTTTGTCCAATGTTGTGGCCATTTTGGTTTAAGAGTTTCGCTAGATCACCGATTAAAATATCGGTATCGCTAGTACTTACTGCATCGGCGAATAATACTTTCGGTTTCTGTTCCTCTAGCAACGCTCTTGTTTGGTTATGTGCCTCAATTTCGTTGGCGTATGCTTTTAAGGCATCCGGCAACGTTCTAGGGATATTCATGCTATACATTCCGTATTTTCGTAAACTGGGTAGTACCTCGTGTGTTATCCAACGTTTAAACTCTTTCGCCTCCGGCTTTCTACTAGATAGCACCAAACTATATAAGCCATATTCATTGACTACATTGGCCTCGCCTTGACGACCTAAATTCAACTTAGACCGTTCGTCATCGTCTAATCTTTGCAGCGCCATAGTTGGGTTTGTATGTTCCAAACAATCACATACATCTTTAGCTACAAACCATGGTTCATTATCTTGTAAGATAATCCGCACATTCCCAAACATTGCATTGTTAAATACTTGTAATTCGTTCATTTTTTCACGCTCCTTTCTGTCTATTACTCTTTTTTGAGTAATACCTCAGTACTACATTAATTCTGTAATGGACACATTAAAGCATTCAGCTAACTTTTTGAGGCTGCTCACGTTCGCTGAGTTTTTGCCTCGTAACCATTGACCGACAGCCGCTTGGGATAAGCCGGTTCTTTTGGCTACTGCATAAGCGCTCATATTTTGCTCGTGCATCAATTCTTTAATTCGTTCCAAATTCATTGCTTTATCACCTTCCTTTTGGTAGAATGAAATTACTAAACTTTTACTTAGCAAAATAATAGCATTTGCATTGCTATGTTTTTGCGTTGCTCTGTGATTACATATTACAACGCAAATGCTACTATGTCCAATTAACAGTTTATAAAAATTATTATTTTTTTCTTAAATAAAATAAGGTGAGCATATGGCATTCGATAATATATTTGTAATCATGAAGGAACGAGGCCTTACAGCTTATAGAGTTTCAAAAGATACAGGTATCTCACAGGCCTCTATAGCGGATTGGCGAAAAGGCCGCTCAAAACCCAAGATTGATAAACTCAAAATATTAGCGGAGTATTTTGGTGTATCATTGGCATCACTAACAGGGGAAAGCAACGAAATTGATGATACTCAACAAATACAAGCACCCAATGGATACTATGTAGACAAAGAAACGGCCGAATATGCTGAAATGTTACGGACTCGCCCTAGTGCTAGACTTCTATTTTCGGCTGCGAAAGATATATCAAAAGAGGATATGCAAAAGGCGGTCGAGTATATTGAGTTTTTAAAATCTAAAAATAAATAATGGTATCCATCAAAACGTGGATACCATAAATGGGGAGTGTGTTGTGTTGGTAGTAAACATAATTTACTGCGATTTACCATGTGTTAAGGCCGTATCAGAAGAAACGGAAGATATAGATACTCATAATATCTATATAAATAAAAATCTCCCTCATGGTCGCATGAGGGAGGAAATTAAACATGAATTAATGCATATTATTAATGATGATTTTTACTTGGATGAACACGTGAATCTTGTCGAACAAATGGTTCGTAGGTCAAATATAGACGATTCGGAATTAGAAAATATAGACTTTTATCATCATTTTAATGTGTAATTATAAATAAAGGGAGAATTTACTATGAAAAAATTGATTATCTCATCTCTGATATTATCTATGTTGGCCATTCCATCAATGGCAGAGAGTCTATATGCACCATTCGTGCCGGCCTACACCGCATCAAATGGAGCAGTTGTTAGTGTGAAATCTGATTTGGATGTGATTAATTATAAGAATAATTATGTGGAGATACTTCTACAGACAGAAATCAATGATCCATCAAAGCCTTATATCACTCGCAAGATGAATCATTTTTATTATGCGCTAGATCCTAGAGGCTCCGGCATCCCATATTCTGTTTTGTATCGAGTAGATAGATACACGCACATTGCAAGAAACTCCGCCACAGTTTTAGATGGTTCTGTTACACCTACAATGATAGTGCCTCTTGCTGAAAGTTCAGACGAATATAAACTTTCAACATATGCCTTCAAGTTCGCTGTTGAAAGCGGTAAGATGGCGAAAGCAAAGGCAAAGAGCAAATAAAAAAAGGCCCTATTAAGGGCCTTTCTTTCTAACTAAAATAAAATAACCGCCGATGTATACGTTCGGCGGTTATCTGATAACACATGTCTAATCTTCTCTAATGCAATTATATCATTAAAAGGAACATTACACAATGAATAGTTTAAAAGCTGTAATATACGCAAGATACTCATCAGATAAGCAACGAGATGAATCTATCGAAGGGCAAATTCGTGAATGCAGAGCCTTTGCAGAGCGTGAAGGCATTATTATAACAGGCATCTACACAGATAAGGCCCTCTCCGCTCGCACAGACAATCGTCCGGAGTTTCTCCAAATGATAGAGGATTCAAAGAAACACCTATTTGATTATGTGCTAGTCTATCAGCTAGATAGATTCAGTCGCAGCAGAGAGGATAGTGCGGTTTATAAAGCTATATTGAAGAAAAATGGTGTTAAGGTAGTAAGTGCGAAGGAGAATATCACCAATGATCCGGCCGGCATCATTTTGGAATCTGTACTCGAAGGAATGGCGGAATATTACTCCGCTGAACTATCCCAAAAGGTTAGACGAGGAATGACAGATAATGCCCTTCAAGGCAAGGTCAATGGAACACCTACTCCTTTGGGCTATGATAAGACAGAGGATAAGCACCTCATCATCAATGAGCGTGAGGCTCGTATCGTGCAAACTATATTTGACCTTTACATCAAAGGCCACTCTATCCCCTCTATATGCTCGCATTTAGATGCTAAAGGCTATTTATCCAAGCATGGCTCTAAATTCTCTTATGCGGTAGTTAGGCGGATATTGAGCAATGAGAAATACATCGGCACGATGCGGTGGAATGATATTGTCATCGAAAATGCTATCCCTTCCATCATCTCAAAGGAGATATTCGACAAAGTGCAGCACGAAAAAGGTCATAGAATTAAGAAAAAAGGTGCTAGGAGCGAGTTTTATAATTTATGCGGTAAAATATATTGCGGTAAGTGTGGCGGTCATTACACAGGCAATACAGCCACATCACACACAGGCGCAAAGCATCACTATTACAGCTGCACAAACAGACGAAAACATAAGACTTGCACAGGCAAGAATATCAAGCGTGATATTTTAGAGGATATCATCATCAATAAGACCATTCATATCTTAAATGAACCCAACACTATCGCTCAATTGGCCAAAATGGCCACAGAGGCAAGCAGCACGATGCTAGGTGATGCAGAACTCGAATTGAAACACATTGATGCTCGCATCAAGGAATTGCAATCAGAATTAGAGAATTATATGAAAGCCATCGCAAAGGGATTCATTTCCGATACATTACAGACTCAAATCGAAAATGCAGAGGCGGAACTTCAAGACCATATGACACGCAAGACGAACCATGAAATCAAGGCACATCCTATCAAGCTAACAGCGGAGCATATTGAGTTCTTCCTTTACAAAATGGCAAAAGAAAACCCTACCACCAACACAGGCAGAGCGAGGATTCTCGACACGTTCATTCACTCTGCGACCATATATGATGATAGGGTTGAAATAACCTTCAACTACAACAATGACCTACCCCAATTTAAAGGACAGGTCATTGATGGTTCGTTTTCAGTTGATGTGGTGGACCACCAGGGGTTCGAACCCTGGACACCCTGATTAAGAGTCAGGTGCTC
>OBRJ01000299.1_pt1 | contig 35349 bp, 25 predicted proteins | sample 1494831 | NCBI WGS metagenome assembly OBRJ01 (sample SAMEA3360658, study PRJEB22359) | human gut metagenome | biome: ENVO:urban biome; feature: ENVO:human-associated habitat; material: ENVO:feces | place: Bangladesh | collected 2011
TTGTTTTTTTGCTGTGTTTTTATAGCCTTGAACCGAACAAAATAAGAATAACGGCGCTGATATTCTCCCAATGCATCTTAGTATCTCTGGCGTCCCCTGAATATATGCTCCAATATGGTCAAGTATCATTGTTAAAAGTGCAATTATTTTTAAAGTAAATATCGACATACAAATCATCCTCCCTTAACTCAATATAAAAAAGAGCTCTTTTCAGAGCTCCTTTTTATATTATCCTTCATCAATCCAACCACTAAAATGGCTAGGTGCCTTGAATTCAATAAAAACTCTATCCCCTGTCTTTAAACTACTAATAGAAATATTTTTTGTTATTTGTCCTTTAACAGTTACACTTTTCAGTTTCTTATCTGTACCAATTGCAGGGCTTTTATAAACAACTACATCCAGAGATTCAGCGTTACTTCCCTTTAAATTCTTAACCTGAATATCATAAGCTGTACAACCAATAAAACTATAATTGGTGTATAACGATTCATTCGCTGCTTGTCCAGAAAACTTATACTTTCCTAAGGAAGCAATGTCATATGTTTCAAAATAGCCAGGTTTAGATGTAGTTCTTGTCTCAATTCCTGTATTAGTTCCCGGCTTAAATGGAGAAACACCAATATTTTCATCTGCAGCAAATGCAGGGACACAAGTGGCAACCATTGCCAAGACCATTGTACCTACACATAATATTTTCTTCATTATAAAATTCCACCTTTCTCAAATACTTTTATATTCTTGTTCACTTTTGTCAATATCAGTCCATCACTCTCCTTAATTGTTAAAACCCCGTTGAAAAGCTTTTCATAAATGGCTTTATCTATATATGTATTCAAATCTGCAAAAAGTGACATTTTTTATATCTTTTAATATTTCTTAATTCTACCCGCTGCTATTTTTTAATTTAAAACACCTCCGGTCTACCAACCAACGTAAACCCAACTCGTCCCGTCACCACAACGCCATTCAGAGAACAATGCACAATCAGCACATTCCCCTCTCCGTCATAGCCTGCCACAATCCCCACATGGCCTAAATCGGGATAAAACACCAAATCCCCGGGCTGTGCCTCCGCCCAGCTTATTTTCCTGCAATAGCTGTACTGACTTCTTGCTCCGCCGCCATGACCGACCACAACACCGAAGGTATTGTTGAATACCCAATCCACAAATCCCGAACAATCCAAGCCATAAGGAATGGTCATTCCCGTTGTATTGCTGCCTGCGGCGGTTACCTTCTTCGGCGTGCCCCATCTGCTGTCCCAACCGATAGCTGATGATTTTCCACCCCAAAAATAGCTTACCTTTCCCACAAGGGAAAATGCCGTTTTGACGGTTGCTTTTCGTTTTTCAGAAACAGCTTCGGGAAAGTTATCCAATATATCCCTTAAAGCCGCATCACTGATTTCTACGTTATTTCCGGTTACATCCATTGCCCCAATGAGTTCGGACAGCATTTGTGCATACTCAGGCTTGAGCAGCTCCTCCGCTGACTGCTTTTGATACTTTGTAAAATCATAAAATTCATACATATCACTGCATTTCTTACTTGTCAGTGTAATATGCAGCTTGATTTTTACCGTCTTTTTCCCATTATGGCGGCGAATAATCTTCTCCGTCCGATAAGTCAGCTCATTCATATCCCAAAAGGTTTCCTTTAGCAGCTTTTCCCGTTTCTCATCCATCGTAACCACATCAAGAGCATGATTTTTGTCCCCCGAAACCCTTGCGGAAAACACCGCAACCACATCCGTCCAGTTGCTAATCAAAAGCTCACTGCCGCCATCTGGCAGACAATGATACACGATACTGTCATAGGCAACACTCTTTTCAATCTCCCTTACCCTTTGATTAAATTCATAATTCGTTTCCGCAACAATCTGTGCCACCTGTTTTGTCCCCTCGGTATGATCAAATGCAGAAAAGAAAATGCCGAAGGAAGTGGAAACAACCGCCATCACCGCCGCAATGATTACGAATATCACCAGAGCCGCACCCATACCACCCAATGCCGCCAAAATGCTCTTTACAAAGGCTTGTGCCGTATGTATCACCGCCTTGGATAACCGTTCGGAAAACTTCGCCGCCTTCGCATTGATTTTTGCCGTCTCCCTCTCATTGATAAACCGCTCCTTCAGCTTATGTTTGATAAAAGACCGCCGCTGTGTGTTATATTCTCTTTTTCGGTTGGTGTCCTCCAAAGACTTATGGAAACGTCTGTCTTTTGTATAGATAGCTTGGTTTAAATCTTTTTTATTACTCTGCGGATTGTTTTCCCTTTCTATCTGCAAAAAAGATTTCGGCTGATATGAATATCCTTCTTCCGTCACAATCGGAGCCGAATAATGTTTCTTTTCAAGTGTTTTCTTTTTCTTCTCCTGCAAAAATTTCTTTTTTAGGCGTACAATGCCGACATTCCGCCGAACCTCCATAACCCTTCGGGAATCTCGCTTTACTTTTCTTCTCTTGGCGGCTTTATCAACGGTATCTCGCTTTCTCTGTAAATCATCCCTTGTCCGCACCGCAGGTTTTACACGCTCTCTGTGTCTCTCCCTTTTCTTATCTGTTTTTCTGCTTTTTGCCTTACGGATTGCATACTCGGATACATAAACCACATCTGTTTCCATCTCCTCTTGAGAATCATCAGATGCTTCATGAAAAACACTCTCCGATTTTTGTCTTGCGTTTCTCGCCGTTTCCCGTATAAAAGCAGACTGCAAGGCTTTATTCCTCGCTCCTGTCGGTGTTTTTTTCACAGAATCCTTGGTTTTTATGACTTCTTCTTTTCCTTTCCATTCTCTTTTCTTCATCAGCACCTTACCTCCACACAAAAAAACAGCAGGCAGAAAAAATCTGCCTGCCATGTATTATTTATCCTCCGGTTTTGTTGTCATCAGCTCATACAGCTTGGTATCCTTCGGAAACTGATTTACAAAAGGCACCATTGCCTCGCCCACCTTTAACAGCCCTTGTCCGACGGGCGTATTTTCGATATGCTTCATTTGATTCACAGAGATATGAAACAGCTCCGCCAAATCAATCCTATCCGCAGGTGCTTGGTTAAGCAGTATCAGAAATTCGCTGTTGGAGAACATATTTCTTGCCGTAACAGAGTGCAAACAATCGCTGACATTCTGCGTAATGCCTGTTGCCAATGCACCATATTTGCGAAAGCGTTTCCAACTTTCCGAAAGAAAATTTGCACTGTATTCATTTGCAAAAAACAGATACACCTCATCAATATAAACCCATATGCGTTTGCCCTTTTTCCGGTTCTCCATCACTCGGTTCATAATAGAATCCAGCATAATCAGCATACCTACGGACTTTAGCTGTTTCCCCAAATCCAAAATATCAAAGCACACAATGCGGTTTTTCATATCCACGTTGGTCTGATAGGAAAATACATTTAAACTGCCCTCTGTGAATAATTCCAAAGCAAGTGCAATTTCCTTTGCCAAGGGCTCCTCCTGCCGCAAAAGCTCCCTTCTTAGCTCCTTTAATGTCGGCGGCTCACCTGTATAGCTTTTGATGTACTCCTGATACACATTTTTCACACATCTGTCCACAATGGAATTTGCCGCACCTTCCACTCTGCCGTTATTCACACTTTCATACAGGGACATAACAAAGCTTGATTTCAATGTAATCGGGTTGTCTCCTTCGCCGTATTCCCTCGACATATCCAGTGCATTGATGTGATTTTTGCTGTCCGGTGCAAAACGGATTACCTCGCCATTCAGAGAGCGAATCAGTGGTTCATACTCCCGCTCGGGATCTACCACAAGAATATCGTCATCGGTGGAAAGTGCCACAAAGGCAAGCTCTTCCTTGGCAATAAAAGATTTCCCCGAACCGGAAACCCCAAGGATAAAGGCATTGCCGTTTTGGAGATTTTTTCGGTTGCACATGATAAGGTTGCGGCTGATACCGTTCACACCGTAAAAAATACCGCCTTTATCCCGTATCTCCTGTACGGAAAACGGATGCAGTGCGGTAATACTCCTTGAGGTCATCGTTCTTAAAGCGTGTATTTTTCTCATGCCGTAAGGAAGAACCGTTTTCAATCCGTCCTCCTGCTGCCACCGCAAAACAGAAAGCGTACTGAATTTAGATTTTACGGTGCTGACAAGAGATTCCGTATCGGCATTGAGCTGTTCCATATCGTCAGCCGTATGTACCACCGTCAACAGTGCAAACATCATTCTTTCATCCCGCATTGTAATATCATCCAGAAAATCCTCGATTTCCTCTCGCATTTGCCGAAGGTCATAAGGAATATTGGCACTGAAATTGTAGTTGTCATTCTGCTTTCTCTGCCATCTGGTTACGTCCGTCTCCACAGAAAGCAGCTTGTTCTGCACCTCTTTTACCGCCTCATCCGTCGGAATCGGCAGAATATCAATAGAAAGCATGATATTTTTTGAAACATCCGCCATGCTTGCAATCATATCTTCCTCTAAAAAAGAGGCATAGTCCTTGATAAAAAGAACCCTGCCCACCTTATCGTCCATTTCAAAATAATCGGATTGAAACTGTATACTGTCGGAACAAATGGCATCCTTAAAATTATGCCCACGCCGAATGAAATTTCCTAAATCAATCTCATCCTCCCATTCCTCATCCGGTCGAAAAAAATCCTTTAAAATACGCAAGCGTTCCTTGTTCCCCAATTCCGTTACAGCAGAAGAAAGCCTTGCCAGATTTGTTGCCATGTCTGTGCCAATTCTCGTAAAAGCTGCCCTTGCTTCTTCCACGGTCTTTTTGCTGACAGAAATCGTGATATATTTTTCCTGCACCATATTCTGGGTTGCGGCAGCTTTTCTCTCCAACATTTTGTTGTATTCCGCTCGGTATTCGTCAATGCCGTCCTTCTTCGCCTGCAACATCAGCGTCCGCCGAAATTCCTTCAAATTCAGCTTACGGTTATTGATTGTAATTTTAATGGATGCGTCCACAGGCAGGGAATTTAAAAAAGAGCAAAACTGATTCAGCATTGCCCTTTTATCCTCGTCCGATGCAACCGCAAAATTGATGTCGGTCATCTTCCATGTGCGGCTGAAATTGTTATTCACCTTCCAAATCCCATCATCGTATATTTTTTCTATGGGAATGGATGCCTGCACGCTTCTTGGTACCTTTCGTGCCTCTCTTTCGTTTGAAATGCTGTTTCGCAATGTCTTTAACACAAAATCCCGCCTTTCTCGTTGTCGGTTCCGTATGTAACAGATATAAATAGTAGTTGTCCGCTTTGTAAACTCGCCTGCCGGCATAAATGATTTTAGACTTTATGATTGTCCAAAAAAGCTGCTCTGCCGTAAGGGAGTTATACTTGAAAAATCCCATTGCTGCCACAGGAAGTGCGGCAATCATACAAAGCCAGCTTGCCGTTTCCTTTCCTAAAATGCCTTTTAAGCCGAAGCATGTGCCAACAGCAATGCCGATTGCCGCAACTGAGCAGACAAACTGTCTTGTTGTCAGCCCGAAAAACACCGCCTCCTTGTAGGCACAAATCTCTTTGTTTACGTTTATTTCCATATCGCACCCCCTATAATGCAAACATTTCTTTTACAATTCTGTCCGAGCCTTTAATCAGTCCCACCAAAACAAGCATATTGAAAATCGTTTCCGCAAGATATGCCAACACCTGTACCACCGCCGAGCTTTCGGCATCCACCAAACCAAAGTTTCCGCTTGAGGTAAATGCCGAAAAAATCAGACAGGCAAGCACAATAACCGCACCTTCCATGCACACGCCCATATAACTTTTAATAAAGGCTTTCCCCATGAAGGAAGTCGCTTCGCCTGCAAAGGAAGATAAGGGAATGGGTGCAAAGGCGGTATACATATAGAGCTTAAAAAATCTCGAATATACCGTCAGTATCATCACAAAGGACAGTACGATAATTACAAGACAGCCCAATATCGTTACCAACCACAAAGGGATACTTGCAAGAAATCCCACCTCATTGACTGCCGTTTCCAGTTCTTCGGGCAATGCCATGTCTGCTGCAGCCGTCCCCATTTTCTCCGCAATCACCGATACAATACCGGTGCAGATGTTGAAAATAGCGGTCATTAGGTCTATGCCATAGGTTACGGCTGTTTTGGCAAGCACGAACCGTATGAAAAAACGCAGACCTTGTTCGGGTCTGCGTAAATCTCTGAAATTTATGGTGCTTTTGCAGATGCTTAGAGCAAAGAAAAGGACTAAAAGCCCGTATCCGATTGCTTTTAGTCCGTCATTCAATGTCAGTGCCAATCTCCAGATGTCTCCGCCCTTAAATTCCTCGGGCGTTGTGCTGACAAGCTGCCATATTTCTGTTTGTTTGTTGTTTCAGGCTTTCTATCAGCCAGTTGTCATTCAATTACACCACCTCTTACTTTAGTTATTTTTATTTAATATTGCCGTATAATGCCTATATCATCTAATAAGCAACAGCAACTACCTCTTTACCCTTGCTTTACTTCTGATAGATATTTCACACTTATTCGATACGTTTCCAGATTAGAGAAGATAAAAAATTTTTTTGTGCATCAGTATAATGCTCTACAACATATTTATAGTCTCGCCCCGCAGTTTTAACTATATCTGCAATTTCAACTACATTTTTGTCTATCAGGCAATATTCTGTTAAAATTTTTGAAAAATCAATATCAAACGAAACTCTGCAAGTCTTTAGTTCTAACAAACTACACTGTAATTCATTAACATAAGATTTTAGTTTCCATTCAGGAACTTTCTGATATTGAATCTCATCCCAATCTGCTTCGAGTAAACCATCTGATAAATCAAATCGAAGAAGATATAACTTTGTAGACTTGTCCACTAATGAATGACAATTTCCAAAATATACTGCACATGTTGGCTCATTGGAAAGATAGACATATCCTTGCGTTGTTGCACCTGGCCCATTTAGTTCTTTTGTAAAAAAACGAGGACACTCTGTTTTCAATTTCTTGTCACATATAATTTTTCCATACGCTTTTCGGTTGTACAATGATATAGGCGCATTATTTTTCTCCTTATATTAATTTTATTTGACTTTTCCTATTTTTTAAAATTTTCTTATGATAACAATTTATATTTTCCCATCCTGCCAAAGTTTTTCTTTTAATTGATCTATAAATGGCCTCATTCTATAGTATGCCCGCTTACTCAAATCCAATTCATAACTAATGCCTTTTCTCTGCTCTGCAATAATATGGATACCATTTCGATAAGAATAAATCTCAATCAGTTCAGAGGGTAGATCTATCTCCTTTCCCTTTTTATTAACAAACTTGTGAATAAGTCCCAAACTTTCTGCAGTTCTGCATTTAGCATCAAATCTAACTTGTGGTTTTTCTTTTTCTTTTCTCTCATAATAAAATGGAACAATCTCCTTTCCATTATGTGACAATATATCTTGTAGTTTAGCGTTCTTATTTTGGGGAATAGACACTTTTATAGGAATTATATGGTGCATTAAAGAATCAAATTCAATGGTGTCAGAATAATATGTAGTCAATACACTTTCTATTACAGCTTCATAAATTGAAGCATAAGCAAATATCTGATTCCGTACTTCAAAGATTAAATTTGCACCTGTTGCACCTATACCTTCATATAATTTATATGCAAATCTTATCGCCTTAAACTCCGCAATAATCCGATTTCTTAATTCTACATCTCGAATAAAAGAAAATTCATTTTCGTACCATGAATCAGTTGCTAAGTGGTTATTGCAATAATCTTCTATCTCTTTTTTGATTTTCTCAGAAAAAGCCATAAATTCCCTTCTTTCCAACTTTTAGTTCAACAATCCTACTCTTTGAATTTTTACGCACAAGCTTTCACTTTGAAAAATTAAAAATTTCTTTATTTTTGAAAGTATAACTCTTATCTATTCTAGTGCCTTTCCTCCCTATCTGCAACACCCACACTTTCAAAACTCAAACTTCTTTCATTTTTTGAAACCGACCATATTCATCACAAAATCAAGTCCAATATTTCCTTTGCAAAGGCAATAATCAGCCCACCGAAGAAGGATAGAAATCCATTACTTTTCTGTGTGGGATCATGCCCCTGCACTCCCAAGCCAATCTGCACAACACCCCAGCCGAGGATAATCACGCCAACCGCCTTAATCGCCGCAAACACAAACGTAGAGAGATTATTGATTGCCGCCAAAGGGTCTGTTCCTGCGGCAAATGCTTTCGCTGTGCAGAACAGCATGGAAAAAATAAGCGTTGCAAACAGCTTATAAATCTTTTTCACATCTATTCCCTTCAAAATTCTTATCTTTTTTCGTGTATCCATTTCGATTCCTCCTTAATCAAATTCAATGACTTCTATCTCATCCACATCAAAATCTTGATGCAGATCAACATCGGAATAGTCGGCAGTTTCCCTTTTCTCATAGGGTTCAGCACCGCCATCCTCCGTAAATTTGATATTCCTGTGTTTCTGCAACACAAACTTCTTATCCATCACAGCTCGTTCCCCTCTGATTATGACAACCTCGTAATTATTATCTATCATGCGAACCTCATCGGGTGTGAGCAGCTCTCTGCCCACACTTTGGAAGTTATTGCTTGAGGAGCCGTTTCTGCCATGTGTCACACCTCTGGTTTTCACATCAACGGTTTCTTTCCCCAAGTACTTTGAAATGTACTCATGGGACGTGCTTTCATTACCGCCCAGATAGATATAGGTATCGCAGTTGCCCGTCAGATTTTCCCAGCTATCCCGAAACATTGCCTTTATCTGTGCCATGTTCTGTATGATAATGTTTATGGAAATCTCCCTTCCTCGGCAGGTAGCAAGCACCTTTTCAAAGTTTTCGGGCAATGCGACATTGGCAAATTCGTCCATCATTACCCTTACATGAACAGGAAGTCTGCCGCCGTTTCTGTCTGCCTCATGGTAAAGTCCCTGAAATGCCTGCGAATAGAGCATACTTACGATAAAATTCAAACTGGTATCGTTATCGGAAATGACGGCAAACACCGCCTTTTTCCTGTTTCCGATGGTATTTAGGAACATCTCATCCTTTTCCGTCACCCTTGCAATCTCCGGCAGGTTAAACGCCGCCAGTCTGACCGCCGTTGACACCAAAATAGATTTTGCTGTTTTGCCCGCCGCCTGTTTGAAAACCTTATACATTTTCAGTGCAATATGCTCGGGATTCTTCCGTTCCAAGTCATCAAAAAGCAAGTCCACAGGGCTTTTATAGCTTTCATCCTCCTCACTTGCGGCAGCATTTTCTATCATATACATAACGGTAGAAAAATTCTGTTCGCTTGTCGGTGCTTCATGCAGCAGATACAGGATAAATGCCTGTAAAATTGCCACCTCGGATTTATCCCAGAAGGGATCACTGCTTTTTTGCCCCTTCTCATTGGTGTTTTTAATAAGATTGGTCACAAGCTTCAGTGCATCATGGTCACTTCTGAGATAAGCAATGGGGTTATAGCAATCCGATTTCTCAAGGTCTACCAAATTCAAAACACAAATCTCATAGCCTTCCTTTTCCAACAGTCCGCCTGTTTTTCTGAGGATTTCCCCCTTCGGATCTGCAATAATATAAGAACAGTTGCACTCCATAATATTCGGCAAAACATATCCTCTGGTCTTGCCTGCACCCGAGCCGCCCACAACGATCACATTCAGATTTCGTTTATGCCTTCTGCCATCAAGCCCCATCGAAATATGCTGAGAAAGAATAATGTTATCGGTTTTATCTCTGTATTTTCTGTTCAAGGCTGCTGCATCTCCCCATTTTGCCGAGCCGTATTCTTCGCCCATTCTCTTATTTCCTTTTGAGGTGTAATAATAGCCAACCGCCAAAGCATACATACAAAGTGCCGCAAACACACAGCGGACGGTATATCCATTCAAAGAAAGGCGGAAGGGATGCTGTAACCGTTCCGAAAACAGAGAAAGAAACTCTGTCAGCTTTACGCCTTCCCCACAACAATCAGATGCCAATATCCCAAGCCAAACAACAATCATAGAACAAGCTGCCCATAAAAGGGCAGCCTGCTGAAAGTTCAATTTCTGTTTCATTTTTCTCACACTACTTTTTAATATCCTGTTCTCGGAAGAACCTTTGTGGTTTTCTTTCCATATACAACGGTAACAAAGCTGTCATTACCCATAATCCACTGACCGTTCCATAAACCGCCGACATCAGTTTTATTTGCAAAACGGTATTCATGAGAAAGATGAGACAATGCCCTGCAATAAATATATGGTGTTTCCACCTGTGCAAAACCGCTCTTTACCGTCCCGAAAACAAACATTATCTCTGTGACATATTCATTGGATGCAAGCCCCAATGCCGCCGGGGATGCAAAAATGACTCTGTTTTCGGCAGTGCTTAAATTATCGGCAAGCGTTCTGTATGTACCATTCAGATTTGTTTTATAAACAATCTTATAGGAAAGTCTCTGATTCCAAGTGCCTGTGATGATTTTCTCCAATCTCACCGCATTGACGGGAAGGGTATCTCTCCAATAAAAGCTGTTCAGCGGTACGGTGGAATTATTTTTGATGTTTGTAAAGGTATAACGTACCTCCTGTCCCGGTACAATCTGATTATATCCTCTCTTTGTAACGGAAACATTGGTATAGTAGCTCTTATTTAATACCTCAAGGCGTACAATCTGACCGCTGAATTCAATCTCTACATTGATTTCCGTATTGTCGGCAATATAGTAATTCGGAGCCTTTGTTTCCTTAATCACATATCTTCCCAAAGGAAGTGTTTTGCTGACTGCTCTGCCGTTTTTATCCGTCTTTACGGTATCCACAAGATTGCCTGCTCTGCTGTAAATTTCAAATACCGCATCGGGCAGAAGTGTTCCTGCCGCCAAGCCGTTCATCGGGTTATCATCCGCAGATTTTTTTGTAATCTGAATCTGCCCCATCTGCGGTGTATTCTTCCATGTGATATGACCGGTTTCGCCGTATTCCACATAAAATGTTTTCTTCGTATGGTCAATGAGATACCCTTCGGCAGGCTGAATCTCCTGCACATAATATTTTCCGTCCTTCAGCTCTCTGTCGATATACACATACCCGTTCTGGTCGGAAGTATACTGTCCAATCGGATTATGCCTTGCATCGCTGACAAGGAAGGTAACACCGTAAATGCCCTCGCCTGTGACAGAATCAATCTTATGAATGAGCATAGAAGAAGTCTGTCTGTTGGTAACGGTCAATAATGCCTGTTTTCCGTTTTTCACTTCGATATGCTTTGGCTCTTTGTCAAGGGCATAGCCCTTTGCAGCCTTCGTTTCGATTGCCGTATACCAACCGGATTCCAGATTGGAAAGTGCAATTTTGCCGTCACTGTCGGTACGGTATGTGCCAATACGTTCCCCGTTCATTTTGCTTACTTCAAACGTAACATTTTTAATCGGCTCTCTGCTTTCTTCATCAATCTTGGAAATAACCAATCCATTCAATGCTCTGTCGGCAAAACGCAGCTGATATGTTCCGCCGTCTGTGCCGACCTGAATGGTTTTTGCTTCTTCGCTGATTTCGTAGCCCGTGGGTGCTTGGATTTCCGTTACCACATAGCTGTCGGGCCTTACGTTTGGAATCAAGATTTCGCCGTTGCTGTCGGTAATAAATTCGCCGTTGGCATTTCCCACAACCGTTCCATCTGCCGTTGTTACCTTAAACTTTGCACCTGCAAGCGGTTTCTTTGTATCTGCATCTGTTTTGGTAATCAGAAGGTGTCCGTAAGGATAATTCGCAAATGTTACCTCAACCACACTTGTGCCGTCCGCTTTAAGCCATGCCTGCTGCTTGCTGTTTTCGGAAAGCAGATAATTTGCAGGCGGCTGTACTTCTTCAATGAGATATGCTCCTGCCTCCAAGCCTGTGATAACAATAATGCCGCTGTCATCGGTGGTATATCTGCCGATAATCGTGCTGGAATTGCCGGAAATATCTCCGCTTACCTTTCGCACCTCAAATGCCGCACCTGCAAGCAATTTGGACGTATTGGCATCGGTCTTTTTGATAACAATGCTGTTTAAAGGATAGTTTGGAATCTCCTCGCCATAGTCCTTGCCGGAGGTAACCTTCACAGTATTCTTGCCTGTATTTTCCGGTTTATCTGTACTTTCTGTTTTATCTGTGTCAGTGATTGCTGTGCTTCCTTTCAAATCCGTATACGCATTTTCGCCTTCCGCAAGATATTTTCTTGTGACAGGATTGGAGGGCAGGCTCATCCCCTGTGCCGCTCTCACTTCCGTAATCACATACCAGCCTACATCCACGCCTTTCAGAATAATCTGCCCGTTGGCATCTGTTTTGTATGTCCCCAGTGTCACAACACCGCCGTCCGCTTTTTCTCTCTGAATCTTGAATACCGTATCGGGAACACCTTGATTGGTCAAGGCATTTGTTTTGGTAATGATGAGTGTCGGCTTTTTGGTATCCGTAAAAATAAGTGTTTTTGTTTTGCCCCATTCCAACGCAATGTCCTTATGGTTTTCTGTGCTGATGGTGTAGCCATCTGGTGCCTGGATTTCCTCCACAGTATAAACCGCCTCATCCAAATCTCGAATCACAACCGTTCCTGTTTGATCGGTTACATATTCGCTTACGGTTTTATCCTCTGTTTTCATTACTTTGAATTTTGCACCTGCAAGTGGTTCGTTTGTTTTTGCATCCAGTTTCATAAGCTGCAAGGAAGGTCTGAGTCTGTTATCAAATTTAACTGCAACGCATTTGCCGCCTTCCAGATATACATCCTTGCTCTTGTCCGCAATGAGATAGCCCTTCGGTGCGGCAATCTCCGTAATGGTATACCAACCTTCAGAAAGATTTTCGACTTTTATCTGACCGCTTTTATCCGTCATGCCTTCATATACGATACTGCCGCCTTTTTTCACAACGGAAAACTCTGCATCGGGCAGTGGCATACCCGTATCTTCATCATATTTTTTAATGAGAATACCGGGCTTTGCCTTATTTTTCAGTGTAACGGTTGCTGTTTTGCCTGCCTCCAGCTTCACTGTCTGCACCGTATCATTGAGCAGATAGCCTGCCGGTGCGGAAATTTCCTTAACGGAATAAGTACCGCTTTTCAGATTGGAAAGGCTTGCCTTGCCGGAGGCATTTGTGTGTAAATCCCAAAAATCATTACCGCCGTCATAGGCAACTCGGATCACCGCACCTTCCAGCTTATCGCCTGTATCCGCATCAAGCTTTACCACCTCAAGCTGTGCCTGCTCCTCATTGGCAAAGGTGATAACCGTAGGCTCGTCATTGTTTCTGATTTCCACATCTTTATGATTGTTTTCATCCAACACATAGCCCTTGGGCGGTACTTCTTCCGTAACGGACAGCGTTCCGGATACCTTTTCGATTTTGATTTCACCGTTTTTGTCTGTTACATAATGCCCGATGGTCTTTCCGTCAACTTCCACCTGAAACACCGCTCCTGCCAGACCTTCTGTTGTGCCTTTCTTTACCTTCAAAATCTGCACATCGGTTGTTGGTGTTTCGGGTGTATCGGGAACATCACCGCCTTCGGGTGCATAAGCAAGCTGTACCCAAGAATCCCCGTTATAGGAAGGCAAAGGGGAAACGTAGTAATTCTGCTTTTTCTCATCATGTGCCACACCAAATAAAACGGATTTGTTCTCCAGCTTGCCCTTTACCAAAACACGAAACTCGCCTTTCGGGCTGTCCTTTGGAATCAATACCTTAAAAGTCAGCTCACTGCCGGAAAACTCTGTTTTTTCTTTATTGCTGACATCCGTAACCTTTGCCCCCGCAGGCACATTGCCATCAATCAAAACTCTATAGCTTTTGATGTCCACGTTGGATTTCAATGTGTATGTCTGGGAGATGTAATTGCTGTCCTTCTCATCAACGGAAACCGTTGTGCTTTTGGGATTGACCGCAAGCCATGTGGGATAAACCGCTGTGTTGGCTCTGCCTTTGGCAACCAGAGCCTTCATTGCCTTTTCCACATGATCATTTTGGCTGCCGTTTGCCTTCCAGTCATTCAGATTGCTGTAATTATCATGGACGATTGCCCAAACCGCCATTTTTGTGATGTAATATGCCTCATAAGCATTTTTCACACCCAGTTCGGCAGGTGTTTTATAAGGGTATCCATTGGTAATCGCACCCCAAACATGAGGATCTTTGTCTAACCCGTCCACATCAACATCATAATTTTTCGCCGCAAAATTCTCTACACCGCCCTTATTCGGATTGGCACAAAAGGCAGGATATTCCCTTCCGTCCTCCGCCTTATATACAATCACATCGGGTGCAAAATTTCTCGCATCAATCACGCCCTTCCAAGTCAAAAGCTGCCCTTTGCTTTCTTCCTTTACATACAGATTTACCCTGTTTAATGCCGTTTCCATGGAAGTGCCTGCAAAAGCCTCCACGCATACTGAAAACAGCATCAGAAAAGATAAAAATACAGATATGATTTTCTTTCCTATCGTCATAATTTTTCCTCCTTTTTTTGCAATAAAAAATGCCTTGGGTTTCCCAAGACACTTTGATTTGCCATAATTAAATTTTTATTCCTTCTTCCAAAGCAGCTATAAGCCATTCCTTTTTGGCATCCTCTGCATTTTTTACAGCACTTTCGATTGTTTCGCCGCAAGTGATACATCCGGGAATTTCAGGGAAAAATACCACATAGCCGCCCTCGTCTTTATCTTCTTTGATATTCATACGATATGGCTTTTTTAAATACTCATCCAAAGTTTTCACAATCCCGACCTCCTTTTGTCAGTATCATATTGAATAAGCAACGTAGTGTCAATATTATTTTTTCACCACATACCCCACAAGCTTCAAGTGCCGGTTTTCCCGAAACTCCCGAAAGCTTTCCTGAATGACCTTACCGTCGCAACCCTTTGTATACTTATTTTTCTCGGTATCCTGCTTTCCGTTTGCATCTGTATAGTAAACATTCACAGGATTTCCGTCTTTATCCCGTTCCACATATTCCACAAATACCACATGACCTTTCAAGCGGCTATCTGCTTTCGGGGCATACACTGCAATGGAATGTTCTGGAACCACATTCACATCAAGGCAAACCTCCACCTTATCACTCACCAAAGGGGCCATCAGCCAATCCTTCGCATAACCGATGGTCGGCAGCTCCACGCCGTTCACTTCACGAAACCGCCCCCTTGCGTACCAAGTACACTGTCCTGCATATCCGATACGGTAATTCTCTGTAAAAATTTCTTTCCCGTCGGCATCCACCGTTTCAATCTTCGCAGGAATACTCCCCTCCTTTGGCGGTGTCCTTTTCTGCTCGGGAGGCACTTCCGCCTTTTCTTCAGAAAGGATAGACGCTTCTGTCTTTTCTTCTTTTAAATAATTCTCTTTGAACCACTCCGGTGTTTCATTCGGATCACAGGTATATGTAATCACTTTTCTGCCGGAAGCATCATAGGACACTGTTCTGTAAGGCTGTGCAAAAACAGATGTTGGAAATAACAATGTCAGTAACAGCAAATATACAATTCTCATATTCTTCCTCCTTTTTTCTTTTGAAAACCCTCTTTTTCCTTCAGTATAAAATTACCGCAAAGCTCTGTCAAAAAATCAAGTTCTTATTTGACCTCAACCGCCTGCACGCACCATCTCTTGCTCGATACATTTTCCACACAGGTAACCAGTGTAATTCTGTTATCCGAAGTCCTTTCCAGATAAGAATAATCTGTTTCTTTTATTTTCGTTACTGTTTTTACCCGATAGGTTCTTGTTCCAAGTTTGGTGGTGTATTTGATTTTATCCCCCTTTTTCAAGGTATGGATTTTGCCGAAATGATTCGTTACTCCTCGGTTATGTCCTGCAATGCCGATATTTCCGTCCCAACAGGAAGTAGATTTGAAATGCCCCGCACCTTTTGCAAGAGATTCCAGACTTTCCGTTTCATATACCTTTACACTCAAATTTACGGAAGGAATTTTCAATGTACCGATACTGCCGTCCGCATAATACAACCCATCGGGCAGTGTAAATTTATCTGAAGAAGCATACCCCGTATCATTTGTTCCGTCAGAAGGCGGAAACTGTGTTGTATTGCTTACAGAAGAATTAGGAACATTTACACCGCCTGCACCACTGCCGATATTCATTTCTCCCACACCGGAAATATTCGGTGTCAGCAGATAGCCTGTCCCCTTTGTATCGGCGGAAGGACTGCCGAAGGTCGGCGGCACAAAAGCACTGTCCTTGCTCACATTTACATTGAACAGCTTTTCTTCGCCCACAACCGTTACGGTTTCCACGCTTGTGCTTTTCCCAAACTCGCCTGCCGCCTTGTCGGATACGTTATACTCCAGTGCCAATGCCGGGGTAGTTGTCATCATCGTCATCAGCAGTGTCAACGTCCACATCGTTGCTTTCTTCTTCATCCTCAACACCCTTTCTCTTTTTCAGTTTTCCAAGCAAAATCGTTCCCGCAATGCCTGCCAAAGCACCACCCAAAGGAAGAACGGTATATAGAGCATTTACCTTATTCTTTTCTGTCGGCGTGCTTTCTTCAAAAATTGCCGTATACAGCACCTTATCCGTATTCGTCTTGGAAACAGTACCCTTATACTCCGCCGTAACCGTATAGCCTTTCACATAGCTGCTGCTGACCGTTCCCGTATAGGTGGCAACCGCCGTATACCTGTCCGTAATGGCAGTATCATTGATGTTCTGTGTATTGCCGCTCTGCCAGTGAATCCCCGAAAGCTCTAAGGTCTTTCCATTCTCTACGGTTGTTTTTGGAATGTACTGCGTATCCGCACTATCCAGATTCGGATAAGTTCTCGTTGTGCTAACATTCTTCGTGCTTGTGCCATAGCCTGCACCTTCAATCTTCAAATTTGAAAGATCTAGCTTTGCCGTCCCCGAAAAGCCGTCCTCTGTCACAACCTGTTTTTCTTCCTCCAAAAGCGGGAGAATGTCATTCATCTTGTTGCTTTTACTGCTGATTACAACCTTTTCGGCATATTCCTTGCTTTCCGCCTGCGGCAGCTCTGTTTTTACCATGTCCTTGAAAACAAAAAAACTGCCATTCTGTTCAAAGCCTTCCTTTGAAATGGCAGACACATCATCATTCTGATTCAATTCATAGCTTTTGGTAATGGTTGTTACGCCGTTTTTTATGCTTTCGTCAATACTGGCAGGGTAATACGCCGCATAAACCGTCGTACAGGTATATATGGCTGTCAATATTGCGGTTATAAAAATCTTTTTCATGCTTATCTCTCGCCCCATTCCTTTTCTTTGCTCTTTTTCTGATTTTGCAAAAGCCTTTGATATGCTTTTATTTTTCCGACCACCGATTCCCTTTCACTCCTCATATCCGCCTTTGTTAAGCCAGTCCCGAGCCCGCTTGATTTGTTCTCTTGCTGAGTTCGGGACATCTCTTTTTTTGCTCGTTCCGGAACCGCATATCCCATATTTTCAAAAATACGGTTGATCCTTGCGGCATCTTCCGCTTTGACAATCACATCAACCGTATCCCGAGCCGATTTTGTATTTCTTATCGTAGAAAACAAAATCCCGTAGGTTTTCGCCTCTTTTGCAAAGGCCGATACATCTTCCTCCTTTAAATCAAACACCCGAAGCTCCTTGCCTTCGGTCAAAAGGCGTTTCAGCTTTGTTTTGCCCTTCAGCTTCTGGTTATCCTTTGCCATTGCCAGACACAGAGCCGCAAGATTTTTCGCTCCCAGTGCCGAAAGCTTAACTGCTTCTTCCGATAGCTTTACTGCCTCTCTTGTCATTTGTTCGGCTGCCTCGCTGCCTTGGCTCATGCTCCTTTTCCTCCTCTCTGATTTCTTCCGCCTGATACAGTCTTTCTTCTATTTTTTCCGCATCCTTTTCAATCTGCCTGCACATACGGATACAAAAGGCTTCTTCCCATATCTTTTGGCTGAGTTCCGATAGTTCTGCCTGCAAGGTTTCACTTTCTCCCTCCGTTCTCATTTTGTACTGCAATCGTTTTCTCTTTTTTAGGTTCTCGTCATGTCGGTTCTGCATTTCAGCCTGAAACACCGTAAGGCTTTCCATACTGTTGATGTTATGCGTCTGCAAAAATCGGTGCTGCTTTAGGTAGCGTTCAAATTTTGTGTTTTCCTCCAGCATAAAATAAGAAAGCCTTCTTGTTCTTGGCGTTTTCCTTCCTCTTAACAGATACAGGTATCGAAAATACAATGCCGCAAAGCCTGTTATTTTCGCTTTCCTTTTTGTACGTCTGATACCATACCTCTTTCCTTTGGTATTGTATAATCGGAACAGCACAACAGACTGCTGTGGTGTTTTTCTTTTCGGCAGGGATTGCGTTAAAATCCTTTCCTCAATCTCCTTATCGCTGTAACCTTCGCCAAGGCTGTCCAAACGGATAAACCTCTTGCTGTACGGCGGCTTTACGGCAGTATGCTTTACATTTTGATGCTTCACCGTATACCCCCTCTTTTGCAGCAGCTCCAGAAAAACCGTGAAATTCAAGGACACTTTGATTACTTCATCTATATCCGCACGAATCTGGCTTCGCACCGTCTGTTTTCCGTTTTGCTCCGCATGAAGAACACCGTAGGGTATCCCCTTTTTCTGCGGCTCAATCACAGAAAGTCCGTATTCTCTGCAAATTTCATCGGAGATTTTTCGTATCTCCCCGAAATAACTTTTCGCATTGGAATGATATTTCTTCCCGTCTGCAAAGGAAACCGAATTGACCACGATATGATTATGCAAATGATTTCTGTCAAGATGTGTACCAATCACAACCTCAAACCGCTCCCCGAAGCATCTTCGGGCAAACTCCACGCCGATTTCGTGAACCGTTTCCGGCGTTGCCTCCTTGGGCTTAAAAGACTGTATGAAATGATACCCAAGCACGCCGCCTGTTTTATGCCATTTTTCTTTTGTCCTTTGCATTTCGCTGTAGGCGGTGGACGCTGAAAAACAGTTAAGGGCTGTTTCGTAAATCTGTTTCTCGGTTTTCTCTCTGTTAAGGGCATACTCGATTTTCCCTTCCAGCACCTCGGCAGATGTTTTTTCCATATTGGTCGCATATTTAATGCTGTCATCCAATCTGCTCCGCACCGCAAATATTTTTGTGATTGCCATGTCATAAATTTTTTACCCTTTCCCAGATCTGTTTCTGCATTTCCAAAACCTCTTTCAAAATATTCGCCGTCACCTCCATGCCCATGTTTGTATTCTTCGCTATCTGGTTGATGTTGTTGCCCACCGCCGCAACCTGACGTACAACCTCCGCCCACTCTTCCTTCGGTCTACTCTTTACCTCATTGCCCATAATCAGCTCTCTGATATACGGCTCGATTTTCATACCGCCTGCGTCAGCCTGCTCTCCAAGAAACTTCCGTTCCTTTTCGGAAAGTCTGACGGTTATTTTTCGGTTTCGTATCTTCATTTTTTCATACACCTGCCTTTCTCTTTTTTGGGGTATTAGGGGCAAAAACCCCTAACAAGCCGCATTTTGCCGTCAAAATGCTATGCTTGCAAAAGCACGACAAATCCTTTGCGTGCTACCTGTCCATTTCTTTTCCGCATAACCTGTCCGAAGAAAAAAGTCCTTTTTGCATCATCAGAAACTCGTTGTAGTCCTTTCCTTTCTCACAGAAAACTGCCTTTGCATTTGCGTTTTTTAAGCCTGATAAAATATCTTTTGTTGCACTTCTTCCCACCTCATCATGATCCAACCGCAGGATAATCTCTTGTGGCTCTCCATGTTCTCCGAGGTATTTTTCCAATGCAATCGGAAGTCTGCTTTGATTATTTTTGTAGACACCGCCCAAGGAAAGATAGGTCTGCTGTGTCCAGTCCTCGCCGCCTTCCAAAACCAGTGACGCATAGCTCATAGCATCTATGGCACTTTCAAACACATTCAATTTGTCCTTTCCTTTGCATAAACAAAAACAGAAGGCTTTGTTGCTGCCTCCTGCTTCTGCCAAAAATCTTCTTTTTGTATTCGTTCCCCGTATCGCCGCATACTTGGGATTCTCTCCATCATAACCAATAAAAACTGCATTGTGGTATCGGCTCTCCTCATAGAGCAGCTTTTGAGCAATACAATACTCGATCATCTCGCCTGCAATGCCACGCCCCAAGAGATATTTTTTCACTCTTTCGTTATCCGTATGCTTATGCGGAAGGTATAGCTTTCGTTCCGAAAACTCTCGTTTTTCTGCATGATTAGACAACGATTCTCTGCATGAAAAAAAGCCGCATTCTTTGCTCAAAAGAAGTACGGCTTGCGGCAGGGCAATCCCTTTTACCCGAATCAGATAATCCAACGCAGTGCTGCCGCCGATGTTATGCGACCACCAGAACCACTTGCCGTTGGAAAGCTTCAGACTGTCATGGCTTTTCAATTTATATTTTTCATGCCCCATAGAAACCAATTCATCCGGTTCGCAGGCCTTTAAATAGGTCAGCAGGTCAATCCGCCTTGCCTGCTCTAAATCCTCTTTCGATATGTATGGCACAGATTTTCAACTCCTTATCTCTCTTGTTTGTTTTTTCTGGTTTTCTCCCGTTCCATTTTCATAAGCTCCTTGTAAACAATGTTTATCAGGCCCGGATGCCCGTTCGTTCTGATAAGCGGATACTCCTTATCCTTTGAACCGAAACGGTATTTCCCGACATCTGCTTTGACTTCTTTTTCATAACGTCCATCATAAAGAGCGTCATTTATAACCTGTGCAAGAATTGACTTGCAACGCCCCACACCGAATTTGCTTACCCAAGATTTCATAAAATCATCCGTTTTCCCGCTATGATTTGCTGTCGAAATATTGCTCTCAAAATATTCCATACACATCATATCCTTGTTGTAGCTGGCAATAAAAAGGTATTTCTCTCCGTTTTCTGCCGCTTTGCTGAAGGATTTATTATATCTTGGGCTATTGGGATTTTGATAAAATCTGTTTGCCTTTCTTTCCGAAGTTTCTTCACCGAATTTCAGAATATAGTCCTTTAATTCTTCCATGCGACTATCGTCAAATTTAAGTGTGTATGTATAAGCACTTCTCAAAGGATGTTCTATTTTTGCATACTCCGTCAAAGCCGGAAGGGAAAGACACTCGCTTTTGAAAATCTCAAAAATATCGTACATTGCCGCTATTTCATACGCATGGTCAATCAGATATTCCGCATCCTTCTCTTTCAGTGCAGTAATATACTCCGTGTATTCCCTTTCTGCATTTTCATATATTTTTCTGTAAAGCTCATCTGTGTGAATCATAGAGTTCCTCCTTTTTCTATCGTTCATATGCAGGTAATTTTTGTTTTTCTGCTTTTTCTTCTACAAGGACTTCCTTATTATCCTCATTCAACAATACATTCAATTCCTCCAACCGCTTACTTTTTTCTGCCAGCTCATCTTCCTTTTCAAATTCTTTTTTCACTTCAACTTTTGCAGTTTCCAACTGTTTCTCCAGTTCCTCAAGCTTCTGCTTACAGTTATTCTCCCGCACAGGCAGTGCCTCAAGAAAGTTGTCAACTCTCTGAATATTTCCGAAAACATCACTGCCCAGCTCCACCTTATATCGCTGTTTTCCTTCCATACCAAGGGCAAAAGTCCTCGAAAATTTATCAAACTCCAAATCAAGGCGCAGTCCTTTATAGCTGCCGATGCTCTCTCTGTCGGCATTGACCTTACAGGCACATAAGGAAAGCAATTCCGTTCCTGCCGCTTTCTTATCACTGTAAACAGTGCCTTTCAGCTCCATTGGTGTAAATCCGTCTGCATTCGGTGTTGTGTTTTCCTTTACCGTTTTTATATCCTCGTTGTAGACCGCAAGCCTTTCTTTTGTTTCGGCAATTTCAACAGGAAAATATTTAATGATTTTATCCTCCAATGCGTACCTTTGATTTAGAAACGTAGCTTTCAGCATTTTCAGCTTGGAAACCTCAATATCTAGATTCATTTTATCCTTAATCAAAGGATTTCCCGATGCCAGAGCCTTAATTTCCGCATAGTTTAAAGCCGTTTCGTCCACATCCTCGGCACTTCTCACAGGGGACTTACTCGTCATGATCTGGCTGATGAATTTCTGCTTGCTTTCCACCAACTGATACAGATAGCTGTCAAAGGTCTGCTCGGTAACATAGCTGTAAATCTCAATCTCCTCATTTTCGTTGCCCTGACGAATAATCCTTCCCTCCCGCTGTTGCAAATCCGAAGGCCTCCATGGACAATCGGTATGGTGCAAAGCAATGAGTTTTTGCTGCACATTCGTCCCGGCACCCATTTTTGCTGTTGAGCCCATCAGCACACGCACATTTCCTTCCCGCACCTTATTGAACAATTCTTTTTTCTGCATTTCCGTTTTGGCGTTATGAATATAGGCGATTTCATTTTCGGGAATCCCTTTTTGTATCAGCTTATTTTTTATATCATCATAAATATTAAAGCTCCCGTCATTTTTCGGTGTGGAAAGGTCACAGAAAATCATTTGCGTAGAGCGGCTTACTTCTGTTTTCCTCCATATCTCAAATACGTTTTCCGCACAGGCTGTGGCTTTGCTTGTTTCGCTGTCCCCAAGCATAGGATTGATAAGCCTTTGGTCGAGAGCCAGCTTTCGTCCGTCATTGGTAATAAGGAGCATATTGTCGATATTGCTGTCCACCATTTTGTTTCGCACTCTTTCGGCTCTCTCACCAAGCTCCTGCACCATTTCCTTCTGGATTTCGGAAGGTTTGAGGGCGATGTTATGATAATTCGCCTTCGGAACAGGCAGCTTTATCATATCCGCCGTTTGAATATCTGCAATATTTTTAAACATACTCATCAGTTCGGGCAGGTTATAAAACTTGGCAAATCTTGTTTTGGTGCGGTAGCCTGTTCCTTCGGGAGAAAGCTCGATTGCCGTAACGGTTTCGCCAAAGTTACTCGCCCACGAATCAAAGTGTTGCAACCTATGTTTCTGCAACGTGCCATACTGCAAGTATCTCTGTATGGTGTAAAGCTCCACCATTGAGTTACTGATGGGCGTTCCCGTTGCAAACACAATGCCACGCCCGCCTGTGATTTCGTCAAGGTATCGGCATTTCATAAACAGGTCGCTTGATTTTTGTGCTTCGGTCTGAGCAATGCCGCCCACATTCCGCATTTTCGTTGATAAAAAAAGATTTTTGTAAAAATGGCTCTCGTCAATAAAAAGCCTGTCCACACCCAATTCCTCAAATGTGACAACATCATCCTTCCTGCTCTGATCATTCAGCTTATTTAGCTTTGCCTGCAAGTTTTTCTTTGTCTTTTCCATTTGCTTAATGGTAAAATTCTCGCCTCGGTTTCGCTTGACTTCTTCAATTCCCATCACAATTTCCGCAATCTGCTGTTCCAGAATGGCTCTCTGCCTTTCGGCACTCATGGGAATTTTCTCAAACTGAGAATGGCCGATAATGACTGCATCATACTCACCCGTTGCAATTCTGCCGCAGAACTTTTTTCGGTTTGCCGTTTCAAAATCCTTTTTTGTGGCAACCAATATATTTGCGGAAGGGTAAAGCTGCAAAAACTCGCCTGCCCATTGCTCCGTTAAGTGATTCGGCACAACAAACATAGACTTCTGGCACAACCCAAGACGTTTGCTTTCCATTGCGGCGGCTGTCATTTCAAAGGTTTTGCCTGCCCCAACGCAATGTGCAAGCAGCGTATTTCCGCCGTACAAAATATGTGCGATAGCGTTTACCTGATGCTTCCGCAATGTAATTTCGGGATTCATGCCGTTAAAAACAATATGACTGCCATCGTATTCTCGTGGTCGGTTGGAGTTGAACAAAACATTGTAAGTGCGGCAAATATCCTCACGCCGCTCATGGTCTTTCCATATCCACTGTGCAAAGGCATCCTTGATTGCCTCCTGCTTGCTCTGTGCAATGGCAGTTTCCTGTTTATTTAAAACTGCGGTTCTTTTGCCGTCCGCATCCTCGTGATAATCAAAAATACGAACATCCTTCAAATTCAGTGTTTCTTCGATAATACTATACGCATTGATTCGCTTTGTGCCGAAGGTATTGGTCGCCTTGATGTTTCCTCGGTCTTGATTTTTCCCTTCAATTCGCCATTCGCCCGTAATCTCGGAGAAATGCACCTTGATGTTATACTGTGCCCACCTTGGCGTAGACAGCGTTTCAAATACAAACTGTTTCACATAATCGGGTTTCAGCCAAGTTGCACCCAGTCTTACGGAAATTTCGCTTGCCGTAAGGTCTTTTGGCTGTACCTGTTCCAATGCGGAAACATTGGTTTGAAGGCTTTCGTTTTCCTGTGCTTTGATTCTTGCAAAGGCAAGCTTTTCCCGCACATTGCCCGAAAGGTATTCGTCAGCAGTCAGATATTTTTCCGCTGTCTTTCCTTCTTCATATTCGGGGTTCAGAAAAATAACATTCTGCAAATCCGAAAAGATTTCTTCTTCGCTCTTGCCTGTAAGCTGCTGCATATATGCCATATCCACCTTTGCCTTTTCGCCGATGGAAACGGCAAGGGCTTCTGTGGCACTGTCGGTTTTCTCAACAGCCTTATGGCTTCGGATGGTTCGCTTCGTAAAGAAATCTGCCTTTCGTTTCAGCCTTCTGTCCTCATCCAAAATTTCCAGAGAACAAAGCAAAAAGTACGAGCTATCCTCGGAAAAAGCCGTATTGTTTCCTCGGGAGTTAATCAGTCCGTACTTTTCGGTAAAAGCATCATAAAGCGTATTCAATTTTTTCTGCTGCCCCGAAATTGCCTCATTGGAAAAATCCTTCACCTGCATATCAATGAGTTCTCTCACACAGTCCCTCAGCTCAATCATGCCTTTGATACGGCTTTGTGCGGTTTTCGGGACATCTGCCTGAAACATTCGGCTGTTCTCTCGGTAATAAATCTCGCCGTCCACAAGGGTATAGCTGAAATTTCTAACACTGTTATCCGCAGGAATAGAGACAGCTTCATTTTCCAAATCTTCTCTTTCGTAATCGGTAATTCTGCCTGTGATTTCAGAAACGGCAGTATGCAAAAGCTCCTCAAGGCTTTTATCGGGAAAGGGCAGACAGGCGGCTTCCATGCCAAATGGCCCGCTTACATTTTTCATTTTGCCTAAAATCATCTGCGAATGAGAGATAAAATATTCATTCATGGATATGCCGTTCTCATCCTTGCCCGTATGCACCCAATCGGGCGTAATGTCCATAATTCTGTCACGCTTTTGCAGGAATATAATGTCGGAAGTCACTTCCGTCCCCGCATTTGCCTTGAACGCATTGTTCGGCAGACGAATTGCACCCAAAAGCTCGGCTCGCTGTGCAATATATTTTCTTACGGCGGTGTTTTCCTTGTCCATTGTCCCCTTGGATGTGATAAATGCAATCATACCGCCGGGACGCACCTTGTCCAAAGCCTTGCCGAAAAAATAATCGTGAATCAGAAAGTTATTTTTATCGTACCGCTTATCGCTGACCTTAAACTGCCCGAAAGGAACATTGCCGATTGCCACATCAAAAAAGCTGTCGGAAAAATCCGCATTTTCAAAGCCCTGTATGCGAATATCCGCTTTCTGATAAAGCTGCTTTGCAATTCTGCCGCTGATACTGTCAAGCTCCACACCGTAAATGCGGCTGTTTTCCATGCTTTCGGGCAGAAGTCCCAAGAAATTTCCTGTGCCGCAGGAAGGCTCCAAAATATTTCCCGTTTCAAAGCCCATTTGAGAAAGTCCTCGGTAAATTGCTTTGATAACCGTAGGCTGGGTATAAAAGGCAGTCAGCGTGCTTTCCCTTGCGGAAGAAAATTCTTCTTCGGTCAGCAGGCTTTTCAACTCAACATAGTTTCTGTTTGTTTCGGAAAAGCACTCCGCCAGACCGCCCCAGCCTACATACTTCGCCAGAACAGCCTGCTCCTCGGCAGTTGCCAAACGGTTTTCGCTTTCCAACTCTTTCAAAAGACGAATGGCAGTAATATTGTTTTGATACTTTTCTGTCGGTGTACCTGTGCCAAGCTCTGTATCAGTGATATGATAATTCCGCTTTTCAACCCTCTGCTCGATGGCTTGCGGCACCTCCGCCAAAGGCTCCTGCTCCATCACAATATGGTCTTTCACAAAAGTAAGCGGCTCATTCCTGTAAATCGGAAAACCTGTGCTTTCCTGAAATGTGGTATCCCGTAAAGATACTCTGTCCCCATGGATGCTCTCAACAATAAAGCTTCTGCCATCGGCAACAACCGTTTGCCCGATAAGCGTTTCCATTGCTTCAACCTTGCTCTCATTTTCAATGACAGCCTCGGCAGAATTTTCTTTGTTCGGAATTTTTGCTTCTTCATAAACAACCGTTTCCGGAATTATTTTTTCTTCCGCTCGATGCTTTCCGTTAAACAGCGTAAACTTCCCAAGAGAATACGTTTGCAGAGCTTCAAAGCTTCTCTGCATACTCTCATACTGTCTGTCTGTTGTATTTGTGCCATCCAAAACCACCTGCATGGTCTGCAAAATTTCTTTCACTTTTTCCGTATCGGATAGCTGCTTAACAATATTTTCTGTTGCGGTATAATAATCATCCTCCGCACGAAAAGGCATAGCGGGTAAATCAGAGCGACTCCTAAAAAAGTGATAAATCCCTTTTGCAATCTCCTCTTTTTCATACTGCGGAATCTGCTCCAACTGCTTCGGTGTCATGTACTTATTGAAAGCAACCAGACTTTCCACAATTCTTGCAACATCCGTCCACTTCAAAAATCGGCGGTCATAGGCTATCCCATCATAAGCCTTTTTTATCTCAATGCCCTTTGCATCATGGCTTTCCGAAAACCCTTTGTATCCAACACCGCCTGTGCCGTATTCCTTTTTCAGAAAGTCGGCTTTTTCCTGCAAGCTATGCGGATAAGAAAAATAAGAGTATATCCGAAACTTTCCGCCGCTGATGCTTGAGCCGCCCGAAAGCACCTTCTCTACCTCATTCTCGGAAATAAACTTTTGGCATTGTCTTTGAAAATCCTGCTGTGCCGTAAATTCTCTTTTCGGCAGTATCAGCAGCTCCAAGTCCCGCTCCAAGTCTCCCACACGATGATAATGAAACCGCAAAATATCTCGATTTTGAGCGTAATCCTGTGAGAAAATCTTAAATTCCTCATAAATTGCCTGTGCGGAAGATTTCTCGGCAAGCAGCTTCGGCAATTCCTGTTCCCAGACGGGATAGCCGCCCGAAATATTGCGGATTCCCCTAATGATAGGAAGATACTTCCGATTTTCCTCATTCTCTTGGTCAATATCTCCATAAAGATAGAGTAATCTTTGTGAAACATCAGAAAATTCAAATGCTTTTGCCTTTTCCAATTCGGTTTGAGAAAGATATGTGCCTTCCGCCAAAAGCGTTTCAATCCTTTTGTCCATATCCGCCCAAGAAAGACTTGTTCTCGAAAAACCGTTTCGCAATCGTTTTCCTCGCGAAAGATCCAAGCCGTTCTCCGTAAACCAAACCGTATACTGCTGTTTCTCATGGAGTATGCCAAAGCCCGATTCCGCTTGAAATACAGTTTTCAGAAAAGCAATCCTTTCCTCCGCTAAAATATCCCTACTGTATCTTGCCGCAACCGCATAGGGTACAGTTTCTCTTTCGCCTGTATAAAGAACCTTATCTATAACCTCCTGCGGTATCTTTGCATGATATATGGGCTTTTCTTCATCCGCAATCGCATTTGTGATTTCTGTTTCCAAAGGCATAGAAAACAAATTCAACTGCTCTGCTTGGTTCGGCATTGTTTCCGCACCAAAGGCAAGGGAGTATCTGCCTTTTTCCATATAGCCTTCAAAAAATTCTGTTACAATCCCCCATGAAAAAACGGACTCCGATGTTCTGGAAAGATAGCTTCCTTCCCACATCAAAAGTCCGTCGGGCTGTTTCCTGTAGCCGATACGCTCCTTGTCAACAAGCAGTTCCACAAATATATCGCTATAAGCATTTTTCATGTATTCGATTTTTTCCTGTGTGTCCTTGTTGTTTCTGAAAAATTGATTGATTTCCTGTCGGCTTTTCCTTCTGCCTTGGTCATCCAAAATAATTGCCCGAATCAGCGGTTCACTGAGAAACGGTGGTAATTCCGTTACTTGTAAATCAGCTCCCGAAGGACTGTTTCCTCCGCCGAATGTTTCAGATTGTTCATTGCCGCCGTCCATTCCAGAGGATTCTTTTCTTTCATTTTCTCTGTGATTCCCTGTTCCTGTGCCATTTTCGTTATGAGCTGTTCTGCCATCTTCTTGGCGTTCTGTTCCGTTTCCGCCAAGTGCTGTGTCAGCCGGCAGGTTGTTTTCAGCGTTGTGTATTCCGCTCTCCTGTGTTCCTTCAGAAATGCTTTCCGCAGCTGTGAGTATTTGCCCGGAAAGACTTCCTCCTGCTGTGGTATTGTCAGGTTGGGAATCCGCACGCCTCTCTCCGTTCTGTATGTCACTTCCATGTGCAACGCTCCTTTCTTCTGCTGTCTTTTCTTCCGTTCCGCTTTCATCATAAGCCCTGTCACGATTCTTTGCAAAAAATTGTCCTACCGTTTTGGCTACCACTCGCAGCTCTGTTTCCGCAATGTCGCTTACGGCTGTGCCAAGACAGTTGATTTTCTTGACAGAGTCAAAACGCTCAATCTCCACAAAAGCACTGTCGGGGATATATTCATCCGCCGAAACACCCATGCGGGCCAAAGCCATATAAGAAATGCTGTTCTCCACAAGCTTTGGAAACCTGTCAACAATTTCAACATCGGCAGTTGTGTTGACAATCTCCGCCAGATAGTCCGCAATGTTATCCGCCATCAGATTTTTCCCTGCCGATAACACCGCCTGCGGAAAGGATTCCTTTTCGGCAAGTGTCCCGAAACTGTTCTCAAGGCTTTCCGTAACATAAGCTTCAAATCCCTGCTCCATCTGCCATACCGGAACAGGCTTGGCATAGCGGCTTTCATGCGTATCTGCCACATCAAAGTAATATTTCAGACCACTCCTGCCGTTTCTTTCCTCAAAAACCGCTATCCCCGTTGCGCCCTTGTTTACCCATCTACCGAAAAGCGTGTTCCATTTTTCCATCTCCAAAACAGCCGTTGCTTCGGGCTTTTGTGCATAGATCAGCACCTGCTCGTCAAAGGAGCATTTGTAATTGTTGCAGGCGGAACGGAGAAACGCTTTCCATGTCTGCGGCGTTTCTGTTACTGATAACAGCGTAGTGCGGTACAGCTCGGTAATGAGCTGATATTTGTTTGCCATTGGTGTTCACCTCCTAAAGTTAATTACATAAAAAAAGAAACAGACGGAATTTCTGTTTCTTTTTTGGGTAATCTATTTTATTTTTCCAATGTGCTCCTGCTATAATATTTTTGATTTTTACTTCTTGGATGGTTTGGAATTGTCATGCACAAAACGCCCTTTTCTACCAGCGGCTTAATGTAGTTTTGCATAACATAAGAAACTGTTGTAAGCTCCAAATATTCTGCAATCTCCGCTCTCGTTTTCGGTTCTTTGCAAAATGCAAGAAGGTCTTTTTCCGGTTCTTCCTGTTCATCCGTTTCCACTTCCGCCTCAGTCGAATTATAGAATGTAACAGCAAACTCATTTCTCAGATTTTCAAAAACAGGCTCTTTCATTCCTGCTTTTTTCATCTCCATAATCATTGTCGGAATACCGGAATATCTGTTTTCTGTTTTCCCCAAGGTTTCCATTGCTCTTGCCAAAACAGGATTTCTGGTATCGGGTTGCACCTTTCCCAGCTTATCAACCGTCAATCTGCCATACAGACCACCGGGATTTCGTATTTCCACCCTGTCTTTATACATCACAACTTCTATCGGCATAGCCTCTGTATGAATACTGTAATCCCTGTGAATCAGTGCATTTAAAACAGCTTCCCTCAAGGCAACAATCGGATACTCTGTTTTGTCTGCCCGCTCTCCCGTATTCGGATCAATAATTGTCCGCACCTTCATGTTCTTTACAAGAAATTTCATTGTTTCTTCAAGAATCTCTGGCAAGGTTCCTTCTATTCGCTTATTGTCTATAAAACGAGAACCGTCTGCTGCGGTTTCTCCCTTCGTATATCCCATAACAACCATAGCATTTACTGTATACTGCGGATAAAACATTTGCGGATAAACGGAAAAAAGCAATGTGCACACCAAGGTCGGCTTTTTTTCAACAACCATGCTCAAATTTTTTAAAATGAGTTCCTCCGGAAGCTGAGCCAATTTCGGATTCTTCTCTGTAATCATATCAACATACGCATTAAGCTTTTTCATATCAATCGAAGATAAATCTGCTTTTTCATTGATACGAATGTCATCCTGATATTTCTTGCGGAATGCCTCATAGCTATAAATTTCATAATCAGACATCGGTTCATCTGAGTCCCCGCTTCTGATATAAGAGCCCTTTATTCTTCCCACACCGCTGTAAAAACAAGGTCTTTCACTAATATCAATACTCGGAATTTCGGCAGAAACAACCTTGCCCTTTTCAGTCTGCACAATCGTAAATACAGGTCTGACAGCAGGGTGCATTTGCTTACACTGCTCTGTCACTTTCTTTTGCAAATCCTGTGCATCATATACGCCGACAATCTCATAGTTTTTATTTTCATCAATACCAAAGATAATAATTCCACCGGAATCTTGGTTAGAAAATGCAGAAAGTGTATCATACAATTTTTTAGGGCAGCCGTCCTTTGCCGCCTTCAATTCGATTGTCTGAAACTCCGTTTTCATCGTTGTCACTTTCTCTATCAATTCCATCAATTCGATTTCTATCATTTTCTGCTCCCTCCCATCACAATTTTTCTGTTTTCTATTATTTTAATCGAATTTTATAGAATCTGCAAATGTAATTTGAGTTATTTTTCTATAAAATTCTATCTAATTCTATTAAATTCTATTTATTTTCCACTTATTTTAATAAATTCTACAAAATTCTATAGAATTTAATTATTTTTTGCTAAAATCCCTGTGATGTTTGAGAGAATCTTTATCTAATCAAAATTTACAGAAATGCACTCTCCCCTTTCTCAATATATTTTTTATATATCTACTACCCGAAAGAAAAATTTCTTTTTTCGGTAGGTAATTTATTTCTTCGGTAAGTAATAATACAATGCCTATTTTTCAGCAAAACCGAATTTCTTGTCAAAAATGAATTTCCCATGACAGCAATTTACCGCTCCTTCTCCTGTGTCCGTTTCCGGCACCAGTTCTCCAAAAGCTTTGTAATAACCTGCTGCATCTGCATCGGCGTGTATTCCTTGGGAAAATATTTCTTGATGGTGTCCCCCTTCAAAACCAGCTTCGTATCCGTTTCCTTTTCTTCGGTCATAATGGCATCTATCACATCCTCCGTCAGCTTTCCATCTTGGCTGTATTTCTTTAGCCTTTTTGCCTGTGACAAAGACGGGCTGCACTCATTCACATCCATGTTGTCCTGTAAAAGTTCCTGCTCCCTTTCGGAAAGATAGGAAATTTCAACAGCGGCATTGAACGCAATATTTTTGTTATCCACCATTTCCAGAATATCTGGAATAAGATGAGTAAGGCGGATATAGCGTTTTACTTGATTTCTGCTATCTCCATTTTGCTCCCCAATTATCTCCGTTGATAACTTCAGCCCAATTTGGGCCGAAGTTAAATCACTTCTTTTCCCTTGATGTTTTAATGCCTCCAGCTTCATCTTATAAGCAAAAGCCTTTTCCGAAGGCAATATATTTTCCCTTTGCAAATTACTGTCCACCATAACCAAAACAGCGGCATCCTCGTCCATTTCTCTGACGATTGCAGGAATTTCCTCCTGTCCTGCCAAAACAGCGGCATGGTGTCGGCGGTGTCCCGAAACAATTTCATAATTCCCGTTTTCCACAGGTCTTACGATAATCGGCACAAGCACGCCATACTCCTTTATGCTTTCCACCATATCCATCATTTTTTCATCATCCACCACCTTAAACGGATGATTCGGAAACGGCTGCATTTTTTCGGGAGACAGCATTTGAATACGCTCCTGCGTATCTGCAAGCCTTTCCTCATCGTTCTTAAATAAATCATCATAACTGGCGAGCTGTATTTTTCTGGCACTGCTTTTCATTCTCCAAAACCTCCTTCGTAAACTGTTCATACGCCTTTGCAGTCTTTCCTTTGCCGTCAAACGCATAAATGCTCTTGCCTTCCGCACTGGTTTCTGCCGCCTTGATTCCTCTTGGTATCTCTGTTTCATAAACCTTGATTTTATTGCCGTAGCTTTCTCTTAAAAGCCGCCCGATGTCCTTTGAAAAATTACTCCTGCCCTCCACCATCGTCAGCAGAATACCGCCGATTTGCAGCTTGGGATTTAGCTGGCGTTTCACTTTGTTTACCGTTTTCAAAAGCTGTTCCAGTCCCTTTACGGGAAGGAAATGTGCCTGTACAGGAATAATCACTTTATCTGCCGCCGTCAATGCGTTTAGCGTAATCATCCCCAGAGAAGGCGAGCAGTCAATCAAAATGTAGTCATACTGCCGCTTGATTTCGTTCAGATATGTCCGCAGTACCGTTTCTCTGCTCATCGTGTTTACCAGAACAACCTCCATGCCGGAAAGCTCGATATTGGATGGTATCAAGTCCACCCCTTCCTCGTGGTATAAAATCCCCTCCTCCATATTGAACGGTTCATCACAAATTACCTTCTCCAACAAATTTGAAAGGGTATGTTCCAGCTTGTCCGGCTGCTGCCAACCAAGCATTTCCGTTAGGTTCCCTTGGCTGTCGGCATCCACAAGCAAAACCCTCTTGCCCTGCCTTGCAAGCCCTATCCCAAGATTGACCGCCGTTGTGCTTTTGCCCACACCGCCTTTTTGATTGACCAATGCGATTGTCTGCATTTTTAGACCTCCTTAAAATAAGCATAATAAAAAACGATGTAGGTTTTATCCCGCATCGTTTTCTATCTTAATTGCCTCTTTTTTAAAATATTTACTTCTATTATCTCCGGTTACATTTATAAAATCTTTTTTAAATCCGGAATAAAAGCATAATCCCTTTTAGTTAACTCTCTTTCTTCCCACTTAGCAAATCTCATAAAATCCTTCGGTTGTATTTCATCCGAAGGAAATATTTCAGCAATTTTTTCATGCGTTACGCTTCCAAAAATTATTTTATCTCCATCGAAAAAACAAATATCTTCAAGTCCATTTGAAAATTCAGGAAAGATACTGTCAAAGTTTTTCTCGAAAAAATCTACTATTTCTGGATGAGAATGAAACAGCATAACATCAAGAGGTTTTTCAAGAACTTTATACCTATACCATAAATATGTCTCGATTGTTTTATATACATATCCACTCAATTCACCAAGGCAATCTATCTTTTCTCTGCTTATATGTTGTGGAATTGTAAATGAAAAAAAGGTTGCATGTTTTAAGCAGTATAAAATAAATTCTCTATATTTTTCACCACATATGTTATGAACTAATTCATATCTCTTCATATTTCCCTCCTATAAATTAAATTCAAAACAAACATAAGCCGATGATTTCCTTTATATTTGATGCCCTTTTGGTTCACTTGTTTTTTCTGTTATAAGCACCAAATATGTGCACCAAATCTAGCCCCAGAAGGTTTCAAAACATGGATGTGATACCAATACCCATTTCCCGTGCCATGATTTTCAGGAGGACAATAAGATCCTCCCGTAATCCCCTTAGCATACGATAAACTCGTCGCCAAGACCTCTCCATTTTTATTTTCTGTACGTGCAAAACTCTGTGCTAATGCTGTTCTAATGCCATCCCCTACAATAACCGCATTTAATTTTTTGTCTATACATGCCCTAAAATAACGATATTCTGTTTGCTTCTTTAAATCCTCTGCTACCTCCTCTACAACAACATAAGCTAGAAATACCAGTACTAACCTTTATACCACTTCATCTTTTAATACTATTATTATGTTCTAAATATTCCCACTTTCATCTAAATGCTCACACCTAGAACAAAATCTTTAACTTTTTCATATTAACTAAATAATAACATCTTATCTGTTTGCTCTTGTATATTTATCTGAGATTTACACTATTTCTACAAATCATTGTTGCGGCTTCAGCTCTTGTTAATGTCTCTTTGGGTGCTATTTTATTCCCTCTTCCAGATATGTAGCCATATCGAATACAAAATCTAATAGCATCTTTATATTTACTGCTACACGCATTGTAATCACTAAATTTTCTTACTGATTCTGTCTCTTTTTCCGGCAAATCAATATATCCATAAGCACATTTTATAAAAAAGGCAGCTTCCTCTCTTGTAATCAAATCATCTGGTCTAAACCTTCCATCAAAATAGCAATCCAAAACATTCTTTTTTTCTGCTTCTGTTTGATAAGGCTCCAAAATGCAGTCTTCAGTAAATCCATTTACTATTTTTCCAATTTTTCTATCATTAATATCAGAAAAATAATTCTTTTCACTTTTATACATATTTTTATATTTGCTAATCCAAGAAATAAACTCGCCCCGAGTAATTGCATTACTAGGGAAAAAATCTCTATTTGTTTTATAATCATATGGAATACTGCTATTTAGCACTAAGTTTATAAATTTTTCTTTAGACCAGTGCTTAGCAATGTCACTTTCATCAACTATATAATTATATATTTCCGAATCAATATAATTATCATCAACTTTCAAATTTACATATTTCATATAAAAATAAAGATCCTTTAATGCCAAACAATAAAATTCATATGCATTTAATGCATTAAGCACATTCTCCGTGTTTTTCTTGTTCAGATTTGTATTCATTTTAAGCCTTTCATAAAAATCCTCTAATATAAACTTTCCACCTTTACAAAACCTTTGATCCTCATTAACATTAATATTATAAATAGAGGCACAAGAAATAATTTTAGAAACTTCTTCAATAGAACAGTCTTGATTATTATATAATTCAATAATCTGATCCATTTTATTTTTTTCCCATTGCTGTAAGACAGTTGCATCTTTTGTATTAGATAAAGCAATTAAAGCACTAGAAATCTCATTAATATTACTATACTCATAATCTAATATCGTAGTTAATAATTGCTCTTGTTCCTCACCACTAATAGCTAAATACTCATTATGACAAGTTAACGCCATATAAGCCAAGCATGTACTTTCAATTCCCTCGTTCTGAACTTGAATAATATTTTCTTCTCCTAATAGCTCATTTAATATTGAATACCCAGAAACATCCCTTGCATCTATCGCAAAGGAGGTTATGTATAAAACTAATTCAGATAGTTCTTTTTTCGAAAACATGCTAAAATCGCCATTTAAATTACATAACTCTTTTTTGAATTCCAAATAAAAGTTCCAAGCTTATCATTTACCGTTT
>OBRJ01000309.1_pt1 | contig 34101 bp, 25 predicted proteins | sample 1494831 | NCBI WGS metagenome assembly OBRJ01 (sample SAMEA3360658, study PRJEB22359) | human gut metagenome | biome: ENVO:urban biome; feature: ENVO:human-associated habitat; material: ENVO:feces | place: Bangladesh | collected 2011
AAGGCTCCCTCCCAGAGGGAGCTGGCAAAACCGTCAGGTTTTGACTGAGGGAGTTTTTCAACAAAATCGGCTGCCGCACGTTTTGTGTGCAGCAGCCGGTCGGTGTTTTATTTAGAGGTTATCCGGCCAAAGTGGCCTTTTTCCTCTTCGTCCTTTTTGGTGTCGGGCTTTTCTGCGGGGGTCAGACGCACCTCGGTCACGCGGCGCTTGGCGGTGCGGGTGACTACGCCGTCGTAGCTGCCCAGCGTGAAGCGGTCGCCCACCTTAGGCAGACGGCAGGTCTTTTCCTGCACCAGACCGTTCACCGTGTTGGAGTCGATGTCCTCGTCCTCCGGCAGACCCAGCCGCTCGTACAGGTCATCCACACCGGCGCTGCCCAGCACGATCCAGCTGCCGTCCGACTGCTTGCGGAAGTCCTCGGTCACCTCGTCGTGCTCATCCCAGATCTCGCCTACCAGCTCCTCCAGAATGTCCTCCAGCGTGATGATACCCTCGGTGCCGCCGTACTCGTCCACCACCACAGCCATGTGATGGTGCTGCTCGCGCAGGGTGCGCAGCAGCTGGGAGATCTGGGTGGAACCGGTGGTGTAGAGGGTGGGCTTGACCAGATCCTCCAGCTTGGTCTCCTTTTTCAGGCGTGCCATGTAGAAATCCTTTTCATGTACCACGCCAATGATGTTATCAATGGTGTCGTGGTACACCGGCAGACGGGAGTAGCCGGACTCCGCAAAGGTCTGTGCCACCTCTTCCAGCGGCAGATCGTCCTCCACCGCGATCACATCCACGCGGGGGGTCAGGATCTCTTCCACCTCCACGTCATCAAACTCGATGGCGCTGCGGATCAGCTCGCTTTCCCGGTCGGTCAGCTCGCCGTCATTCTCGGCTTCGCTGACCATGGTCATCAGCTCGCCCTCGGTGATGGTGTCCTCCTCAGTGCTGTGGACAAAGTGTCCCAGAAAGCGCTTCCACTGGCTGAACAGCCACGTCAGCGGGGTAAATACCAGCATCAGCAGGCTGAGCACCGGTGCAACTGCGGTGGCAACCGTTTCCGGCATCTCCTTGGCAAGGCTCTTGGGGGTCACCTCGCCAAAAATCAGCACCACCACGGTCAGCACCATGGTGGACACCGTAGCGCCCCGCTCTGCACCCAGCATCTTGGTGAAAAGGATGGTGCCGATCGAAGCTGCGGCAATGTTCACGATATTGTTGCCGATGAGGATGGTGGAAAGCAGCTTATCGTATTTTTCAGCCATTGCCAGCACCCGGGCGGCAGAGGTGTCGCCGTCCTCGGCGCGGCTTTTCAGGCGGATCTGATTCAGGGAAGAAAATGCGGTCTCGGATGCGGAGAAAAAGGCGGAGAATGCCACCAATACTACCAGCGCTACCCAGAGCGTCATACTGCCATCGTCCATAAAAAGGGAAATCACACTCAACTTTCTGTTTTAAAATTAGATTTATTTGCCCGTTGTATTTCCATTGCGCTTCAACAGTGCCAAGCGGGCTTTTCCGTATACAAAAATGTGCTTTCCATCGTTGCCATTTCTGCGATGAAAAGCACATCAATGTTATTTTTTATAATAACATATTCTGCACACAGGTGCAAGCGTTTGGGCTGTACTCCATGTACAAAACCGGTAAATTTTAGCGCAGAACCAATGCGCTGCCGTCATAGTCCACCGTCAGGGTGTTGCCCTCGGCATAATTGCCCTTGATGATGGCCTTGGCGATCAGGGTCTCCACGCGGCTCTGGATGAAGCGCTTGATGGGACGTGCACCATAAACACTGTCGTAGGCAGAATCAATGATGAAGTCCTTGGCGGCGGTGGTGACCTCCAGCTTGAGGTGCTTGCCCTCCTCCATACGGTTGCGCAGATCCTGCAATTGCAGATCCACGATCTTGCGCATTTCGTCCTTGGTCAGGCTCTTGTAGTAGACGATCTCGTCCAGACGGTTCAAAAATTCGGGGCGGAACTTGCTCTTGAGCAGCAGGTCGATCTGGTGCTTTGCATCCTCGCTCAGCTCGTTGGAGCCCTGCGCACGGCGCTGCTCCAGATCGTTCAGGATGATGTCACTGCCCAGATTGGAGGTCAGGATGATGACCGTGTTCTTGAAGTCCACGGTGCGGCCCTGACTATCCGTGATGCGGCCATCGTCCAGCACCTGCAGCAGAATGTTGAACACATCGGGGTGGGCTTTTTCCACCTCATCGAACAGCACCACGCTGTAAGGCTTGCGGCGCACAGCCTCGGTCAGCTGGCCACCCTCTTCATAACCGACATATCCCGGAGGCGCGCCGATCAGACGGCTGACGCTGAACTTCTCCATATATTCGGTCATATCGATACGCACCATGTTGCGCTCGTCGTCAAACAGGGCCTGTGCCAGTGCCTTAGCCAGCTCGGTCTTGCCCACGCCGGTAGGGCCGAGGAACAGGAAGCTGCCGATGGGGCGGTTGGGGTTGGCAATGCCGGCGCGGCTGCGCAGAATGGCTTCGCTCACCTTGGTCACAGCCTCGTCCTGACCGATGACCCGCTGGTGCAGCACATCGTCCAGATGCAGCAGCTTCTCGCGCTCACCCTCCACCAGCTTCTCTACCGGGATGCCGGTCCAGCGTGCCACGATGCGGGCGATCTCCTCGTCGGTCACGCGGTCACGCAGCAGGCTGTCCTCCTTCTTGGCGGCAGCCACCTTTTCCTCTTCGGCCAGCTGCTTTTGCAGCTGGGGCAGCTTGCCGTACTTCAGCTCGGCGGCCTTGTTCAGGTCGTACTCGCGCTGGGCTTTCTCGATGGCGGCATTGGTCTGCTCGATCTGCTCGCGCAGGGTCTGCACCTTGCCAATGGCGTTCTTCTCGTTCTCCCACTTTGCCTTCATGCTGCGGAACTTATCCTGCAACTCGGCAAGCTCCTTTTCCAGATCCTTCAAACGGCTCTGGCTCAGGGCATCGGTCTCCTTTTTCAGGCTCACCTGCTCGATCTGCAGCTGGGTGATGCGGTGTGCCAGATCGTCCATCTCGCTGGGCATACTGTCCATCTCGGTCTTGATCATGGCGCAGGCTTCATCCACAAGGTCAATGGCCTTATCCGGCAGGAAGCGGTCGGTGATATAGCGGTCGGAAAGGGTAGCAGCGGCGATCAGGGCGTTGTCGTTGATCTTTACGCCGTGGAACACCTCATACCGCTCCTTCAAGCCGCGCAGAATGGAGATGGTATCCTCTACGGTAGGCTCATCCACCTGCACCGGCTGGAACCGGCGCTCCAGTGCGGGGTCTTTTTCAATATACTGGCGGTACTCGTCCAGCGTGGTCGCGCCGATGCAGTGCAGCTCGCCCCGGGCCAGCATGGGCTTGAGCAGGTTGCCTGCGTCCATGGCACCATCGGTCTTGCCGGCACCCACGATGGTATGCAGCTCATCGATGAAGAGGATGATCTTGCCCTCGCTCTTCTTCACCTCGTTCAGCACGCTCTTCAGACGTTCCTCGAACTCGCCGCGGTACTTTGCACCGGCCACCAGAGCGCCCATGTCCAGGCTGAACACGGTGCGATTCTTCAGGTTTTCGGGCACATCGCCGCGCACGATACGCTGCGCCAGCCCCTCGGCGATGGCGGTTTTACCAACGCCGGGCTCGCCGATCAGGCAGGGGTTGTTTTTGGTCTTACGGGACAGGATACGGATCACATTGCGGATCTCCTGATCACGACCAATGACGGGGTCCAGTTTCTGCTTGCGGGCAAGTTCCACCAGATCCTGACCGTACTTCTGCAGGGCATTATAGGTGTCCTCCGGGTTATCGGTGGTCACCCGCTGGTTGCCGCGCACGGCGGTAAGCTGCTGCAAAAAGGCGTCCTTTTTCAGGTTGAAGGCGCGGAACAGCTCACTAGTGGTCTGGTCCTGCTCGTCCAGCAGGCCAAGGAACAGATGCTCCACGCTGATGAAGTCGTCCTTCATAGCCTTAGCTTCGCGGGCAGCGGCGCTGAGCACCTTATCGGTGGCCTGCGAGATATAGACCTTATCGGGGTCACGACCGGAGCCGGACACCCGGGGCAGTGCGGAAAGCTTTTCCGCCACGGCGGCGGCAAAGCTGCCGGGGTCAACGTTCAGCTTTTGCAGCAGCTGGGGGATCAGGCCGTTCTCCTGCGCAGCCAGTGCGTGCAGCAGGTGGGCGGGTTCCAGCGCGTTGTGCTGGTACTCCACAGCCAGCTGCTGGGCTGCCTGCAAAGCCTCGAGGGTCTTTTGGGTATATTGATTGGTATTCATAAAGTCAAGCCTCCATTCATACCGGAAGGTTTATTTTAGCGGACGGATAAGTTCTGTGCTAACAGCTCCGTGCCCGGCAGCGGCAGAGCCGTGAGTTGATTATATCGATGTTCTTCTTCATGGTTTTGCACACCTCCTGCAGGGCAGTTCGTTTTGTTTTTAGCACTCTATCTGCTCGACTGCTAAAAATATACTCCTATCCACCCACTTTGTCAATAGGGTTCACAAAAAGTTTGCAGAATAGACGCAAACCCATGCTTTTCTGCCCGGCAGAAACAAAAAAGCTCCCCCTTTCGGGGGAGCTGGCATCGCGCAGCGATGCGTGAGCGGGTTCTTATTTCAGCGCTTCGTCCAGCACCTTCAGCAGGTGCGGGATATCCAGCGGCTTTGCGATGTGGCCGTTCATGCCCGCATTCAGGGCGTTCTGCCGGTCCTCCTCAAAGGCGTTGGCGGTCATGGCAAAAATGGGGATGCCCGCCTTGCGGGGGTCGGGCAGGGCGCGGATGCGCCGGGTAGCTTCGTAGCCGTCCATCCGGGGCATCTGGATGTCCATCAGGATCAGGTCGTACTGCCCGGGCGCGGCCTGCTCCATCTTTTCCACCGCTTCAACGCCGTCCTCGGCGGTGTCCACAAGGAAACCTGCTTCCTTTAAGATCTCTATGGCGATCTCCCGGTTCAGGGCGTTATCCTCCACCAGCAGCAAATGCTTACCGCTGAAGTCCGCCTTGGGCGGCAGGGCAGTCGTCTGCGCCGGCTGCACCCGGAAGGGTTCTGCCAGCACCTTGCGCAGTTCCGAGAGGAAGAGCGGCTTTTCGCAGAAGGCGGTCACACCGGCGGCGCGCGCTTCCTCTTCGATATCTGCCCAGTCGTAGGCGGTCAGGATGATGATGGGGCAGCTGTCCCCGATGACCTTGCGGATCTGCCGCACGATCTCGATGCCGTTCATATCCGGGATGAGCCAGTCGATGATATACACGCTGAAAGCATCGCCCTGCTCCACGGCGTACTTGGTGCGGATGACCGCTTCCTTGCCGGAGATGGTCCACTCCGGGCGCATGCCGATCTTGGAAAGCATGGTGCTGACGCTCAGACAGGTGTTGGTGTCGTCGTCTGCCACCAGTGCCCGCAGCCCTTCCAGCTGGGGCAGCTGCTTGATCTCCGCCTTCTGCCCGCTGAGGGGGAAGCAGAGGTTCACGATAAACTCGCTGCCCTTGCCCGGCTCGCTTTCAAGGGCGATGGTGCCGCCCATCAGGTCTACGATGTTCTTGGTGATGGAAAGGCCGAGACCCGTACCCTGAATACCGCTGACGGTGGAGCTTTCTTCCCGGGTGAACTCCTCAAAGATGTGCTTTTGGAACTCCTTATTGATGCCGATGCCGTTATCCTTGATGCGGAACTCGTAGTTGCCGCAGCCCTTGGGCGCACCGGGCTTCTGGGCAATGCGGATGCTCACCATGCCGCCGGTGGGGGTGAACTTGATGGCATTGGAAAGGATGTTCAGCAGCACCTGATTCAGCCGCAGCGGGTCGGTGATGATGTCCTCGTCCACCACGTCCATGGTGTCGATGAACAGCGCCAGACGCTTGGAGCTGATGTTGGGCTGGATGATGGAGCGCACATCGTGCACGAGATCCGGCAGATGCACCGCCTTTTCCTCGATCTTCACCTTGCCGCTCTCAATGCGGCTCATGTCCAGCACATCGTTGATGAGGGAGAGCAGGTGCTGGCTGGATGTGGAGATCTTTTTCAGGTAGTCCAGCACCTGTTCCTTATTATCAACATGGGTCGCCGCCAGTGAGGTGAAGCCGATAATGGCGTTCATCGGGGTGCGGATGTCGTGGCTCATGTTGAACAAGAACTCCCGTTTGGCGCGGTTTGCCGCTGCCTCGTGCCGGACGGCAAGCTCCAGCTTGCGGTTCTGTTCCTCCAGCTGGGCGTGGTACTTCTGCTCCTGCTCCTTTTTTTGCTGCTCCGCAAGCTTCATGGAGCGGCGGCGCAGCGTTTGCAGCACTGCCACGCAGATCAGATAGAAGATCAGTGCCGTCAGCAGTGCGCTGCTGGAATTGCGGAACACCGATTTTTCGTCGATATAGAGATACAGGTCAAAATTCTGTCCGTTGCTGTACATCCCGAAATAACAGCCGGAATTTGCCCAATCGCGGGTGTGGGTCAAGGTATCGGGCGCACCGGCTTTGCGGATGCCCTTCACCAGCGGGCTGTTCGTCGTGTAAAGCCCGATAAGCTCCGGGTCATTTGCGGCGATCACCTTGTTGTTCTGCACGATAAAGATGGTGCCGCTGATGTTCTTCGGGTAGCCGTCCAGCACGCTTTGGATAGACAGGGCTGTGCCCTCCACAAACTCCGGCGGGGTCACCCGGTAAGCCAGCAGCACGGCGTCCCCTGCTGCGGCACGGCGGGTGGCAACATCCACCGCTGTACCATCCTGTAACAGAATGCGCTTGAGGTAGGTCTTTTGCGGGTTTTGCAGCACGTTCAGCGCGGCTTGCTCTCGCAGAGATTCCGCAAACTGCGCATAGCAGATATCACTATCTGTATATTCATACAGTAATTCTCCATTTTCATCCAGCACGGCAATGCCGGTAAGCCAGAGAGACTCCGTTTCTGCCCGGAGGCTTTCGGGGTCGTAAAGATCCAAAGCGTCATTTTCCGCCAGCTGCCGCACCGACACTGCCATCCGGCGCAGCGACTTTGCGGTGATGGTGTCATTGTATTTTTCGTAGCTGGTGGACTGCACCTTTACAAAGTTGATGGTGCGGTCAAAGTATTCCTCGGTAGCGCGCATGGACTCCCGCCCGGAGAAGAGGGTGACTGCCAGCAAAAGCAGCACGCCCATCAGCAGATAGAGCGCCGCCGCCCGCATATTGGGCGTGAACGTTTTCTTGTTACTGTTCAAGGACGTCCACCTCCAGATACTTTTCCGGGTCCGGCAGATACTTGCCTACGATCTGCTTCAGCGTGCCGTCGGCGCGCATGGCGGCAAGGGTCTTGGCCAGCTTTTCGTCCAGCCCGCGGGTGTCGTTCAGCGCAAAGGCTACGCCGATGCCGGTGACCAGCAGCGGCTCTTCCAGAATGCGGAAGTTGGCATTGCAATCCTGCATATATTGCAAAATGGCGATCTCGTGGGCGGCAATGGCGTCCACATAGCCGCAGTTCAGCATGGCGTACTGTATGCTGCGGTCCTCGGTGCTCAGCAGTTCACCAAACTGCGGAATGCGGGGGTCGGTGCCGGCGAGGAAAATTTCCTCCGGCTTGGTGGTGCTTTGCACCATCATGGTCTTGCCCGCAAGGTCGGCCAGCGTTTCAATGCTGCTATTGGCATTGACCGCCACCACCTGACGGCTGACCATATACGGCCCCGCCCAGCGGTACAGCTGCTCCCGCCCGTCCATGGAAAAGCAGCCCCAGATGCAGTCGATGGCACCGCTTTCCACCAGCTTTGTTTTCTGCTCCCAGTCAATAATTTCAAACCGTACCGCATACCCTATACGGGCAAAAGCCTCGGTGGCAATGTCCACATCAATGCCGGTGGGGGTGCTGTCATTGTTCAAGTAGATAAAAGGCGAGTAGTTATCGCTGCCCACCGTGAGCTCGGGCAGCGCTGCCGCCGTCTGCATTTTGCCGCAGGCGGTCAGCCCGGCTGCCGCTGCCGCCGCGCATACCTTTAAAAAGGTGCGGCGGGGTATTTTATAGTTGGATCGCTGTTTTGTCACGCGTAGTTGTCCTCACATTACCATTGTAAAATTTCCTGTTTCAGTTCCCCCTGCACGTCCAGCAGGCACTGTGTCAGCAGCGGGTTGAACGCCCCGCACGCGCCGTCTGTGATCATCTGCACGGCGGTCTCGTGCGGGAAGGCCTTTTTGTAGCACCGCTCGCTGGTCAGCGCGTCATACACATCTGCCATGGAGACCAGCTGCGCGCTGATGGGGATATCATCCCCTTTCAGCCCGTCCGGGTATCCCCTGCCGTCCCAGCGCTCGTGGTGCCAGCGGGCGATCTCGTAGGCGGTCTGCAACAGCGGCTGGTCTGCAAAGTTTTCGGTCTTGTGCAGCATCTCTGCGCCCAGCATACTGTGGGTCTTGATCACCGCAAATTCCTCTGTGGTCAGCTTGCCGGGCTTATTCAGGATGGCTTCGTCAATGCCGATCTTGCCGATATCGTGCAGCGCCGACGCCAGCGGGATGTTATCCTGCTGCTCGGGGGTCAGCTCGTAGCGGTCTGTCAGCTCCATCAGCCGGTGCAGCAGCGTCTCGGTGATGATGCGGATGTGCCGCACATGAGAGCCGGACTCGCCGTTGCGGAACTCCACGATCTGGCTCAACACGCCCACCAGCACATCGGTGTTCTTTTCCCGCGCGCGGATCTGGTCGGACACCATCTGCACCAGCCGCCGCTGCTTGGCGTACAGCTTGATGGTGTTGGACACCCGGCGGTAGACGATCTTGGCATCAAAGGGGCGGTTCACATAGTCACTGGCGCCCAGCTCATACGCTTCGCGGATGGCTTCCTCCGAGTCGTCGCTGGAGATCATGATCACTGGCACATCCTCGATGGTATGGTTGGTATTCATGGTGCGCAGCACCTCAAAGCCATCCATGACCGGCATGTTGATATCCAGCAGCACCAGCGAGATCTGCCCGGCCTTTGCCCGCAGCAGCTCCAGACACTGCTTGCCGTTCCCGGCTTCCAAAATGCGGTAGTCCTCGCCCAGAATGTCGGCAAGCATCATGCGGTTCATCATGGAATCGTCCACCAGCAGGATGACGGGCTTGTCCTCCAAGACTTGCTCCTGAGCCGCCAACCGACTGTCCTGTGTGTCCACCGCTACCGCGTCCTTGTGGTTTTTGGCCTGATACATTATAAAATCTGCCCGGCGCACCACATTCTCTATCGGGTCGGCAAGGGTCTGCATCGCGCCGCCGATGCTCAGCGAAAGCCGGAAGTGAGGGTAGCCCGGCACCACCGCCTTTTGCACTGCATCGCGGATCTGCTCCAGCTTTGTCTTGAGGTAATCTGCCGGGATGCCGGGCAGCACCAGCAAGAACTCATCGCCGCCGTAGCGGATCAGCAGATCTGTTTCCCGGATGCAGCTGCGGATGGCCTTTGCAACGGCTTCCAGCGCCAGATCTCCGGCGTGGTGGCCGTAGGTATCGTTGCAGATCTTGAAATCGTCGATATCCATCAGGGCAATGCCCGCCGGGCCGATGTTATTGCGCACCACTTCCTCGTAATAGCGGCGGTTGTAGGTGCCAGTCAGGGCGTCATGGTTCAGCCGCTGCCGGTAGTGCTTTTCTTTTTCCATATTCCGGGCGGCGGTCTGGGCAAACCGCGCTTTTTGCTCCTCCATCTGCTGCATCATCCGCAGCAGGTTATGGTTGGCGCTTTCCAGCGCTTCCCGCTGGGTGCGGTTCTGCTGCTCCAGCTTTTCCCGCAGTTCCATATAGGGGGTGATATCCGTGACGGTGGCCACGATGTAGCCATCGCCGTGCCATACGATTCTATTGGCGGCGCTGGAGACCCAGCGGTAGCCGTTTTTGCCCAACAGCCGGAAGATGCTGTCGCCCTCCTGTGCGTAGGCTGCCCTGTTTTCCGCATTCCGGTAGCGCAGCCCGGCCGCCAGATCATCCGGGTGCAGCAGCGCGGTGTAGCAGTTATTGAACTTTGCCGCAAATTCTTCCCGCTCCCAGCCCAGTATCTCCAGAAAACGGTCGCTGATATAAACAAAAGGATAGCCGTTTTCAGGATCCTCTGCGCAGCAATGAAAGCCGCCCGGCACATTCTGTGCATAGCGTTCCAGCTGCAGAAGCTCTTCTTTTGTTGCCTCGCCTGTTTCCATTTTGTTTTCCCCGTCTCTTTCTCCTCGCACCTTGGCAGCACATGGTACACTCTATTGCCGCAATGTCAAACTTTACCTTCCTGTGCGCCCCGCTTTTGGGCGTACTATAACAGTATGATTTTATCATCAAAACCGCCTAGATGCAAGCATTTTTTGCCAGTGGAAAGGCAACAGTTGTTCCCCTTTACGCCCCTTCCCGTGAAAAGGGTACACCGGAGCGTCCGCAGACGCTCCGGTGTACCGAAAAAACAAATCATTTTTCCGCTGAAAATGCCCAGCAACGACGACGACCGCCGCCAGTGGCGGAAACAGGGAGGAGTTGTTGGGGCAGCGGCCAGCAAGACGCACGTGCCATCCAAGGCACGATGCGGATGCTGGGTGCCGCAACCCGTAAGAAGCGGAGGGCATTCCCAATCGTTCCGCGCAGCAAAAAAGCCGCCGCACAAAAAGTGCAGCGGCTTTGCGGGGTGTCACCTCACAGCCAGCGCTCAGAGATGATCCACCACATACCGGGCAGGTTGATCCGACCCAGCAGATGCTCCAATACGATCAGCATGGTATTCTCCTTTCAGACCGTCCGTTTTCAGCCGAACAGCCCCTTCAGTAAAAACAGAAGCAGCTTAGTCAAGCTGCCGCCGCCCAAAAGGTTGAGCAGCGGCCCAAGGCCTTGAAACATGGAAGGTTTGCTCCTTTCGTTTCATTCCGTCCCGGCTGCTGCCGGGTGCCGGTCTGCCTTATATACGAACCAGCCCGCCGCAGGATTGCAAATGCCGTGGTGGTAAATGATGGAAAGACGATTGAAAATGGCCTCCGCGTGCGCTTTGGCCATCCTTCAAGGAATATTATTTATATTTCGCGTTTGTCGCGGCCTGCGGGCCGCTCCAAACGCACTTTCACAGAAGGGGTTACAATTGGAAGCAGCTGCCGTCTGCCTTTATACGACCCCTTCCCGTGAAAAAGTTGCTCAGAAACGCCCGCAGGCGTTTCTGAGCAACAAATCAAAAATACTATTTCCGCTGAAAATGCCCATAGCAGCGCGGAGGGCATTCCAAATCGTCTTACTTAAAACGCTTCCATGCCGGGGTAGACGGCACTTTCGCCCAGCTGCTCCTCAATGCGCAGCAGCTGATTGTACTTTGCCACACGCTCGGTGCGGCTGGGTGCACCGGTCTTGATCTGGCAGGTGTTCAGCGCCACAGCCAGATCTGCAATGGTGGTGTCCTCGGTCTCGCCGGAGCGGTGGGAGCTGATGGCGTTGTAACCGGCCTTGTGTGCCATCTTGATGGCTTCCAAGGTCTCGGAGACAGAGCCGATCTGGTTCAGTTTGATCAGGATAGCGTTGCCCGCACCCAGCTGGATGCCCTTTGCCAGACGCTCGGTGTTGGTCACAAACAGGTCGTCGCCCACCAGCTGCACCTTGCCGCCCAGCTCGCGGGTCATCTGCTGCCAGCCCTCCCAGTCCTCTTCGTCCAGACCGTCCTCGATGGAGATGATGGGGTACTTTTCCACAAGGCTCTTCCAGTGTGCGATCAGCTCGGCAGAGGTGAACTCGGTGCCCGCCTTGGGCAGCTTGTAGAAGCCCTTGCCCTTGGGGCTCTTCCACTCGGAAGCGGCGGCATCCATTGCCAGCATAAAGTCCTTGCCCGGCAGATAACCCGCCTTTTCAATGGCAGCCAGAATGGTCTCGATGGTCTCCTCGTCGCTGGAAAGGTTAGGCGCAAAGCCGCCCTCGTCGCCCACAGAGGTAGCCAGCCCCTTGGACTTCAGGATGGCAGCCAGCGCATGGAATACCTCGGCGCACCAGCGCAGCGCTTCCTTAAAAGAGGGTGCGCCCACCGGCATGATCATGAACTCCTGCGTGTCCACGGTATTGGCGGCGTGTGCGCCGCCGTTCAGGATGTTCATCATGGGCACGGGCAGGCGGTTGCCGTTTACGCCGCCCAGAAAACGGTACAGCGGCATTTCCAGCGAAGCGGCTGCTGCGCGGCAGGCTGCAATGGACACCGCCAGAATGGCATTTGCGCCAAGATTGGACTTGTCCTTGGTACCGTCGGCTTTGAGCATGGCGGCGTCCACGGCGTAGATGTCGGAAGCATCCATGCCCACCACGGCGTCCGCAATGACCGTGTTGATGTTCTCCACCGCCTTTGTCACGCCCTTGCCCAGATAGCGGCTCTTGTCGCCGTCCCGCAGCTCCAGCGCCTCAAACTCGCCGGTGGATGCACCGGAAGGGGCACAGCCGCGCGCCACAGTGCCGTCCGCCAGCGTGATCTCTGCTTCTACGGTGGGGTTTCCGCGGGAGTCTAAGATCTCGCGGCCTACAACAGATTCAATTTCCAGATAATTCATCTTGAAACCCTCCTGAATATCATTTTCTCTCCCATACTGCCCGGGCGGGCAGATGGGGAACTGCTCTATTTAGATAGTTATATATAACTAACCGTCAATATCCTACCACGCTTTGCGCCCCGGTGCAAGAGCCGGTGCGGATGTTTGCAGCCCTAAATTTTTAACTGGGGCGCAAACCGCCGTGGAAAACCCATTTACAGTCTGCCCCTTTGCGGCAGTGGGGATGCACTATGCCTGCCATGTAAATTTCGTATGGCAGATATGCCAAAAATTCTCTTTACTTTTTGGCAGTTCGGTTCTATACTGGTTGCGGCGTTTACGCTGTTTTACCATTTATAGTCGTTATAGAGGAGGATTTTTGCAATGAATAAGGATCTGACGGTAGGCAAGCCGTCACAGGTATTGTGGCAATTCTGTCTGCCCATGTTCGGCAGCATCATTTTCCAGCAGCTGTACAACATCGCCGACAGTCTGGTGGCGGGCAAATTCATCGGTGAGAACGCACTGGCTGCGGTGGGCAACAGCTACGAGATCACCCTGATCTTCATTGCCTTTGCCTTTGGCTGCAACATCGGCTGCTCGGTCATCGTGTCCCGCTACTTTGGCGCAAAGGAATACGGCGAGATGAAGACCTCGGTCTACACCTCCCTCATCGGCTCTGCCGTGCTGTGCGCCGTGCTGATGGGCATTGGTCTGCTGGGCTGCGACGCCCTGCTGGAGCTCATCAACACCCCGGAGGAGATCCTTGCGGACTCTGCGCTGTATCTGGATATCTACGTTCTGGGCTTGCCCTTCATGTTCTTCTACAACATTGCCACCGGCATCTTCTCTGCCCTTGGCGACAGCAAGACCCCCTTCTACTTCCTTGCAGTCTCTTCTTTGTCCAACATCGGCGTGGACATCCTGTTCGTCGCCGGTTTCAAGATGGGCATTGCCGGTGTGGCATGGGCTACCTTCCTGTGTCAGGGTGTCAGCTGCGTGCTGGCCATGGTGGTGGTATTCCGCCGCATCCGCGCTTTCCACACCGAGGGTCATGTGCAGCTGTTCTCGTGGAATATGCTGGGCAAGGTGGCTGTGGTGGCTGTGCCCAGCATCCTGCAGCAGAGCTTTGTCTCGGTGGGCAACATTATCCTGCAGAGCATCATCAACACCTTTGGCGCCAGCGTCATTGCAGGCTACTCTGCCGCCGTCAAGCTGAACAACATGGTCATCACCTCCTTTACCACCTTAGGCAACGGCATCTCCAACTACACCTCCCAAAACATGGGTGCAGGCAAGATGGAGCGCGTCAAGGAAGGCTTTGGCGCGGGCCGCAATCTGGTGTGGCTGCTGTGCGTGCCGCTGGTGGTGCTGTACTTCTTCTTTGGCCGCTTTTTGCTGCTGCTGTTCATGAACGACCCGCAGGGCCCTGCTATTGACACCGGTATGCTGTTCTTGCGCATCCTCTCTCCCTTCTACTTTGTGGTGTCGGTCAAGCTGGTGGCAGACGGCATCCTGCGCGGCTGCGGCCTGATGGTGCGGTTCATGATCGCCACCTTCACCGACCTGATTTTGCGCGTGGGCATTGCCGCCGTGCTTAGCGCCACCGCGCTTGGCTCCACCGGCATCTGGATGGCATGGCCTGTTGGCTGGTGCATCGGTACGGCGCTTTCCATGGTGTTCTACGTCACCGCCATCCGCAAGGCACTGGCACAGCCGGTGGCTGCTGCCGAGGCCGAGGGACAGGCCGCCGAAGTCCGCGCCGAGGCCGAATTTGCCGCCGACGCCGAGATGGAGACCCTGTAACCATTTTGCAACCCGTGAATCCATTTCATCTCACAGATAAACAAAATGAACAATTTGAAATAGTGCACAAAATCGCGTTCTAATTTTTGTATAAAGTATCAATAAAGCCGAGAAAATGCGCCCAAAAGTATGGACGGTTTGTGAATTGCGGATTTGAACCCAGATAGCTATAATAACAGACAAGAACAGGAGCAAGGCCACTTTAGAGGGGAAGGGCCTTGCTTCCGTTTTTATCCTTGATCCTATTCTATCCTATAAATTACTCCGAAGGAGGAAATTTTTATGAAAAAGATGATCACTCGTCGTCAGTTCATGGCTGCTGCCGGTGTTGTTGCCGCAGCAAGCGCTCTGACTGCCTGCGGCGGTTCTTCCGCAAGCACGGCCGCTTCTTCTGCTGCCGGTTCTGCTGCTTCCGGCAGCACCATCAAGGTGGGCGTTCTGGGCCCCATGACCGGCGATGTTTCCGTTTACGGTCTGGCTGTTATCAACGGCGCAAGCCTGTACCTGAAGCAGGTCAATGCCGATGGCGGTGTCAACGGCAAGCAGCTGGAGATCATCACCATGGACGAGCAGGGCGATGCTACGCAGGCTGTTACCTGCTTTACCAAGATGTGCGATCAGGGCATCACCGCTTTGGTGGGCGATGTTACCACCACCCCGACGCTGGCTGTCGCCGCTGAGAGCGCCGATTACAATATGCCCATGGTCACCGCTTCCGCTACTGCCGAGGCTGTCACCTACGATGCCGAGACCGACACCGTGAACGCCAACGTGTTCCGTGCAACCTTCACCGACCCGTTCCAGGGCATCAAGATGGCCGACTACGCTTACCAGAAGTTGGGCTACACCAAGGCAGCCGTTATCTTCCTGAAGGGCGCTGACTACAACGAGGGTCTGGCCGAGAATTTCGTGACCGAGTTCGAGAGTCTGGGCGGCACCGTCGTCGATCAGGAGAGCTACTCCGAGGGCGATGTGGACTTCAAGACCCAGCTGACCACCATTCTGGGCAAGGGTCCCGAGGTGGTGTTCTGCCCCAACTACTATCAGGACGTGGGTCAGATCCTTGCTCAGGCCGAGAGCGTTGGCCTGAACGTTCCCTTCCTGGGCGGCGACGGCTGGGATGGTCTGGAGGGCTACGCTACCGCTGATCAGCTGAAGGATGCCTACTTCTGCGCCAACTACGCAAAGGGCTCCAACCCCGACTTTGAGAACGCCTACAAGGCTGAGTACGGCGAGGAGTACCCCAACGGCTTTGCACCTCTGGGCTACGATGCAGCCATGACCGTTGTGTACGGCATCAAGGCAGCTGAGGAGCAGGGTCTCGAGGCTGGCTCTGACGAGTACAAGCAGGCCGTTATCGACGCCATTGCCGGCGGCACCATCGAGGGCATCACCGGCACCTTTACCTTCGACGAGCACCACAACCCCGTCAAGCAGACCGCTATCCTGTGCTTCGACGGCGCAACCCCCGTGCTGAAGGAAATGTTCTGATCCGCGCCGTTCCATCCACCGGTGATGGAGCCGCCCGCACAGAGCAAACCCCATGATTTTTTTGGAGAACGCCGGAACAGCTTTTTTCTGGTCAGGCGTTCTCCGTTTTTTATATCAAAAAGTGTAAACGCCGCAAAGAAAGGAAGTATCCAACCATGACAGTGTTCTTTAGCCAGCTGATCAACGGCTTGTCCCTTGGCAGCATCTATGCACTGATCGCACTGGGCTACAGCATGGTGTACGGCATTATCCTGCTGCTGAACTTTGCCCACGGCGATGTCATCATGGTGGGTGCATACATGTCGTGGTTCGTCATGAACCAGCTGGGTCTTGGCCCAGTCACCGCTGTGTGCGCCACCATCATCACCTGTACGCTGCTGGGCGTGGTGATCGAAAAAATCGCCTACACCCCCCTGCGCAGCGCACCCCGCATCTCGCTGCTGATCACCGCCATTGGTGTCTCCTTCTTTCTGGAGTACACGGCAGAGCTGATCCTCGGCTCGGGTGCAAAGGTGATCCCCGCCTACTACACCAACCAGACCTTCCGTCTGGGCAAGGTGCCGCTGGGTCTTACTTCGATCATCACGCTGGTGGTCACCGTGCTGTCCATGCTGGTGCTCACCTTTCTGGTGCAAAAGACTAAGCTCGGCAAGGCCATGCGCGCCGTCTCGGAGGATATGGATGCTGCCCGCCTGATGGGCATCAACGTCAACAGCACCATCTCCTTTACCTTTGCCGTGGGCTCGGCGCTGGCGGGCATCGGCAGCGTGCTGTACTGCTGCTCCTACCCGCAGGCTACCCCCACCATGGGCTCCATGCTGGGTCTGAAAGCCTTCGTTGCCGCCGTGCTGGGCGGCATCGGTTCCATTCCGGGTGCCATGATCGGCGGCATTGCCATCGGCCTGTGCGAGTGCTTTGTTTCCGCCATCGGCCTTTCCGCTTGGAAGGACGCTGTTACGTTTGCAATTCTGATCATCGTGCTGCTGGTCAAGCCCACGGGCTTCCTTGGCCGCAAGGTACAGGAAAAGGTGTAAGGGGGCATAACGATGAAAACCAACCGTAAAACCATCAAAATGCCCGTGCGCTACCTGATGAACGCCGTGCTGGTGGCGCTGCTGTTCGTGGGGCTTTCCTTCCTCACCCAGAATGTGCTGTCCACCTACCAGAACAAGGTGCTGCTGACCGTGGGCATCAACATCATTCTGGCTGTCTCGCTGAACGTTGCCACCGGTTATCTGGGGCAGCTGCCGCTGGGTCACGCCGGTTTTATGGCCGTGGGTGCCTACACCTGCGCGCTGTTTACGAAGTATTCCAACCTGCCCAAGGGCGTTGCCTTTGTTATCGGTCTGGTGCTGGCATGGATCATGGCCGGGCTGTTCGGGGTGCTCATCGGTATCCCCGCCCTGCGCCTGACCGGCGACTATCTGGCCATCCTGACGCTGGGTTTTGGCGAGATCATCCGCATCACCTTGAACAACATTGATGATGTGCTGGGCTTCAAGCTGTTCTACGGCGCAAAGGGTCTGAAGAACATCCCCAAGTACTCCAACTACTGGAACGTGTTCCTGTGCGTGGTCATCACCTGCTTCCTCATCCACGCCATGATGAAGAGCCGCCACGGCCGTGCCGTGCTGGCCATCCGCGACAACGAGATCGCCGCCGAGAGCTGCGGCATCCAGACTACCTATTATAAGGTGATGGCCTTTGCCTTCTCCGCCGCCTTTGCAGGCTTGGCGGGCGGCCTGTACGCCTGCTATCTGGGCGTGCTGGATCCCTCCACCTTCGGCTTTATGAAGTCCATCGAAATTCTGGTCATGGTGGTGCTGGGCGGCATGGGCTCCATGCTGGGCTCCATCCTGTCCGCTACCGTGCTGACCATCCTGCCCGAGGCCACCCGCAGCTTTGAGAGCTACCGCATGGTGGTCTACTCGCTGGTGCTGGTGCTGATGATGATCTTCCGCCCGGGCGGACTGCTGGGCAGCTACGATTTCTCCCTGAGCCGCATCGTGGAAAAGGCCATGAACGGCGAACTGTTCCGCAAACATACCGAAAAGGAGGCCGCTGACCATGAGTGAGTTCAAGACCAGACTGCACAGTGTGCCCTCCGGCGGTTTTCTGACCGACCGCGACAAGGACAAAAAGCCCATTCTGGACGTGCGTGAGCTGGGCATCGACTTCGGCGGTCTGACTGCCGTGGACAACTTTAACCTGATGATCGGCCGCAACGAGATCGCCGGTCTGATCGGCCCCAACGGCGCAGGCAAGACCACCGTGTTCAACCTGCTCACCAACGTCTACCAGCCCACCCGCGGCTCCATCCTGATCGATGGGATGCCCACCGCCGGAAAAAAGACCTATCAGGTCAACCGCATGGGCGTGGCGCGTACCTTCCAGAACATCCGTCTGTTCAAGGAGCTGAGCGTTATCGACAACATCAAGGTGGGTCTGCACGAGTCCATGAAGTATAATCTGGCTTCCTCCCTGCTGCGGATGCCGAACTACTGGAAAGAGGAAAAGCAGTGCACCGAGCGTGCGCTGGCGCTGCTGGATATCTTCCACATGGCAGACCTTGCCAACGCACAGGCCGGCAGCCTGCCCTACGGCGCACAGCGCCGGTTGGAGATCATGCGCGCACTGGCTACCGGCCCGAAGCTTCTGCTGCTGGACGAGCCTGCCGCCGGTATGAACCCCTCCGAGACTGCGGAGCTGACCGAGACCATCCGCCGCATCCGCGACGAGTTCAACATTGCCGTGCTGCTCATCGAGCACGATATGAGCCTTGTCATGGGCATCTGCGAGGGCATTGCGGTGCTGAACTTTGGCCGCATCATCGCCAAGGGCACCCCGGACGAGATCCGCGATAACCCGCAGGTCATCGAGGCCTATCTGGGCAAAAAGGAGGGCTGAGCCATGGCTGATACATTACTGAAGGTGGACGGCATCAACGTCTACTACGGCAACATCCACGCCGTAAAGGATATCTCTTTCACCGTCAACGCGGGCGAGATCGTCACCCTGATCGGTGCCAACGGCGCGGGCAAATCCACCACCCTGAAAACCATTTCCGGCCTTTTGAAGCCCCGCACCGGCGATGTGCTGTACAAGGGCAAGAGCATCAAGGGCGTGCGCGCCCACAAGATCGTGGAAAGCGGCCTTGCACAGGTGCCGGAGGGACGCCATGTGTTTTTGCACATGACAGTGGACGAGAACCTTGATATGGGTGCGTACACCCAGCCCGCTTCTACCATCGCCGCCAACAAGGAAAAGGTGTTCACCCTGTTCCCCCGCCTGAAGGAGCGCCGCAAACAGCTGGCGGGCACCATGTCCGGCGGTGAGCAGCAGATGCTGGCCATGGGACGTGCGCTCATGAGCAACGCTTCCATGCTGATGCTGGACGAGCCTTCCATGGGTCTTTCGCCGCTGCTGGTGCAGGAGATCTTTGACATCATCCGCGATATCCACAAGGAGGGTATGACCATCCTGCTGGTGGAGCAGAACGCACAGATGGCGCTTTCGGTGGCCGACCGCGCCTATGTGCTGGAGACCGGTCGCGTGGTCATGAACGGCACCGGTGCCGAGCTGCTGACCAACGAGCGCGTCCGCAACGCCTATCTGGGCGGGTAAACGGAAAAAAGTTTGATTTGCAGTTCCGAAACGCCCTTGGGCGTTTCGGAACTGCTTTTTCCTGCTATCACTTTACTTTCGTAAAAAATTGTGCCATAATGGGTGCAGTATTCCGGCTTTGCAAAAGCCACGCCCCGGCTCGGGAAAGCGGGGCACAAACCACACAGAATGAGGGGTAAACGTTATGAGCAAAATCATCATCCCGGCAAACTACAAACCCGCGCTGAACCTGTACGACACCCAGCGCGCCATCGGCACGGTGAAGCGGCTGTTTGCCGATACCCTGTGCGCTACGCTCAACCTGTACCGCGTGTCCGCACCGCTGTTTCTGGAGGCTTCCACCGGCCTGAACGACGACCTGAACGGCGTGGAGCGCAAGGTGACCTTTGACATCAAGGACAGCGGCACCGAGGCACAGGTGGTGCAGTCGCTGGCAAAGTGGAAGCGGCAGGCACTGAAGGACTACGATTTCCGCGTGGGCAAGGGCCTGTACTGCGATATGAACGCCATCCGCCGGGACGAGGAGCTGGACAACCTCCACTCGGTCTATGTGGACCAGTGGGACTGGGAAAAGATCATCACGGTGGAGGACCGCAACGAGACCTACCTGAAAAACGTGGTGCGCTGCATCGTGTCTGCGGTGTGCGCCACCGAGATGAACCTGCACGCTATGTTCCCCCAGCTGCAGGATCTCCCCCTGCACACCCCCAACGTGACCTTTGTCACCACGCAGGAACTGGAGGACAAGTACCCCGATCTGACCCCGAAGGAGCGGGAGAATGCCTTTGTCAAGGAGAACGGCACCACCTTCCTGATGAAGATCGGCGCACCCCTGCGCAGCGGCAAGCCCCATGATGGCCGCGCCCCGGACTACGATGACTGGGATCTGAACGGCGACCTGCTGTTCTGGAACGACCCGCTGCAGTGCAGCTACGAGCTGAGCAGCATGGGCATCCGCGTCAGCCCGGAGAGCATGGACAGGCAGCTGACCATGGCGGGTTGCGACGACCGCCGCACCCTGCCTTTCCACAAGGCAGTGCTGGCTGGCGAGCTGCCTTATACCATCGGCGGCGGCATCGGCCAGAGCCGCCTGTGCATGCTGCTGCTGGGTAGCGTCCACATTGGCGAAGTGCAGGCCAGCGTGTGGGACAAGGCCACTCGCGAAGCCTGCGCCAAGGCTGGCATCCCGCTGCTGTAAGCAGAACGTTTTTTCAGCGGAAAAATACTTTTGATTTGAAATACAGCCAAGCCTGCGGGCTTGGCTGTATTTCGCTTTTTCTTTTATAAAAACCAAGAAGGGACAGCCCGCAGGCTGTCCCTTCTTCTGTTTTATATATTATTAGTTCTGCTTTTTCCAGCGGCGCATGACACCCATGCCTAGGGCATAGGGGCCGGTGTGCACCGCAATGGTGCAGCCGATCTGCAAAAGCCCTACCTCACACTGTGCGCCGGGGTACTTGGCGCGCAGGGCGGCGCGGGTCTGCATCCACAGACGCTTGCCCTCGTCGGCATCGTAGCCGTAGCCCACCGTAATGCGGTAGTCGTCCGGAGTGCCGCCGTGGGCATCCAGATAGTTCATCAGCTGTTCCAGCGCCTTTTCAAAGCTCTTCTGCCGACCGCGGGCTACGCCGCCGGAGAAGATCTCGCCGTCCTTGAACAGGATCATGGGCTTCAGCCCCAGCATATTGGCGGCGCGGCCGGTCACCTTGCCGATGCGCCCGCCCTTGATGAGGTAATCCAGATCACCCACGGTGAAGAAGATCTGGTTGGTGGATTTTTCCGCTTCCAGCCAAGTCACAGTCTCGTCAAAGGTGCAGCCTGCATCCCGCATGGCCACGGCGTTTTCCACCATGGTGGATTCGGTCACGGTGGCGGCGGCAGAGTCGATGACCTCGATGCGGGCATCGGGGTAGTCCTCCAGCACCAGATCCCGGGCGTTGCGGGCGCTGCCCACGCAGCCGCTCATCTTGCCGGTGAACACCAGACACAATACCGCCCGACCCGCCTCGGCGTGTGCGCGGAAAGCCTTTTCGAAGTCCTCAATGGAGGCCAGACTGGTCTTGGGATAGGCCGCCGGGTTATCCACCATGAACTGATAAAAGTCCCGCACAGGGATCTCCAGCCCTTCCTTGCGGTAATGCTCGCCGTCCAGCGATACATAAAAGGGCACGACCTCGATGCCAAGCTGCTTGGCGGTGTCCAGCGTCAGGTCGCAGGCGCTGTCGGTAATGATATCAAACATCTGTGACGCTTCCTTTTCTGAAACTCGGGGGCTGCTTTTGGCGGCAGCTCAGCCGCGGTGGATGTAAGCCTCGCGCTCTGCGCCCACCGAGATATAGGTGATCTTGCAGCCCACAGCCTTTTCCAGATACTCCACGTAATCGCGGGTCTGCTGGGGCAGGTCCTCCCACTTGCGGGCTGCGGTGATATCGCAGTGCCAGCCGGGCAGATACTCCACCACGGGCTGTGCGGTATCCAGCGCCTCACCCATGGGGAAGCGGGTGGTAGTGGTGCCGTCGGTCAGCTTGTAGGCGGTGACCATGGGGATCTTTTCCATGTAGTCCAGCACGTCCAGCAGGGTCAGAGCCACCTCATCGCAGCCCTGGCAGAACACGCCGTAGCGGCTTGCCACCAAGTCGATGGGGCCCACGCGGCGGGGACGTCCGGTAGCTGCGCCGTACTCGTGGCCGGCCTCACGCAGGGCGTGCTTCTCTTCCTCGGTCATAGCCAGCTCAGCGGTGAAGGGGCCGTCACCCACGCAGGAGGAGTATGCCTTCATGACGCCGATGGAGTTGTGCAGCTTGTGGCCGGGGATGCCGGCACCGATGGGTGCATAAGCACCGATGACGTTGGAGGAGGTGGTGTAGGGGTAGATGCCAAAGTCGATATCGCGCAGTGCGCCCAACTGTGCCTCAAACAGCACCTTCTTGCCGGCTGCATCGGCATCGGCCAGATACTGCCCAACATCGCAGATATAGTCCTTGAAGATGGCGGCATACTTTTCGAGCCAGTTCCACATCTCGTCCACGCTGATGGGGGAAGCGTTGTAGCTGCCCTCCATGACCAGATTCTTGGAATCCACCATGGTGACCAGACGCTTCTTCACGGCGTCGTCCAGATGCAGCAGATCGCCCATGCGCAGGGTCTTTTTCATGTACTTGTCGCCGTAAGCGTAGGCAATGCCGCGCTTGGTGGAACCGAACTGTGCGCCGGTCTTGGACAGGCGTGCCTCCTCCAGACCATCCTGCTCCACATGGTAGGGCATGGTGATGGTTGCGCGGTCGGAGATCTTCAGGTTTGCCGGGGTGATCTCAATGCCCTGCTCGCGCAGCTTATTGATCTCGCCGTCCAGATGATGCGGGTCGATGACCATGCCGTTGCCCATGACGCACACGACGTTGGGGCGCAGGATGCCGGAGGGCAGCAGGTTCAGCACGAACTTGCCGCGCTCGTTTTTAACGGTATGGCCTGCGTTGTTGCCGCCCTGATACCGTGCAACGATGTCGTACTCCTGGCTGATCAGGTCGACCATGCGGCCCTTGCCCTCATCGCCCCAGTTGATACCCGTAATTGCAGTAAGCATAATAAATGACCTCTTTATCCTTTTTTCAAAAGACAGCCTTTTCCGTGCACCTTGCCCGGGATACGCTACCTTGGGTAAAACGCACCGGTTTGCTGCCCTTGCGGCACGCACCAATGCAATTATAGTATAGCACAGTCTGCCGCGCAAAAAAAGGGGGAATGCACCTTTTTGCGGCAGTTCCCTTCGGCATAAGACGATTTTGGATGTGTGCTATGCTGCGCGGCAGCTGCCGTTTGCCTTTACGACCCCACCCGTGAAAATGGCATACCGGAGCGTCCGCAGACGCTCCGGTATGCCGAAATTTAAAATATTCTTTCCGCTGAATATGCGCAAAGCAGCGCGGTGCGCATTCAAAATCGTCCCGTTCTCAGCTGCGCTCCCCGGTCAGGTCGGTGCGGCGGGTCACCTTGTGGATGGTGCCGTCCGGTTCCTGAATGGACGTGCGCTCCAGCTGGCTGCGCAGGCTGGCCTTGATGTCGGCCAGATACTCCTGCCGCAGCGCCTGCTGCTCGGCTTTTTCGGCCTCGGTCAGGCCGGTGGTCTTGCTCTTTTTGGCCAGCGCATTGATGCGGGCGATCTTTTCTTCCGTCATGGGAGAACCTCCTGTATTTCATCGTAAAATATGCTATAATGTAGGCAAGACCATTATAGCAAAGGATGATACCAATGGCAACACAACGCAACTATGCCCAGCAGATGGACGCCGTGCTGGCGGGGCTTGGCGATACCCGCCCGCGGCTTTTGCTCCACGCCTGCTGCGGTCCCTGTTCCAGTGCCGTGCTGGAACAGCTGTGCCAGTATTTTGAGATCACGGTGCTGTACTATAACCCCAACACATGGCCGGCGGCAGAGTACTACCGCCGGGGCGAGGAGCTGCAAAAGTTCGTAGCCGCCGCCCACCCGCTGGGGGTGACCGTGGTGGAGGATACTTACGACCCGCAGCAGTTCTACACCGCCGTAGCCGGGCTGGAAAACGAGCCGGAGCGCGGCAGCCGCTGCACTGTCTGCTACCGGCTGCGGATGCGCCGCGCGGCGCAGTACGCCCGGGACAACGGCTTTGACTGGTTCACCACCACCCTGTCCATCAGCCCCCACAAGGACGCTGCCCGCATCAACGCCATCGGGCAGGAATTGGAGACAGAGTTCGGGGTAAAGCACCTGCCCTCGGACTTCAAAAAGCACAACGGCTACCTGCGCAGCCTGCAGCTTTCGGAGCAGTACGGCCTGTACCGGCAGGACTACTGCGGCTGCGAGTTCAGCGCAAAAGCAAGAGGCATTGAGGGATAAAGAAAGCCCGTTTGCACGGCAAGGTTCGTGCAGACGGGCTTTTTGTTTATTCCTCCGGCAGCTTTGCAACCAGCAGGGTAAAGACCACCAGCCCCACGCAGGGCACGATGTTGGAAGCCATACCGGCGGCAAGCCCCGCACGCTCGGCCACCATGCCGATGACCCACGGCATCAGGATGGCACCGCTGGAGGCTACCGGCAGCATGATGCCCATGCTGGTCACGCTGGTCATGCGTCCCGCGCTGGCCACGGCGGTGGGGTTCAGCCCGGACATAGAGATGGCAAAGGCGAACAGCAGCAGGATGGCTGCGCCCTGCGTGTGTGCCATGACCAACAATACATAAAACACGGTGCACAGCACGCTCATGCCCACCATGGCCTTGCGGGGATTTTTTAAGGGGAACACAAAGGCGATGAGCAAACGTCCCACCAGCGTAGCGCCCCACATCACGGTAACGGTGTAGGCCGCCAGCGTGCCCGCAATGATGCCGCTGCCTTTAAAGTAGGTCACCATCCAGCCGTTGACGCTCTGCTCGGCGGCGTTCTGGAAGAACAGCAGCCCGGTCAGCAGCCAGAAGCGGGCAGAGCGCAGAAATCTCCAGTCGATGACTTCCTTCTCGGCACTACTTTTGCTCCTGCCGCCGCGCAGCGGGGTAAAGACGTATACCAGCCAGAGCAAAAGACCCACGGCTGCCAGCAGAAAGACCGCCAGCTCGGTGCTTACCCGGGCTGCTGCCGCAATAAGGAAGGGGCACAGCAGTGCGCCGCAGGCGTAGCAGCTGTGCATCAGGTTCATGCCCCGGGTGCGGTCGGCGGAATGATCGCTGACTAGAATGGTACAGGTATTGATCACGCTGCCCTTAGCGATGCCTACCACAAAAAAGGCCGCTGCCAGCAGCGCCACTGCGCCGGTCAGCCCCATGACGGCGTAGCCCACCGCATAGCCGATGGTCAACAGCAGCACACTGCGTTTCATGCCCAGCGCACTGGGCAGCATGCCCATCAGCAGCCCCGCCAGCAGGTTGCCCACGCTCATCAGGGAGAGCAGTGTACCGGTCATGCCGTAGGCAAAGCCGTAGCGCTCCTGCAGCAGGCTGACCACCACACCTGCGCTGATGGCGCAGATGCCGCTGAAGAAAAAGGTCGCAAAGCCCGCATTGCGCAGGCGCGTGTTCTGTTGTTCCATGGTGTACCTCTCTTTGCGGAAATATCCTTTCTCTATTTAACCATTTTTTTGCGGCTTTGCAACCGGATTTTCTTACAAAAAGCAGCAAAAAACTGCCACACAAAACGTGCGGCAGCCTTTTGCTTTTATGATAAGTATTTCTCAGTCCAGATCTTCCGCTTCCAGCACCGCAACGCCTTCGCTTTCAAAGGTCTTGCGGAGGATATCGGCCAGACCCGGGTTGGGTGCCTTGTTGTGGATGCACAGGATGATCTTTCCGTTCAGGCTGGCGGCTTCCACGCCCACGGATGCGCCGTCCGGCGGCACCCAGACGCCAAAATCCGTGGTGTACTGTGCCAGCTCCGGGGTGGCGGGCATCAGCGGGTTGCCCAGATAGCTGAGCCAGAAATCCGAAATAGTGCCGCCGATGTACTCGCCCATCTGGAACACCCGCTGCTTGATGCGCAGGGGGGCTTTTTGCTGGTCCACCTTGTACACCCAGCCCATCTGCTCGGTCATGCGGCGGCGCTTGGACTGCGGCTGCAGATCCCGCTTGATATCTGCATCAATATCTCCCACAAAATCTGCAAGGCGGGTCTTTGCCTGCAGCTGCATCTCATGCTGGAAGGAGCACACGCAGTTGTACAGCGCATTCGGCACACCGGCCACATCGCGGGTATCGGCAGAGTAGGAATACCGGATATTCTCCTTGCCCAGATACTCCCGCATAGCCATGCACAACAGCCCCATCAGGGCGCTTACCGGCTTTGCGTTGTTTGCCAGCGCTTTTTCCACAAGGCTCTGCTTGCTCAGGCACACCCGGGTGCGGCGCAGCGCACCCTCGTAGGTCTGCACCACGTCCCGCTGGATGGCATCGCTCCCGCCCTCCACGGGCGGGTGCTCTGCCAGCATAGCCTCCATATCGTAGGGCGGGTCGCACACGATCTGCTGCACCGCAAAAGCAGTGCCGTAACGCAGGTTGCAGTACTGCTCCAGAATGCTGGTGAACAGGGGCGATACCCCGTGGCCGTCCAGTAGGAAGTGGTGCCAGTCAAAATAGACGGTATCCCCTTCGCAGCTGACGCAGAACAGATAGCCGTTTGTCTGTTCCGGGATATTGCGCATGGTGCTGCCGGGGTACACAAGGCAGGGCTCGGTATTGGGTTCCAGCCACATCTCCCGCTTTTCCTGCACCAGACGCTGGGTATAATAAGGCGCACTTGCCAAGGCCGTGGTCAGTGCCCGCTGCAAAAGGGTGATATCCACCGCATCCCGCAGCGAGAACTGATACCGGCACTGGATCTTTTCCCGACGAAAAAAATACATGACACCCTGAAAATTATATTCCGTCGAGCGCTGTTGCGTTTCCATTGGTTTTTTACCCCACGTTTGCTGCCAAATAATCCACCAGATCACCCATGGTGACAAAGTTGCGCAGCTCCTTTTCCGGGATGCGCAGACCAAAGGTCTCCTCAAGATCTGCCACAATGGTCAGGATCTCCATAGAGGACAGATCCAGATCGTCCATCAGGACGCTGCTTTCGGTCACATCCTCCGGCGATACCTCTGCGACATCCTCCAGAATAGCCGTGATCTGAGAAATGATTTCTGCACGTTCCATCGTATTATGCTTCCTTTCTGTTGCGTTTTACTTGCGCACCAGCTTGCCCGTAGCGTTGCGGGGCAGCGGCGTTTCGCTGAACTCCACCACGCCGATGCGCTTGTACAGCGGGACGGTGCGGTTCATCTGGGTAACAAAGTCACGCACGGTCTGCTGGTGCTCCTTTTCACAGTATACCACAACACCTATCTTTTTGCCCAGTTCTTTTACGATACATTCCTGTACGGCGGGACATTTTTCTAACATGCCCTCCAGCTCCTCGGGGCTGACGTTCTCGCCGCTGTCCAGAATGATCAGGTTCTTCTTGCGTCCGGTGATGTAATAGTAGCCATCCTCGTCCACCCGGGCAAGGTCGCCGGTATGTACCCAGCCGTCCTTGTCGATGACCTCTGCGGTGCCCTCCGGGTCCTTATAGTAGCCCATCATTACGCAGTCGCCGCGCATGCACAGCTCGCCGTCCGGCTCGATCTTGTAGTCCATGTACTCGCTGCCCTGACCCACGGCGCCAATGTGCTTTTCGTCCTGTGCAAAGTTGATAATACCGGCGGCGCAGGTCTCGGTAGCGCCGTAGCACTGGATGACGAACATCCCGTTGTGCACCATATCCAGCAGCACCTGCGGGTCAAACATGGCCGAGGAGCCGATAGGCACCCACAGCTCGCCCAGACGGTCGCGGTGGCCGCGCATCACGTCCTTGTGCAGGGAGTTCATGATCATCGGCACCACAGACATGATCTGGCTGGGCATCTTCTGGATATCGCGGTAGAAGTTGCGGATATCGTTGCCAAGGTTCAGCGGCCAGCCCATGACGGTGGTGGAGAACAGATCGATGAAGGCACCCAGATGGAACATGGGCAGCACCATGTAGTGGCCGGGCAGGGGCTTTGTCAGGTCGATCTTGTCCGCCAGCTGTGCGGAGATGGCCCACAGCACATGACCTGCGCTGAACAGGTTGCGCTCGCTCATCATAACGCCCTTGCTCAGGCCGGTGGTGCCGGAGGTGAACATCAGCACCATCAGGTCATCGTGACCGATGGGGTGCAGCTCGGCTGCCGGCTCATAGCTGCGGAAGCCGTCCATGGGACGCAGCAGGCTGCCATAGGCAGCTTCCAGCTGTGCCTTGTTGCCGTAGTCCTCGCCGTCGGTCAGGATGGCGGCGGGCTCTACCAGCTCCAGCTCGTGGGACATCTCCGCCCAGCTCTTGCGCTGGTTCATCGGCACCAGCACGCAGCCTGCCATGATAGCGCCAAAGGTGTTTACCACATATTCGTAGCTGTTCTTGCTCAGCAGACAGATCTTTTTGCCCTTCACATCCGGGATGGTGCTCTGCAGGCAGGTGACCGTCCGGCGGACATCCTGTGCCAGCTCCTTAAAAAGGACGGTGGTCACCGTGTCGGTCTCCTCGGTGTAGTAACGGAAGGCCACGCGCTCGGGAAATTCCTTTTCCATGCCCTGCGTAATGGCATCGTACATCGTGCTCACAAATTCGCCCATTGTAATTTTCCTTTCCGTTTTATCCTTTCTGTTCTATACTCAGCGCAGCAATTTGCCCGCGGCGTTGCGGGGCAGCGGCTCTGCACTGAACTCCACCACACCGATGCGCTTATACATCGGCAGGGTACGGTTCATCTCGGTGATATGATCCTGCACGGTCTGCTGCTTGTCCTGCGGGCAGTACACCACAACGCCGATCTTTTTGCCCATTTCCTTCACGATGCATTCCTGCACGGCGGGGCATTTTTCCACAAGACCTTCCAGCTCCTCAGGGCTGATGTTCTCGCCGCTGTCCAGAATGATTAGGTTCTTCTTGCGGCCGGTAATGTAGTAATAGCCGTCCTCGTCCACCCGGGCTAGATCGCCGGTGTGGAACCAGCCGTCCTTGTCGATGACCGCAGCGGTGGCCTCGGGGTCCTTGTAGTAGCCCAGCATGATGCTGTCGCCCCGGATGCACAACTCTCCGTCCGGCTCGAGCTTATAGTCCAGATAGTCGTTGCCCTGTCCCACAGCGCCGATGTGCTTTGCATCCTGCGCGTAGTTGATGATGCCGTCGCCGCAGGTCTCGGTAGCACCGTAGGTCTGCACCACAAACATCCCGTTGGTGGCCATATCCAGCATCACCTGCGGGTCGAACATGGCAGAGGAGCAGATGGGTACCCACAGCTCGCCCAGACGCTCCTTGCGGCCGCGCATCACGTCCTTGTGCAGGGAGTTCATGATCACCGGCACCACCGCCATGACCTGACTGGGCATCCGCCGGATCTCCTTATAGAAGTTGCGGATATCGCCGCTGATGTTCAGGCCCCAGCCTGCGTGTGCCCACGAGAACAGGCAGATGAACGCGCCCAGATGGAACATGGGCAGCACCGTGTACTGGCTGACCACAAGCTCCGGGTCGTGCTTATACTCCATCATGCGCTCGCCGATCTGCACATGGGCGCGCATGACGCTGAAGAAGTTGCGCTCGCTCAGCATCACGCCCTTGCTGCGGCCGGTGGTGCCGGAGGTGAACATCAGCACCATCAGGTCGTCATGACCGATGCAGCGGGGCATCTCTGCCACCGGCTCATAGCTGCGGAAGCCGTCCATCGGGCGCAGGATACTGCCGTAGGCGGCTTCCAGCTGCTCCTTGGTGCCGTAGTCGTCACCATCGGTCAGGATGGCGGCGGGCTCCACCAGCCCCAGCTCGTAGGACAGCTCGTCCCAGCTCTTGTGCTGGTTGAGCAGTACCAGCACACCGCCCGCCAGAATGATGCCGAAGGTGTTCACGGCGTATTCGTAGCTGTTTTTATTCAGCAGGCAGATCTTTTTACCCTTGATATCCGGGATAGTGCTCTGGAAGTAGCTGACCGCACGGCGGATGTCCCGCGCATAATCCTTATAATGGACTGCGGTCACTGTGTCCGTCTCCTTATCATAAAAACGGAGTGCCACACGCTCCGAAAAACGCTGTTCCATATTCAGGGTGACCAGATCATAAACGTTGTCCAATACTTTTAACTTCATCATTGCTTTTTCCTCCCACGTTGTCCTTTCATGCAGCGGTGCGTCGCACTGTGCCCAGTATACAATATCTTCCAGTGCAATGCAATACTTCTGCAACATTTAATTTCCAGCATTGACAATTTTTACTTGCATATCTTTCGGTGCGCTTCGGCCAAATTCTACCTTTCGTTGCAATCTGTCCGTTCCTGTGCTACAATTTTTAGCGCAAAATACCAGTTCCGGTATGATGCGGACTGCAAAACAAAATTGACAGTCTCTATAAAAAGCATTATACTAGCCATATATCATGACAATGCTGTATAAAAATCGATCGTTTGCGCCGTATCCGGCTTTTTTCTTGAGGGGTATTGGTCCGGCGCAGGGAAGGAATCTTTCATGGAAACAACCAAGCCCCGCACTGTCAGCTCCATCGGGATGTTTGATATGCTCAAGGGCGCAGGGATGCTGGCCATCGTGCTGGGACACACTGCGGAGCTTTATCCGCTCCAGTTGTCGAACGGCCTGTCGCTGACCGCCTTTTTGGTCTTTGTCTACCGCGAAACGCTGATGGCGGCCTTTTTCATCGCCAGCGGCTACGGCTTCCGCAAGCGCTCCATCGGCAAGTGCATCCACCAGCAGCTCAAAAGCCTGCTCAAGCCCTTTTGCTACACTGCGATGTTCACCACGGTGCTGCATTTTATCATTCATTATAAGACTTTTCACTACCTGCCCGGCTCCCTGAGCGAGAGCATCAAGGTGGCGGGCGGTTTTCTGCTGGGTCTGCCCCATACGGCTACCTACTTCGGGCAGGAGTTCTTTTCCTGCGGGCCCATGTGGTATCTGCTGGCGCTGCTGGTGGGCTGGATCGCGCTGGACGTTATCCTGAACATCTTCCCGGAGCGGTACATCCCGTGGGCGGTGGGCGGCTGCGCCCTGCTGGGCTGGGGTGCCAGCCTTGTATGGGAGCTGCCCTTCTGCCTGATCCAAGGCGCGGTGATCACGCCGTACCTGTACCTTGGTTACCTTGCCAAGCGTCAGCACTGGCTGGATCAACCCTTGTCCCGCCGGATGTCCTGCATCCTGTGGGCTGCCGTTCTGCTGATCCCGGTGGCTGCCTTTGCCACCGGCATCACCGACTGTGTGTCCATGGCAGAGTGGACCTTAGGCCCCATCAGCATCCTGCTGGACGGCCTTGCCGGCCTGCTGTTCGTCCGGCTGTTTTTGCGGCTGAACCGGCACCGGAACGCGCTGGTGAGCTTTTTTGAGGCCATTGGCCGTCGCTCCCTGTACATCTTCTGCATACATACCGTAGAGCTTACCGCTATTCCGTGGTATCTGTTCGCGGCGAAATACGCCGACCGCCCTGTTTTGGGCATCTGCCTGCAATATGTCCTTTCGCTGGGCTCCATCTGGCTTGTCTGTGCCCTGCTGCAACGGCGGCGGGATCTGGTCATCAAGCTGTTCCCCGCCCGGCGGCACACCCCGCAGGTACACTACACCCCACGGCACTGATATTCTGAATGTTCCGGCTGCGGCGGCGCAGCCGATCTTAAGATAAGGAAGAGGAGGATCCCGTTATGAACCACGATGCCCCCGTGACCCCTGCTGCCCTGCAGGCGCACATTGCCGAGCTGGAGCAGCAGCTCAAGCTTTCGGACGAGGGTGTTTCCCAGCTGGCGCAGCGGTGTCTGGAGCTGGAACAGCAGCTGCTGACCTGCCAGACCGAGCTTTCCAGGCACAGCGCCGAGGCCGAAAACGTTACCCTTACCCTGCCGCAGCTGTTCTACGACACTGGCAGCGGCTTTTCGCCCCGGGAATGCCTGATTGCCACCGAAGATGTCTACAACGAGCTGACCCACGAGGTGTCGGTCACCTTTATTCTGCCGGAGGACGCCCGCGCCGTCCGGCTGGACCCGGGCGAACTGGCCTGCTGCATCACCGACCTTGCCATCTCGGACGAACGCATCAGCTTTCAGCCGGTCAACGGCCTTGTATTGCAGGAGGACAGCCTGCTGTTCTTAGATGTAGACCCCAACCTTTCGCTGCACTGCACCACCGGCTTTGGTGCCGGCATGAAGTTTGCGGTGAACTATCACTACTACCCGCTGGGACGTTTTTTGCACGAGCAGCCCGGCAAATCTCTGCTGCGGGCGCTGAACGACCTGAAGCTGAAAAACGCCACCGCCGCGCAGGAAGCAGCCGAGGTATTGCAGGCCAGCCGCGCCGAGTGTATGCGGCTGAACCAGCAGCTGCTGACCTTGCAGGGCATCCAGCACGAATATCAGGTCTCGCTGGAAACGATGCGCGCCAGCAGCAGCTGGCGGCTGACCGCCCCGCTGCGCAAGCTGCTGACCCTGCTGCGCGGCCACTGAGCCCGCCCGATATTCTGCCCGGAGGAGTTGGATCATGTACACCAGTTACAGTACCCTGCAGCGCAAGCAATTGTCCAAGCAGGTCTATACCGATACCCAGAGCACCTATCTTCTGGTCTACGCGCCGGGGCGTCACAAGGCGCTGGAAACGGCGCTGCAAAACCAGCTGCACCGCAAGTTCCGTCTGGTGACCCGGCTGGAGGGCGAGCTGACCCCCGCTGTGGCCGGGGTGCTGCTGGTAAGCGAGGATGTGGAGTGCACCCCCACCGCCCTGACCTATTTTGCCGCCGCCCTGCGGGAGGGCGCAGACCTTGCGGTCTGCGATGCTTCCTTTGGCTTTGACGGCGCTACCGCCCTGTACCTGAGCACCCAGCACCTGCCCGGCAGCCGCTGCGCACTGGTGTCCCGCGCATTGCTGGATGAGGTGCGCGCCGCCGCCCGGGGCAAGGACAGCGTTACCGAGCTGCTGCGTCTGGCCCATGCCATGGCGCAGCACAGCTGCCGCATCCCGCAGGCACTGCTGCACTTCCGCCGGGAGCTGTGCGCCGACGACGTGTTCTCCGCCAAGGGACGCCGTGCGCTGATCCTGAGCCACGAGCTGACCATGACCGGCGCGCCCATCGTGCTGGTAAGCGCCGTGCCGGTGCTGCGCAACCTTGGCTTTGAGGTGGTGGTGCTGGGGCCGGCGGACGAAGGCTCGCTGCCGCTGTTTCTGGATGCCGGGGCCGCTGTGGTCACCCGCCCGGACTGCGTTACTTCCAGCGCCCTGTGGGGGCTGGCCACCAGCGCAGACCTTGTGCTGGCCAACACGGTGGTGGAAGCGCCGGTGGTGAACACCCTGAACGGCTCCTTTGTGCCGGTGCTGTGGTGGCTGCACGATGCCTTTGCGGGCTACCCCTTCATCTCTCACAGCATCCCCAAGGCGCTGGGCAAAAATATCCACGTCTGCGCCGTAGGCTCCCACGCCACCGCCGCCATGCACTCCGTCCGGCCGGATTTTGAAATCGAGCAGCTGATCTACGGTCTGCCGGACTACGCCGCCGAGCAGTTCCCCCGCTATGACATCAGCTTTGCCGAAGGGCGTCCCCTCTTTGTGACGGTAGGCTCGCTGGAGCACCGCAAGGGACCGGATATCTTCTGCAATGCCATCCGGCTGCTGCCCTCTGCGGTGCGGGAAAAAGCCGTTTTCCTCTTTGTGGGCAAAGCCGCCGACAAGGGGATGTACAGCGCCGTGGACAGTCTGGTGCGGGACTACCCCCAGACCGTTTTCTACCGCAAGCGGCTGGAGCGCCCGGAGGTCAAATCCCTGATGGAGCAGTGCAACTGCGTGGTGTGTGCCTCCCGCGATGACCCCATGCCCACCTTCGTCACCGAGGGTCTGATCTTCGGCAAGCCCTCTATCGTATCGGAGCACACCGGCACCGCCGGGCTTGTGACCGAGGGCGTGGACGGTTTCCTCTACAAGGACGACGACCCGCAGCAGCTGGCCGATAAGCTGGCTTGGGCCATCGAGCACCCGGAAGCGCTGGCTGCCATGCACGACAGCTGCCGCCGCCTGTACGAGCAGCAGTTCTCCAACGAATCCTATGTAGCCACCCTGACAAGGCTGGTAAAAGAGCTGACGGACGGGAACGAATAATGAAAAAGCAATGCCGGACAGCCACGTGCTGCCCGGCAGTTTTTTTAACAGGTTCGCCCTCTCAGGCGCTCCCGCGCCAGCTCCCCCAAAGGGGG
>OBRJ01000310.1_pt1 | contig 33923 bp, 35 predicted proteins | sample 1494831 | NCBI WGS metagenome assembly OBRJ01 (sample SAMEA3360658, study PRJEB22359) | human gut metagenome | biome: ENVO:urban biome; feature: ENVO:human-associated habitat; material: ENVO:feces | place: Bangladesh | collected 2011
AATTGACTATCGTTTAGCTACTACTGCAGCATAAAAAATTCCGAGCAACCAGTTTAGGTTACTCGGAAATAAAAGTCTAACTTTTTGGGGTCACTACAATCGTCTAGGCTTTTTCTTGTTTTTTATTAAAATTTTGATTCTTATGTAATTTAACGGCTAACTATGGTACTATAAATATATGATATTTTTTATCATTATGGAGGTATATATGAGCAAGTATGAAATAGAAAATGTAAAATTAACAGCCCCTAAATTGGATCGTAACGATTTAGAGTACGCTATGACCTATCGCTATGCTTGTAAGAAGTTTGATAGCAATAAGACAATCTCTGAAGAAGACTGGAATGCTATTCTTAATGCGGCACGTTTGTCTCCTACATCCCTTGGCTTTGAGCCTTTTGAATTGCTAGTTATTCAAAATCCAGAAATTCGGGAAAAAATGAAAGCTCATGGCTGGGGCATTCATGCGGGCCTTGAAGCAAGTCATTTTGTGGTGTTCTTAACACGTAAAAAAGTGGACTTAGAGTTTGATTCCTCTTATGTACGTTACATTCAAGAAACAGTTAAGCAATTGCCTGCAGAAATAGATGCGGCATATCGTGAAAAATATGCTCAATTTACAAAAGAAGACTATAAAACGTTTGAATCTGAACGTGCTGCCTTTGATTGGGCTTCAAAACAAGCGTATATCGTTATGGCGAACATGATGACAATGGCTGCTTATGAAGGTTTAGATTCTTGTCCATTAGAAGGCTTCAATCAAGATGACATGACAGCCCTCTTAGGTGATGAACTTGGTCTTTTCGATACTAAACATTTCGGTATTTCTGTAATGGCAGCCTTTGGTTACCGTGATGAAGAACCACATCGTAATAAAACGCGTCGTACAATGGATGAAATTGTAACAGTAGTTGAGTAGATCATATATGTAGAACTAAATCGAAATTCTTCATTTAATCTTTAGGATTGAATGTTATATTATAAATATACACGAATTCTAAAATATTTATAAATACTTTATTATTTGATAGGATTTAATAGGATTTATGAATATTTTGATTGAATAGGAAGGTGTGATTATATGTTATGGTCAATTATTGTTGGTGGTTTTATCGGGTTCCTAGCTGGTGCCATCACTAATAAAGGCGGTGCAATGGGCGTTATCGCTAACGTTGTTGCTGGTTTAATTGGCTCGTCCGTAGGTCAGTCCCTATTTGGTACTTGGGGTCCTAGCTTAGCAGGAATGTCCTTAATTCCATCTGTATTGGGTGCAGTAATTGTTGTTGCTGTAGTCTCATTTTTCTTCGGAAAAAAAGGGTAGTCCTCTACTTGTAATAGTAGATTTTATATGGTTAAACGTGATTTTACATGAAAGGAGTCACAATTATGGCATTAGAAGATAAATTAGATCAAGTTAAAGGTGCAGTAAAAGAAAATGTTGGCAAATTAACTGATGACAAACAAATGGAAGCAGAAGGCGTTGTTGAAAATACAGTAGCAAAAGTAAAAGACGCTGCTAATGATATTGCAGATGATGTTAAGAAAGCTGCAGATGATGCTAAAGATGCTGTAGAAGGTGCGATTAGTGGCCTTAAAAATGCATTGGGCAATGATGACAAATAAAATTAAATAAAAGCTATTTTGTAGCATTAAAAAAACCAGTAAATCAATCGATTTACTGGTTTTTTTGTTATTAATTTGTATTATACGTTGAAGCGGAAGTGTGTTACGTCGCCGTCTTTCATAACGTATTCTTTGCCTTCTAGGCGTACAAGACCTTTTTCTTTAGCTGCATTTTGGCTGCCGCAAGCTTGTAAGTCATCGAAGGATACAATTTCAGCACGGATAAAGCCTTTTTCAATATCGGAGTGGATTTTACCAGCCGCTTGAGGCGCTTTTGTGCCGTTTACGATTGTCCATGCACGAGCTTCCATTTCACCAGCCGTGAAGTAGTTGATAAGACCTAATAGTGCATAACTTGCTTTAATAAGCTTTGTTAAGCCAGATTCTTCAAGGCCTAAATCTTCAAGGAATGCAGCGGATTCTTCATCGGATAATTCTGCGATTTCAGATTCGATGCGGGCGGAAACAACTACGATGCCAGCACCTTCAGCTTTTGCGTATTCTTCTACGCGTTTTACATGTTCGTTAGCGGAGTAATCAGCTACTTCATCTTCGGATACGTTAGCAACGAAGAGGGATGGTTTAGCTGTGAGCAAAGTTAATTCTTTGATCATTTCTAATTCGTCTTCGTTAAGACCTTGGGCACGAACTGGTTTAGCTTCGCCAAGACCTTCAATGATGCGCTCTAGTAATGGCAATTCGGCACGAGCGTCTTTATCGCCAGATTTAGCGATTTTTTCGATACGTTGTTTGCGTTTTTCTACGGACTCAAGGTCAGCAAGACAAAGTTCAGTATTGATGATCTCGATGTCGCGGATTGGATCGATAGAACCTGCAACATGAGTGATGTTAGGATCCTCGAAGCAACGAATAACTTGAGCAATGGCGTCTACTTGACGGATGTGGCTAAGGAATTTGTTACCTAAACCTTCACCTTTGGACGCACCTTCTACAAGGCCTGCAATATCTACGAAGCGCATAGCAGCAGGAAGGATGCGTTTAGAACCAAACATTTCAGCCAATACAGCTAAACGGTTATCTGGAACGTCAACGACACCTACGTTTGGCTCGATTGTACAGAATGGATAGTTGGCAGCTTCAGCGCCTGCTTTGGTAATGGCGTTGAATAATGTACTTTTACCAACGTTTGGAAGGCCTACGATGCCTACTTCTAAATTTGTGCTCATGGTACCACCTTTTATTAACTAATTGATTTCGTTCTTTGCGAAAGCTTCCGTAGAAACTCTATCAAATAAATATTATATCATATAGACGCTATAAATTTGTACTAAAAAAGTGACACCATTAGTCACATAGGTGACTAATAGTGTCACTAAATATATTTACAGAAAGGTTGATAAATAATATATTGATGTCGAGGCCTCTAGATGTGTCAGTTCTTGCTAATTAATCTCTACCATTATCATGGCGGCAAAATAGACTGACTATCTAGTACACCTAGCTTTCTACCGCTAGAATGAAAAAGGGCCTGACCCAGTAGAATCAAGCCGTTTCTTCAAATTTTTACCTATAGAAACAAGGCTGACGCTACTAAACATCTATGCCTCACTTCTTGTAATAGTATACCATATAAGAACACAAAAACCCACACTGAGGTGTGGGTTTTTTGTTATATTTCTTATAGAGAATGTGCTCTCAAGTCCGCAGCAGATTGTGTAGAAATCCAAGCTGGTGGAATGTCGAATACTGTGTAGCAACCTGTTCCGCCGTGTTTAGCAAGGCGGTAGATGCCACGTGCGTAAGCAACGAGGGCAGAACCTGTGAATTCAGGGTTGGAGTCGAGTTTCAAGGAGTACTCGATAACGTGACGAGTGCCATCTGTACTTTCACCAGAGCGAAGAACGAAGCCACCATGTGGAATGCCTTTGTGGTCGCGATCAAGTTCCTCTTGGGAAATGAAGTGAACTACAGTTTCATAACCTACGAAGTAGTTTTCCATAGTTTTGATTTCGTTTTCAATTTTAGCTTTGTCCGCATCAGGAGCAGCTACTACATAGCACTCACGAAGGTGACCTTTGTAGCCATCAACGTCAGGAGTTTGACCGTTGCGAATCTCTTCTAAATATTGTTCTTTAGGAACAGTGTATTGGCGAGCATCAAGAACACCATCAAGACGACGGATTGCGTCGGAGTGACCTTGGGATACGCCGCGGCCCCAGAATGTGTAGGATTTGCCTTTTGGCAAGATTGCTTCAGCGTAAACGCGTTGCAAGGAGAACATACCTGGATCCCAACCACAAGAAATCAATGTAGCAGTTTTAGCTTCTTTAGCTACTTTGTCTACATTTGCGAAATGCTCAGGGATACGTGCATGTGTATCGAAGGAATCGATACAGTTGAAGTATTTAGTTACCATTGGTGTTTGTTCGATAAGGTCTGTTGCGGAACCGCCACAAAGAACCATTACATCGATTTTACCTTTGAAATTAGGAATATCTTCCATAGAGTAAGTAGGTACACCAGACACAGTTTCAATACCTTGACGGCGAGAGAATACGCCTACGAGCTCCATATCAGGTTGTAATTGAACGGATGCTTCTACGCCACGAGCCAAGTTACCGTAGCCAACGATACCAATACGAATATTCATATTAGCCTCCTATATAAATCGATAAATTTAATAATTAACATAACTATTATAGCACAAAATAAATGTATTTGATATTTTTCTATAGAATTTATTGTGGTGGATTAGAGAAGCACTTAATACATAGAGGAGTATATCGATTTTGGTACAACTATATAGATACATTGCGTTTTGTTATAAAGATCAAACTAAATAATAATATATATTAAGGCATGGAGAAGACCGATTACCTTCCTATTATAGGATTGTAATCGGTCTTTCAGTTTTATGGTATTAGAATTGTAACGTTTTGATTCTTTCAACGGCGCGAATAGTATTTTCACGGCTACCAAAAGCTGTTAAACGTAGGTATCCTTCACCATGAGGACCAAAGCCAGAGCCTGGTGTAGATACGATTTGAACTTGTTCGAGCAAGATATCGAATAACTCCCAGCTAGTCATGTTACCAGGTGTTTTGAGCCAAATGTATGGAGCATCTACGCCACCATATACAGTAAGGCCAATAGATTCTAGACCTTCTTTGATGATGCGGGCATTCTCTTTGTAGTACGCAATGTTTGCTTGTGTTTGTTCGCGGCCTTCTTTAGTGTACACTGCTTCAGCACCGCGTTGGATGATATAAGGAACACCGTTGAATTTTGTGCATTGGCGGCGGTTCCACATAGGGTTTAGTGGTTGGCGTTCACCGGATTTAGTTTTTGCAGTTACTTCTTTAGGTACTACTGCATAAGCACAACGCGTACCTGTGAAACCTGCAGTTTTGGAGAAGGAACGGAATTCGATGGCTACTTCGCGAGCACCTTCGATTTCGTAGATAGATTTTACAGTGTCTTCTGTGCTGATGAAAGCTTCGTAAGCGGAGTCAAACATCAAGATGGCGTCGTTGTCTTTACACCATTTTACCCACTCTGCAAGACGAGCACGGCTCAATACAGTACCTGTTGGATTGTTTGGTGAGCAAAGATATACGATATCTACTCTTTCAGACGGAAATTCTGGAGAAAAATTATTTTCTGCAGAAGTAGGGAGGTATACAACCTTTTGGAAGATACCGTCTACAGCTTCGCCAGTACGACCACCCATAACATTGGAGTCTAAATATACTGGATACACGGGATCTGTAATAGCGATGATATTATCTTCGCTGAATAATTCTTGGATGTTGCCAACGTCAGATTTTGCACCGTCAGATACGAATACTTCGTCGATTGAAATATCTACACCTAATGGTTTGTAATCGCCATCAACGATTGCTTGGCACAAGAAGTCATAGCCTTGTTCTGGGCCGTAACCGCGGAATGTTTCTGCTTTGCCCATCTCCTGAACCGCTTTGCTCATGGCATCGATAATTGCAGGAACAAGCGGTAATGTAACATCGCCAATACCAAGACGAATAATATCTGCATCTGGATGTGCGGCTTGGTACTCATTTACCTTTTTTGCAATATTAGCAAATAAATAAGAACCTTGTAGATTTAAGTAATTTTCATTGATATTAGCCATGATAATTCCTTTCTAAATATAACTCTCTTTACTATAGTAAAGGATAAAAACAATTTATGCAATAACTTTCTATAGAATATGAAGTTCTTTTGGCTAATTGATTTATGATGGACATTTATATTAAATAAACATTCAATGGGGAAATTATTACTCGTTAGATATATTATAGTAAAAGTATTAAAAGTATTAAAGGTATGTAATCTTTACTTTGAAATGATGTTTTCATCGTTTACTCATGAAATTCATATTGATATAATGAATTTAAGTATAAAGCTGGTGAATACTGTGTATAAGCTGATTATTCTTAGTATGGGGAGAATTGTTGTTAAGGGGGAATGGAAATGTCAGATTGTGAGAAATTTTATAACCATATTTGTAAAGTAATTAATAGGACTGTTAAATTAAAAGACTTTGAAACAATATTTAGTGTTAAACAGGGATCTGAAGACAAGAACGTAAAGCTAACAGAGGTGCAAAAATTTGCTGGAAACTTTTATAAGGTACCTATTGTAAACTACAAAGGATATGTAACAGGTAAACCTCAAGCAAATAATACTCGATATAGCGAAGTTATTGCGGATGCACTTATATCTAAAGGTTACATTAAAACTTGGATTGATTTAAAACCTTTAAGACCTAATCATTTTGATACAAGTCATAATCCTTCTGAAATTGTTGATATGACAGAGCTATATGGTAGTAATCGAAAAGAAGAAATCTTGGCAAAGTTGTTATTCTATCAACGTGACGTTAAGGATTTAGGTTATATTTTTGATTATCAAACACCGCTGAAAGCAGTTCAAAGTGATTCGTATGGCAAAATAGATCTTTTAGGCTATAATTCCAAAGATAAATGTTATTCAATAATTGAATTGAAATATCGTCCATCTGGTAGTGAGGAAACATTACTACGCTGTATTTTAGAAGCTTATACATATTATAAATTGCTGGATTTAAAACAGATTAAATCTGATATTGATCACGCTGGCATAAAGGATCTAAAGAAAGAATTGCCTAAATATAAGCATACTGATCAAGCAGAATTAGTAATTTTATTTGATGAAAAATCTTGTATAGCCGAGGATGGTGGGGCAGAAACTAATTTAATGCTTCGTATTGTTCCAAAAGAAGTAAATACAGCTAATTATCCATCTAATACTGTCGAGTCTCAGCAGCATAAAGAGTGTAAAGAACTGATTGATTTTAGTAAGCGTATGGGGTTACGAACTTTATGTGAAGAAATCTTGGCACAAGAGCCTAATTTAAAACAAATTCGATTTGTGGTATTACGTGCTGATACAGATAGTAAATCTTCTTATCCAACTAATATAAAAGGTTGGTCTAGAAAATTAGATCGATTATATCGAGCGGAAACGTTACTAGCTATTGCTAGCAAAGGTTAAGCATGAACATAACTATCCATCGTGGTACTCATCAGATTGGTGGTAGTGCCATAGAAATAAGTACAAAATCCACTCGTATTATGTTGGATTTTGGTAACGAATTAAGTCTAGATGAAAAGTATATACCTGAAAATCTTGATATAGAAGGTGTTACGGCAGGTGTACCTAATTGTGACGGTATTGTGATTTCACATTATCATATGGATCACTTAGGACAGCTGACCGCTGCACTACCAGAGATACCGTTATATATGGGGGCATTAAGCAAAGAGGTAGCTATGATAGCTGCTGATTATCAGGATAAAAACTTATATTTAAGATTATTAGGTGCAAACACATTTCGCGGAGGGGAGGCTTTTATAATTGGTGATATACGCATCATGCCTCTGGTTATTGATCATAGTGCTGCTGATAGTTATATGTTTGTCATTGAAGCAGAAGGTAAGCGTGTCTTATATACAGGTGATTTCCGGATGCATGGGTTGCGCCATCATGTATTACAGAAATTAGTTAATACATATATAGGTGAGATTGATGTATTAATTACAGAGGGGACTTTATTATCTAGAGAGGCTGATGATTGTACCTCTGAAGTAGCAGTATTAGAGGATATTTCTTCATATATTCAAGATGGAAAATATGTATTTGTTATGTGTTCATCTACGAATATTGACCGTATTATGGGGATTTGGCAGAATATGCCAACTGATAAAGTTTTAATTTGTGATGCTTATCAGAAAAGAATATTAGATACTGTGATTAATAATGTATATTATGAAAGTTCTTTGTATCGTAGACATGATAGCCCACTAGTTCTTAATAAGGGACCATATCCTAAATATTATATGGATCATGGATTTGTTTCCTTAGTAAGAGGAACAGAAAATTTTATTTCTCAAATTAAAGAGTTTCCTAAAGATGATGTACGTATCATATATTCTATGTGGACCGGATATATTGAAGAAAACCTAGCATTAAAAGCTTTATTAGAAACCTATCCAACCTATATATGTCATGCCAGTGGTCATGTGACTAAGGATGATTTGATTAAGTTTATAGAACTAGTTAATCCGGATGCTATTATTCCGGTTCATACTGATAATCCTGAGAAATTAGAGGAATTAGTATCTCATAGAAATGTGTATGTTGTTAATGACAATGAACCATTTATCATATAATTTCTTTAAGAAATTCGGTTTATGTTGTATAATAAAGAAAAAGGAGAGCCATCAACGTGTGGTAGCGTTAGGCTCATCTTACAAACAATTATAAGAGGATTGCCTAGCGTGCGAGTATTTTGTATACTCTGTTGCGTTAGGCTTTTTTCTTTACTCTACTTAAATAGTGCAAAGAGTGATATTGCTATGGAAATTACAAAAAGAATTAAGTAGTACTTTTCGAATTTACTCATAGTATCACCACCTTTCGGTGATGGGCCTAACTCACGTGATGACTCATAGTATTAGTATAGCAATGTAATTTTAAGAAATATAGAATTGACATTTTGTTATAGACCAATTTTTGCGTAGTATTTTACTACGTTTTTTTGTTGAGATTATATCAAAAATTTATATATCCTTATGTATATTTTTGATATAATGAATATATATTTAGTATAGTACGGTTTATATGAAAGCTCATATAGTTGAATATGGAAGTGGTGACTGTATGCATACGGTTAGCAATAAAAGTTGGCTTTTTATTTCTATATTAAGTGCTTTAATGGCGTTTACGTCGTTATCGACGGACATTTATTTGCCCGCCATGCCTGCCATGGGGCGCGATCTGAATGGTGATGCGGAGCTTACGATTACGGGGTTCTTAATCGGCTTCTCCTTGGCCCAGCTCTTTTGGGGCGCCGTCAGTGATAAGATTGGACGGAAGAAACCTCTCATAATGGGGCTCGTTTTATTTATCATAGGCTCTGTAGGCTGTGCGTTGAGTACATCCATGATTGAACTATTAGCGTGGCGCGTATTCCAAGCTTTCGGCGCTTGTGTAGGACCCATGTTATCGCGAGCTATCATTCGCGATTTGTATGGACGGACTGAGGCAGCAAAGATGTTGTCTACACTGGCTATCGTAATGGCTATAGCACCCATAGCAGGTCCTTTGTTTGCCGGTCATTTGCTTGTGTGGTATACGTGGCATGCTATATTTTGGCTATTGGTTATTATAGGTGTGTTCATGCTGTTAGCCGTTCTATTGTTGCCTGAAACACACCCCAAGGAAAAGCGTAGCCGAAAGGATATGAGTCATACTTATATTAATTACTGGATCTTGTTACGCAATAAAGAATTTATGAAATACACGCTTTGTGTAAGCTCCTTCTATATTGCTATCTATGCTTTTTTAACTGGTTCACCCTATGTGTACATCGATGTGTTTGGAGTGCCTACAGAGTATTATGGCTATTTATTTTCCCTTAATATCATTGGTGTAATGCTCATGAGTGCTGTCAATCGGCGCATTGTAAGTGCCATACGCCTCGATAAGTTGTTGCGCTATGCTACTATGTTTGCAGCTATATGTGTAACGGTTGTTATGATTTTAATGTTTATGGGTGAACACTCTTTATGGCTTATTGTAATCGGCAGTTTCTTATTTTTCTCTATGAATGGTGTCATTGCAGCGGTTACCAATGCATTGGCTTTAGAACGGGCGGGCAAAATGGCTGGCTCTGGTGCGGCTTTACTAGGGGCCATGCAATATGGTAGTGGTATTATTTCATCTTTGGTGTTAACATTCTTACCAAATAATTCGGCATTTCCTATGATGTCTGTTATTGCCATCTTTGTTATTATTTGTGCTATTCTAGCATTTCCTCGAGATAAACGATACGATCATTAATAATTATGAAAGCAAGAACTCAAAATGGGTTCTTGCTTTCATCGTTTATTTAGGTTATAATAGTAAGGCTTATTGATGGTAAGCACTTCCTACCCCTATGTGTCGATAGGGGCATTAGTCCGAAAGAGGAGGTGATTTTGTATGAACAAATACGAAGTCATGTTTATTGTGAAACCAGCTGAAGAGGAAGCAACTAACGCTGTTATTGAAAAAGTAGAAGCTTTAATTGCTCGTGTAGGCGGCACAGTAGAAAAGGTAGATCGTTGGGGCAAGCGTCGTCTTGCTTACGCTGTGAAGAAATTCACTGACGGTTTCTATGTATTGATCAACTTTGAAGCAGCACCTGCTGAAATCAAAGAAATCGATCGTGTATTGAAAATCAACGATGAAGTCCTAAGACATCTAATTGTAAAACACGAAGCATAATTAAAGCCTGGAGGAAAACATGAACTCTGTACAAATTCTAGGTAATTTAGCTCGTGATCCTGAAGTACGTTACACTAAAACAGGTCGTGCGGTAGCAACTTTCACAGTAGCTGCAACAAATACCTATGTTGACTCTGCAACAAATGAAACGAAAGAACAAACTGCTTTCATCAACTGCGTTGCATGGGGTAAACTTGGTGAAGCGGCAGGCAATCTTCGTAAAGGCAGTCGTTGCTTTGTAGAAGGTCGTTTGCAAACTCGTTCTTACGAGACTCAGGACGGTCAAAAACGGTACGTTACTGAAGTAGTAGCGAACTTTGTGGGCCAATCCCTTGATATGAATACTAATTCTTTCGAAGGTGGGTCCAATTTTGATAGTTTCAGTACAGGCGGCGATGACGAAAACATCCCGTTCTAGTGTCAGGGACTCCTACTAATTCGAAAAGGAGGATTCGCAATGAGAAGAGATAGAGGCAGAAAGCCAAGAAGAAAAGTATGCGTTTTCTGTGCAGACCATATCGATCAAATCGACTATAAAGATGTTGCTAAACTTCGTCGTTTCACGACTGAACGTGGCAAAATCTTACCTCGTCGTATTTCCGGTACTTGCGCAAAACATCAACGCAAATTGACTACATCTATCAAACGTGCACGTGCAATCGCTTTATTGCCATTCACTGCTGAATAATTGATGAATCAAGGCGGTACAACCATTTGGTTGTACCGCCTTTTTGCGTTCTTTTGGCAGTATTAGGGTTATAGGACAAAACGTGTTGGTTTTATTGTCGATGAGTGCTGTAAAGAGTCTACATATAGTCTATAGAGCCGATTATTCTTGTTTACTATATACTGAATGCATAGAGGAGGCTTTAGATTCATTAAACCCAAAAAATTAGCATAATCATCGTATGCAATAAATATTCAATTAAATAGATATGGAGAGAATATCTTAAAATTTTATAATAATACCTTTAAAAACAGTATTTACATGACTAATCTATATAAATAAATTAATCAAACTTATGCATCTCATCAGGAAAACTTATAATTTTTATACTATAATGTGAGTATATGATTAGTACTGTAAAGTTCAGTGAAAGGTGGTAAGTACATGGGATTTTTGAAAAAGGATATATCCCGTCGCCAGTTTATTGGTGGTGCTTTAGCTTTAGCAGTCGCATCAGCGGTGCCGTCGTTTATACGAGGTGCTTACAAGCCAACACAGTCTGACTCATTACAAGTTTGGACTTGTGGCGGTTTATCGGAAGCCTTCCTTGATTTAAACCAAGTTTATACGATGCACACGGGGCACAATATTCAGTATACTGGTGCCTTTGCAGGGGCTATTGGTAAATCCTTGTTGGCTGAGAAGAGTCGCACAGAAGTCTTTGGGGCTCGCGGTTTAGATCTCGCGAGGAATATGCGCAAAAAAGGCGTAAGTATTGCTTTTGAACCATTATGTTTTACAGATTACGTTATCGTTACACCTAAGGGAAACCCCGCTGGGATTCGGGACTTGAAGGATATGGCCGAGCCTGGTGTACGCGTTATGTTGCCCCTAGGCGCATCTCCACCAGGTAGTGCATCTGTAAAGGGTATCATGAAATTATCTGGTTTGACCGATGGTATCATGAAAAACTTAATGGCTGAAAATGCTTGTGTCATTTCCATGATGTGTGAACTCGTAGAAGGTAAAGCCGATGTATCCATCATTGAAAAACGCCTTACCACACATGATCGGTTTAAGGATCGTATAGAGTACTTCTCCATACCTGCACAGTTTGTGCCACCTGCACCGCTCACTTTCACTATTAATACAATGAAATATGTGCAAGATCGTGCGTTGGCTGCCGATTATATTGAATTTACACGGTCCCAAGAAGGACAACAAATCTTAGAAAATCACGGATTCACATCCGTTCATAGTGCGAGAGGTCTCGATTTGATAGAAAGGTTTGGTGTGAAAGATGTGTAATCAATGTCCGTCATCTACCACCTGTGGAACTCAAGTTAGTTCTGGTGTATCTGGAAAACAAGCCCCTAAGAATTTAACGCGTTGGCGTCGGATCGTACAGTTTATCTTCCTCTTCATTATGGGGAAATGGGTGTACTATGGTGTATTCCGGTGTCCTTACATTGTTCCCTTTGTGAACTGTGAAAGTTGCTCTATCATTTCTTGCTGGGGCCGCATCACGACCTACTTTTATGCGTGGTGGATTATCTTGCCGATTATGGTCGTATTATTTGGACGTGCGTTCTGTAGCTGGTTCTGCCCAAGTGGTTGGGTTAACCAAATGCTAGGCAAAATATCTATGGGACCACTAAGAAATCGTAAAAACTATATGCGTTTCCTTCAACTTGGCATGGTAGTAACTATAATTTTAGGGCTCGTAGTATATTTTAAATTTGGTAATCCTCGTATTATGATCCCAATTCGGACGAGCGATGAATATTTTAATGCTGTCATTTTATCTATGCAGTTCTCCGAATGGTATTGGGCGGCTCGTACTATAACTGTCGTTTCTATTATTACGGGTTCCCTTATTATCGCCAATGCTTGGTGCCGCTTTGTATGTCCTTTTGGGGGCGTTATGGAGTTGCTTCGCAAAATTTCTATTTTTAGAATTTTTAAAACAAATGATTGCGATAACTGTGATGCTTGCTTGCGCATATGTGAAATGGGAACACGACCAAATGAAATGAATTGCACCAACTGTGGTGATTGCTTACATGTTTGCCATAAAGATGCTATTAGGTTTGGCCGGAAAGGTTAATTATGAAAGAAATTCAAGGACAAAGTTTCCTACAAAATCATCCTTGTTACAACAAGGAAGCTTCTGCTAATTGGGGGCGTTTACATTTACCAGTAGCGCCAAATTGTAATATTCAATGTAATTATTGTAATCGTAAGTACGACTGTGCGAATGAAAATAGACCGGGCGTGACGCAGCATGTCTATACGCCACAAGAGGCAGCTGCCTTTGTGCGCAAGGTGTTTGATGCTCGTCAGGATATCTCTGTAGTGGGCATTGCAGGCCCTGGGGACCCTATGTGTGATGCAGACAAGACACTTGAAACCTTCCGTCTCGTAAAAAATGATTTCCCTCATGTCATGCTTTGTTTATCTAGTAATGGTTTGGCAGTACCTGAATATATTGATGAAATCGCTGACTTAGGCATTACTCATGTAACGATTACGGCTAATGCGATTGATCCAGAGATCGCAAAAAATGTATATTCCATGGTTCGCTATGAGGGTAATATCTACAAAGGAATCGATGGGGCCCGTATTTTACTAGAGCGTCAGGCTGAAAGTATCCGAAAACTAAAGGAAAAGAACATCATTGTTAAGATTAATACTGTAGTAGTGCCTGATGTAAATATGGACCATGTGCCAGCCATCGCTAAACAAGCAGAAGCTTGGGGCGTCGATTTGATGAACTGTATTGCCATGATTCCAGTTCACGATACGGCCTTTGAAAATCATCGAGGCCCAACTTCAGAAGAAATCGATAACATGCGTCAATTTATTGGTCACTATGTGCCACAAATGACACACTGCAAACGCTGTAGAGCTGATGCTATCGGTCGTTTGTGTGAAGCATAAGTGGACTCGATATTCTAACTGCTGTAGTCTAAGCCTTATATGATTATTAGCTTTTAGGCTAGAAATAACTTTCATAACAAGTAAGAAATGAAATGTTTATGTCATAAGAAAAAGGCTATATACTCAAGGTATATAGCCTTAACAGTGATATCTATTATTTAGAGCTCTTTACGATTGTATTTAGAGCCGATAATGCAGATTCTACATCTTTATGTGTGTTGGCATAGCCAAAGGAGAAGCGTACGGTTCCTTCTGGATAGATTCCTAGCGTTTGGTGTGCTCGCGGGGCACAGTGGAGACCAACACGCGTCATGATGTGATAGGTGGATTCTAGTTCATAAGCAATACTCGCCGGGTCCATACCATCAATTGTGATGGATACGACGGCAGTTCTATCTTGGATATTTTGCTTACCAACGATGTTAATACCATCTATTGATTGCAATCCTTCGAGGAAGGCTTGTGTTAACGCTAGCTCATGGTTATGAATGTTTTCCATTCCTTGTGACTCAATATAGGAGAGTCCTTCGTTAAGTCCCATGATGCCAGGTAGATTTAACGTACCTGCTTCAAAGGTGTCAGGCATATGGGTAGGCATCGTTTCTAAATGTGAGAAGCTGCCTGTACCACCAGCGATAAGAGGGGTTAAGTTTTGAGCCATTTCTTTGGTCAATATAATGCCTCCAATACCTTGAGGTCCCAATAAGCCTTTATGACCTGTAAAGCAAAGTGCATCAATATGACATGCTTTCACATCAATAGGAATAACACCTGCCGTTTGGGCGGCGTCTACAATAAATTGTAGATTATGAGCCTTGCAGATGGGGCCAATTGATTCGAGCGGTTGAATGGTTCCACATACATTGGACGCGTGATTGATAATTAGGGCTACTGTGTTAGGACGAATTAATGGCTCGATAGAGTCCATTTGGATGGATCCTGTGGAGTCGCATGGAATAGTATCAAAGGTAATGCCTTTATCTAGCAGTTGGGTAAGCGGTCTCATGACTGCATTATGCTCCATTGAGCTAACGAGCACATGATCACCTGCTTTCAATAGGCCCTTGATGACCATGTTTAAGCTCATCGTCACATTTTGTGTAAAGATGACATGGGATGGATCATGACCGTTGAATAAGGTATGTAGTCTTTGTCTTGTTGTATAGATAATATCCTCTACATCGTAGGCGAGGGAATAAGAACCACGGTTGATATTGATACCACAGTTCGTTATATAGTCCGCCATGGCACTAGCCACATTTGGCGCTTTGGGAAACGTGGTGCTTGCATTATCTAAATAGATATAGTTCATTGGTAATCTCCATGAATAATAAGATGTATTTATGGCTATTATATCATGAGTAGCATGTGGTATAGGATAGGAGCATGTACTCATAGAGTTTTTGTGTTTGTAGTTTGAAAGGAGTTTACTATGAGTGGGTCTCATGAAAAACGGAATTTAATTATTGCAGGCCTTATTATTGGTGCTATTGCAGGATTCCTCGTATTAGCTGGAAATCCAGGTAATATGGGCTTTTGTATTGCGTGCTTTGTTCGCGATACTGTCGGTGGTCTAGGTCTACATCGTGCCGCACCGGTACAGTACATTCGCCCAGAAATTATCGGTCTTATATTAGGGGCTTATGTATTGTCCATGATTCGTGGGGAGCACCAAAGTAAAGGTGGTTCATCCCCAATTATTCGATTTATTCTTGGCTTCTTTGTTATGATTGGTGCGTTGATGTTCCTTGGCTGTCCAATTCGTATGATTTTGCGACTTGGCGGTGGTGACTTAAATGCTTTGTTCGGCATTGCTGGCTTTGCAGGTGGTATTGGATTTGGTACTATATTCTTGAAAAAAGGCTATTCTTTACAACGCACCTATGCATTGAGCAAATTAGAATCTGCTATGATGCCTGCTATTCAAGTAGGTTTGCTCGTACTTGTTGTAACAGCACCAGCATTTATCTTCTTTAGCCAAAAAGGTCCTGGCGCGATGCATGCTCCATGGCTCATTTCTTTGGTGGCAGGTCTTGTAGTAGGTGGCTTATCTCAAGTTAGCCGACTTTGTACGGTTGGTGGCTTCCGCGATTTATTCTTGTTTAAAAAATCTATTCTTATCTTTGGCTATTTAGCAGTTCTCATTGGTGTATTCGTTGTAAATATTAGTTTTGGTAATTTCCATCTTGGCTTTGAAAACCAACCGATTGCACATACTGATGGATTGTGGAACTTCCTAGGTATGGCTCTTGCAGGTTTCTGTAGTGTATTGCTCGGTGGTTGCCCATTACGTCAATTGATCATGACTGGTGAAGGTAACTCTGACTCTGCTGTAACAGTGCTTGGTCTTGCGGCTGGTGCGGCATTTGCTCATAATTTCGGTTTAGCAGCTTCTGGTGCAGGCCCTACATTAAATGGTCAAATCGCAGTCGGTGTTGGCTTTGCAGTGGCTCTTATCATTGCTATCCTTAATACAAAACGAGCAAATGCGTAGATTAGAAATGAGTGATTATGAAATATATTGCAACATTTTACTCTCACTTTGGCGCGATTCGCTTCAAGCGTGAAGCCCCTGAAGGGGTAACCAATATAGAACTCCGTCCAGTGCCGCGCGATTTGAGTTCCTCTTGTGGGACGAGTGCATCCTTTGATGCTGGTGAAAGTTTTACTTTCACAAAAGATCCAACAGAGGAGATTGAACAAATCGTAGCTGTTACAGAGGGCGGTTATAAAACTATATATGAAAGTCCAAACAAATAAATATAAACCATAGAGTTTGCTTTGTGTGTAAAGTAAAATTTCTGTTATTTAGTTAATGATATGTCGTTTATAGCACATAAAAGTAGATACTCCTTTTGGGGTATCTACTTTTTGGTTTATACATAAAAAATGTGTAACTATATTTTGGTAATTGATTGTTAAAAATTGATGCCGATAAGTTTTAGTTTGCTAAATTATTAATTAATTGATATCTTTGATAAGCCCAGTAATCATGTACGCTCATCCGTTCTTAAGGAACAGTAATGATGCTATAAATTTTATAAATATATAAAACTTGTTAAAAAAATATAGATTTTTTTCGAATAGGACTATAAAAATTAGATGAAGTATTATATAATAATATCTACAGTATGTATTACAGTAGAATAAAATTGTTGTTAATGTATTCGTTTAATACAGTATTATACAATTAGTATTAATGATTAAGGGAGATTATAAGACGTTGAAAAGAGTATTAACCTTAACATTAGCCTTGGCCATCGTAGCCGGTGGCTATATGTTCGAGGCTAATGGGGCGGGAGAGCAGCCTTCTAAACAGGCACCGTCTATATCTGAGATAAACATATATACGCCTAAAGAACTCAATGCACGTCAAAAAGACTTGGTTGAAATTGGTCGCTATACAGCGTCTGGAGATCAAGGTGCATTAAAGAGTACAATTGCTTCTGCTATCGAGCGAGGTACGTTGACGCCGCAAGAGGTGAGTATTGCGATTCGTCAACTTTACTCTGCTGCGGGCTTGAAGCAAATGAATGCAGCTTTGGCTACATTTGATCAATTACGTGAAGAGCGTCCTGAGTTTGGCGCTGATTACGAAAAAATGGTTCCTAAGCAAACAGGTCTTAGTGCTTTATTGGGGAATGGCACTAATGGGGCTGCTTTAACAAAGCAGAAGACTGAGGAAGCTAAGGAAGGGGTTCAATATAATACGTTCCGTATGAAAAAGCCTAAACCTCAAAATCGTAATCGTTCTCGTCTAGGTAAATTAGACCGTGAATTGGTAGCGGCAGCAGCATTAGGTACTCGAGTTGGTAAAAATAACTTATTCAGTGCATCTGAAAAGAGTTTATCTGAGCTTGGCCTAAGTAAATATCAAATTGAAAATCTAGAATCTATGATTTTTGAATAAAATGTAGACCTACTTCTTTGGAAGTAGGTCTTTTTTATAGGGGAGAGAAGGGAAATGTAATTGACGTTTAAGGTCCCCTTTTCTATAATTAATAGGATAGGTATATGATCTGTAATAATAGATATAAATAATACATTATTGAAATAGATGTAAGGAGAAAGTATGCGCCTTCGTAGAAAACCGTGGATTGATGAAGCTATCCACGAATATGACTCTCATATCATTTTGTCTGGACATGAAGAACACAAAGGCAAATGGCGTGAGTTATTTGCTCATCCAGAGCGTCCATTATATATGGAGCTTGGTACGGGGAAAGGCCGCTTTATTGCGGGCATGTCTGAAGCATATCCAGATGCTAACTTTGTAGGTTTCGAAGTACAACTTGGCGTTATTTATTACGCAGCACAAAAAATTTTTGAAGGGGAACGCGATAATGCTAAGGTATGTCTCTTTGATATTGCAGGTATTGAAGAGGTTGTAGAACCTGGCGAAGTAGACCGCTTCTACATTAACTTTTGTGATCCATGGCCTAAAGCAAAACATGCTAAACGCCGCCTTACATATCACACATTCCTAGACCGTTATGCCCGTCTCTTAAAAGATGGTGGCGAAGTGCACTTCAAGACAGATAATGAAGGTTTATTTATGTTCTCTCTTGAAGAATTCAAAGAGTGCGGCTGGGAGCTTAAAAATGTAACGTATGATTTACATAGTACGGATCTTCCAAATGTTAAAACTGAATACGAAGAGAAATTTAGTAAAAAAGGGCAACCTATTTTCCGCTTAGAAGCAGTTAAGCCAAAAGTACAAAAGGAGGCTTAATATGGAAACACCGAATAAGGGGGATAGTCGGTGGGGCTCACTCTTTAAAAATGATTTACAAGGTATGCTCTTACCTATTCTTCTCATTACAATTATAGGCAGTGTAAATATCTTTAGTGCCACCTATATCAGCTCTATTTATGAAAATACAGGGCTTTTAGGCTATTTCTGGAAACATATTGTCTTTTTGTTAATCTCATTGGCAGCAGGCATTATTTTATACCGTTATGACTATCGACAATTACAGAAGGATCACATGTTGCAACGCATTATGCTTGCTACGCTTGTTGGGTTAGTATTAGTACTCATCATGGGTGCCGTTATCAATGGTGCTCGTCGATGGATTTTAATCGGGCCTATATCTGTACAGCCTTCTGAGTTTGCTAAATTGGCGGCTCTTATATGGACTTCTGCTAAGTTGAGTAGCTTAAGAAAATGGGGTAAGCCTCGACATACGAATCCGCTGATTAATATGAAAGGCTATTTTGGTGAGCGCATCAGTTATATGTTTCCTATGTTGAGTTGGCCAGCAGTATTTGCAGGGTTAACATTCTTTCAACCTGACTTGGGGACAACGATACTAATCTTTGGATTTTCCTTTATTCTGATTTATTTAGCCGGATTTGATGGAAAATTCTTTGGTGGTGCCTTTGCAGTAGCAGGTTTACTAGGCTTTATTGCGGCTCGTTCGTCGCCGTACCGGTGGGAGCGTATACAGTCTTGGTTTGACCCATGGCCTCATGCACAAGATATGGGTTACCAAACTGTACAAGGTTTGTTAGCCGTTGGTTCTGGTGGCTTTCTAGGGGAAGGCTTTATGCAAGGTACATCCAAGTACTTTTACTTGCCAGAAGCACATACAGACTTCGCTTTTGCTGTGTGGGCTCAAGAAATGGGGTTCCTTGGGGCTGTATTTGTTGTTATTTTGGTAGCAGCTTTCACCTACTATGGATTCCGAATTGCTAATAAGGCCCGTGATGAATTTGGTAAAAGGCTAGCTATGGGCATTACCTTGCTCATTAGTGGTCAAGCTTTATTTAACATCGCCATGGTGTGTGGCATTATGCCTGTAACGGGTGTACCATTACCATTTGTTAGTTATGGTGGTTCTTCTTTATTGATGAACTTTATGGCCATTGGTTTATTAGCGAGCATTGGCCGTCGTAATGTGGAAGGTGTAAAGCAGGTCGGTACAGTTGAGGATTTACCATCCTTACGTGAGGAAACGCAAAGCCGATTCAAACCGGCTGCTCCCAAAACTCCTAAAAAAACAGAAATGCCTGGTCCTTTTAGACCGAAAACGGCTAAAAAGCCAACTCGTAGACGACCTAGATCTGAACGTTGATATTTAACTTATGTAGTATAAGGTGAATATATTTAGTGTGGATTTATATAGCATCTCTTAAGAGGTGCTGTGTAAATTCAACGTATTTCTATTGTGTGTGAGGAGAAAAGATGAAGGATTATATTGATATCCAAGAACGCCCGTCCTGGGGTCGAATGTTGCCACTTAGTTTTCAACATTTATTCGCTATGTTTGGTTCTACTGTATTGGTACCTTATTTACTGAAAGTAGATCCAGCTACGGCATTATTTATGAATGGTATTGGTACATTACTATACTTATTCGTGTGTAAAGGTAAAATTCCAGCTTACCTCGGTTCTAGCTTCGCCTTTATCGCTCCTGTAGCAGGTGTGTTATCTGCAGGTCTTGGCTATGAAGCTGCAAAGGGAGCCTTCGTTGTATTTGGTCTTTCCTTTGTGATTTTATCTATTCTCGTTCGTTATATTGGTACTCGTTGGATCGATAAGTTATTCCCTCCAGCAGCGATGGGGGCTATCGTAGCTATTATCGGTTTGGAATTAGCGCCAGTAGCGATGAGTATGTCTGGCCTTATTGGTAATCAAGATTTAGGCATGAACCACAGCCAAGCTATTTTTATTTCTATGTTTTCCTTAGTTGTTACCTTGCTTGGTACTGTTGTGTTCCGTGGCTTCTTAGCAGTAATCCCTGTTTTGATTGGCGTTGTTTCCGGATATATCTTGTCTGCCTTCATGGGCGTTGTTGACTTCTCTAGTGTAGAAGCAGCTCCATGGTTCTCTTTGCCGCAATTCTACGGCATGCCTGTATTCGATATCAATGCAATCATCATGATTATGCCAGCTCTCTTCGTAGTATTTGCAGAGCACGTTGGTCACTTGGTTGTAACTAGTAACATCGTTGCTAAAGACTTGATGAAAGAGCCAGGCTTACAACGCTCCTTGCTCGGTGATGGCCTCGCTAATATCCTTTCTGGTTTCTTCGGGGCTACACCAAATACGACATACGGTGAAAATATCGGTGTACTTGCTATCACTCGTTGCTTCAGCGTATGGGTAATCGGTGGTGCTGCAGTTCTAGCGATGATTGTGTCCTTCGTAGGCAAGGTAGCAGCTCTGATTCATGCTATTCCCGTACCAGTTATGGGTGGCGTATCCATTCTCTTGTTCGGTATCATCGCAGCATCTGGTTTGCGCATGTTAGTAGAACGTAAAGTAGACTACACAAACCCTGTTAATATGATTCTTACATCTGTTATCCTCGTTGTAGGTCTTAGCGGTGCAGAACTTGCGGTAGGTCCTGTAGTATTAAAAGGTATGGGGCTTGCCACTGTAGTAGGTATGGCGATGAGCATTACGTTGTTGATTCTTCAAAAAACAGGCGTTGGTAACGACCAATTGAAAAATACTGAAGTATAATTCAAGTTGCTATGAGGCTACCATATAAATCGTTGCGTTTACAAGCCCAATTTGTTTTTTACTCCTTATAATAAACGACTACTAGATCAGATGTATATCTGTGAAAGTAGTCGTTTTTAGTTTACTTATTATTAGTAATTATCTTTATAAATTATTTTTAATATTGTATAATGAGTATATAAGTTGTATAAAATTAATTATAGAGAGGAGGGCCTATGGAGTTTTTAATTTGGATGGCTATAGGGATCGCCCTGATGGCGGTAGAACTCGTTGTACCGGGCGGTATTTTAGGACTCATCGGTTATTGTGCATTTCTTTGGGGCGTTTTTGTAGCTCTTGGAGAAGGAACGGTAGGGCTGTATGCAGTACTAGGATTGACGGCCTTACTAATTGTCCTTATCATCGTGTTCTTTAATCACTTTGAAAAGACTTGGATAGGCAAATTATTTACCTTAGGGCAACGGTCTACGACCAAGGCTGGCTATGTATCTAATGATGTATTAGAGGACTTAGCTGGTAAAGAGGGGGTAGCTCATACTACACTGCGCCCTGCAGGTATTGCTAAAATTGATGGTAATTTGGTAGATGTTGTAACTGAAGGGGACTTCATCGATGCCGGTTCACCGATTGTGGTACTGCGTGTTGTAGGCGGCCGCAATATTGTTAGAAAGCGCGATTAAGCTTTCACCACATCGTCGTATATAATGGAGGTTATTATGGATGTAGGTATTTTAATTTTGATTCCCATTCTACTGATTGGGATTATGGTGTTCTTGTATATTGTGCCATTAGGCCTTTGGGTATCTGCTCTTGCAGCGGGCGTTAATGTTGGTATCTTTACACTCGTAGGTATGCGCTTGCGTCGTGTAAATCCATCCCAAATTGTAATGCCTTTGATTAAAGCTAATAAAGCAGGCCTTGATGTAAACGTAAATCAGCTAGAAGCGCATTACCTTGCAGGTGGTGACGTTGACCGCGTCGTAGATGCGTTGATCGCCGCTGAGCGCGCATCTATTCCTTTGACGTTTGAACGTTCTGCAGCTATCGACCTTGCAGGTCGTGATGTATTGGAAGCAGTACAAATGTCCGTTAATCCTAAAGTGATTGAAACACCAATTATCTCTGCAGTAGCAAAAAATGGTATCGAACTCAAGGTTCGTGCTCGTGTAACGGTACGTGCTAATATTGACCGCCTCGTTGGTGGTGCTGGTGAAGCTACTATTATCGCCCGTGTTGGTGAAGGTATCGTAACGACTGTAGGTTCCTCTGAAGAACATACAGATGTACTAGAAAATCCAGATCACATCTCTCGTACTGTATTGGGTAAAGGTCTTGATGCAGGTACTGCATTCGAAATCTTATCCATTGATATTGCTGACGTTGACGTAGGGCGCAACATTGGTGCTCAATTGCAAACTGACCAAGCAGAAGCAGATAAGAAAATTGCTCAAGCTCGTGCGGAAGAACGCCGTGCAATGGCCGTTGCGACAGAACAAGAAATGCGTGCGAAAACACAAGACATGCAAGCTAAGGTTGTGGAAGCACAAGCTGAAGTTCCTAAAGCATTGGCAGAAGCTTTCAGAAACGGTAATCTTGGCGTTATGGATTACTACAATATGAACAATATTATTGCAGACACTAAAATGCGTGAAAACTTAGCAGATAGTGAATAGGAGTAGCTATGGACTCTATTTTGTCTACAGTGCTATCCGTCTTTTTGCATAATCCTATCATTGTTTTAGGTATCATCGCCTATGTTGCTTTTTCTATTATAAGAGGCAAGAATACGGAAGAGTCTGATGAGTATGAAAGCTATGAAAGTTCAAGTTCCGGAATGACTTGGGAGGATATGGAACGCGAATACGGCATCTCCATAGAACGGAAGGTTGAAGAGCCTTCATCGCAGGACTCAATCCTTACAGTAGATGACACATCATTTGGAAATCGTTCGAAAGATGATGTGTCTACACCCGCTACAGCAACTCAACAAGATCTTGAGGTTTCACCTAAGAAACGCACTAGTAGCTCATCAAGCTATACGAAGAATACGACTCGCTTAGATCGTGAGACTGTTACAGAGGCTCCTCTAAATGAGCGATTAGCCGAGTTTAAACGAGATAAAGCCTCTAAAGAGGGTAGTGTCCTTGTTGAAAAGGTGGGCGTTACAACTGCTCCAGCTGTAACCTCGACTCGCAGTCGTAAATCTAATCATACTCTAAAAGAGGGGATGAAGTGGTCTATTATTTTAGGTAAGCCTAAAGCCCTTGAGCGAAGATATCGCTAGTCAAAATATCAGTATAATAAATGTACTGGTAATTGGTTAGTACATAGATATATTGATGGTTTGTGCACAGATATTGTGATAGCAGCTAGAATTACACCTATCGTATGCGGTGCATATAATTACATATTTAAAGAGGTTCCTATTGGTCACCTATGTGACTATTAGGAACCTCTTTTGTATTGTCTTTTCTTGATGGAGCTTTCACAATAAAAGGGAAGGGAGTTCGTCCATAAGGAAAGGTGATGTTATGTATCGTAATGTGCGCGTTATACCAAAAGAGTTATTAGAGCAATTATATGTAGAAAAGCAGTGGAGTGTTCGCGATGTGGCAGACTATTTTCAGTGCAGTGTAGATACTATTATGCGCCGTATGAAAGCGTACGATATTGAGCGGCGGCCTCTTAGAAAGGAAATTAATATGGTTCATGTACAGGCCTTGTATGAGACGGGGAAGTGGTCCCTACATTCCTTGGCAAAGCGGTATGATGTGTCCACCACGACCATGGCAAGCCGAATGAGAGAATATGGTTTGGCTTGTCAGCGATCGAGTAACAATGTATCTCTAGATGTAGTGCGCATTTGTAGGGCCTATAAAAGTGGGAATAGTACAGATGCTATTGCTCGAATGTATGGCGTATCTCGTTGGAAGGTGCACCATGTGTTGCGACATATGGGTATTTCTAAGACATCTAAGGCTCGTAAATCTCAACGAGTAGAGGAGATGGCTTATTTATATATGCAGCACCACATGAGCACCGATGATATCGGTTTGGCCTATGGCGTTCGTGGATCTACAGTGGCAATGTATTTGCGCGAACGAGGTATAGAAATACGGACCAATACTCTAGATTTAGACGAAAATAAGATTAAAAATCTCCGCGCGCAAGGGTATGGGGTGGCCAAAATTGCACAGGTGATGGGCTGTTCTGCCACCGCGGTACGAAAGCGATTAGCTATGAAAAAATATATCTCTCCTTGATGTAGTGTAATAGATACTATATACTTAAATTTATACAATGATGGGAGGATTATTATGTTCGAAATTATTTCTGCTTTAATACCGTTTTTATTACTGGGCTTAGCGGCCGCTGGTTTATCTCGCGTCTCTGGTGTCGCTTTATCTATGGTTATAGTGCCTACATTATTAATTTGGGGTGCCACTGCCGTTGATGTAATCGCCTTTATGTTGCTCTTTGTAGTGTACAACAACTTTACTATGGAAACACAAGATGTTCGCTTGGATTATAAAGACCTTGTGTTGTTCCCGAAATGGCGCTTGTGCATTCCCTTTATTTTGAGCTTGGTTGCTGCATTCTTTGTACCTGCAGCAGGTATTGCCATTTTTATGGCCTGCTTCGTATTAGAATTGCTAGCTACGGTATATAAACGCATTCCTGAAAATAAACGACCTCGTTTACACCGTGTCGTGGTCACATCTATCTTGAGTGCTGTAGTCACAGCGGTAGGCGCTTATGCAGGTCCTAAAATTCCTGGTGACTACTACTTCATCTGTGCGGGCTTGGCGATTTTAATCATTACAGGCTTTGCTTGGTACGCAGGCAATCATCGAGATGCCTTTAGAGGTCCTTGGGAAACTATTTGGGCTGACTTTAATCTGTTCTTAGGTATGTTTGGTGTAGAGGCATCTTACTATCCAGCTGCTCTTACCCGTTCCATTCCAAATCCTATGGATCGCATGTTGCCTATGATTACTGTGGTGGGTGGTTATGCCGGTCTCATGGTAGTATTTGGTCTTTATAATATTTTCTCTATTCCTTCTTTGATTACCGCTATCGGTGCTGCCATAGGTATTCGCCTCTTTGGCTTATATGAATTCCCTCGCAATGGCAGCTTCTCTTACTTAGCGATTGGCTTTGCCGTGGCTGCAGTAGTATGCTTGTACCTCGTATCTCCAACGCCACTTGGCTTTGACCATATCAATACATTGGTATCTCAGCCAATTGGTCAATAATGGTTAGTATTTGAGTGTTAGTCGTTTATAAGATAGATTAAATTCGCCAGCAGTGATTCAATTCATTTGTTATCAACTGTGACATAGTTCATTTGTTATGGTGAAAGTTGAGTTCATAATAGATTGTGAAAGGAGTTGATGCTCAGTGGCAGACGTAATTGAAACGAGACCATTTCCGCCATTCTTGCCAAAGAATGCAACTGTCATGACGATGGGGACATTCCCGCCAGCTTCAGAAAAACGATCTATGGAATTCCACTATCCTAACTTCCAAAATGATATGTGGCGCGTTTACGGCATAGTATTCTTTAATGATAAGGATTACTTTAGAAAAGGTGAGGAAAAAGCCTTTGATGCGGATAAAATCAAAGCATTTCTATCTGAAATTGGCATTGCCTCTTGCCCTACCGTTTTAAAAGCTATTCGAGAAAAGGGAAATGCATCAGATGCGTTCCTAAAGGTTGTTGAACCTGTACCTCTCGCTGAAGTATTGGAACAGGTGCCTGAGTGTAAACATATTGGGACCACCGGTGGTAAGGCAACAGAAGTATTATTAAGCCTTTTACCAGAAAAGGTAAAACTACCTAAAACAGGGGAGACAATTCCCTTTGTGTTTAACGGTCGTGAATTGACGTTAACACGATTGCCATCTACATCTCGTGCATATCCATTAAGCCTTGCCAAAAAGGCTGAAGCCTATAAGAATTTCTTTAAGGCTTGTGGCTTAACAACTAAATAGATTTAAAGCAAATAGATCTAAGAATAACACCTTTAATGGTTGAAGTTGAGTCTTTTGAACTCGCTACTAACTGTTAAAGGTGTTTTTGTTATCGTAAATTTATATGAGTTTTAAAAATGGTTAATATTAGAAATTATATCGTATTACATTGATTGTTATAAAAAATATTTATAAGTCATATAACATTTTAATTCTTGTTTTTTGAAATGAGAGGTCTATAATTAACCGTTGTTACAGATTGGTTGACAATCATTTTGGAAAATGGAGTTGATATTATGGATAAGGCTAAAGATGCCTTATGGACAAGATCCTTTGTCCTCGATACTTTGATTAATTTCTTAGTATTTTTGATTTACTATTTATTGATCGTTATTATAGCCGTTGTAGCGAAGGATAACCTCCATGCTACGGCGAGTCAAGCTGGCTTGGCCGTTGGTATTTATATTATTGGTACTGTTGTTGCTCGTTTGTTAGCAGGGCGGTTTATTAGTATCTTAGGCTGTCGTAAGATGTTGTACTTAGGTTTGTTGATTTACTTAATTTCCACAGCTATGTACTTCTACACACCTAATTTATTGATGCTCGACAGTGTTCGTTTCTTAAATGGTTTTGCTTACGGTATTACATCTACAGCTACAAGTACAATCGTAGCCGCTATTATTCCAATGTCACGTCGTGGTGAAGGGATTAACTACTATGGTTTGTCTACATCTCTTGCCGCTGCAGTAGGTCCGTTTTTAGGTATTTTGATGCTTCATAGCCTTGGCTATGACTTTATCATCGCCTTCTGTGTTGCTCTTATCATTCTTTGTGGTATTGGTTCCGTTATCATGAAATTTAATGAACCTAAGCTCGATATTGATTCTGAAGAACATAAAGGCATTAAAATTTCCGATTATATCGAACCACGTATGAATTCTATTAGTCTTGTTTCTATACTAGTAGGTTTTGCATACTCTGGTGTTATCGGTTTTATGGCCGCTTATACAAAAGATTTAAACCTTATCTTAGCAGGTACATTCTTCTTCGTTGTATATGCTGTAGTTATTACCATAACAAGACCATTACTTGGTATTGTATTTGATATGAAAGGGGAAAACTTCGTTCTTTACCCTTGCTTCATATCTTTAGCACTTGGTATTTTCTTGTTGTCCATCGCTCACTCTACATGGCTTATACTCTTGTCTGCTGTGTTTGTTGGTCTTGGTTATGGTACATTTATGTCAAACGGTCAAGCAGTAACTGTAAAAATCGTTCCTGTTCACCGCATTGGTGTTGCCACATCTACATACTTCATTGCCTTAGATATGGGCTTAGGTTTTGGTCCATACATTTTAGGTGCTATTAAAGAGGAAGTAGGTTATACAAGTATGTTCCATGTTACTGTTGTAGTAGCACTTCTTGCATTCGTTGCTTATTATTTCCTCTATGGCCGTTATGTAGGTACTGAAAAAGATCTTTCTTTGAAAGCTCGCGCTGAAGAAGAAGAAATCAGAAATCGTAAACGTAATGGAAAATTAGCATAACATTAGCTATATTACTTACAATCACATAACATATAAAAAGGACTATACGAGATATCTCGTATAGTCCTTTTTATTGTTAAGGTATCTTAGTATTCCATTGTATTTTATACTGCTAGTTTAGTATTTAAATATCGTTCAAACGCCATCTAGTAGTATAGGTGCATGAGAAGTTACATCGTAACCTATTATTTCTCAATATTAACGATGTTTACGATAACTTCAACAGCTTTTTTCATGTCATCGATACATGCAAATTCATGGCGACCGTGTAGGTTTTCTACGCCTGTAAAGATATTTGGCGTAGGGATGCCCATAAAGGAGATTTTAGAGCCATCTGTACCGCCGCGGATAGGGTCGCAAAGAGGCATGATGCCTGCTTTTTCCATAGCTGCTTTAGCTACGTTAACGCATTCCATATTGTCTTTGATGACATCGTACATGTTGTAATATTGGTCTTTTACAGATACTTCACATACTTCGCGGCCATAAATGTCGTTTAATGTTTGACCTGCTTGTAAGAAGAATGCTTTTTTCGCTTCAAATAATTCTTTATCGTGGTCGCGAATGATGTAATTCATTTTACCAGTGTCTACTTGGGTTTCCATGCTCATAAGCATGAAGAAGCCTTGGCGCCCACAAGTGTGTTCAGGAACAGCTGCACCTGGTAATAAAGCATCGAATTGCATTGCTAGTTTAGCACAGTTAATCATGATGCCTTTGGCAGTGCCTGTGTGAACCGATACACCTTTTAATGTAACGGTGCCGCCAGCGGCATTAAATGTTTCGTATTCAAGCTGACCGAGGCTTTCACCATCGATAGTGTAAGCATAGTCTACAGGGAATTGTTTAACATCAAAGTGATCTGCACCAGTACCGATTTCTTCGTCTGGACCGAAGGCGCACATGATTTTGCCGTGTTTGATTTCTGGATGAGCTACGAGGTAGGAGAGGGCTTCCATAATTTCGCAGATACCAGCTTTATCATCACCACCGAGTAAAGTAAGGCCATCTGTTACGACTAAGGATTTACCAATGTAATTTTTTAGATTAGGGAAGTCTGCACGACGTGTGTAGATTTGATGTTCTTCGTTGAGGCAAATATCGCCGCCATCGTAATTTTCTACGATGCGAGGCTTGATGTTTTCTGCATTGTAATCAGCTGTGTCCATATGAGCAATGAAGCCGATAGCAGGGGCTTTTTCGTCTGTATTAGCATTGAGTGTACCGATGACAAAGCCGTTTTCACGGTTGTAAATAACTTCGTCTAAGCCGATTGCTTTTAAGTCGGGAACGAGTACGTTCGTTGCAAAATCTACTTGTGATTGCGTACTAGGAATAGTAGTGCTTTCCTCATTAGAGCGTGTGTTTATACTTGTGTAGCGGACAAAACGTTCAACCATTGATTCCATAATAAAGCCTCCTCGTAAGTAAACATACCTGTTATACATGGCAGTATTCAATACTGTTACATATAGAGATTCTTAATTTACTTTCATTGTAGAACAGGGGCGATAAAATTGCAAAACAATTATTTATAGATGAAGCGATATTTTATTCGCATAATGCAGAGAAAACCATTGAACCATGCATACTACCATGTTAGTATAAAGGTGAATAGTTATACGTTTGTACTTTTTTATGTTAGGAGGTTTTACTATGTCGGACGAAACTCGTTCAATTCCGCCCGTAGAACCGCTATTAGATCCTAAGAAGGATTACGTAGAGATTAACTCATATGTAGTATTCTGGGGCCTATTCTATGCGGCAATTTTTACACTGGCCGTAGGTTATCTATGTTTGAAAATTGGTCAAACAGTAGATGCCTTTGCACCAGTATCTGTACTTGCAATGGGTACAGCAGTTATCTTGAAACGGCAAAATGCTTTTGCTGAAACGGTTCACATTCAGGCTATCGCTAGTTCTAGTACGAACACATTAGCGGGCGCTATGTTCTTCTTGCCAGCTCTATACATTTGGAATGTTACGGATGTATCCTTTGTGCAAATGGCGATTCCTATCATCCTTGGTGGCGTTTTAGGTGTTTTATTATGCGTTATGTTCCGTCGCTACTTCGTTGAGGAAATGCACTATGTGTATCCGTTCCCAAGTGGTCGTGCAGCTGCAGAAGTATTGATGAGTAATGAAGGTAGCAAAGCAAAGCTGATGATTGGCTCCGGTCTCATTGCTCTTGTGTATGACTTCATTCTTAATAGCTTAGGTTGGTGGGAAGAGGTTATTCGTACTACTACCTTTAAATGGGGCGCGGCTCTTGCTGATCAAACTAAATTGACTGCAGCCGTAGATACTGACGCAGCATTACTTGGTCTTGGTTACTTTACAGGCCTTCGCTATGCAGCGATTATCGCGGCAGGTTCCTTCTTCTCTTGGTTTGTATGTATTCCAATCGTGTACTATTTAGCGCCTGAACATATCATGCAAATTGGCGGTCAAGCTGTTCCTTTAGCAGAGGCTCCGATTCGTAAGGTATTCCTTGATTATGTTCGTCATATTGGTATCGGTATGCTCGCTATGGCAGGTATTATCGGTCTACTCAATATGTCTAAAGTTGTAGCAAGCGTTGTTAAAAATGCGGTGCTTGATATTTTCAGCTCTAAATCTGTAGATGTTAATTTACTTCGTACACAACGTGACATTCCTACATCTTGGATTGGTGCAGGCATCTTGTTATGTACAGTATTATTCGCAGCATATTTCCACTTTATGTATGCTGAAAGCTTCACACAAACAATCGTAGCATTCTTAATTGTTCTTATTATGTCCTTCCTATTATCTGTAGTAGGTATTAGTTCCATCGCCTACACAGGTACAGAACCAGTATCTGGTATGACAATCTTTATGATTATCATCTCCGCTGTATGCTTAACTGCTGCAGGCATGACTGGTAAAGTAGGTATGATTGCAGTTCTTATGATGGCATCCTTTATCGGTACAACTATCGGTATGGCTGGTAACTTCATGTCCGAACTTAAAGTAGCACATATGACAGGTGCTACACCTAAGAAAATGGAACAATGGCAAATCGTTGGTACCATTCTTTGTGCAGTCCTTTCCGTAGGTGTTATGATCCTTTTAAACGACGCATATGGCTTCGTAGGGGACCATGCATTAAATGCACCACAAGCGAATGCTATGGCTGCTATTATTGAACCTTTGATGACTGGTGGTAGTGCTCAATGGCCTCTATACATGGCTGGTGCATTATTCGCAGTTATCTTGTGGATGATAAAAGTTCCACCTTTGGCATTTGCCTTGGGTACTTACTTGCCAATGGAAATCAACACACCATTACTTATCGGTGGTTTGATTGCGTACTTCGTACAAAATAGTACAAAAGATAAAGAATTAGCAGATCTTCGCTTCTCTAAAGGTAGCACTATTGCCTCTGGTCTAGTAGCTGGTGGTGCTATTGGTTCTTTATTTAGTGCGGTGCTCCGCATTGTAGGTATTGATGTATTTGCAGAAGCTTGGGTTGAAACTCCAGAAGCAACATACCTCAGTATCGTAATGTACTTGTTACTCTGTGTATTCTTGTACAAAGTAGCTATGTACATAAAAGCTAAAAAAGCATAATAATTACCGCCTTTATCAAGTTTTATCTGTGCTTGGTGAAGGCGGTCTTTTTATATAGCTAGAATGATCTTTTTGATATAGCTAAAAACTATGTGCATTTAAAACCTATTTATATGATTGGAATAATTGACCGCAACTATATCGAATGTTATCATAATACTATAATACCTCTAGAGGTATTATTTTTATTATGTTCAAAATTTATGCTCGAAGTGTAAGTATAGATGTATTAGTAATTAAAAAGAACTCTTTTTTCTAGGTAGAATGGAGTCAGTAAGGGTAATTATGAAATTTAAGAAAATCGCAGCTCTTTTAGGAGCTTTCACCATTGCTAGTAGCTTGTTTATCGCTGGCTGTGGCAATACAGTTACGAGTCAAAAGACATGGCGCGTCGGTACTGATGCGACCTATGCACCATTTGGTTTTAAAGATAAAGATAGTGGCAAATTGGCCGGTTTTGATATCGACATTATTACTGCTATTGCAAAAGAAGAAGGCATTGAAGCGGACATTCAAAACTTGAACTTTGATGCATTGTTACCAGCATTACAAAGTAATACTATCGACATTGCTATTTCAGATATGACTATTTCTGAAGAACGTGCAAAATCTGTCGATTTTAGTAAACCGTATTATATAGCAGGCAATGGCCTTGTTGTTAATATCGATAATACAAATATTAATAGCTTTAAGGATCTAGAAGGTAAACGTATTGGCGTATCTATCGGCTCTACAGGTGCTGAAATTGCTAGCAAGGTTCCAAATGCGGATGTACGGCAGTTCAATATTATCGTTGACGCGTTCTTAGAACTACAAAATAAAGGCGTCGATGTTGTTATTAACGATACACCGGTAAATGAATATTATGTTAATGGAAAAGGGAAAGGTATCGCAAAAGTCACTGGAGAAGACTATGATGCGGCACCACTTGGCATTGCTGTTAAAAAAGGTAATGCAGAGGTCCTTAATAAAATTAATGATGGACTAGCTAAGATTAAAGCGAATGGCAAATATGCTGAGATTTATAAAAAATGGTTTGGTAAAGAACCACCGGCAGAGGTGTTAAAATAGTTTGTAGATAGTACCAAAATGTATTATTTGATATAATACGCTTGGTAAGCCTCAAGTTGTAGAGGCATGTATAGAATGGGTGATATGATGGCTAAACGAAGTGCATTTTTAGATATTATTAAGGATAAGGGGGCCCTCGTCTTAGATGGGGCTTTAGGGACTGAATTAGAACGTTATGGTTGTAATATTCAGCATAAGCTGTGGTCCGCAAAAGTTCTCATGGAAGAACCTGATGTTATCAAAAAAATACACATTGCGTACTTAGCTGTTGGAGCAGACATCATTCAAAGTTCTGGTTATCAAGCTACTGTAGCTGGTTTTAAAGGCTTAGGCTATGGTACAGAAGAGGCGATAGAGCTCGTTAAATTATCTGTTCGCCTAGCAGTGCAAGCGCGTAATGAGTTTCTGGAGGCTAAGGCTAGCGGAGCACTGACGTTACGGGGCATTACTCTCGGTGAAGAGACTCCAGACGGAGTTAAGTATTTTTCCGAAGGTGCATTGCCTAAACCGTTGGTAGCGGCCTCTGTAGGTCCTTATGGGGCTTTCTTGGCTGATGGATCTGAATACCGTGGATATCCTGATGTACAAACAGAATACCTTGAGGTGTTCCATATCCCTCGGTTAGCATTGTTCGCGGAAGAGAATCCAGATATATTATCCTTTGAGACGATACCATCTTATGCTGAGGCCATTGCTATTGCTCGTGCTATGTCTGATCCATTTACATCAAAGGGGATTCCTGCATGGATTGCCTTTGCTTGCAAGGATGAACATCATGTAGCTAGCGGGGAAACTATTATTAAATGTGCTGAAATGATTGATAAAGTGCGTCCTGTTACTGGTATTGGTATCAACTGTAGTAAACCTGAATATGTAGAGTCCTTAATTAAGGATATTCGTACCGTTACGGATAAACCTATTGCGGTATATCCTAATCTTGGTGAAAGCTATGATAGTAAAACAAAGACTTGGTACGGTGATCCAGCATCCTTTGTAGATTACGTTGACGTATGGCGTAAGGCGGGGGCTGAAATCATTGGTGGCTGCTGTAGAACTACACCTGAAATCATTGGTGACATTGCAAAGAAAATCCATAATTAATATGGTGAAATACATATAATAGAAAAAAGGCTATTCGCATTTAACGCGAATAGCCTTTTTATATACATATATGATTCAGAATACTGAATATAAGGGTTATAGGACAAAAAGTGTGTGTGACTAATCCCAATAAGTTGGAAAATCTGTA
>OBRJ01000311.1_pt1 | contig 33743 bp, 20 predicted proteins | sample 1494831 | NCBI WGS metagenome assembly OBRJ01 (sample SAMEA3360658, study PRJEB22359) | human gut metagenome | biome: ENVO:urban biome; feature: ENVO:human-associated habitat; material: ENVO:feces | place: Bangladesh | collected 2011
AGCCCACAATATCTTTCGGTTCCGCAGGGTTAATAACGGGCGACATCTCACCAGCCGCTACCGGTTGTTCCAGCATTGGCAAGGCCTGCCATTTTTGCAGTGCACTATTGAGCAGGGCAGAAGAGAGCGAGGCCAGACGGTGTTCGTTAGCGAGATCCAGCCCTGCCGAGTTGTCGCGCCCGTGACCGTAAAGATCGCGCGGCAGGGGAATTTTCGGATGCGGTAATCCAGTTTGCCCTTCCTGTTGCGCCAGTTTTTCTACAGCAGTGACCGGATCGGCGACCAGTTCATCCAGTGGCAAAGAGGTGTCGGCAATACGGTTAACAAACGAGGTGTTAGCACCGTTTTCCAGCAGGCGACGCACCAGATACGCCAGCAGCGTTTCATGGGTACCGACAGGAGCATAAATACGACACGGACGGTTAAGTTTGCCGTCGGCAACTTTCCCGGTGACCTGCTCATACAGTGGCTCGCCCATACCGTGCAGGCACTGGAACTCGTACTGACCCGGGTAGTAGTTCTGACCCGCCAGTTGATAAATTGCCGCCAGCGTATGGGCGTTATGCGTTGCGAACTGCGGGTAGATTAGATTCGGCACCGCCAGCAGCTTTTTCGCACAGGCGAGATATGAAACGTCGGTATACACCTTGCGGGTATAAACCGGATAACCTTCAAGGCCGTCCATCTGTGCACGCTTGATTTCACTATCCCAGTACGCGCCTTTCACCAGGCGAATCATCAGACGGCGACGGCTGCGGGTGGCGAGATCAATCAGATAATCAATCACCAACGGACAGCGTTTTTGATAAGCCTGAATAACAAAACCGATGCCGTTCCAGCCTGCCAGTTCCGGCTCGAAACAGAGTTTTTCCAGCAGATCGAGGGAGATCTCCAGACGATCGGCCTCTTCGGCATCGATGTTAATACCAATATCGTACTGACGCGCCAGCAGGGTGAGTGATTTCAGACGCGGGTAAAGCTCTTCCATTACCCGATCATACTGGGCGCGGCTGTAACGCGGATGCAGCGCCGACAGCTTGATTGAAATGCCCGGACCTTCATAGATGCCACGACCATTGGACGCTTTACCAATGGCGTGAATCGCCTGCTGATAGGAAACCATATACGCCTGTGCATCTGCGGCAGTCAGCGCGGCTTCGCCCAGCATGTCGTAAGAGTAACGGAAACCTTTCTCTTCCAGCTTGCGGGCATTGGCTAACGCTTCCGCGATGGTTTCGCCAGTGACGAACTGCTCGCCCATCAGGCGCATCGCCATATCCACACCTTTGCGGATCAGCGGTTCACCGCTCTTACCGATAATGCGGTTCAGCGAGCGGGAGAGGCTGGCTTCGTTATGGGTGGAAACCAGTTTGCCAGTAAACAGCAGCCCCCAGGTGGCGGCATTAACAAACAACGACGGGCTACGACCAATGTGTGACTGCCAGTTACCGTTGCTGATTTTGTCGCGAATTAACGCATCACGGGTGGCTTTGTCGGGAATACGCAACAACGCTTCTGCCAGACACATCAGCGCCACGCCTTCCTGCGATGACAGCGAAAACTCCTGCAATAACCCCTGGACCATACCTGCGCGACCACTGGCATTTTTTTGATTACGCAGTTTATCGGCCAGTTGATATGCCAGTTTATGCGCCTGTTCAGCAACTGGCTGCGGCAGGCGGGCTTGTTCCAGCAGCATCGAAACCGCTTCGGTTTCCGGGCGGCGATAGGCAGCGGTGATCGCGGCGCGGGAAACCGACTGGGGCAAAATTTGCTCGGCAAAGTCGAGGAAAGGCTGGTGTGGTTCCTCTGCCGGAGTCGGTGCTTCATCGCTCTCATTGGCAGCGCCAGAAAGCAGCGCAGGCAGCTCCGGCAGAGTATCGCTGTTTTCCAGTTGTTCGAGATAAGAAAAAATCGCCTGCTTAATTAACCAGTGTGGTGTGCGATCGATACGTGTCGCGGCAGACTTAATACGCTCACGCGTCGCGTCGTCCAGCTTAACCCCCATGGTGGTGGTTCCCATGCCATTACTCCTGTTGTTCTGAAAGGTGCAACTTAACGTTATCGTGAAATATCCATGATGTTGCAACTTTGTGCAACCATGTTAAATGTGACCTGCGTAGCAAGCTTAAAAATGAATGAAATGTTAATAAAAGAAATCGATATGACAGGGATTAAAAAAATAACTCAGACTTTTTCTCTGCGGCAGTTAACATTTTTGAAAGGTGCAACCGCAAAAAATGTGAGAGAGTGCAACCTGATGAAAAATAGTGTCGCTGAGCACTAAAATTTAATGTAAATGGTGTGTTAAATCGATTGTGAATAACCAGCGCTTCCGGCAGGATACGGTCGCCCTGGTAAAACATAAACTCTGTTACCCCGTTCCGGTGGCAGATATAACGGCAAGTTTCGACATTGCCGATAATAATTTTTTGGAGACTTTAGATGGCTATTAGCACACCGATGTTGGTGACATTTTGTGTCTATATCTTTGGCATGATATTGATTGGGTTTATCGCCTGGCGATCAACGAAAAACTTCGACGACTATATTCTGGGCGGTCGTAGCCTTGGGCCATTCGTGACGGCATTATCGGCGGGTGCATCGGATATGAGCGGCTGGCTGTTAATGGGGTTGCCGGGCGCGGTTTTTCTTTCCGGGATTTCCGAAAGCTGGATCGCCATTGGCCTGACATTAGGCGCGTGGATTAACTGGAAGCTGGTGGCCGGGCGGTTGCGTGTGCATACCGAATACAACAATAACGCCTTAACATTGCCGGATTATTTCACCGGGCGCTTTGAAGATAAAAGCCGTATTTTGCGCATTATCTCCGCGCTGGTGATTTTGCTGTTCTTCACCATTTATTGCGCTTCGGGCATCGTGGCAGGCGCGCGTCTGTTTGAAAGTACCTTTGGCATGAGCTACGAAACGGCTCTGTGGGCGGGCGCTGCGGCGACGATCCTTTACACCTTTATTGGCGGTTTCCTCGCGGTGAGCTGGACTGACACTGTACAGGCCAGCCTGATGATTTTTGCCCTGATCCTGACGCCGGTTATCGTCATTATCAGTGTCGGTGGCTTTGGTGACTCGCTGGAAGTAATCAAACAAAAGAGCATCGAAAACGTGGATATGCTCAAAGGGCTGAACTTTGTTGCCATTATCTCGCTGATGGGCTGGGGACTGGGTTACTTCGGGCAGCCGCACATCCTGGCGCGTTTTATGGCGGCGGATTCTCACCACAGCATTGTCCATGCGCGTCGTATCAGTATGACCTGGATGATCCTCTGCCTGGCAGGGGCGGTGGCTGTCGGCTTCTTTGGTATTGCTTACTTTAATGAGCACCCGGCGGTAGCAGGTGCGGTAAACCAGAACGCTGAACGCGTGTTTATCGAACTGGCGCAAATTCTGTTTAACCCGTGGATTGCCGGGATTCTGCTGTCGGCGATTCTGGCGGCGGTAATGTCAACGTTAAGTTGCCAGCTGCTGGTATGTTCCAGTGCGATTACCGAAGATTTATACAAAGCGTTTCTGCGTAAACATGCCAGCCAGAAAGAGCTGGTGTGGGTAGGGCGTGTGATGGTGCTGGTGGTGGCGCTGGTGGCGATTGCGCTGGCGGCGAACCCGGAAAACCGCGTGCTTGGCTTAGTGAGCTACGCGTGGGCAGGCTTTGGCGCGGCGTTTGGTCCGGTGGTGCTGTTCTCGGTGATGTGGTCACGCATGACGCGCAACGGTGCGCTGGCGGGGATGATCATCGGTGCGCTGACGGTTATCGTCTGGAAGCAGTTCGGCTGGTTGGGACTGTACGAAATTATTCCGGGCTTTATCTTTGGTAGTATCGGGATTGTAGTGTTTAGTTTGCTGGGTAAAGCGCCGTCAGCGGCGATGCAAAAACGCTTTGCCGAGGCCGATGCGCACTATCATTCGGCTCCGCCGTCACGGTTGCAGGAAGTGTAAGCTGAAGAGCAATAATTTATCTTTTGCTTTTTAATCCGAATGTTCCCTGCCATGCCGTATAAATTGCCTGGCAGGGAGCGTTCGGGGGCAATTGCTATTTGCCACCTGGCTCAGATGAACAAAATTGCCGCTATCGGTACCTTCAGCTTATGTCCTGCGGCTGGTAGGTTGGGCGAGATAGTGTGGATTCGACATATTCCCGCTCTTGTTCAGCCACGCCAGTTTTTTCGCGCCTTGTACCGTCAATCCGCTCAATTTCAGGTAGGATCTGGAAGTAGACCACTGGAAGCCGCGTCCTTTACTCCACTTGTGGGCTCCCCCTGCGCGGTCACGATCCTCCTGGCTCATATTCGCCCATTGCACGATGTCCCCGAAGGTGAAAGAGACACATTTCTGCGGCCCTTTCAGCTTCAACTCACCCAGGGCGGTAAGCCCGTCGTTCTTCAGGTAGTTCCTGGCAGTAGTCCGCGAGAGGTTTCTTTTCTTGCACCACTTTTCTAAATAACCAACCGGTTTTCGCACCTTCTTGTCTAAGGCTGCCCACTGGCGGATATGTTCAAGGGTGAATTTGGCATATTCATGCGGCCCGTTTACCTTTACCTCTCCCGCGTAGTTCAGGCCGTGATCGGTCAGGTAATTCCTGGCATTTTTGATATTAAAATGATTGCGCGTACACCATCCTTGAACTCCCCCTAGATCGTTTCGCGCCTGCTGGTCCATAGCCGCCCATTTTCGCATGTCGTCGACAGTCAATTTAACATATTGCTGTGGCTCGTCCGCCTCTGGCTGGTCCTCGGTGGTCTGCCTGGTGTTGTTTATGTCGTCATTCGCAGTATTTGGTGGGATGTTGCTTGTATTACACGATTGCTGTAATTCCCCATCGTTACGCCACGCCAGCGGGGACATATTTCCAAATTCTCGCATTCCGTTGTTGGTAATGTGTGTTTCTTCTCCTCCGTATTGTTGGGCCGGGGAGTAGCGAGCTGCTTCATGCACCCTGTTTTGACTTTCATCCGTGAGTATTGGCCGTACGGACCAGAGATCAAATGTTCCATACTGACTGCGTGACATCAGTGTTGTGACGATGGAGTGAAACAGCTCAAGAGCAATATTTGTGCTGGTGCATACACCGTTCTTACTGACTGCAATTTTCACGAGAGTGCCCGTGTTGTCATGCTCTTGCGTCTTCGTGAAGGTGATGGTGAAACCGGCAACATCGAAGGTGAACGGTTCAGGAAGTTGCAGATCATTTGCATTTACCACCGGTTGAAACTGATGTCGATGTAGTTCGGTTGTCATCGCAACAGCCAGCAAGTGAACCTCTTCAGGAACCAGTGGAGTAACAGCCATGCCCGTGCTGTAGTCCGCATCCCTTTTGATATAATTATTCATCTGCACCAGAAGCGTCAAAGTTTCCAGACAACTACTCGGGAGTTGCTGCGGTGGAATATAGGTTGCTGCGCTCGTATTAAGGTTGGATATTGGTCTCATGTCATGCTCTCCGTATCCTTACAGGGTTAATGATTCGTATTAAGTCGTAGCCATCCGCATGGCTCCGGGCGATTCAGTCTGCGCACCAGGATGTACACTTCGGATGCGTTCTTGATGTAGTAATCAATCCGATCATTCTGGTGTTAATGGTGTAACTACGAAAGCACCCGTAAAAAGCAGGAGGAATGCCAGTTATTGGCGAATTTACAATGCTGCCATCGGGGTGAGTTTCATGAAGATTGTTATTTTTTTTACGCCTTGAATCATCGCGGTAAATAATAATTTCTTCCTGTGTTTCATAAAGTACGTAGTTACAATTATTCGTGAGCCTTGTTGTTAATTCGATGTTAGCCCTTGGTCAGAGGGAAAATTAACGCGTAAGATTTTCAAATTCATCGACCGAGAAATAGATGGATTATATGCTCGACCCTAATTACAGGGGTCATCTGAAAACAGTGGCGTCTCATCTTATTCCTTCTCTTTCTGTATTCAATACTAGTGGGGTTGTAATAATATAGTAAAAAGTCGTGAGTAAAAAGCTTTGATTAATTATCAGCTTATTGATTTTTATGTGTTAGTGTGTTTGATGATTGATTTTCACGAGAATCTCTTACTTTTGGTTAAGATTTCTATTTTTATTATATGTGACTTTTTTAATTCGCATCCTGCTTCGTTTTATCGTGATGTAGAATTGTATATAGCATTAGCCATAAAATGATATCACTGGAAATATAATAAGGAGGATTATAATTTTTGGGGTTAATTACGCACTATCAAAAATCGCTCATTCCAGGCTTAAATACACGTTTTCTCCTGTTTAGGTTGGGGCGAAAAATTCGATGAGGAGATTAGGTATAATTTTATTCACAACCTTATCACTATCTATTAATAAGCAAAAAACAACGTTCTTTTGTGAAACGACAAAATGAAAATTCAACCCTTCGGGGCACGCTGCAGCGAGTTTGTCGCCACCAACATTCGTGCAAGCTTCATCTGCCGGGCGAAAAGTCAGCTAAATACCTTAAAATAATCGCTTTTATCTCCTGATTTGAACTCCTCGTTTTTACATTCCAACATCATTTTATAAACATTCCGCTTGTATTTTTCTTTACCGTAATGATAATCGCTATCACTGCGATTTACTTTTCTTTGCATAGATTGACTCAGAAAAACGTTTAAGGGTGGGTGGCATGTTTGTTCCGTTTCTCATTATGTTGCGCGAAGGACTTGAAGCCGCGCTGATTGTCAGTTTGATTGCCAGCTATCTTAAGCGTACCCAGCGAGGCCGATGGATTGGTGTGATGTGGATTGGCGTGCTGTTTGCCGCTGCGTTGTGCCTGGGCTTGGGTATCTTCATTAACGAAACCACCGGCGAATTTCCGCAAAAAGAACAGGAACTGTTTGAAGGTATCGTGGCGGTGATCGCCGTGGTGATCCTTACCTGGATGGTTTTCTGGATGCGCAAAGTGTCGCGCAACGTCAAAGTGCAACTGGAACAGGCAGTCGATAGCGCATTGCAGCGTGGAAATCATCATGGCTGGGCGCTGGTGATGATGGTCTTTTTTGCCGTTGCAAGGGAAGGGCTGGAGTCGGTCTTTTTCCTGCTGGCGGCATTTCAACAAGATGTCGGGATCTGGCCGCCGCTGGGTGCAATGCTCGGTCTTGCTACAGCCGTGGTGCTCGGCTTCCTGCTCTACTGGGGCGGTATTCGCCTCAATCTTGGTGCATTTTTTAAATGGACCAGCCTGTTTATTCTCTTCGTCGCCGCAGGGCTGGCAGCTGGTGCTATTCGCGCATTTCATGAAGCCGGATTGTGGAACCACTTTCAGGAAATCGCCTTCGATATGAGTGCGGTGCTGTCAACTCACTCGCTGTTTGGCACGCTGATGGAAGGGATTTTTGGCTATCAGGAAGCGCCAAGTGTCAGCGAAGTCGCCGTCTGGTTTATTTATCTCATCCCGGCGCTGGTGGCATTTGCCCTGCCACCACGCGCAGGGGCGACAGCGTCTCGCTCCGCGTAGCAAATACGACGCAAACTCTTGCTTAGTTACAACATACTTTAAAGGGATAGTCTCGTCATGACCATTAACTTCCGCCGTAACGCATTGCAGTTGAGCGTGGCTGCGCTGTTTTCTTCTGCTTTTATGGCTAACGCCGCTGATGTGCCGCAGGTCAAAGTGACCGTGACGGATAAGCAGTGCGAACCGATGACCATTACGGTTAACGCCGGGAAAACACAGTTCATTATTCAGAACCACAGCCAGAAGGCGCTGGAGTGGGAGATCCTCAAAGGCGTGATGGTGGTGGAAGAGCGGGAAAATATCGCCCCTGGTTTTAGCCAGAAAATGACGGCGAATTTACAGCCTGGTGAATACGATATGACCTGCGGTCTGCTGACTAACCCGAAAGGGAAGTTGATCGTCAAAGGTGAAGCAACGGCGGATGCGGCGCAAAGTGATGCGCTGTTAAGTCTTGGTGATGCAATTACTGCATATAAAGCGTATGTCATGGCGGAAACCACGCAGCTGGTGACCGACACCAAAGCCTTTACCGACGCTATTAAAGCAGGCGATATCGAAAAAGCAAAAGCACTGTATGCGCCGACGCGCCAGCACTATGAGCGCATTGAACCGATTGCTGAACTGTTCTCCGATCTGGATGGCAGCATTGACGCCCGTGAAGATGATTACGAGCAAAAAGCCGCCGATCCGAAATTCACTGGTTTCCACCGTCTGGAAAAAGCATTGTTTGGCGACAACACCACCAAAGGAATGGATCAGTACGCTGACCAGCTTTATAGCGATGTGGTCGATTTGCAAAAACGCATCAGTGAACTGGCTTTCCCTCCGTCAAAAGTGGTCGGCGGCGCAGCCGGACTGATTGAGGAAGTGGCAGCCAGCAAAATCAGCGGTGAAGAAGATCGCTACAGCCACACCGATCTGTGGGATTTTCAGGCTAACGTTGAAGGCTCGCAGAAAATTGTCGATCTGCTGCGTCCACAACTGCAAAAAGCCAACCCGGAACTGTTGGCAAAAGTCGATGCCAACTTCAAAAAGGTCGATACCATTCTGGCGAAATACCGTACTAAAGGCGGTTTTGAAACCTACGACAAATTGACCGATGCCGACCGTAACGCACTGAAAGGGCCGATTACTGCGCTGGCGGAAGATCTGGCGCAACTTCGCGGTGTGCTGGGACTGGATTAAGTGTTATGCAGTATGAAGATGAAAACGGCGTGAATGAACCGTCACGCCGACGTTTACTGAAAGGAATTGGCGCGCTGGCGCTGGCAGGAAGTTGTCCGGTCGCTCATGCACAAAAAACGCAAAGTGCACCGGGGACGCTTTCACCGGATGCACGCAATGAGAAGCAGCCTTTTTATGGTGAGCATCAGGCAGGGATACTGACGCCACAACAGGCTGCAATGATGCTGGTGGCGTTTGATGTGCTTGCCAGCGATAAAGCCGATCTTGAACGGTTGTTTCGCTTATTGACTCAGCGTTTTGCTTTTCTGACTCAGGGCGGAGCGGCACCAGAAACGCCAAATCCGCGCCTGCCACCACTCGATTCCGGCATTCTTGGCGGCTACATTGCGCCCGATAATCTCACCATAACGTTATCGGTGGGCCACTCATTGTTTGATGAGCGCTTTGGCCTTGCGCCACAGATGCCGAAAAAGTTGCAGAAGATGACGCGTTTCCCCAACGACTCGCTAGATGCAGCGTTATGTCATGGTGATGTGTTGCTACAAATTTGCGCCAACACCCAGGATACGGTGATCCATGCGCTGCGCGATATCATCAAACACACGCCGGATTTGCTCAGTGTGCGCTGGAAGCGGGAAGGGTTTATTTCCGATCACGCGGCGCGTAGTAAAGGCAAAGAGACGCCGATAAATTTGCTGGGTTTCAAAGACGGCACTGCCAATCCCGATAGCCAGAATGATAAGTTGATGCAACAAGTGGTGTGGGTGACGGCAGATCAGCAGGAGCCTGCGTGGGCTATCGGCGGCAGCTACCAGGCGGTGCGGTTGATTCAGTTTCGGGTGGAATTTTGGGACAGAACGCCGCTGAAAGAACAGCAGACGATATTTGGGCGTGATAAGCAAACCGGCGCGCCGCTGGGAATGCAGCATGAGCATGATGTGCCTGATTACGCCAGCGATCCGGAGGGGAAGGTGATCGCGCTGGACAGCCATATCCGGCTGGCGAATCCCCGCACGGCGGAGAGTGAGTCCAGCCTGATGCTGCGTCGTGGCTACAGTTATTCACTGGGCGTCACCAACTCCGGACAACTGGATATGGGGCTACTGTTTGTCTGCTATCAACACGATCTGGAAAAAGGCTTCCTGACAGTACAAAAAAGGCTCAATGGCGAAGCGCTGGAGGAATACGTTAAACCTATCGGCGGCGGTTATTTTTTTGCGCTGCCGGGGGTGAAGGACACGAACGATTATCTCGGAAGCGCGTTATTGCGGGTTTAATGTTTTCAGGCGGATAAGGCGTTCGTGCCGCACCAGGCGTTCGTGCGCTGATGCGACGCATGCGCGTCTTATCATGCCTACAATCGGTGCGGGTCGGTAGGCCGGATAAGGCGTTCACGCCGCATCCGGCAAGCTTTTACCAGCCCTGCGAATCCTGCTGAAAGCACACAGTTTTTTTATCACTGTCATCACTCTGTCATCTTTCCAGTAGAAACTAATGTCACTGAAATGATGTTTTATAGTTAAATATAAGTGAATATAATGTTGCAATGAATGCGAGATCTGTTGTAATTATTAAGTAGCAGCGGAAGTTCCCGGCAGTGATAGTCAGTCACTATGGAGATCGCGGATGGTAACGTCCTGTAGTGGACATGTTTTAGATAATCAACGCGCCACCACTCGCGGAGATTTCTCCTCCGGTAGTCATCTCGTCACTTTGCATTTTCAACCTCATCCTTTCTTTTCTTGTGTTACCGACGCCGTAAACGGTGCGCGTAGCCGTTTTTCGGCATTTTATCCAAAAGCAAACTATGGCTTACAAGGAAGCCAACCCTCTGATGTTCGTGCGCATAATCGCGCTGCCAACGGCGCGTGTGATGAATACAAACAACTCAAGGTGCTCTCCATGGGAAGACAAAAAGCAGTGATCAAAGCTCGTCGCGAGGCAAAACGTGTGCTGAGACGGGATTCGCGCAGCCATAAGCAGCGTGAAGAAGAATCGGTCACCTCGCTTGTGCAGATGAGCGGCGTAGAAGCCATTGGTATGGCCCGCGACAGTCGCGATACCTCGCCCATCCTCGCGCGAAATGAAGCGCAATTGCACTATCTGAAGGCTATTGAGAGTAAGCAGCTGATATTCGCCACGGGCGAAGCCGGGTGCGGAAAAACCTGGATCAGCGCAGCAAAAGCGGCAGAGGCCCTGATACATAAGGATGTCGACAGGATTATCGTCACCCGTCCAGTTCTGCAAGCCGATGAAGATCTTGGCTTCTTACCTGGAGATATCGCAGAAAAGTTTGCTCCCTATTTTCGTCCGGTCTACGACGTGCTGGTCCGGCGCTTAGGGGCTTCTTTTATGCAGTACTGCCTGCGACCGGAAATAGGGAAGGTGGAAATTGCGCCGTTCGCCTATATGCGTGGACGTACCTTTGAAAATGCAGTCGTCATTCTTGACGAGGCGCAGAATGTGACTGCCGCGCAAATGAAAATGTTTTTAACCCGCCTCGGGGAGAACGTGACGGTTATCGTCAACGGTGATATCACGCAATGCGATTTGCCTCGCGGCGTGTGCTCCGGATTAAGTGACGCGCTGGAACGTTTCGAAGAAGATGAAATGGTCGGCATCGTCCGATTCGGTAAAGAGGATTGCGTACGTTCGGCACTTTGCCAACGTACGCTACATGCATACAGTTAAGTGTATTATCGGCGCAGAGCCCGGGCGAACCGGGCTTTGTTTTATTTCATTAACAGCAAAGACTTTCACTTCAGGTTAACGTTCAGGGGGGCGACTTTGAGCGTGTTGATAAGCTGAAATGAATTCTGGTTTAGATACTCTTACCAGGCATTTTTCGTCATAGCACCCGACCAGTGTAATGCCGCCAGCGCGGAGAGTTTTTCTTCCAGAAGCCCAAAAAGCGAGTATCTGCCTATCTTTTTCCAGCCATTCAACCTGTACAGGAGGTCTGGTGCCAATTTTGCGTATGAGGTTTAATCAACAATGGGCCAAAATTTGACTGACTGATTAACACCGAATATATTCTCCTGATTTTTTTTAGGGATAATATTAAAAATATAAGGTTAATCTTAATTAATTTTTTGGCTAATATTGTGTGTTGTTATTTTTTGTGGACGGCAAGCCGCAATGGCAAAATAGGGATGGTTGTAATAATCAAAACATGATACTAACTATATATAGATCGTTGAATTGTTGGCATGTAACTCGCTACAGCGAGTAGCGTTAGTAATGAAATATAATCAACATGGATAGGTGAAGATTAATTATGAGCTTTATGGTTTTTGTAACTTGTTTGACAATTGCATTTGTCGCCGGTTTTGCTGTTGCCAGAAAATTGACACTCCGAAAAGTTGCCTCATCGGTAATCATCACTAAATCGCAACCAGTCCCTTCCTCTGCAACTTCCCCTGCTGCTAAGGCGTCGACAAGGAGCTATACACCGCAGAAAACCTATCGTGACTCTCGTTGGCAAGAACGAGATGAGTTATTTCAGGGAATGGTTGCCGAAGGTATTTTATTGGAAGGAAAAGAGTGGTTAATTACGCGTTGTGAAAAAATCTATTTTGATAATCTGGAGAAATGGTTTGGACATTATTGTCATATCCATTGCCAGGTCTCTCTGGGGCGCTTGATCAACTTTCCAGAACAACCCGAGTTTAGCGAAGAAGAAAGAAAGCGTTTCTTTGCAATTTATAATGGAATGGCAATGGATTATGTTCTGGTTTCAAAGAAGAACAACAAAATAGTCTGTGTTATTGAGCTGGATGATCCGAGTCATGAAAGGGCAGATCGCATTATTCGTGACCGTTGGTTGAATACGATTATGACTATTGCACGGGTGCCTTTTGTACGAGCTTCTGTCACTAAATTGGATGAAATCCCTCCGGTCTGGGATACCCGTGACAAAATTCGCCCATTAGCCGTGGCGACAAAGGGTGAACCGTTGCATTAACTAATGTACCCCGGTCGGGGCTTCTCATCCCCCCGGTGTGTGCAATATACGAAAAAAAAAGCCCGTACCTCCGTACGAGCTCTTCTTTAAAGATGGCGGTGAGGGGGACCGCCTGAAATAAATCTGACTTAATCCAGGGGTGTTATATAATTTCATTATAAACAATGTATTACACTTTTTGTTGTCCGATATTATCTAATGTATTCTTAGTGAAGCGAGAGACTAATGGCATACTGGATGGCATACCAGAGTGACGGGAATTAGCGTATGGCAGTATTGACGGATACGAAAGCAAGACATATCAAACCTGATGACAAACCATTGCCCCATGGGGGAATTACCGGACTGACCCTTCATCCTTCTTCAGTAAAGGGGCGGGGGAAATGGGTTTTTCGTTATGTAAGTCCGGTGACACAAAAAAGACGTAATGCTGGATTGGGAACTTACCCAGAGGTCAGTATTGCTGAAGCTGCACGTACTGCCCGGATAATGCGAGAGCAACTTGCTGCAGGTGATGATCCTCTGGAGATTAAAAAGGCTGAATCTGAGAAAGTCGCTATCCCAACATTTGCCGATGCAGCCAGGCGTGTACATGCAGAACTGTCTCCTGGATGGGAAAATCCAAAGCATGTAAGGCAGTGGTTATCGACGCTTGAGAATTACGCGTTTCCTCAACTGGGAGCAAAAACGCTGGATTCGATTACGGCTGCGGACGTGGCAGAAACACTGCGTCCAGTCTGGTTAACCTTATCAGAAACGGCAAGCCGGGTTAAACAGCGCATTCATGTTGTTATGCAGTGGGGATGGGCGCACGGTTTTTGTGTAGCAAATCCTGTTGATGTGGTTGACCATTTGCTTCCTCAGCAGACAAGAGGACGTGATGAACACCAACCCGCAATGCCCTGGAGGCAGTTACCGCTTTTTGTGGCGACCAGTGTGTATACCGATGAACCTTATAATGTTACCCGCGCACTGTTATTAATGGTGATACTTACAGCAACTCGCTCGGGCGAAGCCAGGGGAATGCGCTGGGCTGAAATTGATTTTCATAAGCGGGTATGGACTATACCTGCAGAAAGAATGAAAGCTAGGCTACAGCATCGTGTTCCTTTATCCCGGCAGGCTATTTACATTCTGGAAAATATACGTGGCCTGCATGATGAACTGGTGTTCCCTTCACCCAGAAAGCAGCAGATCCTTTCCGATATGGTGTTGACAAGTTTTCTGCGTAAAAAGAAAGCCGTCAGTGACATTCCGGGGCGAGTTGCCACGGCACATGGTTTTCGCTCAACATTCAGGGACTGGTGTAGCGAACAGGGGTATTCGCGGGATCTGGCGGAAAGGGCGCTCGCTCATACGCTGAAAAATAAGGTTGAGGCGGCATATCATCGTACTGATCTACTGGAGCAGCGTGTACCGATGATGCAGGCATGGGCGGATTATGTGATGTCTCAAATTGTGAATAAATAATAGTGAAAATGTATATTGTACGATCATGATTTGATATGTGATCGTAGCAGTAGTAATTAAGAAACCGCTTTTATGTCAAATGTATTGAGCTGATAATTATCAGATCGTCAGGAAAGCGTATTTTGATTAACAGGGGATTACTTAACAATCCCCTTTTTATAAAAAATAATTTGCCTGTTTAACTCTTCACTCCTGCTGAGACTGAATTATTCCTAGTGCGTCATAAATCAGTCTTCTGCGTAGTTTATTGTTTTTATCTGCACCATATAACATAAATATATTTTCAACTTTTTCTTCAGGTGTTCTGAGATAATGGATAAGAAAGGTTATCATTCCAACACAATGGAATAAAGTGAATCCATCAAACAGGCTTATCAGGTTTCCTTTTTTTTCCCGTGTTGTAAGTATTTTTTCGCGGGTAAGAATATTTGCCAGTTCATGGGGGGCTGATATGTTTCTGCTGTCTATAATGTCATTTATTTTACCAAGGGCTATATCAACTTCCTGTAATAGGTTATTTATCATAGCTGAGTGAATGTTATTGGTTTCATGTTCCTGACAGTTTATGAACTTATAAATCATTGAGTTATACAGAAATATTACTCTTCCTAATAAATATGTGTTTGTGTCATTTTGAAGACAGGACTCTGGGTATTCGTGATCCAGTGAAATAAGGTTAATGGACTCGCCCTGATAAGTCATAAAATAATTGATGTCATTTAATAATGCTCGGATATTTACATGATTTTTACTGAATTTTATTTTAAATGCTATCTTTAGTATAGCAAACGCGGCAATGATAAATCCAAAAGGTAATTTCTCATAGTTCAGTTTATTGATGGTGCGATGAACACTTTCAGTCTTTCCTGAAGTAAGTTGTCTCAAACAGTTAACAAATTCTGTATAGCCATTTAAGACATAATGGCATGAAGAATCTTTTAAAGAGTTTTCTATGTTTTGTAATGTGACGCCGTTGTTCAATGTATAAATGTAACCGCCAAAGACAATGTTTTCAATCTCAACGACACAATTTATTGTTTTTTGTTCAGGATAAAGATAAATATCAGAAATACTATAGTCTCGTATTGCGTCAATGGCATCCCACGATAATGCACTGTCAATTTTCAGTGTATAAAATGGTGAGTTCTCATTAGGAAAGTAATATATGTATTTGTTCAGTATATTCATTACATCTATTGGGTTGGTTAAATATAATAACTGGCATTCATATTCTGAAACTTCTCTTTCGCTTATCAGCATTTTATATAAAGTTGCCAGGGTGCTTGTTAATGAAGTTCGTCTTTCGAAAGCCAGTAATATAGTGAGATAATAACATGCAACCTGAACTTTATCTAAGTCAGAAATTATTTTTTCCTTGTCTTCATTACTTAAATAAAGCAGATGTTTACAGGTTTCTTTGCATGTGTTGATAGTTGCGATAAGTTTTGTTTTTCCTGGTGTACTGTTTTTGCGAATATTACGAATGAATTCATATACGCCATCAAAGATATCTTTGAAATGCGCATTCGCTGGCGTGTATCCGGATAAACATAACTTAACGTAATTTCGCAGATATGTCCTTGCAGCATGATATATATCATCCTCATTATCCGGTATCTGAGTGAGAAAAGAATGAATATGATAGTAAAATGCCATCTCATTATCCGGGCGATATGTGTTCCTGATGTCGAGTGCGAGAATCATTGGTACAATGTCATTAAAATATTTTTGTTTTATTATTTGATGTGTTTTGTCTGTAAAAACAGAATAGTGCATTAGCTTAACATAGAGATCTTCATATCTCCTAAATATAACTTTTCGTTGTTCTTTACTCAATACTTGTTCTTTATCAATAATGTTTATTAATTCATCAAACATGTCGCCCAGTGAATGTTGATGTGAGGAAAAATTTTTAATATTTCGGATGTCACGGCTATTCTGGTTTTTAGCCAGAACACCAAAACATGAAAAGACATCATACATTATAGTGATAAAATTATACATAACATTCTCCTTTTATTGCACTATATAAAATTTTAACATTATATCATTTTGCTTTTCTGTTAACTGGTTTTCATTTTTGAATCAATATTTTCTGAACAGGGTAATAGTACACGTATTAACAGATTATGTCAGAAGGCCCCGGTGATGCCTTCTGACGATAGATTAATGTTGTATTCTATTGGTATCTGGAGACCATATGGCAACAGTTACAGTATATTCTCCCCGCTGTAATTCCTATAAAGTGTACCGTTATGATCACAGCACCTCAGATCATGAGCGTTTCCAGTGCTAATCCTGCAAACGTGTATTTCAACTGAATTACATCTACGAAACCCGAAAACCAGGCATTAAAGAGCAAATTGTTGAAATGGTTCATAACGGAGCCGGGGGTCGCGATAGCTCCAGAACGCTGAAGGTGGATATCAACACCGTCATTCTCACTTTAAAAAACGCTCACCACGTAAAGTAACCATATCTCCAGCCGCCAGTGTCGATGTGGCACTTATCTGTGAACTTGATGAACAATGGAGTTTTGTCGAAAACAAAGCTCGTCAGCAGTGGCACTGGTACGCGTATAAGACCAAAGCTGACGGTGTGCTGGCTTACACTTTTGGTCCTCGCACTGATGAAACATGCCGTGAGTTGCCGGAATTCCTGAAGCCATTCTCCGCAGGCATGATAACCAGAGACAACCGGAGCAGTTATACCAGAGAAATGCCACAGGATAAGCATCTTGTCGGCAAGATATTTACCCGGCGCATTGAGCGCAACAATCTGACACTTCGTACTCACATCAAACGACCTGCCCGGAAAACGATTTGCTTTTTACGCTCCCTGGAAATTCACGAAAAGCCATTGGTTCATTTATCGAAAACACATGTACTACTGACAGGAGTCATTACCAGGGCCTCTTTTGCTGTTTTTTTGCCATGAATGATAATGAGAATCGACAGCGATAAGGGAAAAGTAAAATAACACTAATGCTGTCGTTTTCTATCATATTGATTTTTAATTATTTATTGTCTTTTTTCTCAACCCATTTTTTTACGCAGACAAATTTACCCGGGGAATACAAACTGTAACGACAGTTCACCACACTATGGGGGATAAAATGCCAGATCAATCCGGACACTGCAGGACTCCTTCACGCATCTTACGGATGCCTGAACTGAGCCAATTGTTAGGTATATCTCGTTCGACAATTTACGAAAAAATGAATCCGTTATCGAAATACTACGATGCAACCTTCCCCAGGCCGGTACGTCTTGGTAGTGGTTCTGTGGGCTGGCGTTCATCAGCTATTGACGAATGGCTTACTTTACATACTGTACCTGCCAGATCAGCAGTCAAAGGTGTTAATGACGAAGTGAGACATACGCTTTCTTCAGATATGACCATGAGCAGATAAGTTTTTGTCATCACGTGATCACCTCAGGAGGAAAAAGAAGCATAAGAACAATTTAGCCAGAAGTTTAATTGATAAACAGAATTTCCAGCATTCATTGTTGAAAGAGCAGCTATTGTCGCTATTGTCGCTATTGTAGCGGTAATTGCTGCTATAACCGAAACGTATTACGAAAAAGGAAGCATTTATGCCTTACATCAAACCGGATATGCCGTATTCAGTATATGCATGACCATCAATGATAGGGAAGGCAATAATTAAAGCTCAATACAATAAACAAGTACCTCTGACTCTGGTTGCAATGTCAGTATTAACAGCGATGTCAATTGCCTGTCAGAATCAGGTTGACGTATGCAGTCCCGGAAATTTACGTGGGGCCGTTAATATTTACACTATGGTTCTGGAGAAAGGGAAAAGACCGGGGGAAAGGTATTAGTGAAATAATTTCCGGAGGTATTAAGAATGAGAAATATGAATGATATTTCGTGGTGAATAATACAGTCTTCACTGAATTAACCTTATCGGTTTATTAAACATCAGATCTACAAATGCTCTGTATTTCTCAGAGCATCAGGTCTGAATAGCAGCTATTTTCGCTATTGTAGCGGGATTTGCTGCTATTTTACTAACCCATTAATGAAAAGAGAGGCTTTTATGTGCTTACTTGCACCAGAAAATCCTTATCCGATATATGCACTACCACCGCTGGTGAGAAATGCAATAATTGAAACTCAAAAAAATACACAGGCACCTTTGGCTATGGTGGCAACATCCGCATTAACAGCGATCTCAATTGCCTGTCAGAATCAGATTGACGTGTGCAGACCTGGAAATTTACATGGGCCTGTTAATCTTTACTCTCTGATTCTGGCTGATTCCGGTGAAAGGAAAACGACCGTGGATAAAGTGTTTATGAAAGCATTTTATCTCAGGGATGAAGCCCTGGCGGATGAATACGCGAAACTGGTTGAGAATTACAGTACAGAAAAGGAAATATGGGAGCAAAAACAAAAAGCGCTGGAATCAAAATTTCATAAAGAGATTCGTGCCGGTAAAGATTACAAGGCAACAGAATCAGAGCTTGAAACGCATCTGAATAAACCTCCTGTTCCGCCGCAGATACGTCGAACAATTTTTAATGAGACAACGATAGAGGGAATGTTAAAATATTACTCCGATAGCAATCGCTCTTTTGCTCTTGTATCCAGTGAAGGGGGGGTAATTTTTGACAGCCGGGCCATGAGTAAACTGGGAATTATTAACACTTTGTGGGATGGAGGTTCTCTTTTCATCGACAGGAAATCATCTCCCGGAATTAATTTGAAGGAGCCAAGACTGACGATATCGGTGATGATTCAGCCTGATGTTTACCACAAAGGTTTTTGTACGCGAAAAAAAGAAATTGTGAAAACGTCAGGACATCATGCAAGGTTTTTGATGTGTCAACCAACATCAACGCAGGGGACAAGGATAATAACCGGAGATAATTATTCATCACAGTATCAGGATTTGTTTGAAGAGAGGATCAATGAGCTTATTGATGAAAGTCTGGCGATGAGTGGTGAACGACGTTGCCTTCACTTTTCTCCTCAGGCTGCCAGAATCTGGACGGATTATTACAATGATGTGGAATCGAAGCTGGGGGGATTGGGGCCTTTAAGACATTGCCGGGAATATGCTGCTAAAAATGCAGAGTATATGGCAAGACTGGCAGGACTTATTTACCATTCGAGCGGTGAAGAGGGGGAGATTTCCCCTTACACTGCAGAAATGGCGAGAGAATTAGCAATATGGTACGGTAATGAGTATGTGCGGTTGTCTAATCCGTTAACTTTTGACAACTCTGCCCTGACCGTACCTGTGCGACTCATTCCAGAGGAGCTTGAACTTTTCAACTGGATAAAAAGCTATTGTATTGAGAAGGGGATCCTCTGTATGAAAAAAAATGACATTTTACAGCGTGGTCCGAACCGTTTCCGGAAAAAGGATAAAATCAACTGGTTACTGGATTTACTGTATGAACAAAACAGAGTTGTACCGGTTATTGAGGGAAAAACGTTGTGTGTCGCACCTAACTTTGACCTCTGAACGACTTAATCGTTGAGTACATATAGTCTCCTCTGCTACTTGCGGAGGAGACTAATGTCTTTACCATGTCAGCGTTGTATTAGAAAACTCTGGTACAGGTCAGTCAGTAAATATAACTGGTGTAACCACTATTTACTATTGGATAGAGTGTTGCTCAGGATATTGTCGGCTTTAGTCTGAGGTGAGGTGGGGCCTTCATTGTTTTCGTGTTCAATAAATAATTTAGGTTAATTAGTATTATTAGTGGAAGTTATGTGATCTGTTATGTTGTCTTGTACGCACTTAACACTGGTTACGTACCGGAACACTATTAGAGTATGTTATGGCTCTGTTACAGTTTATAGGTATGAAAAAATATAATCTTTCCTGTATGAAATAATATTCTTATGGTGTGTGGGGTATGGTCTGTATACCATCATTTTTATGGTGAAGTTAAATATCTGTAGAGGCCTTAAGCTGGGTCGCTGTTTTTACTTAATGGTACAGAAGTATTAATAGCGGTGTTGCCTGTGGCTACCCGATACTGGCTTTTGTGAATGTCAGATTACTTCCTGTAAGTGATTGAATGGTACTTCCTTAAACTCAATTCTATGAGGTGTGTTTTTACCATTGTAATTCGTACTGGTCCTCAGTTTAAGTGAGTCTTACTGTACTCTGAAATATTACCTCTTTGGAGTAATGAGGTAATACGAAACAGTTTTATCAGGTTGTCTGTGCTGCTGGTTACCTCGTTTATTAATGCCGCGGTACGGCGTTTCTGTACTCTCAGTATTTATGTAATTCCACCTTCCTGTAACTTTTATAAAGTAAGGACTATAAAATGTATAATGCTAATCCCAATTACGAAATGGACTTCATGATTCTGAAAGACGTGAATGAACACATGGAAGGTCTGTTTCAACGTTTTTCTAAACTGTTACCTTTCAGAATTGATTTTGCCTACAGGAAAGACACGCCCAGTTTTGGTCATTCCTGTAGGCACAGTATGTGTATTGAAATGCACCGCTTACTTAGTGAAACCCAAACGATGCTGGCGGGATATTACTGGGTAATGGAATATACGTCAAACAAGGGACTTCATATTCATTTTATCGGCTACTTGGATGGGCAACGTCACAAGAAATTTTATCGGATATCCAGGCAACTGGGAGATATCTGGAGTCGGATCACGGAAGGGGAGGGTTATTTTCACCTGTGCAGTACTAAAGACAAATACCCGGTGCGTATCGATCACGTGATTCACTATAGTGATAAGTCTGCGGTAGACGGTTTACGTTACGCCCTTAGCTACCTGGCTAAACAGGATCAGAAAGAACACGGTATTATTCTGGGCCGTAGCAGGCTTCCCGAAAAAAGCAACCGGGGCCGACCACGACATAACTGAATTACAGTTGTATTAGGTATTAAAATTAAGTTTCTGTAAGTTGTTGGGAGGTGCTTGAGTTAATAGGCAGAAGAGGGCGGGGCGCTTTGTCATCAGTGTAGGGGACCCGAATTTCTGCCGTGGTACCTCAGTGGATCGGATACAGGTAACGAATATGGTTCATAAATCTGACAGTGATGAATTAGCTGCACTGAGGGCAAACATAACTTGAAGCTTATGGGATTGAATGGCGACGTAAACCGCAGAGTCCTGTGCAGTGCGTTTCCGTATTATCCACGGATGAGAAAGTTGCGTTATTTTGTCGACTGTTTCGCGGGCGTGATGATGTATGGGCCCTTCGATGGGAAAGCAAAACCAGCGGCAAATCAGGGTACTTGCGGGCCTGTGCTAACGAATGGCAGCCGGGAATAGCGGTAAACTCCGGATAAAATGTGGGGACTGCGCTCACCGTCAGTTGATCCCTGTATCTGATCTCATCATCTACCACTACACGGTTTAACGGGGCCGCGTCATCTCGGCGTTGCCCGATAAATTCTTTTCTACGTATAATAACCAGAATGAACGTGTAAAACACCATAGTATTCAGAACTATAAACATCGAACCCTGCCATATTGACCAGAATAAATGACCTTATTTTTACTGAAATTTAAGGAGAACACCGTTGGAAGTAGAAATGTGGGATGGTGGCTTACAAGAACAGGAAGTATTGGCTATCGAGAAAATAAAAGCTGCTTTTTCAGTCAACGTATCTAAGCCTGACAAGCCTTTCCGTAGCGGTTCAATTAGTGAGCAGCTAAAAAGCTATGGTTTTATCGGCAATGAAATGTTCCCTTGGAAAGGTTATGCAGGTTTTCGATTTGTTGAGGCAAAAAAAGAGGGGGAATTCGATTTAGTTATTGTAACACACTGCAACGTGATCATTGTTGAACTGAAAGACTGGAACCATCAGCCTGTAACCGCACGCGGAGATACTTGGTTTAAAGGCGATAAGAACATGGGGCGCTCGCCAGTAAGCGTGACTCGTAGCAAAAAATTCATGCTGGACAAAAAACTCAAGCGTCTGGTAGACCGTTTTACGAACAAAGGCTATATCCCGATTGTTCATTTTTTTGTTGTGATGACCGGCAATGCAGATTTCAGCGCGCTGCCGGAGGAACAACGGCGCCATACGATCTCGTTAAAAGATTTCCTGAAGTTTGCCGATCGCGGGAGCTTCAATAACTATTTCAAACCGCACCCAGCTACCAAGGTTCTTAACAAGGATTTCCATCTTTTCGATGATTTGTTCCTAGGGCCTCAGACGGCACCAAAAGCCTTGAGAGTTAATGGCTATGAAGCTAATGATATGATTTTCGAACATCCTAAAAAGGTGTATCGAGAATATCTGGCAAAATCTGAGATATCAACGAACAGCGAAGCGCTACTCAGAGTATGGAATTTTAGAAATATAACGGGAACGAAAGCGAATACCCCGGAAGGACGAGCTCAGATTGTTTCACGTGAGCGCGAAGTGTTACAGCACATCAATCACCAGAATCGTGACCTGTATAACCACTGTCTCAGGTCTTTGACGAGTTTTCAGAAAGACGAGGTGACGGCCGAGTATAGCGAAGTCTACGAAGTTCCGCCGGGTCATGTCCGGTTTAATGAGTTTATCGGAAAATATGGTAAGAACTTTTCTGATATGGACCGCTTGAATGTGGTGAAACTGCTCATTGCAAAGTTTAGTGATCTCCATGAGATGAAAATTGCGCACAGGGATGTCGCCGATCACAGTCTGTGGATTTCACCTTCAAAAGAAGTTGCTCTTTCGAACTTTATTTCGGCTTACCACCAGCCAGCCGGAACGGTTGGCGATTACCGTAAGCTTTTATCCGTAGGTGCAGTCCACGTAAAAGACATGCTTGATAAGGGCGAGCTTACGCCTTTTCAGCAAGATGTTCATACTCTGGGCCTTGTCGCCTGGCACTTATTTAGCGGTATGCGCATGTCGCCAAAGAGTCTGGAGAAAGTACAGGACAACATGCTAAACAGCCAGCACTGGTATTCATCTGTATTACGGGATGCCGTTGCCGCAAAATTCACTTCTGCAACAGAATTCTTTGATGCCCTGAAACAAGCCGAACCTGCTGGCAAGGATATTCCAACATTTGATGATACTGAGCTTGACCCTTACCGACATGCTATCAATCACGCTCGTCAATACCCGGAAGACGATGGCTTTCAGTTTCAGGTCGAAACAGTCGACAAAGAAGTCTATATCTCGAAAGGAAGGCTCGTGAAGGCTTGGCTGAATGTTGGGGGACAGGGATACGATCCGTCAATTAATTTCCAGGTTCTGAAGTTTTTAAAGCAGGTTGAGCGGCTTTCTTCAGTTAAAACAACGTATCTACCTCAAATTCGTGAATTCGGTATCGCATCAAAATCATCAAGCCTATATATGGTCACGGATCAGGTACAGGGAGAAACCTGGGATAAAATAGCGGTCCCCGATGATGAAAAAATCGACCTCATTGGTAAGTTTGTCGCCGCCGTTGAGCACTTACATGGTCTGGGTGTTTCTCACGGGGACATCCACCCTGGCAATGTGATATTTGAGACACAGAGCCGTTTGCTTTTTCTCATCGATATCCCCGATTTTTCACCGTCCGGTGACGAACCTAAAAATCACAGTTACAGCCCTGAATACATTGATAATTGTACTTCTTTTGAACGTGACAACTATGCAGTGATGAAGATGTCCTGCGAGTTGCTAGGCATGTCATGGGGGCTGGAATCAGACATTTATCCGACAATCGCGAATGCTATCCGAGCAGAGCTGGAAGATCCGGTTTTTGGGTTTAAGGATTTAGGCCGCTTTAAAAAAGCGATAGATAGTAATGACCTGGTGCCAGAACAAGACCTGATAGAGATTACTGCAGGAAATGCCGATGAAATAATCTCTATTCTGCCTGATAACGGGCATCTGTATGTCAAAGTTAAGTCAAATCCTAAAGCGCCAGCTGAAGTAAATGTGACTTTCTCTGGGATTGGTGGCAGTTTTACTGCGGTGTTCAACAAAGATCAGAAGACGCTGGTTCATGGCTTCAGGCCACGGGCTCGCGTCACAATTCGTAAGCAAGATATTGATGAAAGCCAGTTCGAAATTGATACTGGCATCAAGATTATTCCCGGCAGTCCGCAGGATCTGTCGGCGTTGACAGTATTGCTTAATGAAGAAGAATCTTTTGCGCGGGCAATCGAGTTGATTGCCGCAACTGAAGATGTTCAGGTACAAGAGCCACTTACGCTTCAGCTAAAAGATACCTTTGCAAGGCTTGATAAGCAGACGCTTGAACCTTCTTTAAGAGAAGTGCTGGAAATCCCAACAGTGAAACTGTGGCGCGCCATTCTGGATACTGAAACAGAATCTTATCCAAACATTGAAATCAGCGGTGAAGTGGTCCCGGTTGCAGATGCTCATGGAGAGCTTCTTCTCCCTTACTCTGCTGATGTTGATCCACTCGGTGCTTTCAGAAGTAGTGATGAAGTCGAAGCCTTACAGGTCGATCAGGAAGGTGTTGAGCGATTTATTGGTGAAGTGTCACTTAAGAAGTCAGAGCTCAAAGAGATTCGTCTTGTCAAAGTTAGTTCAGCAGCCTTCAAGCTGAAGGATTCTGATATTGTCTTCTTCCGTACAAGGCCGACTCGTGCATCTTATCAGAAACGTAAACGCGCACTGGAACGTCTCCTAGATCGAGAAAGTGTGCTGCCTGACTTAATTGACTTGTTCGATCCATCCTGCAAACAGGCGGCTCAAAATTATGGTATCACTCTCAGCGATACCGATTTTGCCAGATACGACCGTGAAGATCAGCACGGAAACAAGATCCGTCTGAATGAACAGCAAAGAAAGGCGTTTAACAAACTGGTCAATAATGGCCCTCTCTCCCTGCTTCAGGGGCCACCGGGGACCGGTAAAACCGAGTTCATCGCGGCCTTTGTTCACTACCTGATCGAGAAACAGAATACCAAACGCATTTTACTGGTCAGCCAGTCACACGAGGCTGTGAATACAGCGGCCGAGCGTATCAGAAAGCATTGTTCCCGGCTTGGTACAGAGTTGGACGTTGTCAGGTTCAGCAACCGAGAGGGAGCCGTTTCCCCTGGCTTAAAAGATGTGTACTCACACGCAATCACAACAGAGAAGCGCGAACTCTTCAATGCTGAAATTAAGTACCGTGTTGAAGCATTGAGTGAAGCTATTGGTCTGGAGCCGGGATTTATTTCGGGTGTTGTTCTTGCAGAGCTCAATTTGTTCAGACAAATCGATCACCTTGAGAAATTGCTCTATCAGGTTAACAATTTAACGGATTCAAATGAGAGCAATGAACTGAAAGATATTGCAGTCGAACTCGATTTTTCCATCCGCTCTAAGCTGAGTCAGGAGTATGGGATTAACTTGGACAATGGCGTGAAGGTCTCAGCAGCAAAAGACATTCTGATTTCCAAGCTATGTACAGAGTATGGTGTCAGACCTGATGAGGCAAGACGAGTAAAAGCATTAGCTAAAATATCCCGTGATATGCAGGATGCTATGTCGGGAGAGCGAGTGAACCTGGACGAGTTTTATTCGCGCTCCAGGCAGTTAGTGGCTGGCACATGCGTTGGTATTGGACAAGGGCACATTGGCATTCAGGAGAATATCTATGACTGGGTGATTATTGATGAGGCGGCGCGCTCGATTTCAAGTGAGCTGGCCATTGCAATGCAGTCAGCCCGGCGTGTCCTGTTGGTGGGTGACCACATGCAGCTTCCTCCATTGTACTCAGATGCCCACAAGGCGGCATTAGCGAGGAAGCTGGGTATCAATAACTCCCGCACTGAAATTGACGAGGTATTACGAAGTGACTTTGCCCGAGCCTTCAACTCTGCTTATGGTGCGCAGACGAGTGCAGCTTTGATGACCCAGTATCGTATGGCTCCACCGATTGGTAATCTCGTATCGAAGACGTTTTATGACGGGAAGCTTCTGAATGGAGTACGGGCAATTCCGGATGTCTATCAGCAAGCTCCGGAAGCGTTACGTAGCGTTGTAACCTGGCTTGATACTGCTAATCAGGGCCACCGAGCACATCATCTTGAAGATCGCGGAACAAGCATTTACAACCGATGTGAAGCTGACGAGATTATTTCTGTTCTTAAACAGGTGTCAGAGAATGAAGAATTTGTCGCTAAGCTTTCAAAACTTGTTAGCAAAGATGAAGCCGCTATCGGCGTGATATGTATGTATGCCGAACAAAAGCGGTTACTCCGTCAGAAATTCAATCAGGAAATCTGGAGCGAGGGATTTAAGGACATTGTTAAAATTGACACTGTTGACAGTTATCAGGGAAAGGAAAATCGGATCATTATCCTGTCACTGACGCGTTCGGATAAGCAGCATAGCCCAGGTTTCTTACGCGTTCCAAACCGTATAAATGTCGCGATGTCACGCGCAATGGATCGACTGTTGATTGTGGGTAATGCCGATATCTGGAAGGGAAACAATAAAGAATTGCCATTAGGCTACGTTGTAAGTTATATGGCTGAGCGAGGTCAGGAAGCTGGATACAGGTTCCTCTCTGCTCAGCAGGGAGGCAAAAAGAAATGATATCTGATAACAAAGTTACCTATCATGAGGTTGACTTCCTGCTGCCAGCACAGAGGTTTAACATTCAGTTTTCCTATGTTTCCCAGAAGGGGCTGCCATTTATCCGGGAGTTTGTGCTGAGACTTGTTCATGTAGCTTCGATGAGCAAAGCACAAATAGCAACCTATTTCGGCCTGACCCACCGTGAGACAGAGGAGGCGATTTCCGATCTTGTGCAGCGTGGCGAATTGACGCTCTCCTCAGACGGCAGACTGGCCTTAACAGACAAATCAAATGGCTATTTTTCAGAGGTTGGCGAGATACCGCATCTTTCAACTATTCAGGACAGTGGCTGTACCTTATCCTTTGATTTAGCCACATTTAGTTGCTTCAGCAACCAGGCTTTTCAGGACCACTGGAGGGGAGGGGTAACATTAAAGGTTGATGACAACAACATTTCTCAAAGTGAGAAACTGGTTGAGAAGCACTTTCAATACCAGTTTAATCAAATCCTGGATAAAGGTTACCTGTCTCACCTGCAGGTTCAGGTCGGAAAAGAACAACCTTCTATCTATACCGTTAATTCTGTTAATAAGCTGCGGCAAATACCACTCCGTTTAACAACGGAATTTAAAATGGATAGCGATGGTAAGGCTGTCGAGCGTGAAGACTATGAACAGTTAAATAGTTCGGAATGTGTTCATGAGTTAATGGCTGTTGAGATAGCCAGGTTATCACGGCATAACAATACCATGAGTATTTTTAAGGCCATGCAATCCATTAACGATGACCTTACGCTTAAGCTGTTTGACTCTAAAACGAATCGACTTAATCCGTTGTTTATCAAAGATATGCAAGCACTGGAAGAATACTCGTCCTCAGGCAGAACGACTTTTTTAGGTCCGGTTTATTCTAAAAACAACTGGGAAAAGCTGCAGAAAGCTCTGGCACCAGCGCTCAATCAGCGTATCAGAGATAAAACTGATTATGGAGGTAGCCCGTTCATCTGGGTGGCACCATCAGATCCCTACTGGTCAAAAAGCATTCGATTTATCTCAAGCCTGAGCAATTTTCTTAGCAAGTCGGCTACGAAGGATAAGCAGCTGTATAAACCGGTGCTGTACGTACCTGTCCGGGATGCAGCTGATGCTCGGGTTGCCAGACAGTGGAAGTATGAACTTGGGCAATTCCATGAGTACGCTAAAGGACTAGTTGAGGGGCTGTTAGATGGTAATGTTGAGATCCTTCATCTTGAGGATGAGTTATCTGCCGTTATCTATCATATTTCTCAACCCGAAATATTGCCTGTAACGATGCCACTGGGCTTTATCACAACGAACAAAGAAACGGTTAAGATTATTGGTACTCTGGTTACTGAATATATCAAAGGCACCACTGGTTTTGATAAGTTTCATGACTGTGGCGCAATTTCGGCAATGATTAAGAAAGGTTGAGCTGTTGGAACAGGAGGTATGGGGCATGTTTGCGTATTTTTATGGAAAGAAATAACCCAATGACGGCGTTACTCTCCAACTGGGTTGACGCGTGCTGCCTGTTAATGGCTCCGCTGAATGATGCCCTATACCGTTATGTGATGAACACCCGCCTGGGAACCATCCACGGCACGTCGGTCGGCGAACTGCTGGCGTGGATCAAAGAAGATGAAAACCCTCGCAAAGGCGAGATGGTGCTGATTATTGAAGGCCATAAAGCCCAGGATGACGAACTGCCCGCCGATGCGCTGCGTACGCTGGCGCTGTTGTAGGCTGAGCTGCCGTTGAAGCAAGCGGCGGCGTTGGCGGCAGAAATCCACGGAGTGAAGAAGAATGCGTTGTATAAGTATGCGCTGGAACAGCAGGGGGAATAAGCCCCTGCTGCCGGTTTTGCCGGGTGGCGCTTGCGCCTTACCCGGTCTGCTCATTGGGACAAGCGTTTAGTTAACGGGCACCGCCTCAAACACCAGCGTTTCCAGCGGCTGCAACGTAATCACCGTCGCGTTTTTATACTCAACGGGCACGGTTTTATTGCTGCCGTATACCGCTTTCAGACTAAACTGCGCCACGTCTCCTGTCGGTATTTCGAAATCCTTAGCCAAATCCAGATAGTAGGCCTGTGGCTTATCCGATGGGTTGCGCAAACCGAGAATGGCTTTGTCTTTGCTCCAGGATGCCCAGCCGTACACGGCAAGCGCCGTTGGGTCGCCGCCAATCCAGTGGGTATCAACCAGCACGCTGGCATTTTCCTTCGACCATTTTGCAGCCTTCGCCAGCGTATCCCACTTCACCTTGTTCAGCATGGACGGGGTAATATACAGCTCCTGCAGCTGGGTGCCGGTCGCGAAGTAGCTCCAGACCTGATCGGCAAAGTCGCTGTCCGTTTGCACCTTCTCTAACCCGTAATAGGCATTCTCGGCGCTGACTATCCCGTGGTACATCAGCGAGTTCAGCGGGAACAGAGGGCCTTTACGGACAATGGAGCGGTACGTCTCGGCATCGCGGTAGGTCATCCACTGCTGCACCGGCGTACCGGAACCATACAGGTTGATGTCATCTCCCTGACGCCAGATAGAATCAGCGTAGAACAGCCAGGACGGGCTGGCGTCGGTGCCGGTGGTCAGGTTGATAAACAGATTCGGGGTTGCGCTGCGCATATTGTGCAGCAGGGCGATTGATGCATCGAAATCTGAGGCGAACGAGCTGCCTTTGATATGCGAACTGGCGTTACCCATCCCGTCGAGTTTAAACGAGGTGATGTGCTCGTTTTTGATAAGCTTGATGATCCGCTCATTGAAGTTTTTAAAGTAGTTCGCTCCCGACAGCGCCAGTTTGCCGTCCACGGTTTCGAACCCATACTCTTTTGCATGCGAAACGCGAACGTCGCGCGGTTTGTTGTAGCCACCCCACGGTGAAAGCCATAGCCCAACGGAGCTGTGCAGGCTGTCGGCTTTCTCCCGTACTTTGCTAAAACCGTTTCTGAATGCCGTGCCAAATAGCCAGCGTCCGGTCAGATCGTCCCAGCCATCATCCAGCAGGAAGGCGTCCAGCGCCACGCCGCGGCCCGTAATGAACTCCTTGTTCCATTCGTCCATACGCCCCAGCACATCCTGTTCAGTGTAGGGAGTGAAAAAGCCGATATCCATCCAGCTGTTGTAGTGCAGATAAGGCTTGTATGGGCGTGGACGTACGTCATTAATAAACTGGTTCACGCTGCGGCGCAGCTGGCTGGTTTCCGGGAAAGTGCCGAACCAGGTAGTAAAGCTGACCGGCGCCTCTGGCTGAATCGGCGTTTTCAGCTCTACGTTGAGATTGGTGGTGGCTTCATAGGCGTAGGTATTCACGATCGGTTTATCCGGCAGGATAAAGAACGAGTCCGCAACGATCGGAGAGCTATTGATTGCGCCGTCTACGTAAGGGGCCTGAGACTGTTTTTGGGTCGGGAAGAAGGTGATTTTAGCGACGTCGCGCGGCTGCCCCACGGCGGCAATGGTGTAGCCGATGTTGGCGTATTTTCCCTTCACCAGGTTCAGCTTCACCGTGACGTTAAAATCCGGGTGCGTAAAGTCGATGACAATCGCGTTATCCTGCTTTTCGACGTGCTTGATTTTGAAATCCGCGGTGTGGATTTTACTCTCATCCGGCAGCGTCAGAAAGAACAACTCCTGCGGCGTGAGCGGATGGTTAGCCTTGTTGTCCTTCACCACGACCGTTGAGTTTGTATCATCAAACAAGAGGGCAATATTGTCGTTATTGAGCGCGTAGTTTGCTGCCGCTGCACCATGAGAAACGCAGAGAGCCAGCAGTGAGAGAGTGAGCACTTTCTTCATCGGGGTAAGATCCTTATTTGTCATTTTTCAGCATTCGGTTAATGGACTGCTCCAGCCAGTAGCGCTGGGTGCCAAAATTAATCCGCAGGTAGTTTTCGCCGTTTTGTACATAGTGGCTGCCGTCTTCTATGACCACGCCTGCCTGCCGTGCGAAATGTTGGGTTAGCTGCGTTGCGCTACGCTCATCCGCGCTTACGTCTATCCACGCCAGATACGACGATTCCGGGTTCATCATCTTCCACGCCGGGAAGTGGGTCTGGAGGGCATCCGCCAGATACCGGGCGTTGCCTTGCAGATAACCGTTCAGCGCGTCGAGCCAGGGCAGACCGTGTTGATAGGCCAGAATGATTCCCCATACCCCGAACAAATTGGGCGAGGTAATGGAGTTCTTCTCGAGCTGCTGGCGGAAGCGCTGGCGCAGCGAGTCGTCTGGAATCATGGAGTAGGAGGTTTTCAGCCCGCCCAAATTGAACGCTTTGTTGGGCGATGTGAGCACGATCAGGTTGTCCTGGGCGGCACAGCCAGAGGTGAGACAACTGGCGAATTTGCCATCCAGAATGTGTTCAGCGTGAACCTCATCGACCACCAGAATCGTGCCGTAGCGTTGACAGAGATCGGACACCTGGCGTATTTCTTTCTCGCGCCAGATCCTGCCGGACGGGTTATGTGGCGAGCAGAAGAACCACAGCGTTGGACGGTGGGTTTTGAGCTGTTCTTCTATCAGATTAAAATCAAGCTGATAGCGGTTTTCCTCCACGCGCAGCGGGTTAGCCAGTACCTGCACGCCCTGGCGCTGTGCCGCCATCGCAAAAGGATCGTAGACCGGCGTGTTCATCATCACGCTGTCACCCGGTTTGCAGAATGCCTGAACCGTGTAGTGCAGCGTGGATACGGTGCCGTAGGTCAACGTGATCCACGACTTTTCCACCTCAACCTGATGACGTTTGCGCTGGAAGGCAATGACCGCGTCGTAGAATTCGTCAAAGCACCAGGTATAACCAAAGGTGCCGTGCTCCACGATGCGCCGGAAACCGTCAATCACCGCAGGTGGTGAGGTGAAATCCATATCGGCTATCCATAGGGGGATAAAGGACTCCGGGACGTCACCGAAACGCGAGCAAACAAAGGTATGGTCCCATTTACGGCACTTATCATTTTGACGCTCAATGATTTTGTCGAAATCAAACATCACTCCTCCTGTTAAATTAAGGCTTCAATGCCGGTTTTGACGCTCTGTACCTGCGGTCCGATGATCACCTGCACGCTATGCGCATCAAGCATCACCACTGACAACGCGCCTGCCGCTTTCAGCGCCTGCTGATCGATAAGGCCCATATCTTTCACCACCAGACGCAAGCGGGTAATACAGTTATCAAGCGACTCAATGTTCTCTTTACCTCCGAGCGCACGTAGGATAAGCTCGTGATCGTATTTTGATTTTCCGCGCGCGCGGGTGTTCGCCTCGACGGCTTGCTGTGCCCCCTGAACATCCACCTCGCGGCCCGGCGTTTTGATGTTGTGTTTGAGGATGTACCAGCGGAAGACAAAGAAGTAGATGGCAAACCAGGCAATACCAACCGGGAACAGCAGATACCATTTGGTCGACATTCCCTGCATCACGCCGAAAATCAGCAGATCCAGAATGCCGCCGTCGGTATTGCCGATGGTCACTCCCAGCAGGGCCATTACCATCAGCGCCAGGCCAGACATGACGATATGGAAGGCGTAAAGCGCGGGGGCGATAAACAGGAACAGGAACTCAATCGGCTCTGAAATACCGGTGACGACGGAAACCAGCACGCCGGAAAGCAGCAACCCCTTAATGACCGGCCGATTTTCCGGACGCGCGGTGCGGTAGATGGCGTAAGCCACGGCGGGTAAACCGAAGATAAAGGTCGGCATAAACCCTTGTGACAGAAACGCGGTAACGTGCGGGCTAAACGGCAGGCCGGCTTTGAGCTCGGCGTAGAAGATATTCAGCGCCCCGGCGACCTCATGGCCATTTACCATTTCAATGCCGCCTGCTGGGGTAAAACGCACCATCGCCAGCAGGATGTGGTGCAGACCAAAAGGTTTAAGCAGCAGCACGCCTACGCCGTAGAGGAAGGGGCCGAAAACGCTGGTGCTCTGGATGATATGCCCAATGCCCGCGATGCCCAGCGCGACGTATTCCCACAGCATGGGAATGAACAGACCCACCAGCGACAGGGTGAGCGCGGTAATAATCGGCACGAAACGAATGCCGCTAAAGAAGGCGAAGGCGTCATGCAGAACCGTGTCCTGAAAACGGTCATGCAGAAAATAGGTGATAACCCCAACCACAATGCCACCTAATACCCCCATCTCCAGGGTTTGAATGCCCAGCACGATCGATTGTCCTACCTGTTTCATGGTGGCGGGGTCGGCAAGCTGGTGGGTAGCCGTCAGGTAATAATTAATGCTCATGTTCATCAGCATGTAGCCAACGAACCCGGCAAAGGCAGCGACCGCTTTGTTGCGCTTGGCAAGCCCCATGGGGATCGCCATGGCAAACATCAGCGGCAGATAGGTAAAAGCAAAGCCACCGACCATAGCGATAAAGCCAAAGGTCAACTGGGTAAATTCGCCGCCCAGAAAGGGAAAACTAGTAATGGTGGAAGGGCTGGTGACTGAACTACCGATACCCAGCAGCAATCCCATAAAGGCAAGAAGCGAAACCGGGAACATAAAGGTTTTCCCCAGACTTTGTAAAAACTCCCATAATTTTGATTTAAAAGATTTTTTTTGTGTCATATAGGGCTCCTCGAATTTTAGGATAATGGAAGGCACTACCCGGTTTAAGGACGCGCCTTCATATTTGTGGGACTTATAATTATTTTGAAATATTGAGGTAATACGCTGTTGGATCAGGCCTCCGCCGGTAGCCGTAATCGATTTGCCGAGCCGCAGACGGCGATTTTGCTTCTGACCACCTCTTTCATGGCGTCCATGCCAACCCGCATGTAAAAGCGCGGATCGTTGCTCTGCTGATTTTCAGCAAACCAAGCTTTGATAGCGTCAGAGAAGGCGATCTTCAACTCGGTTGCAACGTTGACTTTGCAGACGCCTGGCCCAATGGTGCGACGAACATACTCATCCGGCACATCGCTCGCCCCATGCAGCACAAAGCGGGCAAAACAAACGGCATAAATTCCATTTGTTTTGCCCGCTTTGTGCTGCCTCACCATTTCTGTCAGATGTTTCACTTTCCTCTCCAGTTCAGATTGCTGCGATATTAATCTTTCGTTTTGTTTCAGTTGATACTGCGTCATGGTGAGATAAAAATAAAACGAAAGATAATAGTTTTCTGATCTGATTCACAAA
>OBRJ01000326.1_pt1 | contig 32191 bp, 31 predicted proteins | sample 1494831 | NCBI WGS metagenome assembly OBRJ01 (sample SAMEA3360658, study PRJEB22359) | human gut metagenome | biome: ENVO:urban biome; feature: ENVO:human-associated habitat; material: ENVO:feces | place: Bangladesh | collected 2011
ACACGGCCCTTTCACGGCTGTAACATGGGTTCGATTCCCGTACGGGTCATAAAAACGCCTTTGCGCAATGCGCAAGGGCGTTTTTACTTTGTCCCGGATGGGAAGCCTGGCTACATAATACAGGATAGACTTTTTTCAAAAAATAAGATATACTTACGTTGAAAAGGTGGGATGTGTTATGCCGGAGATCAGTTTGTTTTGCGGGATACGGGTCACAATGTTTTACAGTGACCATAATCCGCCGCATTTTCACGCCGAATACGGCGGATTCAAGGCATTGATCGATATTCAAAATTCCTGTGTGATCCGTGGTGCATTGCCGGGGCGGCAGCTGAAGCTGATCCTTGCATGGTGCGAGCTGCATAAGGATGAGCTGATGCAGAACTGGGAACTGGCCAGAACTGCTGCACCGCTCAATCACATTGCACCGCTGATTTAAAAAGGAGGTCTCTCTATGGATACATTGTTCCCAAAGGTCTTGCAGGCTGTTGCGGGCGAGGACTTTACGGTGTACCTCTATTTCAACGATGGCTCTGTGCGTCTGTATGACGCAAAGCCGCTGCTTAAGCTGGGCGGGGTCTTTGCGCCCTTGCAGGATGAAGCTTTTTTCAAAAGCCGCCTGACCGTCCTGAACGACACCGCTGCATGGGATGTGACCGGTGACCGGGACCCGGGCAGCTGTGTGGACTTGGACCCCATTGAGCTGTACGAGACCTGTCCTGTGGTGGTAGACCCGCTGGAATCGGCATCCTGAGCCGCAAAAATACGCAAAAACACGGGAAGATCCGCAGACCTTCCCGTGTTTTTATTTATTCTGCTCCCGCACATACCGCAGGATGTCCTCCGGCACCTCTGCCAGTGCATCCGCACCGGCGGCGGTCAGCTCAGCACGGCCGCGGAAGCCCCACAGCGCGCCCATGGCGGGCAGCTGCGCGTTGTGTCCAGTGAGGATGTCCACGTCGCTGTCGCCCACAAAAAGGGTAGCGGCGGGGTCTGCGCCCAGCTCAGCCATCAGGGCGTACAGCCCGGTGGGGTCGGGCTTGGTGGGTACGCCCGGGCGGTTGCCCCGCACGGCGTCAAAGCGGCCGGTGCCAAAGTAGTGGGCAATGATGCCGCCGCACAGGGCATCAGCCTTGTTGGAGAACACCGCGCACTGGATGCCCTCGGCCTTCAGTGCATCCAGCAGTGCCGGGATGCCGGGGTAGGGCGCGGTCTTGTCCTCCTTGTGGGCATCGTACCGGGCGGTGAACTGCGCCAGCGTCGCCGCCAGCTGCGCCGGGGTGCGGGCGTCGGCGGGGGAGAATCGCTCCACCAGCTTGGGGATGCCGTTGCCCACCATCATCTTGAACTGCGCCACCGTAAAGGTGGGCCAGCCATTTTGGGCACACACCCAGTTCCCGGCATCGGCAAGGTCGTCGATGGTGTTCAGCAGGGTGCCGTCCAGATCAAATAATACAGTCTTTATCATAAAAATAGTCTCCGTTGGTCTGTGTTGCAAAAACGCCCCGCCGACCGTAGGTTCAGCGGGGCATCGCAAGTATACTTCTATATTCCCAGAAAATCAAGAGCCGCCAGCGGTACGCTGCGCACCGTGACCTTTTCTTTGCCGGGAAATACAAGGGTCAGGTTGGCGCGCTGCACCGTCACCGCCCAAGGGGATTGCAACGCGGTAAAGCCGGTGTCCGGGTGGAACACGCACAGCTGGTGCAGATGGAACTGGTGCTGTCGGCAGAGCAGCAGCTGTCCCTGCTGTTGCCATACGCCCTCCCGGTGCCAGCCCACGGCGGCAGCACCCAGCAGGGCGGCGAACACACCGGTGGGGATGAGCAGTGGCAGGGTAAGGGCAGGCAGGGTGGTGCGGGACACCGCCGTCAGCAGCAGGCAGAGCGCCAGCGGGATGCCTGCCGGTAAAAAGAACACCATGCTGCGGTCGGTGGTATCGGCGCGGGTGTCCGGGGGCAGCTGCGCCATCTCCGGCAGCAGCTCCCGCAGCAGCGGGGTGCCCTCCCGCCAGACGAACAGGGGCAGCTCCGGGCGGCACGCCCCTGCCGAGACAAATACCGGGCAGTAATGCAGCGCCCATGTGGCCGGGGAGCGGCGCAGGTCGGCATAGTTCAGCTGGCTGAGCCGCAACCGCATCTCGTACCGGCGTACAAGCCCGCCTCGGCTGCCCAGCTGGGTATCGGTGCGCCAGACGGTGTAATGCACCGCCTGCAAAGCGCTGCGCACCAGACTGATGCAGAACAGGGTGCCCGCCAGCACCAGTAGCCACGCCGCGCCCAGCGGCAGCCAGCGGGCGGCAAGCGCCGCCAGCTGTCCCAGCTGCGCAAGGGCAGCGGTCTGGGCGTCTGGAGCGTAGCTCTGGGTCTGGTGGATGGCAAGCCACCACAAAATCAGGGTGGACAGGCCGTTGGCGCCCAGCACCGTAAAGGCCAGCTTTTCGCCGCCCTTGGGCGCGTGCCACAGCGGGTCCGTCACCGGCAGCAGCACATCGGCAAGTTCCTCGGCCTGCTGCCGGGTAAGATACAAAGTAATGGTCCTTGTCTGCCCCACAGGGTACAGCACCACCCGGCAGGCACCGGTCAGGCGGTAGAGCAGGGGCTGCTCCAGCACCAGCGCCGCCAGACCTTCGGCGCGCAGGGCGCGGTCCAGCCGCACGCCAAGCCGCCAGCTGACGTGCACCGTGCCCTCGGCATCCACCTGCCAGCGGCCACCATAGTACACCGCCCAGCACACGGCGCTGATAAAGAAGAGCAATACAAGCTCCTGCCGCAGCGCCGCACGCAGGGCGTCCCAGTTGCGGTCAAAAAGCACCTGTACCAGCGGCAGAAGGTACACCAGCAAAGTCTTGCGCAGCAGATGCAGCGCCGCCAGCGGGTGGAAGTGCTTTTCCCGGTTCATACGTTGCCCTCCATCAGCACCGCCGCCAGCGCAGTGGCCTGTGCGGCGGGGATGCCGGGCAGTACCAATTGCAGCCCCGGGCTGCGCACAAGGAGCACGGTGCACCCTGCCGCCCACAGCAGCGGGGTGCGCAGCAGCTGCACCCCGGTGACCGCCCGGCGCGGGATGCGGTGCAGCACAGGGATAGCCACCCCGGCCTGCACCGTGACGCTGTCTGCCGTCAGGGCGGCGACGAAGCTGCAGCAGCGCGCCCGGACAAGCGCCACCAGCGCCGCCCATACAGCGCAAAAGACTGCGCCCGCCCACACGCTCTGCCAGAAGGCAAAGGGCGCGCAGACCAGCCCGGGCACAGCTGCCCAGACGCAGAGCACCCGGCGGGCCCGGGGCGGCAGCACCAGCGCGGTGCGCAGCAGCTCCTGCTCGCTCATTTGTGGGAGGAAAGACCCCACGCATCCATCAGCAGATGCAGGGTGTCGTCCTGTGTCAGGCACAGCAGCCTATCCCACGGCAGCAGCACCGTGCTGCCGTGAGGGATGATGAACTCGGTATCCCGGGTGATGCTGACCAGAATGGCATCGCCGGGAATGGGGATCTCCTTGATCTCCTTGCCCGCGAACTGGAAGTCCTCCGGCAGCAAAATTTCATTCAGGCTGGCAGTGCCGCCGCCCAGCGAGAGCAGCTGCCGGATGGTGTCGGTCTCGATCTCCCGCTCCAGAATATGGCTCAGGTTGTCGGTGCCGCACACCACGGTATCTACGCCCAGCGTGTGCAGGATGTCCCGGTTTTTGGGGTTGGAGGCGCGCGCCACGGTGCGGTTCACGCCGAACTCCCGCTTGGCGATCTGGCAGGCCACCAGATTGGTCTCGTCGGTGTTGGTCACCGCCACAAAGGCGTCGCAGCTGGCCACATCGGCGGTGCGCAGAGTGTCAAAGCTCAAGGAGTCGCCGCAGATGACCGGGATATCCAGCGTATCCGCAAGGGTGCGGCACAGCGCCTCCTGCGGCTCGATGATGGTCACCTTATGGTGATGGGACAGCAGGCTTTGGGCAAGATACATGCCCACCCGGCCGCCGCCGGCAATACAAACTTTCATATCGTTACCTCATTCTACGGTCTGTAAAGCAAAAACAGGCTGTTTTACTTGGAAAGTGCCCGGAACACCGCCTGCTCGGTCAGCACGGTGGGGCAGATGGTCTCCAGCTCGTAGGCCTTGTGGTATAAAATTTGCAGATGCGGGTCGGACACCCGGCAGATGACCTTATCCCGGCGGAAGATGTTCTTTGCCAGCTGCGCCGCCATCAGGTTCACCGAGTCCTCCTCGGTCACCGCCGCCACGGCGTCGCAGTTCTCCACGCCGCCCCGGCGCAGGGTGTCCGGGTCGGTGGGGTCGCCCACAAGGGCAGTGCCGTGAAAGGTATAATCGTCAAAGGCGTCCAGACGCTTGAGCTGCTCAGGGTCCTTTTCCACCACCGAGATATCATGGCCGATGCGTTCCAGATCGCGGATCAGCGCCGCACCCACCTGATCGCAGCCGATCACCAGTATGTTCATGAAGGTTCACCTCGTTGTTTTCAGAGCTTCTGCGCCGGGCGCAGAAAGCGGACAGACTTCTTATTTTTATAGTATAGCACATTTCCCGGGGCAGATAAATACAGCGCCCGGGGGAAACGCGGAAATAAATTTGCACAGGCTGCTTGCGCCCGCGCCCTCTCAGTCACCTTCGGTGACAGCTCTCCCAAAGGGAGAGCCAAGAGCACTGCCGGAAACTTTCTCATTTCTCCTAAAGCTTTAGCAACGAGCCTTAGACCTTGGCTCTCCCTTTGGGAGAGCTGGCGCGGGAGCGCCTGAGAGGGCGAACCATTGGCGCCCGCTTGCAGAAAACTGCGCTCTCCCCGGTAAAATTTCTATAATCTGTATGCACAGCGGCTCATAGTATGGTATACTGGAACTGCTTTTGAAAAAACTACGCACCCAACGGGTGCTGCAGGAGGGATTTATTACGTTTTTCGAGATCATCAAAGCGATCCTGATGGGTATTGTGGAGGGCATTACCGAGTGGCTGCCCATCTCCTCCACCGGGCACATGATCCTTGTGGAGCAGGTCGTCAAGTTCAATGCCAGTGAAGAATTCATGTCCATGTTCCGGGTGGTCATCCAGCTGGGTGCCATTCTGGCCGTGGTGGTGCTGTTCTGGAATAAGCTGTGGCCTTTCGGGCTGCGGCAGGGCAAGGTCATCTCCAAGCCCAGCGTGTGGAACCTGTGGTTCAAGGTGGTAGCCGCCACCCTGCCGGTGCTGGTCATCAGCCCGCTGGACGACTGGATGGAGGAGCACTTCTATAACTACATCACCGTAGCCGCCATGCTGATCCTGTACGGCGTGCTCTTCCTCGTGGTGGAGAACCGCCGCACCACGCCCCGGGTCACAAAGCTGGAACAGATCAGCTACCGGGACGCGCTGCTCATCGGCGTGTGGCAGTGCCTTGCCATCATCCCCGGCACCTCCCGCTCCGGTGCTACCATCGTGGGCGGTCTGCTGCTGGGTCTCTCCCGTGCCTGCGTGGCAGAGTTCACCTTCTATCTGGCCATCCCGGTCATGGCGGGTGCATCCCTGCTTAAGGTGGTCAAGTTCGCGGTTTCCGGTGTATCCATCACCGGCACCGAGATCGCTGTGCTGCTGGTGGGCTGCGTTGTGGCCTTTGTGGTCAGCCTTGCAGCCATCCGCTTCCTGATGGACTACGTCAAGCGCCACGATTTCAAGTTCTTCGGCATCTACCGCATCGTGCTGGGTGCCATCGTGCTGGCTGTGGCAGCTATCACCGCGCTGGCATAAGATATGATAAAACAAGGGGCTGTTGCTTGTGCAACAGCCCCTGTTTTATGGTATAGTTCTTTTTCTTTGGCGGGCTGAACCCTTTCCGTCATCGGTGGCGGCAAAGTTTCTCATTGCTCTTGATACTTTAACCATGGGTCAACGGCGTGCGCCCTCTCCGTCACGGCTTACGCCGTGCCACCTCTCCCAAAGGGAGAGGCAAGAGCACTGCCGGAAACATCCTCGTTATACCTAATACTTTAGCAATAAGCCTTAGACCTTGGCTCCCCCTTTGGGGGAGCTGGCGCGGGAGCGCCTGAGAGGGCGAACGCAAATCTCACTCTTCCTCTTTTTTTACCTTTACGCGCCACTTATGGGACATATACTCCGAGCGCAGCTTGTTGGTGACAAAGGTCTGGCTGCTGTACAGGCCGTGGTGGCCGGAGAGCATATAGCAGATGCCGCAGCCCAGCGCGATCAGCTCCAGCCCAGCGCCGCTGAACAGCTCAAAGCCCAGCAGGATAGAGGGGATCAGGGCGTTGGTCGCACCGCAGAAGATGGACACAAGCCCCACTGCCGCCGCAAATTCGGCGGGCAGACCCAGCAGCGGGCCGACCACGCAGCCGAAGGTAGCGCCCACAAAAAAGCTGGGCACCACCTCGCCGCCCTTGAACCCGCAGGCAAGGGTCAGCGCGGTGAGGAAGATCTTGCACAGAAAATCCCACGGCAGCGCCTGTCCCTGCTCCACGGCAGCAACGATGGCGCTCATGCCTGCGCCGTTGTACCGCCCCACGCCGAAGAGATAGGAAAAGCCGATGACCAGTACGCCGCCCGCAAAGACCCGCACCCACGGGTTCGGGAGAAGCTTTGGCACGGTGTGCTCCATGAAGTGGAGGGTGTAGCAGAACAGCCGCGAAACGGCAGCGCAGGCCACGCCCAGCAGGATGACCAGCAGGGCGGTGCGGACATTCAGCTCCGGCGCAGTGAGGGCAAAGTGGGTGGGCGCGATGCCAAAGGCCAGCGAGCAGCCGTAGGCGATGAGGGCAGAGGTAAAGGCCGGGACAAAGGCAGAGGTAAAGGTCAGGCCCACATCCTCCACCATCATGGCAAAGCAGGCCGCCGCCAGCGGGGTGCCGAACAGGGCAGAGAAGAACGCAGCCATGCCGCTGATGGTGGCGGTGCGGCGGTCGTGGTCCTTGAGCCGCAGCAGGGTGCCAAGGTTCCAGCCGATGCTGCCGCCCATCTGCAACGCAGCGCCCTCGCGGCCGGCAGAGCCGCCGCACAGGTGGGTGAGCACCGTACCCAGAAAGATGGCGGGCACCAGCAGAATGCTGACCGGCTCGCCGCTCTGCACGGCGCGGAGAACGTTGTTGGTGCCCACACCCTCGCACTTTGTTACCTTATAAAGGGCGGTGATGAGCAGACCCGCCACAGGCAAAAGGAACAGCAGCCAGGGCTGCGCGGCGCGCAGCTCGGTGGCGTGCTCGACGGCAAGGTGGAACAAGGTGCCCAGAAATCCGCAGAGCAGCCCCATGGGGACTGCCAGAAAGAACCATTGCAGCGCCACCCGCAGGGCGGCTTTAGCTTCGTGCCGGAATGTATCAAAATCGTTCATAGAAAGTACTCCTGTATCTTGACATCCGTTCCGTTTTTTGGAACCGATATAAAATAACACCGCAGGGCAGGGCTGTCAACCCCAAAATGGGCAGAGAAAAACGGCGCTGCTCCATTTTCTGTTTACACCGCTCGCCCGGGTGTGCTATACTGAACAAAAGAGAGACCGCGCGGCAGACGCCGCCGGAAAGATATGGGAGGAAAAACACCATGGAAGCATCCAAAGTTTACTATACGGATTTCCGCTGTCCGGTGGGCACCAGCCTGCTGGAAAAGCTGCGCCGGGTGTGCATTGCCGCCGGCATCAAGGACATCGACATGGACGGCCGGTTCGTGGCCATCAAGATGCACTTCGGCGAGCTGGGCAATCTGGCTTTTCTGCGTCCCAACTACGCCAAGGTGGTGGCAGACCTGTGCAAGGAGCAGGGCGGTATGCCCTTCCTGACCGACTGCAACACCCTGTACCCGGGCAGCCGCAAAAATGCGCTGGAGCACCTGAGCTGCGCCCAGCTGAACGGCTTCTGGCCCATGACCACCGGCTGTCAGGTGATCATTGGTGACGGTCTGCGCGGCACGGATGAGGTGGAAGTGCCGGTGCCCAACGGCGAATACTGCAAGACCGCCAAGATCGGCCGTGCCATCATGGATGCGGACGTGTTCATCAGTCTGAACCATTTCAAGGGACACGAGGCCACCGGCTTCGGCGGTGCCATCAAGAACATCGGCATGGGCTGCGGCTCCCGCGCGGGCAAGATGGAGCAGCACGCTGCCGGCAAGCCCGCCGTGCAGGAGGGGCTGTGCCGCGGCTGCCACCGCTGCGCCAAGGAGTGCGGCTCGGACGCCATTACTTACAATGCCGAAAACAAGGCGGTCATCGACTACGACAAGTGCAAGGGCTGCGGCCGCTGCATCGGTGCGTGCAGCTTTGACGCCATCTATTCTCCCAACGACTGCGCCAACGAGCTGCTGGACCGCAAGATGGCCGAGTACGCCGCCGCAGTCTGCCACGACCGTCCCTGCTTCCACGTTTCTCTGGTGCAGGACATCAGCCCCAACTGCGACTGCCACGGCGAGAACGATGCCCCCATCCTGCCGGATATCGGCATTTTTGCATCCTTTGACCCGGTGGCGCTGGATCAGGCCTGCGTGGATGCCTGCCTGAACGCAACCCCGCTGCCCAACAGCCAGCTGAGCACGAACCTTGCAAAGCCGGGCTGGAACTGCTACCACGACAACTTCAAGGACTCCAACCCCAACATCGAGTGGAAGGCCACCCTTGAACAGGCCGAGAAGGTGGGCATGGGCACCCGCCAGTATGTGCTGAAAAAGGTATAACGACAAAATGGGGCGCTGACCGTGTGGTCAGCGCCCCATTGCGCTTTAAAGTTCAAGGTTGCGTTTAAGCCTCGCCGTTCGTCTCCGGCACGATATCGTCCAGCACGCTTTGCAGCGCCTGCCAGTTTTTCAGGGTGCAGCCGGGCAGGGTGTCAGCGTCCAGCCCTGCATCCGCGATGCGGCCGGTCATGCTGTCCTTGTCGCTGAGCAGATCCAGCGCGGCGTCCTTGATCAGCGGCCAAGCCTCGGCAAAGCCTTCCTGCTCGTTATCGGTCAGGCCATCATACCAGCTGTAAAAGGCTTCCTGAATGGCCTCCGGGGAGCGGCTGGACATCCGCGCGTCCTCGGCCCAGTGCAGCAGCGATGCCGCCGCGATGACCGATTTCAAAGAGCAGCCGGATACCCCGGGCCCCCAGCCCAGACAGGGCGCAAAGGCGTTTTCTGTGCCGGTGATGGAGAACACCGAGTTCTCGTCAAAGTTGCCGGGGTTCAGCTCCCCGGTGTTGGCCTCGGTGGTGGAAGAGGGCAGCTCACTGCTGCCGGAAGCGGATGCGCTGTCCGAGGCGGGTGCAGCGCTGGATGCGGGGCTGCTGTCGGCAGAGCCGCCGCAGGCTGCCAGCAGGCAGCCCAGCAAAGCGGCGCACAGCAGCAGTGCAAGGGAGCGGATATATTTCGATGTCATAAGAAAAACCTCCGTAACTGGTGCCCCGGCAAGCCGCCGGAGCAAAGCGGGATCTACACCCTAAGTATACGTTCTGCGCACGGCGTTGTCAATCGTTCTGCGCAGGACGAATTTCAAGCAGACCTGTGCAGGATATACAAAAATGCAGCTTGAATTTCGGGCAGTTCCACGCATTGACATTTTCTGCGCTGGCTCGTATAATCAAAGCAGACAAGTGAATTTATCAGTGCGTGTAACTGTTCGATCAGGCATGAGCATCAGAGGGAAGGCGGCAACGGCATCCCTTTGGTTCTTGTGCCCTTTTTCTTTTTCACAAAAGCTGCGGCATGGAAGCGGAGGAGTGCGGCGATGCAGGCTGTAAAGGTGTTCAATAACAATGCGGTGTCGGTGGTCATGCCGGACGGCAGGGAAGCCATTCTCGTGGGCAACGGGCTTGGGTTTGGCCGCCGCCCGGGGGACGTGATCGACAAAAGCCGCGTTTCCAAGGTGTACTATGTGCAGAACGAGCTGCAGACCAAGTTCCTCAAGATGCTGGATAACGTCACCCCGCAGGTGATGCAGGCCGCCGAGCGCATCTCGCTGGCGGCAGAGGAGCAGGGCATCCTGCTCAGCAGCAAAAGCACCATCTCGCTGGTGGACCATATCAGCTTTGCGCTGGAGCGTGTGGAAAAGGGCACTTTTCTGCCCAACCTCATGCTTTCGGAGACCCGGATGCTGTACCCGAAGGAGTACGCAGTGGGGCAAAGGGCGCTGGAACTTGTCCGGCAGTTCTGCGGCGTACAGCTGCCGGAGGACGAAGCGGGCTACATTGCCCTGCATCTGGTAGCCGGTGCAGCGGACGGCGCGCTGGCCTACGATACCGTAAAGTTCGTCAAGGCGGTCAAGGAGATCATCTGCGATACCTATCACTGCACCTTTGAGGAAGAAAGCCTTGAGACCACCCGCCTGACCGTACACCTGAAGTTTCTGGCGGCGCGCATCCTGCGGCACACTCCTTGGCAGGACGCCGGGCTGGAATCCATGTACACGGTGCTTTTGCAGCGCGACAGCCGCAACGAGGTGTGCTTACAGCGCATCAATGCCTATCTGCGGCAGGAATTTGATTATGAGCTGGATCATCAGGAGCAGGTCTATCTGCTCATCCACCTGACCAAGATCGTTGGATAAAATGTTTCAACAGGGCGTCCGGAAGCCCTGCGGAATAGAAATCATCCCCCAAAACCGTCAAGTCAAAAAGTGAGGAGTATTACACGATGAAAGAAAAAGTCATGAATGGCTTGGAAAAGTTCTCCAAAGCCATGCTCTCACCGCTGTCGTATATCTCGGCAGCAGGCCTGATCCTTGTGCTGGGCGCTTTGCTTACCAGCACAAGCCTTAGTGCGATGATCCCCGCTCTGCAGTGGACCCCCATCAAGCTGCTGGGACAGCTGATCTACAACTGCATCATGGTCATCATCAACAACCTCAGCCTGATGTTCTGCGTGGGCATCGCAGCGGCGCTGGCCAAAAAGAACAAGCAGCAGGCTGCCATCATCGGCCTGATGAGCTATTTTATGTACCTGACCGCCGGTAACGTCACCCTGACCCAGCTGGGCATGCTGGCAGAGGCTGACCCGATGGTGGGTCTGTACGGCACCGGTCAGTCCACCGTGTTCGGCATCCAGACGGTGGATATGGGCGTGTTCGGCGGCATCCTGCTGGGTCTTGTCTGCGGCTGGGTGTACAACCGCACCTGTGAAAAGCAGTTCAAGGGCATCATCACCCAGATCTACTCCGGCAACCGCTGGTCCTTTACCTGCATGGTGGTCTTTTCCATCCTGTTCGGCTTTGGCTCCTGCTTCTTCTGGCCGCCGGTGCAGAACGTCATCAGCGCACTGACCGATCTGATCGCCACCTCCGGCAACTTCGGCCTGTTCCTGTACGGCTTCCTGGAGCGCTTCCTCATCCCCACCGGCCTGCACCACCTCATCTACACCCCCTTCCAGTTCTCTGCACTGGGCAACAGCCTGACCGTGGGCGATGCCACCTACACCGGCTCCTACATCGTCATGATGATGGAGTACAGCATGGGTCTGCCCTTCTCGGACGGCATCGTGTGGATGTACACCGGCTTCACCAAGACCTTCGGCTACTTTGGCATCGTGGCGGCCTTCATCTTCTGCGCCCGCAAGGAGAACCGCAAAAAGACCGCTGCCGTTCTGGTGCCGCTGGCCTTTACCGCTTCTCTGGCCTCCATCACCGAGCCGCTGGACTTCATGTTCTGCTTCACTGCCCCCATCCTGTGGGTGGCACACGCCTGCATCTCCGGTCTGTTCATCGTGCTGCTGCACACCTTCCATGTTACCGGCTTTACCACCAACCTCCTCGGCTCGGTGCTGATGAACCTTTCTGCCGGTGCAGATAAGACCAACTATCCCACCCTGTACCTGCTGGCGCTGTGCCAGATCGCAGTGTACTTTGTGGTGTTCACCCTGCTGATCAAGGCCTTTAACATCCACACCCCTGGCCGGGAAGAGGTGAGCACCGAGACCGCGGGGAGCGATGCACCCGCCAAGAAGGCAAGCGTGAAGAACGCTGCCGAGGTGCAGTGCGTCATCGACGGTCTGGGCGGCAAGGAGAACATCCTGTCGGTGGACAACTGCTTCACCCGTCTGCGGGTAAACATCAAGGACCCCGCAAAGCTGGACGAAGCTGCCATCAACAAACTGCCGAACAGCGGCATCGTGAAAAAGGGTACCGATATCCAGATCGTTTACGGTCTGCAGGTAGCTGATATCAAGCGTGCCGTGGAAGCACAGCTGGAAAACCAGTAAACCGCTTTTCCGCGCCCCGGCGGATTGCGCCGGGCTAACCTGAAAAATACAAAAAAGGAGCGTTTATACTATGGTCATTACCATTGCTGGCGGCGGTAGTACTTTTACCGCCGGTATCGTCAAATCCATCGCCCTGCGCCGGGAAGAACTGGAAGTGGACGAGATCCGTCTGTTCGACATCAACAAGGAGCGGCAGGACAAGGTTGCCGTTGTGGTGGACTGGGTCCTGCACAAGGAACTGAATACCGACATCAAGCTGGTGGTCACCACCGATGTGCAGGAGGCTTACACGGACACCTCTTTTGTGTTTGCCCAGATGCGCGTGGGCGGCTACGCCATGCGGGAGCAGGACGAAAAGATCCCCCTGCGCCACGGCTGCGTGGGACAGGAGACCTGCGGCTGCGGCGGCATGGCCTACGGAATGCGCACCATCTTCCCCATGATCAAGCTGATCGACGACGTGGAAAAGTATGCCAAGAAGGATTACTGGATCCTGAACTACTCCAACCCCGCCGCCATCGTATCCGAAGCCTGCCGCAAGCTGCGCCCGAAGGCACGGATCATCAACATCTGCGATATGCCCATCGCCATCATTGATGTGGTGGCAGCTGCCATGGGCATCCAGAACAAGAAGGAGATCGTTTACGATTACTTTGGTCTGAACCACTTTGGCTGGTTCACCTCCATCCAGTACCACGGCGAGGACCTGATGCCCAAGCTGCGCGCCTACATCAAGGAGAACAAGATCCTTCTGCCGGAAAGCTACCTCAAGGGCATGGGCGCCCTGACCTCCTCCAGCAGCCAGAACCGCCACACCAAGGGCAGCTGGTACTATGTGTGGAAGGGCGAGTACGAGATCATGGAAAACTTCCCGGAGTACCTGCCCAACACCTACCTGAACTACTATCTGCAGGCCAAGGAGTTCGTGGAGCACTCGGACCCGAACCACACCCGCGCCAACGAGGTGGAGGAGACCCGCGAAAAGAACCTGTTCGACGGCATCGACCACTATCTCAAGACCGGCGAGGTGGACGCCAACACCTTCTATGCCGGCAGCCACGGCGACTGGATCGCAGATCTTTCCGCTGCGCTGAAGAACGACACCAAGGCACGCTTCCTCATCATCACCGAGAACCGCGGCGCGATCCCCAATATGCCCTATGACGCAATGGTGGAGCTGCCCGCCTACATCGGCAAAAACGGCCCGGAGGTCATTGCCCGGGACAACATCCCGCTGTTCCAGCAGGGCCTGATGATGCAGCAGCTCAACAGCGAAAAGCTGCTGGTGGAGGGCTGCGTGGAAGGCAGCTACGAGAAGGTATTGCAGGCCTTCACCCTGAACAAGACTGTGCCTAGCATGAACGTTGCAAAGGCCATTCTGGACGATATGATCGAAGCCAACAAGGGCTACTGGCCGGAGCTGCACTGAGCAGCCGACCTTACAGCCGCCGCAGGCATTGCCGCCTGCGGCGGCTTTTTTATGCGCATTGACCTTTGCACAGCAAGGGCTTATAATGAGAAAAAACCAGTAAAAGCGAAAGGAAGCACACCCATGCAAAACCAAGTCCCTGTATCCCAAAACCGCCCGGTCACCGGGCGCTTTGCGCCCAGCCCCAGCGGACGGCTGCATCTGGGCAATCTGGCGTGCAGCCTGCTGGCATGGCTCAGCGCAAAAAGTCAGGGCGGGCGCATCGTGCTGCGCATCGAGGATCTGGATGCCGAGCGCTGCCCCCGCGTCTACGCCGACTTGCTGGAGCAGGATCTTGCGTGGCTGGGGCTTACATGGGACGAGGGCGGCAGCACCGGCGGCGCACACGCACCCTATTACCAGAGCGAATGCGGGGACATCTATACCCAAAGCTACCGCAAGCTGGAGCAGATGGGGCTGGTGTACCCCTGCTTTTGCTCCCGCTCCCAGCTGCACGCCGCCAGCGCACCCCACACCTCGGACGGCAACGTCATCTACCCGGGCACCTGCCGGGGACTGACGCCGGAAGAGATTGCGGAAAAGCGCAAAAAGAAAGCCCCTGCCTACCGCCTGATGGTGCCGGACGAGGAGATCACCTTTACGGACGGCTGCATGGGCACCCACACCGAAAACCTGCTGCGGGACTGCGGCGACTTCTATCTGCGCCGGGCAGATGGCGTGTTTGCCTATCAGCTGGCGGTGGTGGTGGATGATGCCCGCATGGGCGTCACCGAGGTGGTGCGCGGGGCAGACCTGCTTTCCTCCACGGCGCGGCAGCTGTACCTGTACCGGCTGCTGGGCTTGCAGCCGCCCCGCTTTGCCCACTGCCCGCTGCTGCTGGCAGCGGACGGGCGGCGGCTGTCCAAGCGGGACGGCGACCAGAGCCTTGAAAACCTGCGGGCAAAATACACCGCCCCGGAGATCATCGGGAAGCTTGCCTATGCCTACGGCTTGCAGCCGGAGCCGGCCCCCCGCACCCCGGAAAGCCTTGTGCCGGACTTTGCGTGGACAAAAGTCCCCAAGCAGGATATCTGCCTGCCCGAGGGGCTGTTCTGAAAGAGAACCCTCTCAGTCTGCTCACTGCGTTCGCATCCAGCTCCCCCGAAAGGGGGAGCTTTTTGCATAGCGGTAAAGTTTCTTGTTACGTTTGAAATTTTAGCGACAGGGCTAGCAACGTGCGCCCTCTCCGTCATCGCTGCGCGATGCCACACTCCCCCTTTTGTCGCTGCGCGACATCTTCCCCCGGAGCGGGGGAAGTCTTTCCTCAAAGGGAGAGGCAAGAGCACTGCCGGAAACTTTTTCATTACACTTAAAACTTTAGCAATGAGCCTTACGGCTTGGCTCTCCCTTTGGGAGAGCTGGCGCGGGAGCGCCTGAGAGGGCGAGGACGTTTTCCCGCAACGCTGCGCTTTCGTAGAAACAGGCACTGTAGATGCCTTTTTTCTTTACGACCCCCAACTGTAAAAAAAGTGGCTCAGAAACGCCCGCAGGCGCTTCTGAGCCACAAATTATAAAGAATTTTAAGCTCTCCGCACCTGCGGCAGCTGGCTGCGCTCGAGGGCGGTAAAGGCGCTGTCCAGCGCCAGTGCCAGCAGCGCACCCAAGGCTACGTCAATGCAGCTGTGCTGCTTGAGCAGCACGGTGGAGCAGACGATGGAAACACACAGCACAGCGGCTGCGGGACGCATCCAGCGGCGGCGGGGCGCATCAAAGATGCGGCTGCGGTAGTACGCCAGCAACAGCGTTACCGAGTTGAACACATGGATGGAGGGGCAGACATTGGTGGCGGTGTCGGTGCGGTACAAAAAGCGCACCACCCGCGCAAAGATGTCGCTGCCCGGCACCCAGTAGGGGCGCAGGGCAAGCGCCGTGGGCAGCACCGCGTAGCACGCCAGTGCAATGGTCATGCCGGAGAACAGCGGCAGGCACAGCCGCCAGAAGTCCTCACGCGGGGCCTTCCACAGCAGATAGAACAGGGTGAAGGGGATCCACACAAACCATGCAAAATAGGGGATCACCGCATATTTGCAGAAGGGGATCAGATCGTCCAGACGGCAGTGCACCAGAATGCTGCGCAGGGGGACGTTTGCCTCCAGATGGTGAAAAACGGAAAGATAAAATATAGAATACAGCGCCATGAACCCGACCGGGTGGCGCGCAAGCCAGCTGCGTTTCATAGAATAGCCTCCTTTTGCAGAAGAGCAGAACTCGATAGCATTGAGAAATTATACGCCCGAACGATGAAGATTGCAAGAACGAAAGGTGAAAACTTTGTCAAGCGCTAAAAAAATAATTTGTGGAACCTGTAAAAAATACCATCGCTCTTCTGTTGATAATACGAATCAAAGCGGCGCTTTCCTGCAAAAAGAAAAAATCCACCCCGTTTTCGCCGGTCTTTACAGACCGGGAAAGGGGTGGATGCTAAAAAATTCAGATCACACTCTGCTCCAGCCAGCTGCCCCGGCGGAAGCGCAGGTAGAAGCACAGCGAGCGGAACACCCAGTCCAGATACATGCCCATCCAGATGCTCAGCAGCCCGCCGCCGAAGCAGAGCACGGCCAGATAACAGAAGCCTACCCGGAACGCCCACATGGACACGATGCTCACGGTCATGGTAAACCGGGCGTCACCGGCGGCGCGCAGGATGTTGGGCAGGGTAAAGCTGGACGGCCACACGAACAGGGAAACGATATTGAACCACACCATGATGTCCAGCGCCATGGCCTGTGCCTCCGGCGAGAGGTTGAACAGGGACACCGCGAACCGGTTGGCGAAGAAGAAGGCCGAAAGGTTCATCACCCACGCGCCGCAGTAGGCGGTCAGCATCAGGCGGCGGGAGTAGTACACCGCCTGCTCCTTTTCGCCCGCACCCAGACACTGGCCCACCACGGTCAGGGCAGCCATGCCCACGGCGTTGGCGGGGATGTTCAAAAAGGTGGTGGTGGTATTGGCAACGGCGTTGGCGGCAATGGCTGCCGTGCCAAGGGTGGAGGTCAGGCTGGAGACCGACAGCTTGCCGATCTGGAACATGCCGTTCTCGATGCCGGCGGGGATGCCCACCCGCAGGATGCGCCGGATCAGCCCGCCATTCGGTGTCATCGCCCGCAGGCTGTCCACCCGCAGGGCGCAGCCCGGCTTTTGCAGCAGGTACAGCACTACTGCGCAGGCAATGGCGCGGGACACAAGGCTGGCCAGCGCCGCGCCCATGACCCCCATGCCGAAGCCGTAGATCAGCACCGCGTTGCCGCCGATGTTTACCACGTTCATCACCAGACTGGACAGCATACTGATCTTGCTGTTGCCCTGTGCCCGGAACAGCGCCGCACCGGCGTTGTACAGGCCGATGAAGGGGTAGCTCAGCGCCGAAAGCAGAAAATAAGTCTCGGCGTAGTGCATCACGTCCGCATCAATGGAGCCGAAGATGCCCCGCAGGATGGCGTGCCGCCCGCCGATGACCACCGCCGCCACCAGCACACTGAAACTGGACAGCACGAATAAAATCTGCGCAGCCGCCGCCTTGGCGTTTTTCGGCTCCTGATGGCCGATGTACTGGCTGGTGACCACCGCGCCGCCGGTGGCCAGTGCGCTCATGATCTGGATCATCAGGGTGTTGAAGCTGTCCACAAGGCTCACGCCGGACACGGCGGCTTCGCCCACCGAGGATACCATCAAAGTATCTGCCAGACCAATGGTCACGCTGAGCGCCTGCTCCGCGATCAGCGGCAGCAGCAGCGCCACCAGCGCCTGCCGTGGAAACAGGGGAGTGGATGTGAATTTGGACGATTTCATGCTGTCCTCCGTTGCAAATGACAAAAAAACTCGAATACCCCTATCATACAGCGGAAGCTGTCGAAATGCAAGGGGTTGTATACAAGAAAGGGCCAAAAAGCAACAGTCTGCCGTGTGCAGTGCCCTTTACCCATGGGCACAGTTGTGTTAAAATAAGGTTGCAGCCCGCCCCGCTGTGCAGGAGAGGGGCGCTGCTTTGGTAAATGATAAGAAGGTAAAGACCCATAAGGGGGTAAAGTATGCAGCAAACTGCGCATAAGGTCGTGGTCATCGGGCATCGCAACCCGGACACCGACTCCATCTGCTCTGCCATTGCCTATGCAGAGCTGAAAAATAAGACCAGTGATCTGGTCTGCGAAGCCCGGCGTGCGGGCAAAATGAATCAGGAAACGGAATTTGTGCTGAAAAAGTTCGGGGTCACGCCGCCCCGGATGTGCACCGACGTCAACCCTAAGATCCGGGACGTGGATTACCGCCAGATCCCCGGCATCTCCGGCTCCACCAGCCTGCGCAAGGCGTGGGAGATCATGCGCGACCAGAAGATCGACACCCTCCCCGTGACCAGCGAGGATGACGAATTGCAGGGCGTCATCACGGTGAAGGATATCGCCACCGCCAACATGGACCTGTTCGACACCAGCATCCTTGCCAAGAGCCGCACCAGCTACCGCAATATTCTGGAAACGCTGGGCGCTACCATGGTGGTGGGCAGTGAGGACGCAGAGTGCACCACCGGCCACATCCGCATCGGCACAGCCACCCCGGAAATGCTGGAAAGCAGCATGGAAAAGGGCGATATCGTCATCCTGACCAACCGCTACGAAAGCCAGCTCTGCGCCATCGAGAAGGAAGCTTCTCTCATCATCATCTGCAACGGCGCAAAGGTGGGCCGCACCATCCAGCATATCGCCGCCGAGACCGGCGTAGCCATCATGAGCGCCCCCTGCGATACCTACGCGGCGGCAAAGCTCATCAGCCAGTGTGCGCCCATCTCCTATTACATGACCCGGGACGATATCATGAAATTCACCCTCGTCACCCCGGTGGCAGACGTCACCCGCGTGATGGCAAAGGTGCGCCACCGGTATTTCCCCATTCTGGATGCAGACGGCAAGTACTGCGGCATGATCAGCCGCCGCAACATCATCAACCTGCGCAAGCGCCGCATCATTCTGGTGGACCACAACGAAGCCACACAGGCGGTGGAGGGCTTTGAGCAGGCCGAGATTCTGGAGATCATCGACCACCACCGCATCGGCAGTCTGGAGACCAGCGGCCCGGTGTACTTCCGCAACCAGCCGGTGGGCTGCACCGCCACCATCGTCACCCAGATGTACGATGAAAACGGCGTGACCATCCCGCAAAAGACCGCCGGTCTGCTGCTGGCTGCCATCCTTTCGGATACGCTGGTGTTCCGCAGCCCCACCTGCACCCCCATCGACGTAAACGCCGCCAACCGTCTGGCAAAGATCGCCGGGGTGGACATCAACGAGTTTGCCAACGAAATGTTTGAAGCCGGCGAAAAGCTGGACGGCAAGACCGCCGAGGAAGTGTTCTTGCAGGACTTCAAGGTGTTCATGTGCGGTGATATCCGCTTTGGTGTGGCGCAGGGCAGCTATATGACCCGCAAGAATCTGACCGCCGCCGAAGCGCTGCTGAAGCCCTATCTGGAAGAGGCGCGCAACAAGCAGAACGTGGAGGACATCTACATGCTGCTGACCGATGTGCCCAAGGAAGAGAGCGTGGTCATCTGCGATGGACGCTACGCCGCCGGGGTGCTGACGGATGGCTTCGAGGTCCAGCCCGGCGCTGATGGCAGCTGGACGCTGCCGGGCGTGGTGAGCCGCAAAAAGCAGTTCATCCCCGCCCTGATGACCGCTTATCAGGAGCTGTAAAGGGACACCGCTGTGTTTGATTTTCTTTCCAAAAAGGATCGCACCCCGCCCGCACTGCCGGAAGGCACGGAGCGGCGGCGCTACATCATCACCGGGCAGGTGCAGGGGGTAGGTTTCCGCTACCGGGCGCGGTACGCCGCGCAGACCCTCGGCCTGACCGGCTGGGTGCAGAACGAGGATGACGGCAGCGTGACGCTGGAAGTGCAGGGCGACCCGGACAAGTTCATCTCCCTGTTCGCCATGATCCAGAAAAGCGACTATATCCAGATCACCGGCATCCGCAGCAAGAATATCCCGCCCGACCCGTGGGAGCGCGGCTTCTCGGTAAAGGGGTATTAAAGCGTTGAATAGAAACAGAACGCCTGACACCGCGGTGTCAGGCGTTCTGTTTTATCATATTATATTTTCACCCCAGCACCTTGAGGGGGGAGTTTTCCACCCACAGGGTATTGTCCAGCAGGCGGGTGACGGCAAGACGTCCGTTTGCCGTTACCCGGGCGGGGTCGAGGGCGTAGAAATCGCTCTCGGTCAGGTTTTCCGGGTCGGCGGTGGGGGAGATGCCCGCCACGCACACCCAGTGCCCGTAGGTGCTGCTGGTGGCAATGTGGGGGTAGTTCACCTCGTCCCAGCCGGAGGAAGTCAGGTGGTACTCATAAGTAGAGGTGCGGTTCGTGTGCCGCTTTACCCCACTCACCGTGGTGTTTTTTAGGTGCACGATCACCGGATGCCCGGCGGAAAGCTCGCTGTACAGCTTTTTCAGGCACTCGGCGCGGGTGCCGGAGTACCCGGTGTAGCCCGCAGCCGACCACACCGCCCCGTTCGACCACATCCCGCTGCCGGAGCACACCTTGCCGTCCAGAATGGTGCGGGCGTAGCGCAGCGCGTACAGGCTGCACTTGCCGGAGGTCTGGTTGCCGATGGAAAGGATGTGGCTGGTGTCGAAGCTGAGCAGCCGGATGCCGTTTTTCTCTTTCAGTTCGGCGGCGTGGGCACGGGGCAAAAAGGCGCACAGCAGCAAAACCAGCGCCAGAACTGCCGCCGCCAGCCGCTGTGCCGCGCGGGCGGGACAGTGTTGCATGGGTACTTCCTCCGAGTTCGTTTCAATTCGGACATGATTTTACCACAAAAACGTGGTGAAAATGTGTAAAAAGGCAAAATAAAGGGGAAAATGGTGCGCCCTCTCAGGCGCTCCCGCGCCAGCTCCCCCAAAGGGGGAGCCAAGGTCTAAAGCTCGTTGCTAAAGTATTGGGTATAATGAGGAAGTCCCCGGCAGTGCTCTTGGCTCTCCCTTTGAGGAAAGACTTCCCCCGCTCCGGGGGAAGATGTCACCGCAGGTGACAAAAGGGGGAATCTGGCATCGCGCAGCGATGACTGAGAGGGCGCACGCCGTTAGTCCTATCGCTAAAGTATTAGGTGCAATGAGAAACCTTCCGGCCGCGTCTGAGGGAGTTGACGCCGGCAACACAACATATATCCAAATTTAAGTGCTCCCGCACCCGGCAAAACCGCGCCGCCGGGGCAGGAAAAACAGGATTCCGTGGATTGTCGCCGAACTTTATTCCAGAATATACCAGAACTGCAACAAATCCCACTTGTTTTCATCCTTTTTGACGAAATCGCTTCAGGAAGTTTAGCTATAATTACGATTGACAAAACCGTCACCGGTCGGATATAATCAGGGCAGAAAGGCAACGATGGTTGCGCAAGACCTTTCGGAGAAAAGAAACATAACCACAAACAAGCTGATTGGAGGGATACCCTTATGAAGAACCTGAAGAAATTCGTAGCCCTGCTGCTGGCAGGTGTGATGGCTATGGTGATGCTCACCGCCTGTGGCGGCGGCAGCAATGCTGAAACAAAAGCAAAAGAGAACAAGATGATCGACTCTCTCAAGAAGCAGGGCGTGATGACCGCAAGCGAGAATGATAACACGCTCCGCAAAAAGACGATGGATATCCTGAATCAGGATATCGCTGACGCAAAGCTCAGCATTTTGGGCGCAACATTCATGGCAAATGTCCATGTGGATGGCAAGACTGATGAATACCTGACCATTACTGCAACAACGAGATACGAGTATGGCAATATTGTGCTCGGCTTGCTGGACGCTATCACCAAGGAAGTCGGTAAGGAGCTTCCGGACGCTAATGTGGATGTGAAGGCTAATGGCGCTTGGACCCATGTTTGCGTAGTTGTTCAGGCTGACGGCAATAAGACCTATCTGGCAGTTGCATTCCAGATCGCGAACCCCGCCCACAAGGGCAAATAAGTAAAGAATAATTACACATTTCTTTCCCCGGAGAGCACCCGCCCTCCGGGGCTTTTTTGCGCATGCCCTCTCAGGCGCTCCCGCGCCAGCTCTCCCAAGGGGAGAGCCAAGCCGTAAAGTTTGGCACTAAAGTATTAGGTGTAATGAGAAAGCTTCCGGCAGTGCCCTTGCCTCTCCCTTTGGGAGAGGTGGATGCGAACGTAGTGAGCAGACGGAGAGGGCGCACGCAGTTCGCCATTCCACCCCGCTTTTTTGCGCCCTGCCCAAAGATCCCGGCAAAAAACAGGTACACTTGCCATTGACGAACGCCGCCGCGCTGCTGTAAAATGAAAGCAGAATACCCCCGCGCTTCCGCACGGGAACGCCCTGCATTTTATAAAAGGAGTATTGCATGAAAAAGTTAAAGCGTTTTGCGGCTGTTCTTCTGGCCGGTATCCTGACACTGACCCTGCTCACCGCTTGCGGCAGCGACACGGGCACCGGCAAGATCGACAAGGAAAAACAAGACGAGATGGAAAAACAGCTCACAAGTATGGGCATTACGGCAAACGACCCGGAGCTGTACCAGATCGCCCTGAAAAATCTGGAAGCGGACATTTTGTTCAGCAAGGGCAAGCCGTTGTTCAGGAGCAATATTTACCAAAAGGGCATCGACTCCCCTGAGAAAAACGTGATCCTGACCGTGACTGCAAAGTATGACAGCAGCAATACAGATCTTGCGTATCTGACCGCTTTCATGGGTTGGATGCTCAAGCAGAATTATCCTGATGCAGCCATTAACGTGAACAGCGGCTGGGCTAAGGCAGCGATCGTTGTAAAGACCAACGCAGAGGGCAGCTATGTTGCCCTGAGCGTTCAGGTGGAAAACCCTGCATTCCAATAAAAGCCCGACCTCTTTCCCCGAGGAGCACCCCGCTCCCCGGGGCTTTTTTGTATCCAACAGGCTGGCGTATCTGCTCAAAAACAACTGGAAAATCTAGGCAGTCTGTACATTGACCGGGGGAGGGAGATGTTGTAAAATGAACATAGATTATCCGGGCTTTTGGGGCACGGATAGCTTATGTAAATTTTTTATTTGGAGGAATCTAACATGAAAAAGATGAAACGTCTTGTGGCTGTTCTTCTGGCCGGTATCATGGCACTGGCAATGCTCACTGCTTGCGGCGGCACCGCCGGCACCCCTGTGACCCGTGATGAAGCACTGGAGAAGAGTGTTGCCGAGTGGGCTGTGGAGTGGGGCAAGGAAGCAGCAAATCTGAAGCTGACTGAGGATGCCGATTTGACTGCGATCAGCGCTAAGTGCCTGCCCTCCGTGGCCAAGGTATACAATGCTGGTTTTGCTAATGATAAAGAGGCTGCGATGGATGCAGTACTTGAGATGAACAAGGTCTTTGCTGAAGCAAAGGGCGACAAAAAAGTTGCGATGGTGGACGTGATGATTCCGAACGGAATGGAAGTCACCAAGCAGACTCTGGTTCAAGCCGTCCAGAATGGCATGCACAACATTCAGGCTAGTTTGAATAATGCCGGTGTTAAGAACCCGACCAAGTTCGGCGTTACCGTTACCAAGCAGGATAAATACACCCTGGTCCTCTTTATGGTCAGCGAATAAGCGTACTTTCTTAAAACTGCACCCCGCCCCGGAGAGCACCCGCCCTCCGGGGCTTTTTGCGTACACCCTCTCAGGCGCTCCCGCGCCAGATTCCCCCTTTTGTCACCTACGGTGACATCTTCCCCCGGAGCGGGGGAAGTCTTTCCTCAAGGGGAGAGCCAAGCCGTAAAGTTTGGCACTAAAGTATTGGGTGTAATGAGAAAGCTTCCGGCAGTGCCCTTGCCTCTCCCTTTGGGAGAGGTGGATGCGAACGTAGTGAGCAGACGGAGAGGGCGCACGCAGTTCGCCATTCCACCCCGCTTTTTTGCGCCCTGCCCAAAGATCCCGGCAAAAAACAGGTACACTTGCCATTGACGAACGCCGCCGCGCTGCTGTAAAATGAAAGCAGAATACCCCCGCGCTTCCGCACGGGAACGCCCTGCATTTTATAAAAGGAGTATTGCATGAAAAAGTTAAAGCGTTTTGCGGCTGTTCTTCTGGCCGGTATCCTGACACTGACCCTGCTCACCGCCTGCGGCGGCAGCGGCTCCGACAACCCCGAGTTTGACGCCAAGGTGGAAAGCGCCTATCTTGACGCGCTGAATAAGGCGTTCGGGACGAGCTTTGAAAACGATGACGCCATCCGGGCGCTGGCTGTTACCCACATCGCCGAGAAAAGCGGCGCGGACAGCCTGACCGGCAGCGCACGCTGCAAAACAAAAGGTGACGAAACGACCGTGGTGCGGCAGGTGCAGCTCTGCTATGATACAAAAAGCAGCAAGCCGGATGCCTTTGTGCCGCTTTTCTATCAGGCTGCAAACGCGCAGACCATCACGGCGAACCGGCTCAATGTCCAAGCTCTGCTCAGCACTGTGAACAAGGAGCGCGGCGGCGCAGAGGAAAACGGCATAACGCTGGAACTTACCGCGCTGGGTGTCGGCGCAAAGACCATCGGCGGCAAGACCTATGTTGCCATCGGCTTTGAGCTGACCAATACCGCTGCACAGTAATTGCACCCCGCCCCGAGGAGCACCCGCTCCCCGGGGCTTTTTGCGCTTCGTTCAAAAATAGCTGAAAAATATAGGAAATCCGTACATTGACCGGGGGAGGGGAGACGTTGTAAAATAAACATAAGCGATCCGGGCTTTTGGGGCGCGGATAAAGTCTGTAAATTTTTTATTTGGAGGAACCTAACATGAAAAAGATGAAACGTCTTGCGGCTGTTCTTCTGGTCGGCATCATGGCACTGGCAATGCTCACCGCTTGCGGCGGTACGCCCAGCACCCCCGGCAGTTCGGAGTTTGAGGGTAAGGTCGAGCAGGCCTATATGGCAAAACTGAATGAGACTTTTGGTGTGAATTTCAATAACGATGACGCCATCAAGAAGCTGGCTGTCGATTACATCCAAGAGGTAAGCGGCGCAGAGACTCTGAATGGTACAACACTTTGGAAAACAGAAAATCCGACTGCAAATACCCAGAATCAGATTATGGTCTGCTTCGACCCGACGCAGTTCACAGGCGAAAAGTATGTGAAGTTCTACTATGAAGTGGACAAGGCAGAGAATATTACGCCGGATGCAACGAACATTGCTACCCTGAAGCTCACTTGGGACGCTACTCAGGAGATGGCAGTTGCTTTTGGTAAGAAAGCCGAACTTACCGCGCTGGGCGTTGGCGCAAAGACCATCGGCGGCAAGACCTATGTTGCCATTGGCTTTGGAGTTAAAGCTGCACAGTAATTGAATCACCCCGCCCCGGAGAGCACCCCGCTCCCCGGGGCTTTTTGCGCTTCGTTCAAAAAATAGCCGAAAAATATAGGAAATCTGTACATTGACCGGGGAGGGGAGACGTTGTAAAATAAACATAAGCGATCCGGGCTTTTGGGGCACGGATAAAGTCTTTAAATTTTTTATTTGGAGGAACCTAACATGAAAAAGATGAAACGTCTTGTGGCCGTTCTTCTGGCCGGCATCATGGCACTGGCAATGCTCACCGCTTGCGGCGGCGGCGGTGGCTCGGCTATGCCGACAGATGACGTGGAAAAGGCAGAAGTTTTGTACATGGATGTTTACAATGCTGTGCTGAACTCCAATTATACGAACGATGCAGGGCTGAAAGCAAAGGCAAAGCAGGTTCTGGACGCCAACCTGAATGAGGACGGCACCCTGAAGAACGGTAAGGAAATGACCGTTACGCTGCCGTCGGAAAATCTCTTTGTTTCGACCGCTATCGTCATCCTTGCACAGCCGGGAAGCCAGAATATCCCCTACGGTCTGACCAGCGAGCAGCTGACCACCGCATATAACAACCGTGATGAGGTACTTGCTGAGGTCAGAAATAATATTGGCACCAGCGCAGATACCCTCAAGGCAGCTATAACCCATCTCGCCGTTGGCGCTGTGAAGAAGGGCGACAAGACCTACGTTGCCATTGTCATGACGATGGACGTCTCGAAGCTGAGCCCCCAGTAATATTTGAACCCCGCCCCGGAGAGCACCCGCTCCCCGGGGCTGTTTGCGCCCTCCTCGGCGCAAACATCTACAAAAACACCTAAAAAGATTGTATGTTTTTACCAATTGCATTGGGTGTGCGGGCGTGCTATGATGAGTTTACAAATTGCTCGCTGGTGGGGTATGGCGGGCAGATTTGGAGGATGTATTATGAAAAAAATCAAGCGTTTTGCGGCGCTGCTTCTGGCAGGCGTTCTGGCACTTGCGGTGCTGACGGGCTGCGGTGGTCAGACGAATGTGGCTCTTTCCGATCAGCTGGCACAGAAGGCTACTGAAGCCTACGCCAAGGCTCTTGGCGTAAAGGCAGAGGAAGTTCAGCTGACCGAGGAAGCCGCTGCCTTCAACAAGGCAATGCTGGATAGGATCGGCGAGGACGGCGTGCTGTCGATCGGCGAGAACGAGAAATATGTAAATACAACGCCGATGCTGATTTACCGCAATAAAGACGAAAAAACAGAAAATAACTACGAGCATTCTATTGTCACGCTCGTTCCCTTCGGCGGAAAGCGCACCCCGACAGGGAACGGCTACCGTCTTTCGGTGACGACCCTGAAAGCGGAGCAGGTCAATGCTATCCTTTCCGGCAGCCTTGAGGGGCTGAACGCAGATCTCATTGTCCCGTTGAAAGAGAACTACGAGTTCAAGGGTATCGGCGTCTCTGCCAAAAAGCTGAAGGACGGCACCTACTGCTATGTGCTCACTCTTGATGCGACCGAAAGACCCTATGCCTAAATTGTAAGAATGTTCCCCGGAGAACGGCTGCACCCCGGCCGCCCTCCGGGGCTTTTTTTGCGCCTTTTTGTGACAAACCCCGCCCGCTGTGGTACAATAAAAGGGTATCGAACTCACACAGAAAGGACGTTTCCATGCAGCTGTTTGAACTGGTCAGCCCGCGGCTGTTCCGCCCGCTGGCGGGGCCCAACCGGGCGTTTTATGCAGAGCTTTTGCTGCTGCTCTGGGAAGAGTGCCGCCATACGGCAGATTACAGCATTTCCCGCGCCGAAGCCGTCTCCCGCGCCGAGGATTATTTTGCCGCGCTGGCAAAGCCGCTGGCGCTGGACGCCGACGGCGCGGGCGATGAGGACGAGCAGCCCACCCGCGACCCCCACACGCTGGCGGTGGGCTTTCTGCTGCGTCTGCGCCGCACCGGCTGGCTGGAAGAGCAGCCCGGCAGCTACGAGACCGAGCCGACCCTTGCCTTTATGCCGGAGGTCACCCCGCTGCTGGACGCGCTGGAAGAGATATTGAACCCCCGGGTGGTCACCTATACCGGCAAGCTGTATAAGGCGTGGCAGCTGCTGGGCAGCATCGGACAGGAAAAAAGCCCCTACGAGAACGTGCTGCGAGAGGTGGCGGCAGACCTTGAGACGTTGAACAAGTCTCTGCGCGCCCTCAACGCTTCCATCGGGCATTATATCGACCGCCTGACCCATAACCGCACCCCGCAGGAGGTGCTGGAACTGTTCGATCAGTACGAGGAAAAGGTGGTGGCGGCAGCCTACCATCGCTTTAAAACCAGCGATAACCTGTTCAATTATCGCGCCTATCTGGAAGAAGAACTGGACGACTGCGAGCAGAACCAGCTGCCGCGCTTAGCGCTGGATTACGCCCGGGTGGAGCGCTGCGCCCCCGGCGAAGCTGCACCTCGGGTGCGTGCCCTCATCCAGCAGCAGCGGGACGCGCTGGAAGAGATGAGCACCCTGATGAAGGAGATCGACGCCAGCCACATCCGCTACCGCAAGCGGGCGGTGCAGCGGGCACAGTTTTTGCTGCTGAGCGACCGCTCGGCGCAGGGCAGCGTCACCGCCCTGCTGCGCCGCTATGCGGAGGACATCCGCAGCCCGGAGCAGCTGTTTGAGCCGGACGATGGCCCGGTGGCAGCGCGGCTGCACCTGTACCCGGCGGCAGTGTTCGGCGCAAAGCCGCTGTATCCCCCCGCCGCGCCCCGCACCGAAGCGCCCCTTGCCCCGGTGCGCACCGAACCTCTTGACCCCGACCGGCTGCGGCAGGAGCAGCAGCTGCTGCTGGACTACGCCCGCCTTGCCGTCACCGAGGAAAACGTGGCGCTGCTGGCGCGGCAGGCATTGGCTGCCCGCCCGCAGGTGAACGCCTCCACCCTTGTGGAGGAATACCCGAACGATTTTACAGGCATCATCGGCCTGCACACCTATTCCCAGTCGCCGCACCGGGAGTATGATATCACCATGACCGGAAACTGGGTGGAGCGCGGCGGCTTCCGGTTTCAGGATTTTGTCCTGACCCGCCGCAAGGAGGTAAACACGGATGGCAACCATTGATCTGCTGGAAGAGACCGCAAACTATCTGCTCAACCACTGCTTTGTGCTGGGCTGCGTAGAGGAACAGCGGGCAAAATATCTATATATTCAGGATCACCTCAACGAGGTGCGTGCGGTGTTCAAGCCCTTGGGCTACGCGGTGCTTTTGTACCCCGCACCCATGCAGGCGGCGGCACTGGTCAACGAGCACGAGGGCAGTCAGGCACGACTGCTCAAGTACGAAAGCATTTTGCTGCTGGTGCTGCGGCTTTTGTACCTGCAAAAGCGGGAAAGCCTTGCCGCCAGCGCGGACGAGGTGCTGGTCACGGTGGAAGAGGTGCAGGCAGAGCTGCAAAAGATGAACCTGCCCCGCAAGCTGGATCAGCAAACGCTGGAAAAGCTCATGCGCACCCTGCGCCGGTACAATCTGGCGCGTCCGGTGGGACGGCTCTCCGGGCTGGACAGCCGCATCGAGGTATTTCCCACGGTGCTGCTGGCGCTGCCGGACGCCGACCTTGCGGATGCCGCCGCCGAGAGCGCCCGCACCCGCACCGAACTTGGCCTGTACGAGCGCCCGGAGGGCGCAGACACGGAAGCAGGGGAGGTGGAAGTATGATCGAACTCAAGCGCCTGAAGCTTATCAACTGGCACAACTTTGAAAATACCACCTTCGACTGCGCCCGCCTGACCTATATGATCGGCGTGAACGCCGTGGGCAAGACCACCATTCTGGACGCCATCCGCTATTGCCTGACCACCAACCGCAACTTCAATGCGCTGGGCAATAAGAAAAGCGGACGCACCCTGCAAGGCTCTGTCCACGCCAAGCAGCGCGGCGAAAACGCCTACCGCCGCCCGGGGCATACCGTGGCGTATATCGGGGCGGAGTTCTGGGACAGCGTAAAGCACACCAGCTTTGTCATCGCGGTGCGGGTGGAGTCCGAAGGTCCCATGCAGGAGCTGCACCCCGGCGACCAGACATGGTATATCTCGGAGGACGGCATCACGCTGGAGCAGCTGCCCTTCATCGACCCGCGCACCGGTGCGCCCAGCGCCAAGGAGGATTTCAAGCCCGCCGAGGGGCGGCTTTCCTATACCCGCAGCCCCAGCGAAGCGCGGGACAGAATATGCCGCGCACTGGGCATCGGGCGCGCAGCCAGCCCGCTGGGTAAAAAGTTCAATGAGGTGTTCCAGATGGGCACCAGCATGGACGAGATCCCGAACTTCCGGGAGTTTCTGTACCAGTATATCCTGCCCCAGCCGGAACTGGACTTGGAAGCCTTGCAGGGCGACCGCTTGGAGCTGGAAAACCTGCACGCTGTTCTGGCGGAAGCCCAGACCCGCGCCGATGCGCTGGACGAGATCGTCCGTTTTGGCCGTGAAGCCACCGAAAAACAGACCGAAGCCCTTGTGAATCGCGGCGCCGCCCTGCTGGCGCGGGCTGCTGCTGATGCCGGGGAAAAGGCCGTCTGGCAGGAGCGGGTAGACGCCGGACGCCGCCAGCAGGAAACGCTGCGCACCCGCTACGCCGAAGCCAAGACCGCCGAAGCGGAAGCCCGCCGCGCCTACCTGACCGCCCACAGCGCCGCCGGTGCCAGCGGCGAGGGCCGCGCACTGGATGCCCTCAGCGAGGAGCTGGCGCACCGGCAGACCGCATTGGATGCTGCCGCCCGCCGCGCCGACACCGCTGAAAAAGCCGCCGAAAAGACCGGCAACCTGCTGGCGGTGCTGCGCCGCAGCGGCTTTGCCGCCGGGCAGAAGATGGCAGACCTGACCCCGGACACCCTGCCCGCCCTGACTGACTGGCTGACTGCACAGGAGAAGCCGCTGGAAGAAGCCTATTTTGCCGCCCGGCAGCACACCGCCGCCTTGCAGCGGCAGCAGACCGAGAAACGCGCCGAGCTGGATGCCGTATCCGGCGGCAAGTGGGTGTACCCCCACGGGGACGCCGCCACCCGGGTGCGGGACGCCGTGAATGCCGAGCTGAAAAGCCGTGGCATGGAGCCGGACGCCCGCATCTTCTGCGAGCTGCTGAACGTGGAGGACGAGAGCTGGCAGGACTGCGTGGAAGCCTGTCTGGGCGACCGCCGGTTCGATATCCTTGTGCCGCCCGCCCACTACGCCGCCGCAAAGAGCGCTTTTGTGGCGCTGAAGGATAAAGTGGGCCCCATCAGCCTGCTGGATACCCCGGGTCTGCGCAAGGCCAACCGCCGCGCCGACACTGCTCCCGCCGACAGTCTGGCGGCACAGGTCACCAGCGAAAACCCGCTGGCGGCGCAGTACGCCGACACCATTCTGCGCCGCATCGTCTGCTGCGACACCCCCGACACGCTGGAAAACTACCCCGACAGCGCCACCCGGGACCTTCTGCGCCACCATCCCTTCCGGTTGGAGCGTCTGCGCACCCCGCAGCGCTATATCGGCTTGGAAGCCCGCCGCGCCCGCGCCGGGGCACTGGCAGGGGAGATGAACGCCCTTGCCGAGGAGGTGCGCGCCGCCGCACAGGCAGAGCAGAACCTGAAAGCCGCCTACAGCCAGTACCAGACCCTTTTGCGCGGCACAACGCTGGAAGAGCTTGCCGCTTTGTGGGACGCCCGCGCCGCCCTGACCGCCGCCCGCGCGGCGGTGGACGAGCAGGCCGCAAAGCTGGCTGAGTGCCGCGAGAATCCGCTTTTGCAGCAGCTGTATAAAGAGGAAGAGGTGCGCGAAGCCGCATGGGAAGCCGCCTGTACCGCCGTGGAGCAGACCGGCGGCGATCTGCGCGTATGCGAAAAACAGATCTCCTCCTGCGAGACGGAGCAGCAAAAGGCGGTGGACACCGCCGAAAAGAGCGCACAGGCTGCCGAGAGCTTTTTTGCCGCCCACCCGCTGGTGGAGCCGCTCTCCCGCAGCCGTCAGCAGGCACTGACCGGGCCGGATAAATCCCCCCGCGCCGCCGCGCAGGCTGCCGAAAAGGCACAGGCCAAGCTGGACGATGCGCTGACCGTCTACCTGAACAGCACGCTGGAACCGGCGCAGCGGGAATACAACCGGCGCTACGTCTGCGATTACCCCTTGGGTCTTGCCGGGCTGGAACAGTACCGCGCCCAGCATGAGAGCCTTGTGCGCATCGACTTGGAGCGCTACGCCGCCCGTCTGGAACAGGCGCAGCGGGACTGCAAGGACCGCTTCCGCAAGGACATCCTGTTCCGCATGAAGGACGATATCTTCAACGCCCGGCGGCAGTTCCGGGAGCTGAACAAGGTCATGGAGCAGCTGACCTACGGCGAGGAAGTCTACCGCTTTGAGCTGGAACCCAGCCGCGACCCGCAGCTGGCGGCGTTCTATCAGGTCATCGTGGACAAGGGCAACCAGCAGATGACCGAGGGCGATTCTCTGGATAACCTTGCCGCCACTGCCGACCCCGCCTACGAGCGTCAGGTGGACGAACTGATGGAAAAGATCATGGCCGACGTGGATGAGAACACCCGCGCCCGGCAGGAGGGACGCACCGCCGCCGGTGCCACCCTTTCGGACTATGTGGACTACCGCACCTATCTGGACTACGATATCAAGGTGACCAATCAGGTCACCGGGCAGCAGGCGTATCTTTCCCGCGTCAGCCGCGATTCCTCCGGCGGCGAGAATCAGGCACCCTTCTATGTGGCCATCTGCGCCAGCCTTCTGCAAATTTACCAGAAGAGCGAAAACAGCATCCGTCTGGTGCTGCTGGACGAAGCCTTCAGTAAGATGACCAGCGACCGCATCCGCCCCATGATGGAACTGTTCCGCCGCCTGCAATTGCAGGTGCTGCTCATCTCCACCGTGGAAAAGAGCACCGCCATCCAGCCCTACTGCGATATCACCTACTCCATCGTCCGCCACGGCGACGCCAACGCCATCGCGCCCTTTGTCCGCCTTGCAGCGGAATGATGCAAAACGGAGCTTGACATAAAAAATAAACTTTGCTATACTGTTTTTCGCTCATCGGAGGGCTGTTTCAACGTAATTGAAAGGCCGGATAAGATGTCACCGTTCGTGCTTCCCGGAGGCTGTGGGCACCGTAGTGCCGCAGCAGAAGAGGGAACGCACCGGAGCGGTGGTTCTTATCCGGCCTTTTTGCATATACGGATCTCAGAAAAGGAGGATCTATGCCCAAAAAGACTATCCAATTGTCCGATCATTTCAACTATTCCCGCCTGCTGCGGTTCGTGCTGCCCTGCATCGGCACCATGCTGTTCACCTCCATCTACGGCAT